>ERZ772966.507-NODE-507-length-15042-cov-9.113031_pt1 | contig 15042 bp, 10 predicted proteins | sample MGYA00580680_ERZ772966 | MGnify/ENA primary metagenome ERZ772966 (study PRJEB29015, sample SAMEA2738055) | human oral metagenome | biome: human oral; feature: human-associated habitat; material: saliva | place: China | collected 2225 ...
AGGTGGACGGCGTGGTGCGTCAGCGCGGCACGACGGCGGATATGGTGTTCACCCCTGCGCAGCTGCTGTCTTATATTTCGCGGTTTATGACCCTGGAGCCGGGCGACCTGGTGGCGACGGGTACCCCGGCGGGGGTTGGCCTGTCGCTGCATCCGCGTCAGTGGTTGAAGCCGGGGCAGACGGTGCGCACCCGCATTGAAGGTATTGGTGAGCTGGTGAATGTCTGCTCGGAGGCGGGCTCCCTGTAGCTATCCGGTAGCTCCGTAGCTCTGCAGCTGGGTAGCCCTGCAGCTGGGTAGCCCATCGGGTGGCTGGGGCTCGCCTCGCGCGAATGAACCCACATGAACCCACACTGGGGGTTGCCGATACCAGCGGCAGGGGGCTCCAGCGGTAGTTATAAGTGAATATATATGCACTCCGCATGTGTTTTGAAGCACATGCGGAGTGCTTTTTTGTGTCAATGAAGCCCCTGGTGGGCGGCTTGGATTCGTTGCTGGAAGCTGCGCGCGGCACTCGAGGTGGGGGAGTGGCGCGTTTGCATGGTTACACGCCGTTAAACACGCAGAAACTTTGAACTTTTACGTGAATCTTATGGTTTTACGTGGGTTTTGAGGGGGCTGCGGGGTGAGGTGAAGGGTGTCCTTGCGGGGTGGTGGTTGCCTGAAAATTGCTCCCTGAGGGGTGGTGGGTGCTCGTTTTGATGCATGGGGCGCTATCTGTCCTCGGTGCAGAATTCCAAATTGTGGGCACGTGTGAGAAATTCAACAGGGGGTTTCGGCGCGTCATTCCGGGAAGTTTGTGGTTGAAGGTTTAGTTTTCCGTGCGCAATTTTCGTTTTTCTCAAGTTACCCTCGCCTGACTAGGGGTAAAACTCAAACACTGCGGTGCAAATTTTGAGGGACTGAACATCTGTCAGTGCATACAGGCGTAAAGAAATATGAGTCTAAACCTGAACCTTTATCAAAAAAACGGTGCCCAAAATCACAAACTCGTTTTGCGTTCACCCAAAAGACTATGTAGGGTATGGGGATTATCTGAGAGTTTCCTGAGAATTCCTGCCAGAAGATCAGAACCCACCTGGGCACACTCTCAGATGCATATTTCACTCACGTCCGTGTTTGTTCATACAAACGCACTCACTCAAACAAGCCGACACGAACGAAAGAAAAACATGACCGCAACTGCATCCAAAAACCCGGCGCAGCGTCCGGCAAACCGCCGCCGTGCCACCATCGCTGCCTCCGCAGCACTGGCCACCGTCATCACCGGCGCGAACCTCCCCGCGACCTTCGGTGCAACCGCCTCCACCCGCAACGTAGCCGGTATCACCTGCGTCGACGCAGGCTACCGCACCGTGCCGACCCTCGCGAACCTCACCAACGTCGCACCCGGCCCGACCTGCCACTGGACCCCCGACCAGCAGGCGAAGACCATCGACACCCTCGCACCGGTCAACTCCTCCCTGACCAAGACGCAGCTGATCACCACCGAGAACACCTCGCCCCTGAGCGGCAAGCTCGCCAGCGACTCCTTTGCAGCGCAGAAGCTCACCGGCACCGAAGCCGTCGTAGCCAATAGCAGCGAAATCAGCCGCACCTTCCTCGAATACAGTGCCGATGCGGGCAACCACCCCATCACCACCGCCATCAACGCGGGCACCGTGCAGAAGAACCGCGCCCAGACCGTCGGCGGCCACGAAAACATCCCGACCCTCGCCGTGAACTCCGCGAACCCGCACCAGGAGTACGTCGAGGTCGTCTCCCGCGATGGCCGTGTCAACGCCAACGCAGAGAACAAGCGCATCCTCACCGGCGGCGTCCCGATCCCGAAGTGGCTTGCCGAGGACCACGGCCTCTCCGGCGACCAGTCCGTCGCCCTCTACGACGAGGCGACCGGCATCTGGCGTTCCTACTTCAAGTTCGTCAAGGATGCAGACGCGCAGACCTACACCAGCACCGCCCGTGTGCAGGTGGGCGGCGGCAACGTATCCACCCCCAAGAGCGCAAAGATTCAGTACGACAACGTCGGCCGCGGCAACGCAGGTCAGACCGTCACCATCAACGCACCCGTGAGCATCGACGCGAAGTCCGGCAATGCCCGCACCTCCTACCCTATTGCTCGCGGCGCGAAGTTCCGCCTGGCAAAGAACGTACCCGGCGCGTCCATCGACGCGAACACCGGCGTTATCACCTACAAGATTCCTGCAGGCACCCGCGGTACCGTGGACATCCCCGTTGCGGTTGACTACCCGGCGACCTACCACGTGTCCTCCGGCGGCTACATGCTCGCTAAGCCGAACTTCGGCGGCGTGGGCGAAGACAACTACTGGCTGACCCTCAAGAACGGCACCTCCTCCGTGGTGGGCCTGGCAAATGAGCTCACCCAGATTGGTGTGGACGAGCTCAAAGCAGGCAAGATCAACCACATGGTCTCCATTACTGCCGCTGACTATTCCTCGCTGACCTCTTCCTTCCCGGCGAAGGGCACCGACGGCAAGATCGACGTGAACAAGTACCCGAACGCACCCCGTGCGGGTCAGCGCGGCTTCCTGCCTGCAAGCTTTGACGTGGAAGAGCACCTGGCAAACACCGGCCACGCCGACGACCAGCTCACCCGCATGATCCTGACCGCCATGAAGGAATACGGCTTCATCATCGCTGACCGTAACCTCTTCACCAACGCATTCAACCTGGAGGCGGCAAGCTCCTACGCGCCCTACGCCCGCCAGGGTAAGAACGTGTACAAGGAAGACCCGCAGCTGGCGGCAATGTTCGCAAGCTTCGTTCCCAGCGGTTTTACCGGCAACCAGTTCCCCTGGCAGCAGGTGCAGTGGATGCCCGTGAACTACACCGAGTCCGCTGAGAACACCGCACGCCGCGAAGGCACCCAGGTTCTGCCGCAGGGCGACAACCAGGCTACCGACTCGAACGCTGACGCGCACAAGATTGCACGCCCCGTGACCGTGCGCCGTTCCGCCGTGGGCACCCCCAACGCTGACCGCATCAGCGACGCCGAGACTCAGAACGCGGCAGTGAACCAGTCTTCGGATGCCGTGAAGTTCAAGTACCCCTCGGACGCTTACGGTAAGACCGGCACCGGCTCCGGCGTGATTTATCAGCCCGCCGAGCACCATGCCACCGTCTACTCCGGTGAGACCGCAGTCGCGCAGAGCGCGCACCAGTCGCACAAGGTGTCCCCGAACTACCGTTACGCCCGTGACTACAACTTCCAGGAAATCGAGCAGACCCCGAACTTCCGCCCCAGCCGCTGGGTCAACAAGGAGAAGGTCAACACTGCTGGCGGCCAGTTCTCCAGCGCGGAGACCGGTATCCGTTTTGCCTCCAACGGCAAGACCGGAACCTACTCGATTGACCTGAACACCCACGACGTCACCGGCACCACCTGGGACCTGCGCCGCGATAACGGTAAGAACATCACCGTGAACCGCACCGGCAAGGCACCCGCACGCATGTCCGATGTGAAGGCAAAGAAGGGCGCAGCCGCGCAGCTGTACTCGATCCCGCTGAAGGTGCACGTGGTGGACAAGAACAGCCCCATCGCACGTGAGGACTCCGTCTCCCTGTACTCGGGCACCACCCAGAACGTGGCAGTGCTGAACAATGACGAAGCATCCTTCGGCGCGTACCGCCGCGGCGAAACCGTGAAGAAGCTGGAGCTGCTCAACCAGCGCGGCCAGGCCGTCAGCGCATACAGCGACGAATACGGCACCTACCGTGTGGTGACCCTGCCCGACGGCACCCAGGGCATCGCGGTATCCGCTAAGAATAAGCAGGGCTTCGCGCCGCTGGTCCGCTACCGTGCAGTGACCGACAAGGGCATGAAGTCCGCTGAGGGTTACCTGCAGGTGGCAGTCGCTAACCGATAGCGGCCGCGCATGTAGTATTAGCGCACTTCAAGAGCGCACATAGGGGAGAGGGGCACGCTCAAGAAAGCACGCCGCACAGGCGTCACTTTCTTGACGTGCCCCCTTCCTGTACCTAAGGTGAAAATACTATGACTCAGAGCCAGCACACAGACCAGACCACAGACCAGACCGAAACTAACACCACCCACAACCACCCCGCAGACCATGTAGCGGCGCACATCGCCGAGCATGCCTCGGCGCACGACCACGAGGTGCCCGCCAACGCGCCCCTCCTTGAAGGTAGCTGCCCCAAAGACTGGGAGGAACAGTTCGGCCCGTCCGTCGCGATTTTCTCTGCGCTCGCGAACCCGCTGCGCCTGGCGCTTGCGCATCACCTGATGCACCGCCCGCACAGTGTGAGCGAACTGCACACCTGCCTGGGCATTTCGCAGCCGCTCGCATCGCACCACCTGCGCATCCTGCGTGAGGCGCACGTGATTGACCGTGAGCAGCAGGGCCGCACCACCATTTACCGTCTGAAGGACGACCATATTAGCCACATTGTGGTTGACGTGTATGAGCATACGCGTGAGCATCATGCGGACTAGTCTGCCCTTAAGCTGAGCGTATGCTGGGAGCCGTTGTAAGATGGTGTGTGTCCGTGCACCAGTACAGTGCGGAATAGTATGCGCACCCGCGGCGCCCCGAGTGGCACGCGCGCGCCTGAGTTAAGGAGACTTATGTCTGCCGCTGGTTCTTCAGCAATTGTTATTAGCGTTTCTGGTGAGGAGCGCGAGGTTACCGCGAAGACTGCCGCTGAGCTGTTCGCTGACGACCCGAAGATCGTTGTGGCACGCGTGAACGGCGTGCTCGTTGATCTCTCCCACGAGCTGTCTGCTGGCGATTCCGTTGAGCCGGTTTTCATTCACGAACCGGACGGCCTGAACGTTCTGCGCCACTCCGCTGCGCACGTGATGGCGCAGGCGGTGCAGGAGTACCGTAAGGACGCCAAGCTGGGCATCGGCCCGTACATTACCGACGGCTTCTACTTTGACTTTGATGTGGCTGAGCCGTTCACCCCGGAAGATCTGAAGAAGATCGAGAAGTCGATGATTAAAATCATCAAGTCCGGTCAGTTGTTCCGCCGCCGTGTGGTCACCCACGACGAGGCTGTCGCCGAGATGGCGAACGAGCCGTACAAGCTGGAGCTGCTCTCCCTGACCCAGGGTCCCGGTTCTGGTGCGGATGCTGCCGAGGGCGCATCCGTGGAGGTCGGCGAGGGTGAAATCACCATTTATGACAACGTGAACCCGAAGACCGGCGAGACCGTCTGGAAGGACCTGTGCCGCGGCCCGCACCTGCCGAACACCAAGCTGATTGCTAACGGTTACGCCTTGATGCGTGCCGGTGGCGCGTACTGGCGCGGTTCTGAGAAGAACCCCATGCTGCAGCGTATTTACGGTACCGCGTGGCCGACTAAGGACGAGCTGGTGGCGTACAAGGAGCGCATCGCTGAGGCGGAGCGCCGCGACCATCGCCGCCTGGGCCGTGAGCTGGACCTGTTCTCCTTCCCGAAGAACATTGGCCCCGGCCTGCCGGTGATTCATCCTAAGGGTGGCGTGATTAAGCGCGAGATGGAAGACTACGTGCGTACCCGCCACATTCAGGAGGGTTTCCAGTACGTCAGCACCCCGCACATTTCGAAGGAAGACCTGTTCTACACTTCCGGTCACCTTCCGTACTATGCGGACGGCATGTTCCCCTCCATGGAGCTGGATAACGGCAACTACCGTCTGAAGGCTATGAACTGCCCGATGCACAACGAGATTTACCGTTCTCGTGGCCGTTCGTACCGTGAGCTGCCGCTGCGTTTCTTCGAGTTCGGCACCGTGTACCGTGACGAGAAGTCCGGTGTGCTGCAGGGCCTGACTCGTGTGCGCATGATTAGCCAGGACGACTCCCACTCGTATGTGACGAAGGAGCAGGCACCGGATGAGGTGCGTCACCTGCTGAAGTTCATGCTGAGCCTGCTTGAGGACTTCGGCATGACTGACTTCTACCTTGAGCTGTCTACCCGCGACACTGAGGGTGATAAGAAGGATAAGTTCATCGGTACTGATGAGCAGTGGGAGGAGGCTACCGCGGTTCTGGAGCAGGTTGCGAAGGAGACCGGCCTGGAGCTCGTACCCGATCCGGGTGGAGCTGCGTTCTACGGCCCGAAGATTTCGGTTCAGGCGAAGGACGCGATTGGCCGTACCTGGCAGATGTCGACCGTTCAGTACGACTTCAACCAGCCGAGCCGTTTCGGTCTGGAGTACCAGGCTGCGGACGGTACCGTGCAGGAGCCGGTCATGATTCACTCGGCGAAGTTCGGCTCGATTGAGCGTTTCCTGGGCGTGCTGACTGAGCACTACGCGGGTGCGTTCCCGGCGTGGCTGGCACCTGTTCAGGTGATTGGTGTGCCGGTGGCTGAGGCGTTCAACGACTACATGACTGAGATCGCGGGTAAGCTGCGTGCGCACGGTGTGCGTGTTGAGGTGGATTACGGTTCGGATCGTTTCACGAAGAAGATTCGTACTGCGTCTACTGAGAAGGTTCCGTTCATTCTGATTGCTGGCGGTGAGGATGCGGAGCACGGCGCTGTTTCGTTCCGTTTCCGCGGCAACAAGCAGGAGAACGGTGTGCCTGTGGATGAGGCTGTGGCACGTATTGTGGAGCATATCCGCAACCGCGTGAACGAAGACCCCAAGCCCAGCACTGAGGCTGCTGAGTAGTACTAGGCTTTCTGGTCTAACTCATATATAAAAACCACCCCCTTTGCGGCGACAAGCTGCGGAGGGGGTGGTTTCTTTGTGTTTTGAGGAGGCGCGGGTGGGGGAGTTCGGTGGGGTGTAGAAAGTTGTGTCGCGGGGAAGTTTCGCCTAGTCCGGGCGGGTGTCTTCGTGTTAGTGTAAGTGATGGTGCTAACGTTCGTTGCCGTTCGTAAGCGCCGGTAATTGTACGATTCGGATAAGGGTGTCTGAGCGGCAGATGAGTACTGTGTTTGCTGTCCCTGAGGACTATCCTGGTCTACAAATTCAAGGGGGAATCTATAAGTATTTTTATTAAGGAAAATTATTAATCGTTTCTTAAATACTAGGAGAATTTCATGAGAATTGATTCGGCAAAAATCAGAGGGTATCGATTGTTGGAAGAGGCAGATATTTCTTTTAATAATGAGGGTGGGGCCACAGTTATAGTTGGACCCAATAACTGTGGCAAAACATCCTTTGTAGAGATATTCTACAAGTTCATAGAATCAGGTAATCAAAATGATTTTACTGTAGATGATTTTTCGATTGCCCAGCGCATAAAATTACAGGAATCTGCTACCGATATCCAAGAGTATTTCAAGGAAATAGAGAGGGAGGGTGATTTAGAAGAAAACTTGAAGAAAAAGTTTATCGAATCACTGCCAGAGATTTCTCTGGAGGTAAAATTTTCATATCAAGATGAAGATAACATAATTCCTTTGTACCGACTGATTACAAATTTAGATGAAGAAGATAACACTGCTCGACTTGCCTGCAGATATTTCGTCGCTGATTCGAGTAAGCTATTTGATGAATATAAAGAGTATGTTCTGAATAGGAGCGGAGAAAACGATGGGCTCGGATGCGATATCCTCAAGTTTATCTCTCGTAGAAAGAATACGTTCAAAATTGAATATGCCGCAATAGAAGAAGGGGCAGAATATTATAAAAAAACTGTTCCTGATTGCGGAGTGTACAAGAAAGTTGAACGGTCGGCAGTTGAAAATACAATTAAGTGTCATTTTATATATGCACAGAATAGGTTTGATGACACGACACGTGATTCCATGCATGGTCTTTCGAAAGTATTTTATAAATACTTTAGGAGTCTTATTTCGAAAGAACAGATTGATTTGAATGTTTTAGAAGGAAGGGTAAATAAGATTTCTGAGATGCATGACGTACAGTATAAATCATCATTCGATGCAGTTATTGGCAGCCTTAAAGAGATTGGGTACGGAGAATCCCTGCCGACACCAAAAGTTATATCAGACATTGAGTTTGAAAACTTTATGGATAATAATGTAAAAGTTGTATATGGAGATTCCTCAGGTGATTTTTCTGAGGGACATAACGGCTTAGGGTATTCAAAGTTAATATATATCATTCTTCAAGTTTCATTATTTATTGAGAATATTAAAAATATGGAGCCACGCCCTGGAGTTAATGTTATTTTTGTTGAGGAACCGGAGGCTCATCTTCATCCGCAGATGCAGGAGGTATTTATTCGGTATATTGGAGAATATATTGAAAAGCAACTTGAAAAAATAGAGGATAATACTGGAGTGTCCGCACACCTGGTGGTTACAACTCACTCGTCGCATATTATTGCCGAGAATGGATTTACGGGGATTAGGTATTTCAGCCTAATAAACGATAGCATCGACAAAAAAACAATTATTAAAGATTTGGGAGTTTTCTCTAAAAATATAGATAAATACACCCTTAAGTTTCTGAGAAAGTATATGGAGCTTCGACCTTGCGATATATTTTTTGCAGACAAATCTATTCTTATTGAGGGAGTTACTGAGCGTATCCTCATGCCTGAAATGATTAAAAAAGTATCTGATAAAGCACAGGAGAGTGGGGGTAGTCGTTTGGATAAAGAGTATATTTCCATTATTGAAGTAGGTGGAGCTCATGCTATGAGGTTTAAGGAGTTAATCAATTTTATTGGTATTCCTGCATTGATTATTACTGATATTGATAGCTCGCGCATGGTATCTGGTAAGTCGCAAAAGTGTGAGCCGACGCAAAAGAATGCATTTACACTGAATCCTACCTTGAGAAGTTTGTATAGTGATATAAAAGAGAAACGAGAAAATGATGAATCAGCGCAACTTTATACTGATACGCTATTGTCTCTTAAATCGGAGGACAAGGTAGCCGAAGGTGGGAATATAAGAGTATCCTATCAAATTCCGGAAAATGGTAGGGAGCCTTCAGGTAGAAGTTTCGAAGAGGCGTTTATCATTGCCAACGCATCTACAATTCATAACCAGAAAGCTACTATTAAGTCAGGCCTTACCAATAAGCTGAGGGAACAAAAAACAGATCATGATATATTGATGAACTCATACATGATAGCTACGTCTATATCAGGTAAAGCAGATTTTGCGTTGGATATTCTAATGCTTGATGGATGGGATGTTCCTAAGTACATCAGAGAGGGTCTGGAATGGCTGAACAAAGCGTAGATCAAAAGATAAAAGAGTGCATCGACAATAATAAAAATTTTGTGCTTGACGCGGGCGCTGGATCGGGTAAGACAAGCACCCTTACTGAGACTCTTAAGAAACTCCTCAAATGGCGAGGTGAAGAGTATAGGTGTACCGGTCAAAAAATCGTGTGCATCACCTATACGAATGTCGCAGCCAATGAAATTATGAGCAGGATTAACGATGACTCCCGTGTGCATGTTTCAACAATTCACAGTTTCCTGTGGTCGATTATAGGTAACTATCAAAAAGAGTTGAGGGAATCCCTCATAGAGATGAACGGTACGTTGGAAAGTGGAAAAAGGGTGGAAAATTTGGCGACCGAACTAGAATATAAGGATATAAGTTATGTGGATTATAGAGATTTTAGAAAAGGAAAAATAGGTCATGACGATGTAATAGAGCTGTCGTATCTGATGTTTAAAACGCACTCTAAGTTATCAAGAATTGTAGCCGATTTGTATCCTGTTATCTTTATTGATGAATATCAGGACACTAGTGAAAAAGTTATCGATATTATTTTGAATACAATTGGAGATAGATACAAAGATAGAGTATTGATTGGCTTGTTCGGGGATTGGATGCAGAGTATATATGAGTCTGGTGTGGGCAAGGTTAATCCTGAGGACAGGGGCCTGGAACGCATTGTTAAGGAAGAGAATTACCGATCCTCGAATAGGGTTGTTCAAGTACTTAACAAAATTCGAGGTGATATTTGTGGGGATATTTATCAAGCTCCCCACTTGGATCTTGATGGGCAAGCTAAATTCTATTACAGAAAACAAGGCAATAGTGAGTCCGCTTTAAGGGATTTAAAGATGATGTTAGAGATCGATAGCAATTGGGGTTCTGAAATGAAAATTCTTGCCCTTACAAATAGGATTGTGGCTATGCATTCTGGGTGGGAAACATTGCGTTCTGTTTATAATGGATATGCCAAGGAAGATGCGCGATTTAAAGTGGATAATCTATTGAGTAACAAAGATCCTTATAGTGATCTTTATGAATATATTGAGAGTATTTTGTTGGCCTATGAGGATAACGATAATGTGGAACTATATAGGATATTCAAAAATCGAATTAATGAAGAAGGGTATATAAATAAATTTGGGTTGTTTAAAAGAGATTTATCTAAGTGTTTATCTGATTTATGGAACTATTGTTCTAATAGTTCAATTGAAGAAGTCTGCTCTTATATTTTGGGTAAGGATATGTTTCCTAAGAATCCTGATATAAGTAGACTACTTCGGGAAGCGCGCTCTGAAATTGTTTGTGCTAGTGGGTCAAAAAATGGTCCAGTTTATTACTTGAAGGATTGTAAATATTCTGAAGTTCGTGCTATGAGGAAGTATAAAAACGAGATGACCCCTTTTTCCACTCAACATGGAACTAAAGGGGCTGAATATAAGAATATTATTGTAATTTTAGATAATGGTAAATGGCATAAATATAATTTTGAATCTGCATTGACGAATAATGGCAATAATAAAACTAGAGAAACCTATAATAGGTCCCTAAATATATTGTATGTCTCTCTATCTAGAGCTCGTAATAACTTGGCAGTTCTTATGGTCGATCCAAATAGTAGTATATTACGTGCTGCTCGTGATATTTTTGGGGAAGATAATGTAATTGAGTTTTAGGGTATAAGGTGCATGTAAACTCTATATTCATAAGATGAGAAAGAAGACCTGGGGGTGTTACTAAAGTAATACCCACCAGGTCTTCTTCAGATGTGGTTATAGGAAAGGGGCTAGCCCTGCGAACCTTCAATGTTCTGGAGGAATGCACCTAGCGAAATGCTAGGGTCAGATTCGAGCACCCAATCAGCATTGCCACTCGATGAACTGCCGACCACAAACTTGGATGCAGCAGACTGGCTCGTAAATTCAATTGGAATCACAATTCGCAGGCCATCGAGGCAACCAGCTACACGCTGTTTATCGCGTGCCTCTTCGAGGGCTTCCAGCTCCTTCAGATACCTGGGATCAGCCTTCGTGGGCTTGCGTACAGGTAGAACCTCACCCTCGAAAACTTCGACGTTCACGCGTTCCCCCGGGGAGCCTACGATTCGTGCACGAGCGGGGTTCGCCATCTTCTTGCGCTTGATACGGAACACTGCGTCAGTGAAAGCCGGGTGAGACTCTGGGCGAGAATCGTCGGGAAATGGGGTTGCAGCGATAGGAGTCTCCTCGGAATGGCTCTCCTGTGCGCTCTGTTCTGTCTCCGAATGCGAATTAGTAACACTTGAAGCAACCGTATCCAAGGTCGGGACTGGCTCAAACATGTAGTGACCGCTCGCACGAAGCATCAGAAGAACCTCATGGACGAAGGGACGGAGAATAGCCTTCTTGACCTTCGCGATATTCCCCGAGAACGGTATATTGCCGTTTTCCAATGCGTAGCGATTGGCCTTCTGTGCCTGACGGCAGAATGCGCTCTCCAGGTAGTTGAGTTCTGTCGCTTCCCACGAATTATCGGTAGGGGCAATCAGATATGCAGTATCCCAGAAATCTTTTTGGCGGTCATGCTCACGAATGCGACCCATGAGTCCATTACCGTTTACGCGCTTTGCAGCCTGACCGACATAGATACGCGGATTATCAGCTGAAGAGTTCGTGAGGAAGTAGATACCCGAGAATTGTAGCTCGTCCTCCTCCTTGTACTTATCCAATAGGGTACGAGGCAACTTATCAATCGTGATGTTGCGGTTATATAGCTGGTAGGTAACACGTTCCGTAACATCGCCTTCCCAGAGGGTCGTATGTAGCTGAACGGTAGTGTGAACGGTAGACACGGTGCTCCTTTGCCGTCGTGAGTTAGTAAAAATCTCCACTAGTAATGATACAGCCATGAGGCTTGAGGAAGCCTGCATCAGTCATACACAAAGAGGACCCGGCTTGCCATCCTTTTGGATAGCTCGCCGGGTCCTCTTTTAATGTTGTTGGGGGGCGAGGTAGCCCTGAGAACCTTCAAAATTCTGTATGGAGACATCTAGCAAATAACCTGACCAGTAGTTGCAAGCCATGAATTTTGTTGATGTCGAGGCAGCTGGCGCTATTTTTTATAGGTCACCTTTTCTTCGTCAGGCTTAGCTCCAGACTGCTAATATGGTAGTAAGGCGAACATTCATAGCCATTCAGAAAATGGGCAGCTGGATGGTCCTGAAAATGATGTATCGCTGTTGGTTATTGAGGGAGCACGAGCGTATGAAGTCGAATAAGTATGTTCCTGTTGGGATGCTGTTCCTGATCCTGGCAATTATCTTGAATGTAGTGTCAAATGTCAGCGACCTAGTGCTTGGAATTCTCTACGGCATCTCAATAGCAGTATTGATTATTGGACTATCTAATAGTCGAAAATAGGTGCTGCAACTGAGAAAAGGGGGCTGGGGGTCTTCCCGGTTTGGCCGCTCAGCTGGGAGTAGCTGCATGGAGCTGCCGAGGTGTATTATAAGCAACCAAGGAGGTATATTATGAAAAGTATTATTTTTCAGAGCATCGGTGCTTTTATCCTCGTATTTTCTCTTTCCTGTCTGTTCTTGACAGTGATTGAGGGAATGGGAAATCTTTGTTCACCAAACGTTCTTATGATTTCCTTAGGTATGGGTTTGGTATCGGCTACCATGTACTTCTTTGCATTCAGGAATCATGACTAGTCAACCGTGCTATCTTAAAACATCTTAGAGGTAGGGCTATTGTCAGCCCTACCTCTTTTTTGTGTGTCTGTGCCATATGGTGTGTCTACGGTAGCGCACTAGGGTTCGTTTGAAATCCTGTACTCGCACCTAGTTGTTCCCAATCTTTTTGCGCGACGGCGGCGGTCAAGCACGGTGCTTGCGCGGGTATACCTGTGCCTTCGCTATTACATAGTCAAAGAGAACCGACCCCTGAATAGTATTATGGAAAGCAACGCCGCTTACGAAGAAGCAACAGCCTTTATCGTAGAAGGCGCATTTGAAAGGATTGAAGAATGGCAAGCATTGAAGTGATGAAAGAACGAGCTCGCATCGCGGGACGCTTCAACCTGTCTGCCCGCCGAAACCCGGTACACAGAGCAACTTGTTGCGCTCGCCGCACAGAAAGCGGGAGGGGAGTGTCAGGTGGTCCCTGTTGCCCCCGGCGAAGATGAGGCTGAGGTGCTCCGCCGCGCACGCAAGGTTGCGGACGGTAAACCGGTCATTATTGTGACTGAGGCTGACGGGAAGCTTTCCGCCCGCCTTATGGGTAGTGACGACATGATATCAATATATTAAATTAATGTTTTATTTAAGAATCTAATTGTATTTACTAGATGAGGTGCAGTAGGTAGTGTTTGTTATAAATGAGACTTTGGGGAAGCTTAAGGATTATTCTCTAGCTAAGACGTTGTTGAAAGGGCTTCCAAAGATTCTTGTCTCGGTTTATGCAATTGCAATAATTATTAGCTTTTTCCCTGATGGTTGGGTGAAGGGCGTTGAAGATGGTCTTGCTCTGAGGATTATCCTTGAAGGTTTTAATTATGCTGGATTAGGGCAAATGGTTGACCCTATTAATAGTTTTATCTCTCGCATTAAAAACGGTGAAGAAGCATGGGTATTTTTCCTGCTGTCTATCCTCGCAGCTTCTTCAAGTAGCTACTACCTAAATGGCCTGAGGCGTCGAATTGAGGATTATGATATTTGGAGAATCGTTAGTGACCCTCCCGAGTCTATATTTGTGCTTGTATTTTCCATATCCTCACTTATAGATTACGGTAGGATTGGTGATTTTCATTCGTCGTTCTTTATTTTTTATAATGCCCCAATTTGTCTTGCAATTATTGGTATTTTTGATCTTTTTGTATTAAAAAATAGACATGATGGCATCATTTCTAGTAATAATAAATTTATGTTGTTTGTGATTATTATTGGAGATGTTCTTCTTTCTTTCTTGCTTGCAATTATTTTTGCTCCTGTCGTTTTGATTCTTATTTTATTTGGATTTGTAGGAACACAAAGTAATTGACAAGTAAAACGGACCCGGCAGGCTATCCATCAGATAGCCTGCCGGGTCCCTTCTTTATACGGTTGCTATGCGCGCAGCCGTTTAGCGGGTGGTGCGTTCCAGCAGCTGCAGCACGTTCTGGTAGGTGTGGCCGGTCGCCTCCGTCATACCCTGCTCACAGGTGCGGTTCGCCGAAATGTATGCGGCGAACTGTTTCTGCTCGCTCAGCTCCGCAGCCTCAGCCTCCGTAGCGCTCGCCGTCAGCTCCGGGTGCAGCATACCGCGGTCACCCGCATAGCCACAGCAACCCCAGTGCTTCGGCACGTACACGTCGTCACTCATCGCGTTCGCAATCTTCTCAAACGCAGGCTGAGTACCCAGATGAGTCATCGAACAAGTCGGGTGCAGTGCAATCGACGGCAGGGGAGCAGACACGCTCAGCTTATCCAGCATGTTGTCGGCGGCGAACTGCACCGCATCGTACATGCGCAGACGCGAGAAGTCCGGCTCGCCCGGCTTCAGACCGTTCACGATCTTGTGCTCAAGCGCCTTAATAACCTTCTGGCGCATCACCTCAAGGCCCTCAGTACAGGACGAAGCGTCGCACACGACCGGCAGGCGGCCACCGTCGGTAGCCTCCCACAGGGACTTCAGTACACGGTCACTCATGATCGAGTAGCCGTCGGTGAAGCCCTTCGACTTCCACGGGGTAGCACAGCACATCTCACCAATATTGTCCGGGATGCGGTACTTCACGCCCGCACGCTCACACAGGCGAATGAACGCCTGGGTTGCGTTGATCGGGTCGTGCTTGCCGTCGCCGTCCACGCCGCCGAACATGGCGTTCACGCAGGCGGGGAAAAACACGATCTCAGCGGTTGCGTCCTTGTGCGGCTTACGCGCCGGGCCACCAACCGGCAGGT
>ERZ772966.509-NODE-509-length-15008-cov-4.921420_pt1 | contig 15008 bp, 14 predicted proteins | sample MGYA00580680_ERZ772966 | MGnify/ENA primary metagenome ERZ772966 (study PRJEB29015, sample SAMEA2738055) | human oral metagenome | biome: human oral; feature: human-associated habitat; material: saliva | place: China | collected 2225 ...
ATCAAATGCATAAGTATTACTTTCGTAAAAGTTATACATAGGATATAATTTAATTATAGATGTATTTTATGGAGTTTAATAAAGGAGAGATTTATTTTGAATCCAGTAGTAAAGAAAATTACAACAGCAGTATTGTGTGTGACCGCACTCACATCTCCATTATTTTTGACTGGCTGCAGCTTCTCTAAAGTTGCAAATAGTGTACAACAAGGTGTTCAAAAGGGATCACAAGAAGACGTTAAAGTGTTTAACAACTACATTAAAGCCGTTGGCGATTTTAACAGTCATACAGTGCGCTTTGGCTATGCTATCGGCCCAGACATTCAAAAACTAAGAGAAGGTCAACATTTAACAAGCTTTATGGCACCACATTTTGATTCTTTACAAGAGAAATTACAAGCCGCTAAAGATGCTGGCGTGCCATATGATGATATGAAAGAACCTCTTGATAAGGTATTAGCTGCATTGAAAGAAATTGTGCCAGTAGCAAGTGAATTGGATACGTACTACCAAACTAATACATATAAAGCAGATAATTATGCTAAAGAACAACAATTAGGACCTAAATACGTTCAATTATATGATCAGTTCTATGCAGTGTATAACCAATTAGATGCAGTAATCCATAAACATAATACGGAAAATCAACAAGCGCACTTAAAAGAACTTAAAGAGTCTGGTAAGAAAAATGCAGCGGCAGCTCAAGAAGTTCATTTACGTTTAACTGCTTTATTGGATGGCTTTGAAGAAGGCAAGCAAATCGATGTAAATGCAGCTAACCAAGAGTTACAAGGCATCATGGACGTATCTAATAGTATTACTAGTCCGGAATATAACAGTGCTAAGAATTCATTAAATACAGCTATTGGTAGAATTCGTACATTCATAGGTGATCAAACAAATGATCATTACAATGATATGATTGAATCCTACAATAGCTTCATTGGCAGCATGAATCGTTTGGATATGAACAAACTTGATAAATAATATCTAACTATGTACGAACATTGTGCGCATTACTTGTGAAAGTCCATGCCTCATAGGAAGTACTAAACTGTAGATATAAAAATTTCATACAAAGGTACATAACGGATGTACCCTCAAGGGCTACCTTAAATAGCAATATTATTTGAGGTAGCCCTTTTTGTGCCTTTACCCATACTAGATCTGTTTTGTGTCCTCATATACAGCGTCTAGTATATTTTTACCCATCTATGGTGAGTCGCATATGTTTTGATGTCTTGAAACGTGGTATAATTATTAGATAGAGCCTGTAAAGGTGTGGCTTTTGGAGGTTAGTATGAGTAGTATAGCGCATTTATTTGTAGCTGGTGGGTTTGTTATGTATCCACTAGTGATTTTTTTGCTTTTCGCTTTGATGATTGGTATTGAGCGTATCGTGTTATATCGCAAGTTCACTAAAGATCTACGTCGCTTTAATAAGGTGTTAGAGAAGAATCAATCTTGGGTCATGTTGCCAAGTGTTCTGGAACGCGACACAGAGGAGCTTGGTTCCTTATTTGCTCGCGCTATGCGCAGTGCAAAGAACTATAATGGTTTAGAAAACCGTTTGCAAGACGTAGTATCTTACGCTGATGAGCGTTTAAAACGCGGTCTTAGCTGGCTCAGCATGATCGTAACGATGGCACCGTTGTTGGGACTATTGGGTACAGTGCTCGGTATGATTCGCGCCTTTGCAGTAGTAGGCGGCGATATTGGTGCGCCTACAATCATTACAGGCGGTGTATCTGAAGCCTTAGTGGCAACGGCTACAGGCTTGACAGTAGCGATTATCGCTCTTGGCTTTCACAGTTACTGTGCGGCAAAGGTAAACGATTCTATTACTACATTAGAGCATGAGTGCGGCAACATCCTCGATGCGTACAACGAGGAACATGATATATGAGACGGCGCACATTAGGGGTTAAAAAAGAACCGACTATTATGATTATCCCCATGATCGATATCGTATTCTTCTTATTGGTATTCTTCATGGTTGGCACGCTGTACATGAATACAGAGCAACAAATCCCGCTCAATTTGCCATCTGCATCGACATCTACAGCAAAATCTATTGAGCCTATTACGATTACGCTCACCACAACGCATACGCTATATATCGACAATCAGGAAATCTCTTCCGACCGCTTGGCCGAAGAGGTACAATCCATCGTGAAACAAGCTCCTCGACAAGCTTTTGTTATTCGCGCATCTAAGGATGTTTACTATAGCGAGGTTATCGCCCTATTAGACATGCTCAAGGTGAATGGCGCTAAATATATTAGTGTCGCTACGGAACGGAAGTGATTCTATGTTTGAGTCGCATTATTTGAAACCTTTCGTAGTGTCCGTGGGAATCACAATTATCCTCATCTCTGGGATGGGACTTTCTTTGCGGGGGATGGCAGGTACTGGTGCTGCCCAAGATGCAGCGGAAATTAGCTTTAATTTGCCTGATGATGGTGAAAGCGACACAGGAGTAGCTGCTGTTGAGGAGTTGCCTACACCTGTGGAGAAGGTTATGGAAAAACTTCAGGATGTAACTCCAGCAGGGGCAGCTCCTAAGATGAATCCTTCGCTAGATGAGCGCAAGCAAGAGAATGAACGTACTAAAGAGTTAAGTGAAAGTACAGCAGCATCTAGTGTGCGCCGAGAATGGGCCGTTCCAAAGGCTATTGAATCGGAAACGAGTAGCAGTGAACAAGCGGTGGTTACGCACGGGGCTGATTCTAAGGATGGAAAATCCTCCAAGAATAGTAAAGCGCCTATCGGTAAAGATATCACATCGGATCCGAATGCAACTGGAAATGGATTGCCTGAATCTAGTGACTTATCTTTTTTATCTGATTTAGCATTGAGTCTGTTGACGCCAGGGCAACAAGCACTTTTACAAAAACCAGATATTAATCCTCATGACTATTTGCGGACTGTGCAAGAACAGGGGAGAGCATCTGTCGTAACAGGCAAGGTGGTAGTACGAGTTAACTTTGATGTTAACGGTAATGTCATCGTTGGGGAACATACGCCGCTCATCGTGGACGATGTACCAGAAACTGTACGAAACGAAGCACTGCGTATCATCAAAAGCAGTGGATCCATCGTTAACCGACGGGGTGAACCTGTTTACTTAGCGGTTCCCGTTATTCTAGGACAATAAAGAGGCATATCACATACAAATGTATGTAAGATATGCCTCTTTTGTTATGTTTGTATTAATCTTGATTAGTAAGCATTGACTTAGTGGAGTTGAATACTGCAAGGTATACGATGGCCCCACCGATGAACAAGGTGGCCTGCATTGGTGTGCTAAATTGATTGGCACGCCATAATGCGAAAGCGTAGAAGAAGATGGTGATGAGCATGATGAGGTACGCAATAATCATGCGCACGTTTGTATGTACTGCCAAAGAGGTAGTGATGCGGGATTTGTTCATTACTACATAAATCAAGGATACTACGATGTTTACAGCGTATATAGAGACGATAAAATTGTAATCAAGCTCGCCGAATAGTACTACCGCTAAGCCGATAAAGCTGAGTAGAAAGAATAGACGTAATACAATGCTCGCTGTATTAGATTCGTTGCGCTGTGCGCGGCGCTCTTTTCGATTTAAATTTGCCATGAAAGCCTCCCCATAACGTACAAAGTTATTCTTACTATTATCATAAAGCCCAATTACTGAATGAGCTATTCTTCATAATAGGTTTAGTCTGTATGTTTATTATATATCACAATGTACAGCGATGATACACTTTAATTAATTTATTACTATATTAGTATATAGCTATATAAGCCTATGAGAACGTAAAGAGAGAGCCTATGATTCAAGTTATTCTTACCTATATCGTTAATGTCATTATTGTATTTGTCTTTTTCCCAATTTTGGAGTCTGCCGTACAATTGGTACACCCCTTTTCTTGGGATTGGTTTATAAAACCGCTACATTTAGCAGATAAGCTAGATGTGTATATCATTTTGTCTATTGCTTTACCTATTATTGTGGCTATCGGGTTATTTTTGCCACCTTTTAGTTGGATTGCCCATCTTTTGCAAGGTGAAAGAAAACCAAATGCTGGAGAAGCTGAATATATTGAACCCCTCTTAGAAGAATTATGTGCACGTAGTGGCGTATCAAGAAATGATTTGATATTGCGTATGCGCACTGATGAGGATATCAATGCTTTTGCTTCAGGGATTAACCATATTACCATTCATACAGGCGCTTTGAATGGGTTAGATAAACGACATTTGCTCGGCATTTTGGCGCATGAATTGGGGCATTTAAGAAACCGTGACACGATTTACTTGACCATAACCTATGCTATGGATCGACTAGGACAATTAATCTTAAACCTCGTTATACTTTTAAATGGAGCCTTAAATATATTGGCGCTGATTCCTATTGTTAATATCGTCATTCGCATCATCCAAATAGTTCTCCTTGTTATGATTACAGCGGTGGAGTATGTACTGCGCTTGCCAAAGTGGATTACCTACTATTTTGATAGTCGCCGTCGTGAGTATGCTGCAGATGCCTACGCCGTATCTATCGGTTTAGGACGAGAGTTGAGAGAGGGCCTTGTTGCATTAGGTCTTGCCACTGAACAAATTGGCATGCTTGCAAATGGTGAATTATATGATCGTGAAAGTACGGGCTTTTTCAGTCGTCTCTTTATTACTCATCCAAAAATGATTAAACGCATTCAACGCATAGATGAAGGTATAGAAGTATACGAACTGAAAGAAAGTCTCTTGTGGGACCGAATGTTAAGAAAAGCTAAAGGTATCCAATAGGGCCGAATAGAGGTCTTAACCTATATAAAATTAAAATAGAGGTTTTAATATAGTGAACCCCGAATAAACACGAACGATTAGTAAATTTAATATAATTATTATTCGGAAATTTATCGGCCTTTCGTTGAAGGGAGCTTTCACATATGGTACAATAATCCTATAAATCAAGCTTTTATCATGCAAAGGAGACATCATGATACCACGTTATACACGAGAAGAAATGGGCCATATTTGGAGCGAGCGCAACGAGTTCGACACAATGTTATTGGTGGAAATCCTCGCATCTGAGGCGCAAGCTGAATTGGGCATTATCCCTAAAGAAGCGGCAAAAACAATTCGCGAAAAAGCCGATTTCGACGTTGAGCGCATTCATGAAATCGAAAAGGAAACAAACCACGATATCATTTCCTTCGTAACAGCAGTAGGCGAATACGTAGGTCCTGAAGCGGCTAAATATATCCATCTTGGTCTTACATCTACAGACGTTAAAGATACAGCACTTGGTTACATGATGAAACAAGCATGCGACATCTTAATCGGTGACTTGAAACGCTTGCACGAAGTATTACGTCGCCGCGCAGCTGAGTTCAAATACACACCTATGATTGGCCGTACTCACGGTATCCACGGCGAACCAACTACATTTGGCTTGAAATTGGCGTTATGGATGGCTGAAGTAGAACGTGATATCGAACGCATGGAACATGCTCGTAAAAGCGTTGCTGTAGGTAAACTGTCTGGCGCTGTTGGTACGTACTCCAACATCGATCCATTCGTAGAGCAATACGTATGTGAAAAATTAGGCCTTGAACCTGTTAAAATCGCTACGCAAGTGGTACAACGTGACCGTCACGCTGAATTATTGTCTACTATCGCTGTTGTAGGCGGCACATTGGACAAAATTGGCAAAGAAATTCGTCACTTGCAACGTACAGAAGTGCGCGAAGTGGAAGAATATTTCAGCCCTAAACAAAAGGGTTCCTCTGCGATGCCTCATAAACGCAATCCTATCACTTGTGAAAGAATCTGCGGTATGGCGCGCTTACTTCGTGGCTACGCTCAATCTGCTTACGAAGACCAAGCTTTGTGGCATGAACGCGATATTTCTCACAGCTCAGTGGAACGTGTTATCTTGCCAGATGCAACAATCGCGTTGAATTACATGCTTCATTTAACAATCCGCACCATCGATAAATTGTTAGTATATCCTGAAACAATGCTTAAAAACCTAAACCTTACAGGTGGTCTTGTATTCAGCCAAACAATTTTGACTCACCTTGTAGATAAAGGTGCAGTGCGTGACGAAGCATATCGTTGGGTTCAAAAATACGCTATGGAACGCTGGCTTGAAGGTAAAGATTTCGCAACAGGTCTTAAATCTGATGAAAACATCAAGAAATATATGACTGCTGAAGAAATCGATGCATGCTTCGATCCGCATAAATTATTGAAACATGTTGATACAATCATGGCTCGCTTTGGCCTATAATTATAGGGTACTTCCCATATAACATATGAAAGACTAGGGTAGGTATAGACCAACAAGCCTATGGCACATGCATTAGGTGTTGGCTATATCTGCTCTTTTTATTTTGAACATAATTTGTTATTTACACTATTTCGAGCATAATTATAAGCTAGTTCCCTCGTAAGCATCTCTGTATCTTAGGATAAATTAGCTGTTTTATTAGGAGGTTATATGAAACGTATTATACGAAAGTACGGACCGCCCATTTTTCATTGTATTAATGATTTCGGTCAAGGTTCGTTGGCCGCATTGATTCCGTTCTTCATTGCTAACTTTGGCCTTAATTACTATCAATCGGCTACCATTATTTTCTGTAACACCGTGGTGGCCTCTATTGCGCAGCCCGCATTGGGCTACGTGGCCGATCGGTGGCGCGTACCTTGGTTCATTCCTGCTGGCTTTACGGTGACTCTCGTGTCCATTAGTTCTATGGCACTAGCTACGAGCTATGAAATGATTCTCGCCTTGTCACTCTTGGCCGGCGTAGGGGCGGCACTATTCCATCCTGAGGCGGCCCTCCTTGTGAAGCGTACACAATCTCATGAAATCGGTAGTGCTATGGGGCGCTTTGCGGTAGGTGGCAGCGCTGGCTTTGCACTGGGGCCGCTTCTTGCTGGTGGTGTGTACATCTTTGGCGGTCATTTCCTTTGGGTGTTCACCGCTATTGCTTTGCTCGGTGTGTTGCTATATCTCTATGCCTTTACGGGCGAGGCTGATACGACTAATGCTGGTGAAAGTAAAAGCTCTGCTACATCAACTCATACGGGTACGAATGATTGGGCGAGCTTTGGTAAGCTATTCTTTGTTATCGCTTCACGATCTATATTGTTCTCCGTATTATCTATATTTATTCCTATTCTGTACATTACCGTTATTAACGGCGAAGCCAGCGCCTCTAGCTTGACTCTAACTATGTACTTTGCGATGGGTGCAGTCCTTACCTATATGGGCGGGGCTTTATCCGATAAATTAGGCTTCCTTAAAACGGTACGCTTAGCTAATCTTATCTTCTTGCCATCCGTTTTAGTATTTATCTTTGTACCCAATATATGGGGCTTTTTCGGTGCTATGATACCGATGGCCTTTGGCGTATTTTCGCAATATGGACCAATTACGGTACTAGGTCAAAAATATCTTGCTAAAAATGCAGGATTTGCATCGGGAATTACCTTAGGTCTAGGTATTACTTTAGGTGGCCTTGTAGCTCCGTATGTAGGCCATTTAGCTGATATCTATGGTGTGCAAACAGCATTGATGACATTGATACCTGTAGGACTTATGGGGCTTTTAATGAGCCTATGGCTTAAAGAACCGAAATAGAAAACTTTGCAGAAAATAGCGCGTGCTTTTGGGAAGAAACTAAAGATTGAATTTGTATAAATACTTTCACAGAGTCCGAACATTGTTGTATAATGATAATGAATTATTTCGACTTTCACATGGAGGATATAGATATGGCAACAAGTATGGTTATCGGCACTCAATGGGGTGACGAAGGTAAAGGTAAGATCGTTGACTGGATCGCAGAACGTGCAGACGTTGTAGTGCGCAGTCAAGGTGGTAATAACGCAGGTCATACTGTTGTAGTAGATGACAAAGCATTTGCCCTTCGCTTGTTACCAAGTGGTATCTTGTACGATAACAAACAAAATATCGTTGGTACTGGTGTTGTTATCGACCCTAAAGTTTTGCTACAAGAAATTGAAGGTCTTGAAAAACAAGGTAAATCTGCTAAATCCCTTCAAATCTCTGACCGTGCGCATGTTATCATGCCATATCATATCGCTTTAGATAATGCAGAGGAAGCATCTAAAGGAGATGCTAAAATCGGTACTACTAAAAACGGTATTGGTCCTTGCTATGCGGATAAAATCAACCGCGTTGGTATTCGTATGTGCGATTTGTACGATCTTGAAACATTTAAAGAAAAATTGGCGTACAATGTAGAATTCAAAAATAAAATCCTTACTAAAGTATACGAAGCAGAAGGCGTTAACTACGATGAAATCTTAGCGGACTACATCAAATACGCTGAAGCATTGAAACCATATGTAACAGACACTAATATTGCTGTTCTCAAAGCAGTTCAAGAGGATAAAAAAGTATTGTTTGAAGGCGCGCAAGCAACTATGCTTGACCTTGATCACGGTACATATCCATTCGTAACATCCTCTCATCCAATCGCAGGTGGTGCTTCCACAGGCGCTGGTGTAGGTCCTAACTATTTGAAAAACATCTTCGGCGTAGTAAAAGCTTACGCAACACGCGTTGGTGCAGGCCCATTCCCTACAGAGCTTCTTGACGAAACTGGCGAAAATCTTCGCAAACTTGGTCATGAGTTTGGTACTGTAACTGGTCGTCCTCGTCGTTGTGGTTGGTTAGATCTTATGGTTGTAAAATACGCTGCAGGTCTTAACAGCCTTGATTACCTTGCTATCACTCGTTTAGATATTCTTGATACGTTCAAAGAATTAAAAATCTGCGTAGGTTACAAATTGAATGGTATAGACGTAGAAGGCTTCCCAGCTAACTTGAAAGATCTTGAAGCGTGCGAAGCAGTGTACGAAACATTGCCAGGTTGGGAAACTGATATCTCTGGTATCCGTAAATACGAAGAACTTCCTGAAAATGCTCGCAAATATGTAGAACGCATTGCAGAAGTAACAGGCGTACCTTTGGGTATCGTATCCGTTGGTCCTAACCGTAGCCAAACTATCGACTTAGTAAACGTATTCTAAGCTATACTAATTTGATATAATATAAATGATTACATTCGATAGCATCGATGTGGCAGTATAATTTTTAAAATTTTACTGCTATACAATCGATTTATAGAAATATACAGATGAGGCTCCTCTAAGAGGAGCCTTTTGTAATGAAATGATTTAGACTACAAAAAAAGTATAATACATCTAATTCTTTCGGTCGTTAATGTGGTGCGGTATATCGAAGTATGCTATAAGGTTATCATAAAATGTGTATATCTAAAATTCTATAGAAAAATATTGTATAAAATCTTTATATATACGATTTAATGTATAACTAATTTTATCTATGAGATAAAAATTTATTTAAAATATTCACGATATGCAAACTAGGACGTGCTTAAATGAGTTTATAATGTGATAAAAATTACACATCTATGTGAAAATGGTATTCATAATAAATTATTAAGATACAAATATAAAGAAAAAAATAGATTTACATAAAGAAATAGTATATAATAGAGTCAAGAAAGTAGATTGATATTTTTTGATACAGATTTGAGGAGTTAAAGATATGGTTGAAGTTTCTTATGAACGTTTAGCTACGATTTTTAAGGCATTAAGCGATGAAACAAGATTACACATCATCGATATGTTGTCTTGCAATGAATTATGTGCAGCTGATATTTTAGCTAGCTTCAATTTGTCTCAATCTACGTTGAGTTACCACATGAAAATCTTAATTGATGCAGGTGTAGTTAATTCTCAACGTAATGGCTTATGGACTCGTTATTCCATTAATGAAGCTACATTTGGCGATATTTTAGAGATCATCCCTCAATTATATAAATCTAAGGATGAGTGTATTTGCGCACAAATTAAATACTGCCGTATTTCTGAGCACGAAAAAGAAGCGTAACAATGAGACGATGGATTATGCATGTTGATATGGATGCATTTTTTGCGTCCATCGAACAACTGGATCATCCAGAATATAAAGGCCACCCCGTAATCGTGGGTGGTCTTTCTTCACGTGGCGTCGTTGCTACCTGTTCCTATGAGGCGCGTAAATTTGGTGTTCATTCCGCCATGCCTATTTCACGGGCTAAGAAACTCTGTCCCGATGGCATCTATGTATATCCTCGGATGGCCCGTTACAAAGAGGTGTCGGAACAGATTTTTTCCATTATGAAAGAATTCACTCCTTACATTGAGCCTCTATCTGTAGATGAAGCCTTTCTCGAGGTTAGCGGTATGTCTACCATGTACAGTGGCCCTAAAGCACTTGGCCGTGCTATTAAAGACCGAGTATTTGAGGAAACTGGACTCATTATCTCTGCTGGTTTAGCACCGAACAAATTCCTTGCGAAACTGGCTTCCGATTTAGATAAGCCTGATGGCCTTGTGGTCATCCCTTATGGCCGAGAAAAAGAAATCTTAGCTCCGTTACCGATTAAACGCATTTGGGGCGTGGGGCCTCGTACGGAGAAAATCTTGAAAAACGGTGGCTTTCACTTGATGCGTCATATTCAAGCGTTGCCTGATGAAAGCAGTTTAATTCCCCTCGTGGGCAATCAGGCGCGGCGCATATGGGAACTGGCGAACGGGATTGACGATAGACCGGTAGAAACAGATCGTAAAATACAGTCTATCGGAGCTGAGGAAACCTACGAAGAAGATTTAACGGATGGCAGTGCTATAGAACTAGAGTTTAGATACTTTGCGAACCGCTTATCAAAACGATTAAGAAAACGGAACCTCTTAGGTCACACCGTGTCTATTAAGGTTCGTTACGATGATTTCACTACCGTATCCCGCCAAAAGCGGTTAGATACGCCATCGGACCATGAACATGTGTTTTTTGAAACAGCATTGCTCTTATGGAATAAGCTAATGCAAGATAAGACGAGCAAGCAGCCTAAAGGATCAAAAAAAGATGGAGAAACACTGGGGGCGACCACAAAGGTAAAGTCTACTAATTTTAAATATATTAGTTTTAATAATAGTAGTTCTAACAATAGTAGCTCTAAAGAGATTACCTTTATGGATCCCCCAGGTCCTATACGACTATTAGGTCTTACCGTAAGTGGTCTCGATGAAGAGGTGCCTATGCAAGATAGCCTTTTCGAATCACCTAAAAATGAGACTGAAAATAAACTGGCTGGTGTATTAGATTCATTAGAGTCTAAATTTGGTGAAACGGCCGTTATGAGTGGCGCATTATGGCAGCGCTTTCATGGAGACAATGGAACGCGTCGAAAACGATCAGAACTGAAATCTGCAGTAGATGCTCGTGGAGATGCACCATCTAATACGGCAGATGATATATCGTCTAATACGGCCGATGATACACCGTCTAATATGGCAGATGATACATCCGCCAATGAGGACGCACAAGCTACTGAGAAGAAGGAACATAAAAAATTCTGATGAACTCATATTGAATACTTTCACTAATATAATTGTTCATGTTACAATATGAATATAGTGTTAATAAATTACCGCAAGAGAGGTATAGATATGAGTTTATTTCGCGTAGCCATCCATTATGGCATCAACAGCAATGGTTTCTTGACCTATGACACAGAAGCAAAAACAGTGTCCGTAGAATTACCTGAACAAGAGTGGGCTGACAAGGTTATCGCTTACTTAAACGACGAACATGCCATCGAGCATGCTACAGGTCTTGATACATATGAACGGTTGAATGTAAAACCATTAGAATCTTTGGACAACTTAAAATTAGCTTTAACACGTATGTGGGAAGCTATCGACGTACAAGTTGACTGGAGCCGTCCAGCGTAAACAGAACGACGTAAACAAAATGCACCTTGTATCCTAATATCGTAGGAACAAGGTGTTTTTTATTTTTTAAAAGGATTTTAGTATAACTATGTAGAATTACATTGTGTATTGTATTTATACAGAGAGCAAATGTGGTTAGGAGGCAATTATGAAACGTAGTAGTTTGGCATGGTATGTAGCAGTGGCCTGTCTTGGCGGCAGCCTTTGCGTAGGTTCTGTAGTACAGGCGGATTCTCCGACGACGGTGAATGCAAGCAGCATAGTTCCTACTGCTGTTATAACTCAGGACGAGCAGGTAGCACTCAAGCAAAAACAGCAGTACCAAGCTGATACAGAAACGATGGGGCTGTTATGGATGCGCACTTCTGCTGAATATAGAGCGTTAGCCTATCAGGGGTATAATGTGGCGCTGAATATTGTTAAAATGGCTGTTGCTGATCCTTCTCATCAGAGAAAGCCTTTAGCTATCGTTCTTGATGCAGATGAAACAGTAGTGGATAATACAAAACTAATGGGTGAAAGCATCGCTAATGGCAATGGTCGATTTGATGCTCCTTGGTGGCGAGCAGCGGTCCATAAAGGTGAATCTCGTGCTATGCCAGGTGCGGTTGAGTTTTTAAATGAAGTACATAAACAAGGGGTAGAAATTTTCTATGTATCTAACCGCTACGCCCCAGTAAACCTTGACGTAACGATACAGAACTTTAAAGAATTAGGCTTCCCATCCGTTGATAAAGACCATGTACTACTATTCGAAAAAGACTCTGACAAACAACCTCGCTTTGATGCGATTGCTAAAAAATATGCTGTTATTGTATATATGGGCGATAACGCTGGTGATTTCCCAATCGGCACAAAAGGCAAAACACTCGCTGAAAGAAATAGCATCATCGATGCTCATAAAGAAGACTTTGGTACTACCTTTGTGGTATTCCCAAACCCTGCTTACGGATCTTGGGTAAGTGCATTAGCTAAAGGCTACCAAAACCTCAGCCCAGAAGAACAAAAACAAGTGAATAACCAATACCTACAACAATAAGGATTCCTTGCGTATACTTTATTAAAAACGATATAATAAAGTATACATGCGTCTATAGCTCAGTAGGATAGAGCAGCAGTTTCCTAAACTGCGTGTCACTGGTTCGATTCCGGTTAGGCGCACCAGTATAGAAAAGAAGGTATACAGCTTTTATAAGCCGTATGCCTTCTTTTTGTATTATCTTGCAATTCTTATGAGCTAGAATTATAATATTAGAGTAATATTCATATTTTGTTCATATTTTAACAATGAATAGTGTATAGAGGGGTACAATAAGATTCAAGTTCCATTAGAAAGATTTGAATCTTTTTTTAGGTTTATTGTTTGTGTTGTCTTAAAAGGGGTAAAACACATGAAAAAAGAATTACTGTTAACAGCCATGATCACTGCAACTATAACTACAACAGGGTTTGCAGCATCCAATTTAGATATTAGTGCTACAACTACTGCTCCATTAAGCATGAAGAATTCTATTGCTTATGGTGGAAATAACAAAGTTGAGAATGGTATGTTCTCTCCTGTAAATAATATATTGCTCGGTGGTGACAATAATACAGTTCGACCTTCTGCTTCTAATAGTATTACTTCTGGTACTAATAATACTGCATCTGGTCCGGGCAGTATCGTAGCAGGTTGGTATAATACAAACTCTGCTACTCACAGCTTGGTAGTAGGTACTAGCAATACTGTTGGTGGTACTAATAATATCGTAGGCGGCTTTGGCCATGCCAATAATGACAATGCGATTAACTCTTTATTAGTTGGTTCATATAATAGTATTGACGGACATGACTCTGTGGCTTTAGGTAAGAATAATACCATTAAAGGTAATAATGCTTTGGTAGGTGGTACTGGTGCTAAGGTTCAAGGTAATAATGCTATCGCCTTTGGTGATACTGCAAAAGCAACATCCGATGATGCGTATGCCATTGGTCGTAAAGCAGAAGCAACTGCTCTAAATACTGTGGCTATTGGTAATAATGCAAAGGCCAATAACATAATGGGCACAGCGATTGGCTATAATGCAAAAGCAAAAAATGACTATGCTACTGCAGTAGGTTATAGCTCCACAGGTTCTGGTAATCAGTCCTCCGCATTTGGTTTTAATGCGGAAGCAACTGCTATGAATACAACTGCAGTGGGATCTTATGCAAATGCTAGCGGTGCGTATTCTACAGCATTGGGTTTTAAAACTGCAGCTTCTAATGAGGATGCTGTAGCATTAGGTAACTATTCTACTAGTGCTGGTAAAAGTGCCTTTGCTGCTGGTACATTAGCTAAAGCAGCAGAAAAGGACTCTTTAGCAATCGGTCATAGCGCAACTACAACAAAGGAAAATGGCATTGCAATCGGCACAAATGCAACTGTAGATGGTGTTGATTCCATTGCTATTGGTACAAGTGCGAAAGCTGCCACAGATAACAGCATTGCACTAGGTGCTAAGTCTGTTACTGATACAGCTGTATCTACTAATTCCGGTGTAATTGGAGGCAGAACATATAACTTTGCTGGTGGAACCGCTGTTGGTACATTGAGTATTGGCGATAGTGGTACAGAACGCACTATTACAAATGTAGCAGCAGGTCGTGTATCTGCAACATCTACTGATGCAGTCAATGGATCTCAATTACACGCTATTAAAGATGTTGTAGATAATCATGAAAATCGTATCACTACGATAGAAGGTGATATTAATACGTTAAATAATCGTATTATTAATGGTGGAGCGAATAGCTTGAATGAAGCTAAAGCGTATACGGATCAACAAGTGTCTAGCGTAGCGGCGGCTTCTGCAGCGCTCGCTGGCTTGCATCCATTAGATTTCGATAAACATGATAAATGGTCCTACTCTGTTGGCTTTGGTAACTATAAAAATGCTAATGCAGCAGCTTTAGGTGCCTTCTACCGCCCTAATAAAAATACAATGTTTAATGCTGCTACTACCGTTGGTAATGGTCGTAACACTATCAGCGTAGGTGCTAATTTCAAATTTGGTAAAAGCTCCGAAGAGGTAACTACTGAAGATGCGGCACAACTCAAGAAAGATATGAAAGACCTATCTGAAAAGTATAATGAATTAGCACAAAAATATAATGAATTGGCAGCTAAATTAGAATCTAAATAAATTAGAACCTA
>ERZ772966.514-NODE-514-length-14933-cov-30.524667_pt1 | contig 14933 bp, 4 predicted proteins | sample MGYA00580680_ERZ772966 | MGnify/ENA primary metagenome ERZ772966 (study PRJEB29015, sample SAMEA2738055) | human oral metagenome | biome: human oral; feature: human-associated habitat; material: saliva | place: China | collected 2225 ...
CTGTGATTGTTGCGCTGGGGTGTAGCCCGGGGCTGGGGTTCATACACAACGGGACGTATCGCTCGTTTGTGTACGACATTGCTGACCTGTACAAGGCTGACCTCACTATTCCTGTCGCGTTCGACGTTGCCGCGTCGCCGATGGACGAGGCCGTGGGCAGTGCCGCGCGAAAGGCTGTCCGTGATGCGGTTCGAGAGTTTCGGCTCCTGGAGCGTTGCGTCGTCGACATAAAGAGTCTCCTGTCGGTGTCCGGGGCCTTGAACGTTGAGGATGACGAGGACCTGATCGTGGATGACCTCCGCCTGTGGGACGACCGTGCGGGCACAGTTGCCGCGGGCGTGGCCTATGAGGAGGGCGATTCCTGGTGATCGTCTTGGTCCTGTCCGCGGTACCCGAAGGCCTGCGGGGCCACGTAACCCGGTGGCTGATGGAGATTTCTCCCGGGGTGTTCGTAGGGACTCTCAGCGCCCGCGTCCGCGAGCGCCTGTGGGAGATCGTCACGGAGAACATGAAGACAGGGCGGGCGGTCCTGGTCTATCGGGCGCGCAACGAGCAGGGTCTTGCCTTTTTGACCTGGGGCGATCCATGGAAGCCCGTCGACTTTGACGGACTGACCCTCATGATGCGGCCCTACTACTCGGAAGGGCGAGGCCAGTATTCCGAGCCTGATCCTGCGGCGCGTGAGTTGCGTAAACGTCGCACAATGAGTAACTTCCAGAGGAGACGGCAAGCTCAAGGGTTTCCAAGATCTGACCGATCCGTTCGATAAAAGCGCAGGTTAGAAAGTGTTTTCCCCGCCCGCGCGGGGATGAGCCCAACGCTCGTTACCCACCCGGTCAGGGTGGTGTGTTTTCCCCGCCCGCGCGGGGATGAGCCCGGGGCCGGTGCCGCAGCCTTCTCCAGCTTCGCGTTTTCCCCGCCCGCGCGGGGATGAGCCCGGTGAGGAGCGCCCGCGCTCCCGCGTCTCCAAGTTTTCCCCGCCCGCGCGGGGATGAGCCGACCCAGGGCCTTATCAGCCACGTCAAGCCAGTGTTTTCCCCGCCCGCGCGGGGATGAGCCGCTACTAAGCTTCGATTGCACTGATCCGAACATGTTTTCCCCGCCCGCGCGGGGATGAGCCGTCGGTCCCGGCCACATCGCGCGTGAGTCCCTGGTTTTCCCCGCCCGCGCGGGGATGAGCCGTTGCCCGCCGCTTCCGCGAGCTTATCGAAGCCGTTTTCCCCGCCCGCGCGGGGATGAGCCGCAGGTGGAACCGCGAATCATGGACGCGGGGCGGTTTTCCCCGCCCGCGCGGGGATGAGCCGGCCTGGCCGGACGCTCCGAGCGGAACCTTGCGGTTTTCCCCGCCCGCGCGGGGATGAGCCCTGGATCGCCAAGACGGAGCGCATCATCAGCGCGTTTTCCCCGCCCGCGCGGGGATGAGCCGCCATGAGATCGGCTGCGGAGTCACGTTTGCGGGTTTTCCCCGCCCGCGCGGGGATGAGCCGATACGCTGTCCACGCACGGGGATACGATCACGGTTTTCCCCGCCCGCGCGGGGATGAGCCGTGGAGCTTGATAAGCTCTTGCAGCCTGTCAACGTTTTCCCCGCCCGCGCGGGGATGAGCCTGGGGGGTATTTCGCGAGGCGTTTTGGGGCGGGGTTTTCCCCGCCCGCGCGGGGATGAGCCTGGCGGCGCCGCAAACGGTCGTTTAAACGTGACGTTTTCCCCGCCCGCGCGGGGATGAGCCGGTGGCGTCATCGCCGTTTGCTGCACTCGTATCGTTTTCCCCGCCCGCGCGGGGATGAGCCCTCACGCCGACCGTCTCGCCGCTGTCATACGCGGTTTTCCCCGCCCGCGCGGGGATGAGCCGCACGCCGCGACCCCTCAGCCAATCGAGTGGCTGTTTTCCCCGCCCGCGCGGGGATGAGCCGTACTACGCCCACGAAAGATTGGCAGCAGCGCGGTTTTCCCCGCCCGCGCGGGGATGAGCCGCCGCTGTGGGAGGGCTTCGCGTCGGCAGTCCAGTTTTCCCCGCCCGCGCGGGGATGAGCCGGTCGTCTTGGTGTCCGAGGGTAGTCAGGATAAGTTTTCCCCGCCCGCGCGGGGATGAGCCGGCGTCCCGCTTGACAAGGACTAGCAGTTCATCGTTTTCCCCGCCCGCGCGGGGATGAGCCCGCAGCCGCCGCCGATGACCGCACACTCCTGGAGTTTTCCCCGCCCGCGCGGGGATGAGCCGGTAGGCCTGGAGAGCGCTCGTTGTGAGCGGTCGTTTTCCCCGCCCGCGCGGGGATGAGCCAATCGGGTACGAGGTCGGCGATCTGCGATCGACGTTTTCCCCGCCCGCGCGGGGATGAGCCCTGTCCTGCTTGCCATACGTACTGCTGGTACTGGTTTTCCCCGCCCGCGCGGGGATGAGCCGTACTACGCCCACGAAAGATTGGCAGCAGCGCGGTTTTCCCCGCCCGCGCGGGGATGAGCCCTGTGAGCGTTAGCAGCGTTCACCGTCTGCCTGGTTTTCCCCGCCCGCGCGGGGATGAGCCGGAACGCGCGTGAATACCCTGGTTGGTGGTTGTGTTTTCCCCGCCCGCGCGGGGATGAGCCGGGGCGGAGCATGAGGACATTGAGGTACGCGAGGTTTTCCCCGCCCGCGCGGGGATGAGCCCGCCGCCGGGAACCTGCAGGCGACGATTGTCGGGTTTTCCCCGCCCGCGCGGGGATGAGCCCGACGCCCTACGCATCACCCCCGCCGAGCTCAAGTTTTCCCCGCCCGCGCGGGGATGAGCCGGGCATCTCAGCCTTGGTGAGTCGGTGCGTCTCGTTTTCCCCGCCCGCGCGGGGATGAGCCGCCCGCGAACGTCCTGGGTCGCAACGCTTCTTCGTTTTCCCCGCCCGCGCGGGGATGAGCCCTACACGCTAGCTCGGAAAATTGCCCTCACGAAGTTTTCCCCGCCCGCGCGGGGATGAGCCGTCGATGGACAGTCCGTCGGATACCTCGCCCTGGTTTTCCCCGCCCGCGCGGGGATGAGCCGCCGCCGATAGGGAAGAGGAGAAGACCGACCAGGTTTTCCCCGCCCGCGCGGGGATGAGCCGCAAATTTCCGGGGTAGCATGTAGTTAGTTGGTGTTTTCCCCGCCCGCGCGGGGATGAGCCCATGGCAGAATGACCAACAACCTGATAGACTACGTTTTCCCCGCCCGCGCGGGGATGAGCCCAAGTCAAGCAGGCCTACAAACTCATAGCCACGGTTTTCCCCGCCCGCGCGGGGATGAGCCGTGCTCGGTACGCCCATCGACGGCGTGGTTTCCGTTTTCCCCGCCCGCGCGGGGATGAGCCGTCTGAGACGCGAGTGCGCCTGCGTCTCGCTGTGTTTTCCCCGCCCGCGCGGGGATGAGCCGGTGAAGCCGACGCATTCGCCGACGGCGTTGACGTTTTCCCCGCCCGCGCGGGGATGAGTCGGCGTTACGCCGTAGAAGAGACTGCCTGGCTCAGTTTTCCCCGCCCGCGCGGGGATGAGCCGCCGCCGGAAACGGCCCCACGGCAGGCAACCCCGTTTTCCCCGCCCGCGCGGGGATGAGCCGAAGGGCCTTCACTGGGACCTGCCGAAGTTCTGGTTTTCTCCGCCCGCGCGGGGATGAGCCCATGGGAAAGTTCGACAAGTTCCTGAATGGAATGTTTTCCCCGCCCGCGCGGGGATGAGCCCCAGCGTCGATGACACCGACACCGTTGGCGAGGGTTTTCCCCGCCCGCGCGGGGATGAGCCGCAGATGTCGTTAGCGGTTGACTGTGGAACGAAGTTTTCCCCGCCCGCGCGGGGATGAGCCCTGTCGATACGCCGAGACAGTCTTATCGACACCGTTTTCCCCGCCCGCGCGGGGATGAGCCGACCCCAGCGAGGCGGGGATGCCCGCCTTCTCCGTTTTCCCCGCCCGCGCGGGGATGAGCCTTGGGTCGAAGGTAGCAGCGGCGCTCATATGCAGTTTTCCCCGCCCGCGCGGGGATGAGCCGTCGTGCCCTGACCGGTAATGCCAGCCATGTTTGTTTTCCCCGCCCGCGCGGGGATGAGCCGCCGTTGACGGCGCGCGCGGTGAGCGTACCGACGTTTTCCCCGCCCGCGCGGGGATGAGCCCGCGGGCAGCTGGCTAAGCTCTGCCGGTCGGTCGTTTTCCCCGCCCGCGCGGGGATGAGCCAGCACAGCGCGAGGATATACAGGCACAGCGCGACGTTTTCCCCGCCCGCGCGGGGATGAGCCACCGTACAGCAAATGCAGCATGTGCAGCGAGACGTTTTCCCCGCCCGCGCGGGGATGAGCCCTCGTCTGCGCGTCGCAGGTCGGGAATTTTGGGTTTTCCCCGCCCGCGCGGGGATGAGCCTGCATCGGACATTTCGTCGGCGGTGAGTCCTGCGTTTTCCCCGCCCGCGCGGGGATGAGCCCACGGGCCTCGTCGCGCGCCCCGGCACCGTGATGTTTTCCCCGCCCGCGCGGGGATGAGCCGATTCCCATGCGTCCGCCGGTCTTGAAGTAGCAGTTTTCCCCGCCCGCGCGGGGATGAGCCGAGTGCCTTCGGGTCCGTCCAATCGACCCTCGGGTTTTCCCCGCCCGCGCGGGGATGAGCCCCGCCTCGCAGACAACATCTCCCCGGCGCTCATGTTTTCCCCGCCCGCGCGGGGATGAGCCGGGGTACGCGCCTGCGCTCATCCTCGGCAAGGCGTTTTCCCCGCCCGCGCGGGGATGAGCCCAGCAGCGAGTCACTGCGCGGTCGGGTGACTGGGTTTTCCCCGCCCGCGCGGGGATGAGCCCAACACAGAAAATGAAAGGAGAGATTCCAATCAGTTTTCCCCGCCCGCGCGGGGATGAGCCGTGGGGCGAACTGCCAGCACGGAGGAAATCCTCGTTTTCCCCGCCCGCGCGGGGATGAGCCCCCGAGCGCAGGGCAGGCACGGCGCCGGTGTAGGTTTTCCCCGCCCGCGCGGGGATGAGCCCAGCGAAACAAGCTCGCCGTTGATTGTGACGGCGTTTTCCCCGCCCGCGCGGGGATGAGCCCTTAAGCGCTGCCCAGATGTTGCAGGGCTTGTTGTTTTCCCCGCCCGCGCGGGGATGAGCCGACCGAAGAGGCCGCCGACCGCATCGCGCGTATGTTTCCCCCGCCCGCGCGGGGATGAGCCCGCCTCGGCGATACCCTCGCCGCTCACTCCGAGGTTTTCCCCGCCCGCGCGGGGATGAGCCCGGCGCGGACTCCATCATAAGCCAGGGACACTAGTTTTCCCCGCCCGCGCGGGGATGAGCCCGGGCCTGGCCTCACTCCTGGAAACGATCAACGGTTTTCCCCGCCCGCGCGGGGATGAGCCGGCGCTGGCGTCGATGACCAGTCGGAGCGAGCGGTTTTCCCCGCCCGCGCGGGGATGAGCCGGGCGATGCTACGAGGTTTACCACCCCATCAACGTTTTCCCCGCCCGCGCGGGGATGAGCCGCCGAAGTTTTGGCCGCCGCCGATCCACATGGCGTTTTCCCCGCCCGCGCGGGGATGAGCCACCCAACTCCAGCTCACCAACAATCAGGAAGGATGTTTTCCCCGCCCGCGCGGGGATGAGCCGTTCGACGCACAGTTCAGCGCACGTCAAGCAGCGTTTTCCCCGCCCGCGCGGGGATGAGCCCGGCATCAAGGGCGCCTTCAGTAAGGTCCAATCGTTTTCCCCGCCCGCGCGGGGATGAGCCAGCCGATCACGACCCATGTAGACATGAGTACGCCGTTTTCCCCGCCCGCGCGGGGATGAGCCCGCCAACTTCGCCGAGCTCAAAGAGGCTGTTGAGTTTTCCCCGCCCGCGCGGGGATGAGCCCCGTGAACGTCCTCGCGCTCGCGGACGACGTGAGTTTTCCCCGCCCGCGCGGGGATGAGCCCGAGGACGAGCCCGGGTTGAGCGCGTATCGGTAGTTTTCCCCGCCCGCGCGGGGATGAGCCGATCGCCGAAGCACTCAACCCGGCGCCCGAAGAGTTTTCCCCGCCCGCGCGGGGATGAGCCAGAACCACAGCGCGAAGTGGGACTCAGAGCAATCGTTTTCCCCGCCCGCGCGGGGATGAGCCCTCGACGTCGTGGTTCACACGATGCTCGCTGACGTTTTCCCCGCCCGCGCGGGGATGAGCCCGCGAGCGGCAAGGAAGTCTATTTCGCGGGTCGGTTTTCCCCGCCCGCGCGGGGATGAGCCGGAACACGGTCGCCTGCGAGACGAGGAGCTGCCGTTTTCCCCGCCCGCGCGGGGATGAGCCCGCCTTGTTCACATCCTCGTCCAGCAGGGGCGCGTTTTCCCCGCCCGCGCGGGGATGAGCCCAGGTTGCCGTCGTAGTCGCCGGTGGTGAGGATGTTTTCCCCGCCCGCGCGGGGATGAGCCCACCTCGTTACTGGACAGCCAGACAGACGCGAGGTTTTCCCCGCCCGCGCGGGGATGAGCCTTTGCATGAACGAACCGGAATCACCCCAAGGTAGTTTTCCCCGCCCGCGCGGGGATGAGCCGCATGGGAGACCATCGTCGTCGCCAAGCGCACTGTTTTCCCCGCCCGCGCGGGGATGAGCCTCGAGCCGTTGTTTCCGCGACCGAGCGTTCCCCGTTTTCCCCGCCCGCGCGGGGATGAGCCGTTGCTCACTCCCGGGATGACCGTCGTGGACAGGTTTTCCCCGCCCGCGCGGGGATGAGCCGAGCGCTAGGCCAATGCCAGCCACGATTTCCGCGTTTTCCCCGCCCGCGCGGGGATGAGCCCGGTAGGCTCACCCTCATCAACGACAAGGGGCTGTTTTCCCCGCCCGCGCGGGGATGAGCCCGGGCCAACCAGGTTGCCGATCTGGCCGTTGAGGTTTTCCCCGCCCGCGCGGGGATGAGCCGGGCAATCAGAGGGGATTGCTACTGCCCGCGTCGTTTTCCCCGCCCGCGCGGGGATGAGCCCTCGATGGGTGCGGGTATCGCTGAGTTCTGGACGTTTTCCCCGCCCGCGCGGGTATGAGCCCGCTTGCCGACGGTGTCGAGACTCTCGCACGTCGTTTTCCCCGCCCGCGCGGGGATGAGCCCGAGCGCCGAGTCCTCCTCAAGGCCGAACAGGTGTTTTCCCCGCCCGCGCGGGGATGAGCCGGGCACCGACCTCGCAGGCAACGACCAGACCGCGTTTTCCCCGCCCGCGCGGGGATGAGCCGGCCAAGGCGGAGGCGCTCCTGGTCCGGGAGCAGTTTTCCCCGCCCGCGCGGGGATGAGCCGATTGCCGAGCAGCATATGGATGCTCACGGGATGTTTTCCCCGCCCGCGCGGGGATGAGCCTGGTAGCGTTGCTGGTTTCCTCCGAGTCCGAGGGTTTTCCCCGCCCGCGCGGGGATGAGCCTGACCGGCAGTGACGGCTGCTCGACCGGCTGCGGTTTTCCCCGCCCGCGCGGGGATGAGCCGTTGTCGCCCCGGTCAAAAATGCGGTCTCCCTGGTTTTCCCCGCCCGCGCGGGGATGAGCCGCATGATCTTATCGTCGTGTGTGATGTACTTAGGTTTTCCCCGCCCGCGCGGGGATGAGCCCTGGCTGATGCCCGTCGCTCCTGCCGGGCTGGTGTTTTCCCCGCCCGCGCGGGGATGAGCCGGCGCACTCCAGATTGAAGGTCACGCGCTCTAAGTTTTCCCCGCCCGCGCGGGGATGAGCCCGCCAACGCAGACGCGCGAGGGGTCAGGGGTCGGTTTTCCCCGCCCGCGCGGGGATGAGCCGTACCAAGCCGAGCGCCCGGTCGATGACAGCCCGTTTTCCCCGCCCGCGCGGGGATGAGCCCCATGGGGGGCGTCCACATTGAAATGTGTCAGCGTTTTCCCCGCCCGCGCGGGGATGAGCCCTGATCGTCTGAATCACGCACGACCAGATACTGGTTTTCCCCGCCCGCGCGGGGATGAGCCGGTGTTGCCGCCCCAGGTGGATGCGGCGGCTACGTTTTCCCCGCCCGCGCGGGGATGAGCCCCAGACCCCCAGCGCGTCCGTCGGGTCCATGTTGTTTTCCCCGCCCGCGCGGGGATGAGCCGTTGCAGACACAAGACTGGAATCAGGTGGCCAAGTTTTCCCCGCCCGCGCGGGGATGAGCCGCTCGTGTACATGCTGAAAGAAGGCGTGAACATGTTTTCCCCGCCCGCGTGGGGATGAGCCCATCAGCCAGACTGATCTGCCAGGTGTCGACTCGTTTTCCCCGCCCGCGCGGGGATGAGCCTTCTTGGTCTCGGCGACGACTGAGACCTTGACGGTTTTCCCCGTCCACGCGGGGATGAGCCTCTTAGGCCACTTATTTTGTGTACGCAATTTCTGTTTTCCCCGTCCACGCGGGGATGAGCCCGGTCAGAGTCACAGGCAAGAGCCTGCTGCAGCGTTTTCCCCGTCCACGCGGGGATGAGCCGCATTAGCTTCGGGGCTTGCTGGTGGCTCCGACGTTTTCCCCGCCCGCGCGGGGATGAGCCCGCGGGGCGCTCGGGTCCAGATCCGCCGCCCGCGTTTTCCCCGCCCGCGCGGGGATGAGCCCATGCAGGGCCACATGTGCTACTCGAACTACGAGTTTTCCCCGCCCGCGCGGGGATGAGCCCGCTTCTACCGCTTTTTCCTTACGCGAAAATGGGTTTTCCCCGCCCGCGCGGGGATGAGCCCACGCTCACGACGCTCACGCCAGACTGCATGAGGTTTTCCCCGCCCGCGCGGGGATGAGCCGCATGCCCTGATGAGCGCGCTCGCCTCGTCGACGTTTTCCCCGCCCGCGCGGGGATGAGCCGCATGCCCTGATGAGCGCGCTCGCCTCGTCGACGTTTTCCCCGCCCGCGCGGGGATGAGCCCGCCCGGTGGAGCATTCGGAGCCGTCAACGAGTGTTTTCCCCGCCTGCGCGGGGATGAGTTGTTCTCGAAATAGTGATACGGTGCGCATGAGGGTGGCAGCCAGCCCACCTGGGAGTGATCCCCGGGCAGGCGGGCCACCTTCGCTGCATTATGCGTCTTTCCTGCCCACGCGGGGGAGACGTGAACCGAGAACTATAGTTTGTTCAACGTCACACTAGGTATATCTGCCGCGATGGCCCTCAGATGCGTTTGAGAGGTGTGCGGGCAGTTGGCGGGTGAAGTGAGAGAGGGAGAGCTGAATATGATGTACATCTCAAGTATCGCTTCGTGCCCGAAAACCAAAAATCCCCGAAGCGAATGCTTCGGGGCTTGCTGGTGGCTCCGACCGGCGTCGATCCGGTGACCTTTCGATTTTCAGTCGAACGCTCTACCAACTGAGCTACAGAGCCAAGACCTGAACCAAAAGGTCTGGTCGGCGACCCCGACGGGACTTGAACCCGCGACCTCCGCCGTGACAGGGCGGCGCGCTAACCAACTGCGCTACGGGGCCTTACAACAGGTAAGACCTATTGACTTGTACCGTTCACAACTGCGACCGGTGGTACCCCCAACGGGATTCGAACCCGTGTCGCCGCCGTGAAAGGGCGGTGTCCTAGGCCGCTAGACGATGGGGGCCTGTTGGCCGTCGAACTGGCGTCCGAAGACGGGATATATCTTAGGCAGAGGTTCGTTGATACGTCAAAACGAAATCGAGTGACGAGTAACACGTTACATGAAAATGTTGCAATTGTGCGGAATTCACAGGATTTCATCAGCTAGTCGTCCTACCCTTAATCCATGATTCTGTCACCAGTACTCGGTGCCCTCGCCCAAGCGTCCGATGCGCTCACGCTCGCCGCCGCAGATCCGCAATCCGGCGCAGAGGCAGCCGTCGACACCACCATCGACGTCACCCTCCTGTTCCTCGGGCCCATCATCGGAGCCTGCCTGGGTGTTGTCGCGTCGATCGTCCTGTCCGTCCTCGCACGCAGGGCACTTGCTAAGTCCGCCATGGCCTCGTCGATCCTGAACCGCGTGCGCCGCCCCGCCCACTTCGCGTTCGCGACGTGGGGAGCGTGGGTTGGCCTCGGCATTGCGCTCGTGAATCCGCGGCTGACGGATTGGGGTGGCGCCTCCGTCACGACGTTCCTCATGCACCTGCTCCTCATCGCGGGCCTGGCGTGCATGACGTGGATGGGCTACTCCGCCGCGTGGGTCTTCGAGGACGCAGCAAAGGCACGCCAAACATCCGACAACGGCCTCTCGCGCCGCTTCGAGACTCGCGCCCAGGTCCTGCGGCGCTTCGCCCAGGTCCTCATCGCCATCCTGGGCACGATCGCCATCATCGGGACCTTCGACGCCGCGCGCCAAGCCATGACGACGGTCCTGGCGTCCGCCGGTGTCATCTCGGTGATCTTTGGTCTCGCCGCGCAGCAGACCCTCGGTAACGTCTTCGCCGGCTTGCAGCTGGCCTTCACGGACGCGATCCGCGTGGGTGACGTCGTGGTCGCAGGCGATAAGAAGGAAACCGGCTCGGTTGAGGAGATCACACTGTCCTACGTGGTCGTGCGCATCTGGGATGAGCGGCGCCTCATCATCCCCTGCCGCTACTTCACGCAGACCCCCTTCGAGAACTGGACGCGCCGCGCCGCCGCCCAGCTGGGCACGGTCGAACTCAAGCTCGACTGGTCCGCGCCCATGACGCTGATTCGCGCCAAGGTTGAAAAGCTCCTGGCCGCCACCGACCTGTGGGACGGGCGCACGTGGGGCGTGCAGATCACCGCCTCCGACGAGTACACGGTGACCGTGCGCGTGCTCGCGTCTGCGAAGAACTCGGGCGACCTCTCCGACCTGCGCGCCTACCTGCGTGAGCACCTCATCGCGTGGATCGTCACCGAAGAGCCGTGGGCGCGTCCCGCACAGCGCATCGAGCCTCGCCAGACCGTCGCCGTCGAGCAGGACATGAGTCGCGAGCACATCGCGCGCCTGGCCGCCGAGCTCGCCGGGATTTCGGGCACGAACGAGGCCGTGGCTGCGACGGGCAGTTCGTCTGTCCTTCGTGGGGCCGAGGCGCGCGAGTCTGTGGGTGGCACCCTGGGAGGCGCGGCCTCCGCGGAAGGCGCCTCGGGGGCCGAGCGCGAGCAGCCCAAGGACGCGGCGCACGCCGCGCGCATGGTGGCCGCGCGCCGCAAGGCAAAGCGCGCCCGTCGTCGCGCCATGGCCGACCGCCAGCGCGAACTGGCCGACGGCAAGGCGCCCGCGCCCGACGAGACGCAGGTGATCTCGAAGTCCGCGCTACGCAAGATCATCGAGGCCGCCGGCAACAAGGATCCGCAGCTCACGCAGACCCTGACGGCCACCTCCATCGGCCGTGGCGAGCGCTTCTTCTCCGGCTCCGCCGATGCCGACGAACGCGCGGCCGCCCTGTCCGGCCCTGGCGAGGAGGTCCTTGCTGAGCGCGAGGCCCACTCCCGCCGCGTGAAGGAGCGCCACGAGGCCCGCAAGCGCCACGCTGACGAGGCCCTGGATGCCGAGGCGACCGCCGCGCTGGCCGCCGTCGGCGTCGAGCCTGTCGAGTTCGACCGCGACGCCGAGGCTGTCGAGCAGGCTCAGAACGAGCGCACCGATGCTCAGGCCGAGGCTCCGGCCGAGGGGTCTGCTCCGGAGACTCCTGTCGCCGTGCCTCCCGCCCCTGCGGTCGCAGGCGCTGGCGCTGCTGGTTCCGTTGCTGCCGCTGCCGTGACCGTCGCGAACGCTGCTGCGCAAGCAGCCTCGGCTCCCGCTGAGGACGCCGAGTCCGAGCCTGTCAAGGCTGAATCCGCCTCCGAGGAGCAGGACAAGCCCGCCGAGAGCACGCCCGCCGAGAGCACGCCCGTCGAGACCGGCGAGGTCGAGGAGGCTGCGGCCCCCGTTTCCGTCGAGGACGTCAAGGCCTCGGATGCTGCCGCGGCAAAAGCTGTGGAGCAGGTCGAGCCTGCCCCGGAAACCGAGCCGATCGAGCCTGCCGTTGCTGATTCCGAGGAGCCTGTCAAGGCTGAGGATGCTGCCTGCGTGGAGCCCGAGGTTGAGGTTGTCGAGGCCTCGGATCCTGCCGAGGAGGAAGCTGTGGAGCAGGTCGAGCCTGCCGTGGAAGCCCAGCAGGGTGAGCCCGTCGCGGTCGATTCCGATGAGGCTGTCAAGGCTGAGGACGCTGCCGCCGTGGAGCCCGAGGTTGAGGTTGTCGAGGCTGTGGATGCTGCTGCGGAGGACGTTGTCGAGGAGTCTGAGTCTGTCGTAGAAGCCGAGCAGGAGGAGCCCGTCGCGGCCGATTCCGATGAGGCTGTCAAGGCTGAGGATGCTGCCGCCGTGGAGCCCGAGGGTGAGGTTGTCGAGGCTGAGGATGCTGCTGCGGAGGACGTTGCCGAGGAGTCTGAGTCTGTCGTAGAAGCCGAGCAGGAGGAGCCCGTCGCGGCCGATTCCGAGGAGACTGACAAGCCGGAGGACGCGACGCCCGAGGAGCAGGCGACCGACGTTGCTCCGGAGCGTGAAACATCCGTGAAACAGGATGATCAGCCGCTCCCGACGGTGGAAACGAGCAACACGGGCACGTCGAACATGGTGTTCGCAGGCAGGCCTGCGCTCGTGCCGCCGCCCGCGCCGACCCCCGCGGAGATGGCTGCCTCGAACGATGGAGCTCCCGCGAATAAGCCGGCGGTCCAGGCGGCATCGGCAATGCCCGTAGCGCAGCCGGAGAAGCCCGAGGCTCCCGCAGCGCCGGTGCAGCCGGAAACACCCGCGGCGCAGCCGGAAACGGCGTCGACGCCCGAGGAGCAGGAACAGCTGGATCGGTCGGAAGCCCTGGCAGCCCCGGAGCCTCCGGCAGTGCCCGCCCAGCAGGAGGAAGCCCCTGCCCAGCACGAGGAAGCCGTCGCCCCGGAGGCAGCCCCGGAGCCGCCGCCAGCGCCTGTGCAGCAGGAGGAAACCCCTGTGGAGAGCTCGCCTGAGCCCGCGCAGGAGGAGCAAACCCCCGACGAGCCTTCCATCCACCCCGGCTGGTACGCGGTCGCCGAAGAAGCGCGCCTCGAGGAGGAAATCCGCCCGACGCCCAAGATGGCGCCGCCGCGCGTGTCCATCATGGACTTCTTCCCGGCGGTGGCCCCCACCGGCGCTGAAGCGGCTATGCTGCGTGCGGTCACGGGCCAGATGCCGGTTATCGGGGACCACAAGGAGGACGAGGAATCCGCCTCCACTGACGAGGCCGTGGCTTCCTCCCTTGCATCCGCCGGGTCGGGCGACTCCGCGACCGTTGAGCCCGCCGAGGCTGAGTCCGCCAAGGCCAAGCTCACGACAGCCAACAAGCGGCCCGCCGCGTCGGACGACACGACTGCCGTCATGCCGGGCGTTGAGCCCGCACAGGCGGTTGCTGCGGACGACGCGATCACGCAGGTTGTCCCGACGCTCGAGGAGCCTCCCGCACCCGACGAGACCCTCGTGATGACGACGCCCGAGCAGGCGCCCGCCGCGACGCAAGCCGAGCAAAAGGCCCCTGCGCAGGAGGGCGCCTCCCAGGAAAAGGCTGCCCAGAAGGAAACCTCTGCGGAGGGGCCCGGATCCAGCAAGGTCTCCGAACCTGCCAAGAGCGCCGAATCTGGCGAGGCAAAGTCCGAGAAGGCTCCCGCGTCGAAGGACTCGTCCAAGAAGGGCGGCTCGAAGAAGGGATCCAAGAAAAAGGGCTCGGGCAAGAAGCGTAAGTCTAAGAAAAAGTAACGCTTCTCGCCCCGCCGACATCGTGAGGTGAGCGGACCCCGCCAGGGGCCACGGCCTCGTCGATCAAACCGGCGAACCGACACCGCGCCGCCCGCGGCCGCACCCGAGAGTGCGCGCCCGCGGGCGGCGCGCGACAATGGACACATGAACGCCACCGACCCCGCCGCCCGCACCGACGCGGAATGGAAGAAACTCCTGAGCCCCATGCGCTACCACGTGCTGCGCGAAGCGGGTACGGAACGTCCCTTCACGGGCGAGCTCCTGGACGAGTCGCGCGTCGGCACCTACTCGTGCGCGGCGTGCGGCTCGAAGCTTTTTGACTCGGATACAAAGTTCGACTCCTCGTGCGGCTGGCCCTCCTTCTTCCAGGCGCACGAGGGCGCCACGACCGAGCGCGTGGACATGAGCCACGGCATGATCCGCACCGAGGTGCGCTGCGCGACCTGCAACTCGCACCTGGGCCACGTGTTCCCCGACGCCCCCGGACAGCCCACAGGCATGCGCTACTGCATGAACTCGGCGGCGCTCACCTTCGCGCCCGCCTCGTGAGCGAGCGCCCCGCCTCGCCCAAGCGCGCCTCCGTCGCCGACCGCATCCCGCCTCAGCTGTACATCGTCGGCTCGGGCCTCATCCAGTACGTGGGTGCGGCGCTCGCGGTCGTCGCCTTCGCTTCCGTCGAGCCGGCGTCGGTCGCGTGGTGGCGCGTCCTGACCGGCGCGGTCGTCCTCCTGGCCTGGAAGCGCCCGTGGCGCGGCGGCCTGACCCGCTCGGATCTGGCGATTTCCGCGCTCTTTGGTGTCATCGTGCTGGCCATGAACTCCTCGTTTTACGAGGCCATCGCCCGCCTCCCGCTGGGCACCGCCGTGTCCATCGAGTTCGTCGGCCCGGTCGCCGTCGCCGTTGTTCGAGGCCGTGGCTGGCGTCCGCGCGTCGCCGCGGTCCTTGCCTTTGCCGGGGTGGCCAGCATCGGCGGGCTCGCCCTGGACCTGTCGCAGCCGAGTGTGCGCGCGGGCCTGGCGTGGATTCTCCTGGCTGCCCTGGCGTGGGCGGCCTATATCGTGGTGGGGCAGCGGGCCTCGACCACGCGCGACGGGGTGACGAACCTGGCGCTTGGGTGCGCGTGGGGGTCTCTCTTCTTCGCGCCCATCCTCGGGCCGGGAGCGATGGCGGCCACGGCCTCGTGGGAGCTGATTGCCATCGTCATCGGCGTCGGCCTGCTGTCCACGGCGATTCCCTACAGCTTCGAGGCGCTTGCGATGCGCCGCCTGGCAGCTCCCACGTTTGCGCTGTTCGCCGCGATCCTGCCGGCCACGTCCGCCCTGGTCGGGGCCGTCATGC
>ERZ772966.515-NODE-515-length-14921-cov-4.315149_pt1 | contig 14921 bp, 9 predicted proteins | sample MGYA00580680_ERZ772966 | MGnify/ENA primary metagenome ERZ772966 (study PRJEB29015, sample SAMEA2738055) | human oral metagenome | biome: human oral; feature: human-associated habitat; material: saliva | place: China | collected 2225 ...
TTCTTTAAAAATCGGATAGACCAAGGCAGAGCCCAAGCCCAAGAATTCTTCATCCACTCCCAGATACATAATCGTATAACGTTTGGCAAAATGCTTGGTCCAAAAAAGCTTGGCTAGATTAAGAGGAGTCAGTTTTTGATAAACCAGAGAGCCATAGTCCGGCATGGCAATCAGAAAACCTACTAGCTTGCCCTCCTTATAGGCCAGCTTAACCATGGAAAAATCAAGAATATACTGGTATTTTTGAAAAATTTGACTGAACTGCTGACTGGAAATTGACCGATAAATCGGGAAATCTTGATAGAGGCGATTAAGTAGTTCGAAAACCTGCAGCGAGGCTTGATCCCAGTCCTTCTTTTTGGGAGAACAAATGGTGAAACCCGCTTCTTCAAAAGACTCAAAACGATGAGCCAGTTTGTCCTGATGAGTTTGATTGCTGACCTTGGGATAAAAATTGGACAGATAGCGCTCCTTGAGCTCAAAACCAGCAGCCTGCCAGAGTTGAGGATAATAGTCTGGATTATGAGGTTCTCCAGTAAAAGGGAGCTCCTCTGTTCCAGTCAACTGCATTCGATAACCCAGCCAAAAGCTTGCCTGTACGGGACCAATTATCTTAATCACTCCGAGACTGCGAGCAAAACCTGCTAAATGCTCGATAAAAGCAGATGCAATTTGTTGATTATTGATCGACTCGAAAAATCCCAAGTAAGCAGCCTCATCATCTGAATAAAAGGTCAGAAGTCCTCTAATACAAGGCCGACCGTCCTCATAGCCAACAAAGGCATAGGTTTCTAAGTCAGAACTCAGCGGGTGACTGCCTTCAATCAAAGCTAACTCTTCCTCTTCCGACTGCATGAGGTGGCCTGGCTGGTAAATCTGCTTGGGTAGGGCTAGAAAATCATCCAGCTCTGTCGTATTGGGTTTGACCGGTTTAATTTCCAGCATGGTCTTCCTCCTTGATTAGTCGAATCTTGCCAGTCAGGCCATCCATCTCAATCCAATCACCGTTTTGTAGCTGGCTGCAGGCACCTCTGACATTGACAATGGAAGGAATACCCAACTCGCGGGAAATAATGGCCGTGTGCGAGAGCAAAGACCCCTGCTCAGCAATGACCCCCTTGGCTTGGGTCAGAAGATAGACCCAGCCCGGATCGGTCATCTTGGTCACGATAATCCGGTCCTGAGCAGACTCAATCTCCTGCACATCTTCTACGACCAAAACCTGAGCCTTAACGCAGCCAGGTGAGCAGCCAATCCCTTGTAAGGCTTGATTGCCCGTATTATGACTGCTGGTGTGGTTTTGCGGTTTCAGGTATTTCTCAAAGACCTGTCCAGTAAAAACATAGCGACTAAAGGTTGGTAGTTCCTTATCAGCCTCCAACTTCTCCCGACGCTCGGCTATCAAGCCACTAACATCTCTGGGCTTTCTGGTCAGCTCAAACAATTCTTCCTTTGTCAGGTAAAAAACATCGTCAGGCGTAGCCAGCAGCCCTTGCTCGGCCAATTGCTGGCTCAGAGTTCGGAAAATCTGCCGCATCATGCCATAGATCCGTGTGCGGTTTAAGCGGGAGCTTTCCCGATATCTAACACCAGTCATGGCTCGCTTGCGAAGAAAATTCGTCCACCAGCCTGATTTTTGCACCTCTTCTTCAAGTTTCTGGGGGGCCAACTTCTTCCCCTCTTGCTGGCACATTTGCAGCAGGAGCTTGAGCAGACGCTCTGGGTGCGTTCGAAAGGTGGGAGTTTCTAACTTCAACTCTTCCGGAGCCCGATCGCCAAATTCATGGATAAAATGAGTAATTTCTTGAACCAAAGGATGCTGGCGATTTAGAAAGACTGCTGGACTTTCACTTACCATGGCCTGTCTAATCTCTGCATTTTCTTCTGCTTTCAGCTGAGCTGTTAAAGCCTGCAGAGCCAAAGCCGGCCGCATACTTTCAATCTGCTCAATTCCCGCAATCTCAGCCTGAACAGCCCCACCGCGACGCGACTTCTTCAGGAGCCCAGTATATACAAAGGCATAGAGGTCATTAACCAGTGTAATGTCCCAGTGAGCCAGAATATCCTCTTTTAGCTTGCTGACCAAGGCAATCAAGGTCTCCGCATCTGCGTCGGGAGAAAAGCTCGCTTCGTATTCGCGCTGAATCTGGGCAAACTGTTCTTCCAATTGCCGCATTTGCTTGGGTGCTGTCCAAAACTCTCGGATGATACGAAGCATGATTTGCAGGCGCTTAGAGGCAGACAGGTGCATCGGCATCTGAGGCACCTCTGTCTCTCGTACTCCCAGCATATCCTGCCAGATAGGAATGATTTTCTTCGAAAAAGGTAAAAGCTGCAAGAGCTGATACCAGCTCTGAATCTGGTAATAAACCCGGCTATTGACCGGCTGCAGCATATTTTGAAAAGTGGCTTCATAGGCAGCCAACTCAGGGGCATCCTTGCCAACCAAGCGCTGGGCCAGACTGCGGAAAATGCTAGCATAGGCCTCCTGGATAAAGCTAATGGTCAAAGGACTAGAAACGCCCGGATAACTCTCGACAATGTTGCTGTTATCCAGAATAATCCGCTGTCCCTCTGGCAAGGTGGTAATAGGTCGAGCCTGCAAGAGATAGAGCTGGCCATTGGCGAAGGTGAACTCCATATCCATATAAGGTTCGAAAAGCTGACTTACCTGGCTAGCCAAGGCTTGTAACTTCTCAAGTTGTTCCTGTGATAGGTCTGGTGAGTCCTCCGTCTGCTCCGTATAAAAGAGCTGGTCCTTGGGATGGAGGGTCACCATTGTTGTAGGAATCTTATCCTCGACAACCTTGTTGCCCAAGCCCCGACCGATGACAATGATGTGCTCGTTCAGAATGCCCTTAGGATTAGCTGTGAAGTAAATCCCAGACAAGTCTCCCTCCTGCATGACCTGAACAAGGCAAATCATCTGCGCTTGCTTCAAGGATAGTCCTTGCTCAAATAGATAACTAAGAGCTGACTCCTGATAAAGAGAGAGCAAGGTCGCTTGGATGGCTTCTTTAAGTCCCTCTGGCTTCACATTGAGCTGGCTATCAAACTGACCGGCAAAGGATGAGGCCTTCCCATCCTCAATGGTAGCAGATGAGCGGACTGCAAAGCGACAGTCTGTCTGGAAAAATTCCCTACGAACCCAACTTTCTGCTGCCGTCAGATCTTCTTGACTAAACTGCTCTATGGCCCAGTCCTGCAGCTGCTGACTGAGCTGGGACAAGTCCAACTCTCCAGACCGATAGGCTGCTTCCATCCGCTCTAAGTCAGCAGAGTTGGCAGATTTTTGAAAAAAGTCAAAAGCAAACACAGCAAAGTCAGGAACCGGCAAACCAGCAGCCTGCATTTTCAGCAAATGATAGGCCTTGCCTCCGACCTGGTCAAGCCCTGTCTGCTTGATTCTTTTCATCAAAGTACCCCCATCAAGAGATAAACAGCAACGGACAGAACCATGGTCGTCTCCGTGATATAAGTATAACGCTCCACCCGCTCCCGGATATTAAAGCGAGTCGGATCCTTGATAAACTGCTCAAACTGGACGGTCATCCAGATGACATTCAGCACTAAGACTACCACTCCGACATGGGAAATATTCCAGAGGAGAGCGAAATTGGTCAAGATATCTAACAAAGTCACCACCTCGATAAAGCGAGTAGCTTTTTTGTAGCCAAAAAGCATAGAATAAGTCACATACTCGGTCTCGTCTTTTGGCGCCCGAATCTTGCGGCAGACTTCCCAGATCAGACTCGGAAAATACATGGTAAAGGCCAGCAAGACGGTCGGTAGGGACAGGAGAGGCAGATTGTACTTGTAACAGACAAAGGAAATCGTATAGAGATTCAAAATCATCATGACCGGATTATGGGTTACTAGAGCCAGTGGCAGAGAATTTTGTATCTTGTCACGCTTGAAGAACCAGAAGGACATGAGGGTTCCGTAGATATAGAGGAAGAGGAACCAGCCGATATTGTTCATAAATAGAACATTGAGAAGTACAGACACAGCTACGATAAAACTGAGGGCAATAGCCAAGTCCTTCTTTTTCACTCGGCCAGATGGCAGAGCCCGATGAGGAAAGAGTCGTCTGTCGGTCTCGTAGTCCTTGAAATCGTCCGCAATCCGCAGAATCATCAGAAAGACAAAAATCGTAAAAATCCCAATCAACTCCTGATGGTCAAAGTGAAAGGTGGTCACTCCGTCATTGAGCAAGAGGACAAAATAAATCTCAAAAAACATGATGGCAGCCACAAAAAAGCGTGGCAGCAAAGGAAACATTTCCTTATAATAAACAGCTAATCGTTTAAACATAGCTTTTCTCCAATCTTTTCACCCATTTGAATCTGGGTTTCTATTCCGAGGTCTGAGTAAGTCAGGATATCCTGATCCAAGCGAATCGTGTCTGCCGGGTAGAGGACAAGAATAGTTGAGCCGCCCAGACCAAAGCAGCCCTTCTCCTGTCCCCTAACCAAATGGTTCTGATTGTGATTGTATATTCTGCCGACCAAGAGCGCCCCTACTTCCATCTGCAGGACAGGCCCTAGCTCGGTCTCTAAAAGACAGTATTCTCTTTTATTTTCCTTGTAAATCAAGCGCCGCTTCTGGGCTACCTGCCTGACCGTATGCAGGCGGCCTTTGATTTTTCGTCTTCGGATAATTCTGCCGGATTCAGCAGCCAAATAGCGGTGCAGATCTTCCACTCCCAAGCGATAGACCAGCGCTGTTCCGCCAGTGAACAGCAGAGCTAAGTCATCATCCAACAGTAAGTCAGCTAGCCTGTATGTCTGCCCCTTAATCATCAGTTGCAAGTTCTGACTGATGGTGAAAACCTCTAACTTAGCATCCGCAACTGCCAGTACTTGACTGTCAGGGCAGACTGGACGCAGATCAGGCTTTATTTTTCGCTGGAAGAAAGCCGCAAAGCTAGGATAGGGCCCAGCTTCATAGTCAGCCAGATTCAGCTGATAATTTTCCACAAAAGCTGCTATTTTCTTGCGAGAAAAAGGAGTGTAGTCTTTCAAAGTCAGAAGATAAGACAGGCTAGGTCGGGTCAAGATAGGCAATAAGAAGCGACCCCATGCAGTACCATAAAGCTTGTCTAACAGACCTGACTTGTATTCTGTCGATTCCACTACTTGGCCAGTCCTTCTCTGATAGACCTTAACCATGGGGCAGAACCCCCAGACCAATCAGACTTGCAACAGCTAAAATCGCAAAGACTAGGTAGGCCAGCTTATTCGGCTTGGGAATCCGGCAGTTGTAGACAAATAGGACGGTCAGCAAAAGAGACAAGCACAGCCACACCCAAGCAAAGAAACCAGGCGCCAGCCATTGACAGACCAGATAGGTCAGAGGAAAAAAGAGGGCGCTGTAAGTCACGGGCAAGCCGATAAAATAAGAGCCAGATCCTTCATCATGCTTGGCCAAGCGATTAAAATGGGCCAAGCGCGTGACTGCGGCCAAGACATAGAGGACAGCCAAGATGATATTGGCCGCTCCCAAGGGCAGCTGAGTCATGAGGAGCACAGCCGGGAGAGCCGCAAAGCTAATCATGTCGCAGAGCGAATCAATCTCAATGCCGAAGCGCTTCTGACTTTCAGTCCGCTTCATCCGTCGCGCCACCACACCATCAAAGAGGTCGCAGATACCGCTAAGGATAAAGGCCATCATGGCTAGCCGCAGCTGGGACTGAATGATGGCATAGACTGCCAACAATGCAAAAGCAGCGCCCGTATAGGTCAGGATAACAGATTTGTCGTATTCACCGATAAACAAAGGTTCATTCTTCTTCATGAATTCTTATTTCTCCTCTTCTTCCATCTAAAGTAACCAGCATGCCAGTTTTTAGCAGCTGAGTTGCATTCTTGGCGCAGACCAGAGCTGGAATCCCGCATTCCCGAGCGACAATGGAAGCATGGCAAAGAACCCCGCCATACTCTGTCACAAGACCACCTATAATACCAAAAACATAGCTCCAGCCCGTATCTGTATAGCGAGTGACAAGAATTTCTCCCGGTTCAATCGTCTCAATATCCGCCAAATCCAAGAGAACTCGAACCCGACCGGTCACCTGACCGCTGCTGGCTGGCATTCCCGTCAGCAGAGCCTGACTATCATGAGCTACCTCTTCCAAACTCATCTCTTTGTCGGTCAAATCACCTACTGGCTCAAAATTTCGATAGGCCTGGCAATAATGCCGATTATCAGCCGCTTCTTCTTGCAGCTGGTCGGCAGTCTTTTGCCCTTCCATAAAGGCAGTCAGACTTTCTTTCTTAATGTAAAAAACATCTTGAGAATCTTTCAGAAAGCCTCGCTTTTCATAGGCTCGGCCGAGTTTGAGGCTAATCTGGCGAATGAGGTGGTAATAGCGCGTGGAAATATCCTTGAACTCCTCCCGCCACCAGAGCAAGTTCCTCAAGTCTTGACTGATTTTTTCTATCTTTTTCTGCTTGGCTCGAGATAGATGAGCAAGATCAAGTTCAGACTCTGAGACAAGACTGAGCGAAGCTCTAGCCGCTTGGTAATACGCTGAATCAGCAAGCAACTGTTGGACCGCTGTCAGGACCTGATGAGCATCTTCTTCGTAACTGGCTACTCGCAAGTCCAGCTCCCGAGCCGAGTGGTAGCCAAAGTCCTTTTGAAAATCCTGAATCTTGATAAAATCAGCTCGCTCAGGATATTGTGCAGCCAGTTGCTGCAACTCTTCCACCGATAGCTTCAGCCAGTCGTTTGTCAACTTCTCATCCGCCAAAACAAGATCTGCAGCTTCCAGCATCCGAGCCAAAGGCTTGGTATGCGAAACATTTCCTAACTTAGCTATCAGTTGGAAAAATTCATCGACCGTCAGCCATTTGAGGAGACTGGTCTTTTTCATAGACAGCTGGACCGTATTGATGTAGGCCTGCCAGAAATAAGTTCCCTCACTGTCTAAATAAGCCTGATTTAGCACTAACTGCCAAAGACTCTCGACCTGCTGCAGCGGGCTTTGGTCGTTCAGTTCTCCTATTTCTTGATTCAGGCGGTTAAATTGCTTACGCAACTCTTGCAGCTTGTCTGGCGCCTGATGCAGAAAAGCCTTAGTTACTTTTTGCGTTTTTAACGCTACCCGCAGGAAATTCAAGAGCAAGGCTGGACTTAATTTGCTGGTAAAACCTTGACCTTGGTAGTCTTTATTAACTCCCAGCTCATCATCAAAGTCTCGCTCAATATAACCCGGAATCTGCTCCATGCCTTGCTTGACCACGCCTAAGTTCCAGAAAGGCCGAGCATAATGGAGACGCATCAGCGGCGGCATCACACCTTTAGGCTCTAGGCCAATTGCCAGCAAAAAGCTGGAGAGCGCCTCTTGCCAAGAATGGCGGTAAAGGCTCCACATCAGGTTGGGACAGGGCTGAGCCGCCACCCCTCCATCCCGAAAATTCGCCGTCGTCCAGCGACCACTGTCGATTCTAGTAGGGACTGTCGTGATAGGCCGAGCCTGCAGCAGATAGACTTGCTCTTGGACAGCACACCACTCGATATCCATGGGCCGACCAAAATACGCCACAATCTGCAAAACTTGCGCGTGCAGTTTCTGCAAGACTGCCAGAGGGATTTCAAGCTCTTCAAACTGGATCCAGTCTGGCTTGTACCAAGCAAGAGTCAACTGCTCAGGATTGACTTGACCGCTAACCAAGCTCTCAGCCGATCCTTTTACATATTCCAACAGCATGGTCTGGTCCTGATTAGTCGCCACGTCTAGAGAAAAGCAGACACCGCTAAAGTCAGGCTCTATCTGCTCCTGAATCAGCACCGCCATAGCAAAATCCTTATCAGCCAGACCCTGACGCTGCCAGTAGGCCAAGGCTTCTGGATTAAAGAGGGAAAGCAGGCAAGAACGAATGCCCTGCTCAATTTCTGACAGTGTCCGGCAATTGCCAATCGAGTCATATTGGCCGGCAAATGACATGGCCTGTCCGTCTTCTAAGAGGGCACTGCTGCGAACGATATAAGCTTGATTTTCCTGACAAAAGGCTGCTAACTCCTGTAGCCAAGCTGACTCCAAGGGATACTGCTGCAAACGCTCCGCAATTTCCTCCTTGCCCAAATGAATTAACTCTTTAAGTCCCTGTTTTGAGTATTCTGGCAGAGCTGCTCTTAGCCAATCCATTACTTGATCCGCTGGCAAAATCAAGGCTCTAGGAACCGAAAGCCCCAGCCGACAAAGGCTGATTAACTGATTGATTTTACCGCCATAGACGGCCGAAGGCTCCTTTTCCAGCCATAGTTCTTTCATCAAAAACTCCCATCTCACATACGATTTTTTCTAAGCTTAGCCCAGTAGAGCAGACGATTGACCCCTAGATGCGTACCCGCCCCTAGGATTAGAATGCCCAGCATCTGCTGCCAAGACAGAGGGATATAGAAAAGTAAGAAAATAATACAGCCAATCAGAGAATCAATCTGATCGATCCAGATAAAAGTCCATTTCCAGCCATTCTCCGCCGTCTTGCCCTCTCTGATTTCCAAACGGCGCTTGATAAAGCTATTAGGCAGCTCAAACAAAACGTAAGCCAGTCCCAAAAGAGCTCCAAGCACCAGATTAAAAAGCACGGTATTTTCGTAGAAAGCATAGACCAGGTGCAGCTTTTCTAGGCTGGGAATACCCTTTAAGAGCAAGCCCCAAAGGATCTGAGCCAAAGCTCCCCAGACAATCATGCCAAAGAAACCTTTCCAGGTCTTGTTAGCCCCCAAAAGCCTCTTCCCGTCCTTTAAAACCAAGCCGCTATCCATGGGGCGGTATGCCGCCCCTAGCAGTGAAGACTTGCAAAAGATCATATTGAGAACCCCAGCCAGAATGACCGGCATCAGGGTGACGTACAAGGCAAGAATCCAACTCATACTTATTTCCTATTCTTTTTATGAAGATCAGTCTGAAAAAATCAAAAGACTCCTCAAACTTATATATATCATTATACCATAAGTCGTAAAGCCCCTTTCCAATAAGCCCTACACATCTGTCGCATCTGACAAGGAGCAACCCATATCTGCCATTCCGCTTTATCAACTCCAAAGCTGCCTGCTAGAATAATATCGCCTTTAAACCACACAAAAAGCTTCATAAGAACTTCTAAGGAAACCAGCATCTGGTCTATTAAAAGTTACTTATGAAGCCTATGAAATGCGCCTTGTCTCTAGGAAAGCAGTAAGCTATTTTTTGCCTAGCCTTAAACTACTGACGTTTAGAAGGCGCGCAATTCTTTCATCGATTTTTAGTGTCTAGCAGAATGGTTACTGGGCCATCATTTACCAATTCCACCTGCATGTCTGCGCCGAACACGCCCGTCTTGACTGGCACTTGCTCAGCCAACAGCTGGTTAAACTTGTCATAAAAGGGACTAGCCATATCCGGCTTGGCTGCACCTGTAAAGGCTGGCCGATTTCCCTTTTTGGTATCTGCATGGAGGGTAAATTGGGAAATGGAAAGAATTTCCCCTCCAATATCTTGAACAGAAAGATTCATCTTATCCTCAGCATCGGAAAAAATCCGCATATTGACAATCTTCCTGACCGCATAGTCCATATCTTCCTGACTATCATCAGGCCCGACACCTACTAAGAGCAGGAGACCTTGTCCAATGCTGTTGTGCAGCTGCTGGTCAATACTGACCTGAGCACGTTTGACGCGCTGAATGACAATTTTCATATTTTTTCCTTCATTTCTGACTACTATCTACTCTGACAGGCTTGCACTTAGCCATTGGTTCGTTTGACCGAATACACCTCTGGCACACTCTTGATCTTATCCACCACCGTCGTCAGCATGGACAGGTTGGCAATGCCAAAAGAAACATGGATATTAGCAAATTTCATATCTTTAGTTGGCTGGGCATTAACCGTTGAAATGTTTTTGGTAGTATTGGACAGCACCTGCAGCACATCGTTGAGAAGACCAGACCGGTTGAGACCATAAATATCAATATGGGCCGTGTACTCTTTGGTCGAGTTGTTTTCTTCCCATTCCACATCAAGCAAGCGCTGCTCGTAATTTTCCTGAGCCTTGAGATTCATACAGTCTTGCCGGTGAATAGCTACGCCGCGTCCTTTGGTAATGTAACCAACAATGTCGTCACCAGGCACAGGATTACAGCACTTGGCAATACGGATGAGGAGACCAGACGCCCCCTGAATGACCACACCGCCTTCGTGCTTGACCTTAAGGGTGTCTTTTTTATTTTCGACCTTAACTTCACCGCCCTTGACCAATTCCTCCGCCTCTGCTCTGGCCTTGGCCCGCTCTTCCTCACGGCGCTCTTTTTCCGTCAAGCGGTTGAAAATACTAATGGCACCAATCTCACCGAAACCAATTGCCGCAAAAAGCGCTTCTTCGGTCTTATAGCTGGTCTTTTGCAGCACATCTTCCATGTGCTTCTTGTCCATGTACTTATTGGCTACATAACCATTCTCCTGAAATTGAGCCTGTAAAAGCTCCCGCCCTTTAGAAATAGACAGCTCCTTGTCTTGATTTTTAAAGAATTGACGGATTTTATTTCTGGCCTTGCTGGTCTTGACGATATTGAGCCAGTCACGACTTGGTCCAAATGAATTTGGATTGGTGATGATTTCAACCTGGTCACCCGTTTTCAACTTGGTAGTCAAAGGAACCATACGGCCATTAACCTTGGCACCAGTCGCTTTTTCCCCGATCTTGGTATGAATCTCATAGGCAAAGTCAATCGGTCCAGAGTCCTTTGGAAGTGATCGAACTGCTCCATCTGGGGTAAAGACATAAATCTCTTCAGCTAGATAGTTTTCTTTGACAGTATCTACAAATTCCTTGGCATCATCCGCCTGGTCTTGGAGTTCCATCATCTCCTTGATCCAGTTCATCCCAATAGCCGATTCTTTGCTATTGACTTGGCCCTTGATCCCTTTCTTGTAGGCCCAGTGTGCCGCAACCCCGTACTCAGCAACCTCGTGCATTTCCTTGGTACGGATCTGGAACTCGATGGGACCTTTTGGACCGTAGACAGTGGTATGAATAGACTGGTAGCCATTGGCCTTCCGATTGGCGATGTAGTCCTTGAAGCGACCTGGCATCGGCTTCCACAACTCGTGGATATAGCCCAGCATGGCATAGACATCGCTCGGTGATTCCAGGATACAGCGAATGGCAATCAAATCATAGATTTCATCAAAGCGCTTCTTCTTATCCTGCATCTTGCGGTAGATGGAGTAGATATGCTTAGGACGACCATAGATTTTCCCATAGAGGTGGCGTTCTGCCGCATAGGACTCGATCTTTTGGACAACTTCTTCTACCAAGGCTTCCCGCTCGCGACGCTTCTCCTTCATCATATGGGAAATTTTATAGAACTCGACTTCATTCAGATAACGGAAGGATAGATCTTCCAATTCCCACTTGACGCTAGAAATCCCGAGACGGTGGGCTAGCGGCGCATAGATTTCCATGGTTTCCTGGGAAATCCGTTCTTGCTTGTCCTTGCGCAAATGCTTCAATGTCCGCATGTTGTGCAAGCGGTCTGCTAGCTTGACCAAGATTACACGGATATCTTGAGACATGGCCATAAGCATCTTGCGGTGGTTCTCTGCCAACTGCTCTTCATGGGACTTGTATTTGACCTTCCCGAGCTTGGTCACTCCGTCGACAATCACTCGAACATCGTGTCCAAATTCGCGTTCTAAATCATCTAGGGTCGCGTCTGTATCCTCGACAACGTCGTGCAAAAAACCACAGGCAACGGTCACAGCATCCAACTTCAATTTTGCCAAAATGCCGGCAACTTGAATAGGGTGGATGATATAGGGTTCACCTGATTTACGGAATTGCCCACTATGGCAGTCGACTGCATAAAGGAGAGCTTTTTCTACAAATGCAACATCCTCTCCCGACAAGTATTTTTTGGTAAGGGCAATAACCTGGCCCCCTGTTAAAGGTTCTTCTTTCGGCATCTAGTTTTCTCCACTTTCTTGCCTTCTATTCTATCACTTTTAGCTCTATATGAAAACTAGTCCGATTGACTTTCATGCTATTTGAGGAGCTTTCCAGCACTATCAGCCAGTAATCCCGAACGTAGGCTCCCTTTTTATACAAATACTCCATTTTTTATAAAAAATCCATTAATTTGTAATATATAAAAAATAAGAAAACGAATAAATTCTGGACAAAATAAGATATAATAGAAAGACATCAATTTATTTAGGAGGACAACCATGTCATCATTCCGTAAACAGGCTGCCCTATTCAGCCTTGCTGCTGCTTTCTTGGCAACAACTACTGCCCAGGCAGATGAAGCGACAAGCTCAAGCACAACTGATTCGTCAGCAACTGCTGTCACAGAGGCCGCAACTCCTGCGTCTCCCGCGACTAGCTCAGAAGCTACAGCTAGCAATACAAATCCGACAACTAGCGGAGAAGCCGCTGCTACAGCAAGCGAAGCGACTCCTGCTGCACCTCAAAATACCGCAAGTGACGCAAAAGCGAACACTCCAGTTGAGGGGCAAGAAGTCGATGTCCGTATCCTTGCGACAACGGACCTTCATACCAACTTGGTCAACTATGACTATTACCAAGACAAACCCGCACAAAACGTCGGTCTGGCAAAAACTGCTGTCTTGATCGAAGATGCAAAAAAAGAAAACAGCAATGTCCTCCTCGTTGATAACGGAGATACTATCCAAGGAACTCCTCTTGGGACCTACAAGGCCATCGTCAATCCTATCAAAGATGGTGAGCAACACCCGATGTATACAGCTCTTCAAAAATTGGGCTTTGATGCAGGAACGCTTGGAAACCACGAATTTAACTACGGACTAGACTACCTTAAAAAGGTCATCGCAACAGCTGGTATGCCGATCGTCAATGCCAACGTTGTGGATGCAAAGACTGGTAAATTTGTCTACGACCCATATAAGATCATTAAAAAGACCTATACTGACAAAAACGGTCGTTCCGTCGATGTTAATATTGGGGTAACAGGGATCGTCCCTCCACAGATCCTCAGCTGGGACAAGTCCAACCTCGAAGGCAAGGTCAAGGTCAATGACTCCGTCGAAGCCATCCAAGCCATCATCCCAGAAATGCGCAAAGCCGGAGCAGATGTCGTCCTCGTCCTTTCTCACTCTGGTATCGGAGATGACAAGTATGAAAAAGGTGAAGAGAACGAAGGCTACCAAATTGCCAGCCTCCCAGGTGTTGACGCTGTCGTAACAGGACACTCACACGCAGAATTCCCTAGTGGAAATGGAACTGGCTTCTACGAAAAATATGCTGGTGTAGACGGTGTAAACGGTAAAATCAATGGCACACCGGTTACCATGGCTGGAAAATACGGCGACCACCTTGGCGTGATCGACCTCAACCTGCGCTACACGGATGGCAAATGGTCTGTTGTCGGAAGCAAGGCTGCCATCCGCAAGATCGACACCAAATCAAAAGTAGCCGATGAGCGCATCACCGAGATTGCGAAAGAAGCGCATGAAGGAACCGTCAAATACGTCCGCCAACAAGTCGGAACTACTTCTGCTCCAATCACTAGCTACTTCGCCCTTGTGAAGGATGATCCATCTGTCCAAATCGTGAACAATGCACAGATTTGGTATGCTAAGAAAGAGTTGGCAGGAACTCCAGAAGCCAACCTTCCAATCCTCTCTGCTGCGGCACCATTTAAGGCGGGGACACGCGGAGATGCTACTGCCTACACAGATATCCCAGCTGGCCCAATCGCTATCAAGAACGTCGCTGACCTTTATCTCTATGATAATGTCACTGCCATCCTCAAGGTGACTGGTGCCCAACTCAAGGAATGGTTGGAAATGTCTGCTGGTCAATTCAACACGATTGACCCAACCAGCAAAGAACCTCAACAGCTTGTCAATCCTAACTACCGGACTTACAACTTTGACGTCATCGACGGCGTGACCTATGAGTTCGACGTGACCCAGCCAAATAAATACGACCGCGAAGGAAAAACGGTTAACCCAGACGCTAGCCGTGTTCGCAACTTGAAATACCAAGGCAAAGAAGTAACTGCGGATCAAGAATTTATCGTTGTTACCAACAACTACCGGGCAAACGGTAAATTCCCAGGCGTTCGCGATGCTAGCCTGAACCAACTCCTTGGATTGGAAAACCGCCAAGCTATCATTAACTATATCTTGGAAGAAAAGAATATCAATCCAAGCGCAGACGGTAACTGGCGCTTTACAAGCAGCATCAAGGATGCAGACGTTCGCTTCTTGACCGCTGATAAAGCCAAGGAGCTGGTTGGTAAAGACGGAGATGTCGTCTACCTTGAACCGTCTAAACAAGAAGGATTTGGAGAATTCCGCTTTGTATATGTGGAACCAAAAGTAGAACCTGAAACAAAACCAGAAGAACCAACACGTTCTGAAACAGGAACCCCTTCATTTGTCTTTGTACCGAACCATCAGAAACCGGCACAAGATGAAACCATCACCTTGTCTCATAGCCAACAAACCATTACCCTTCCTGCGCCAAGTCAAGAAGGAACTCGCCCTGTAGAAGCTCGCCAAGAAACTGCTAAGCCAGCATTCGCTTCTTCTATCAGCGAAAAAATCTTGCCTGAAACAGGAGAACGTGCTTCTATCTTAGCCCTTGTCGGATTGGTGATGACTAGTCTTGGCTTCCTTCTTCCATCTCGTAAGAAAGAAGAAAACTAATTCTTTCCTAGTCAAAAAAATAACGCGTGAAGATCACCTTCACGCGTTTTTCATTAATTCTGTGACAACACTCACTGCGCTGAGAACGTAAAGTGGCGCTGTTTCTGCTCGTAGGATGCGAGGGCCAAGTCCTGCCAGGACTGCTCCTTTGGCTTCAAAACTTTCAATTTCCGCAGGTGAAAGACCACCTTCTGGACCAAAGATAAAGAGTAGTTTACTTCCCTTCTCAAGACCAC
>ERZ772966.516-NODE-516-length-14918-cov-5.144251_pt1 | contig 14918 bp, 11 predicted proteins | sample MGYA00580680_ERZ772966 | MGnify/ENA primary metagenome ERZ772966 (study PRJEB29015, sample SAMEA2738055) | human oral metagenome | biome: human oral; feature: human-associated habitat; material: saliva | place: China | collected 2225 ...
GGGGCACTCGCATTAAAGATGCTGGTGGTGAATTAGTAGCTGATGGCTTAGCACTTTTGGGTGAACCTGATGATGATGGTAAAGCTCAATGCCAAGAATTAGGTAAAACTTTAGCGAACGCTTAATTGATCTCAACAATATACAAAGGCTGTAATAACGATAAATTCGTTATTACAGCCTTTTTTACATTTATTATATATAACATCAATATTTCAATTAAAACGAAAAATTTCTTTCTTATGAATACAAAGAATATTTATAAAGCACATATAAAAATCTCGATATGGATATGAAACAACCGCATTATTTCTATAGAATTCCATATTTTTTGTTTTTACAATAACTTGGCTTTTAATTATCAAAAAAAATGATAACTTAAAAATAATGTGATGAAAAATACAATGTTTATATATGTTTTGGGCTATTGGTGAATATGCTTGCATAATTACAAATAACTTTGATGCATATTATCGTTGCATTTTTGTGCATATAGAACTATAATCAAGTTAAGGAACCTAACAAAAAATTAGGTTGTCAAAAAATTAGTTAGAATGAATCTCAACATACTAATTAATTCGCGGGCTGAAGCTTTCAGTCGACTAAATAGTAACCAATACCGATGAGAGGGAGGTTATTTTATGAGTACACTAGAACGATTACAGGTGATAGCTCATGGGTTGGCCGCTCAATTTGGGCCTTCTTGTGAGGTATTGATTCACGACTTGCAGCGTGATATCGATACATCGCTTGTGTATATTGAAAATGGTACCATAACGAATCGTCATGTTGGCGATGGACCATCTCATGCCGTTTTAGATGTACTAAGTTATGACGACGGTAGCGAAGGTCGATTCGGTTATCTTACAAAAACTAAGGATGGTCGAATATTAAAATCATCTACTATGTATATCCGTGATGATACGGGGCGCATAGCCTACTTGCTAGGGATTAACCAAGACATAACCGAGCTAGTTATGATGCATCGGGCCTTAGATAGTTTAGTAAATACAGGTCAAGGTGATGCTGGATCTGTTGAAAAAATTACTACAAGCGTGACAGAACTGTTAGATGATTTATTACTAGAAGCAGAACGTTTAGTGGGGAAACCTGGGCCACTGATGAGTAAGGTGGAACGTCTTAAAGCTATTACCTACTTAAATGAAAAAGGGGCTTTTCTTATCTCTAAATCTTCAGAGAAGATAGCAGAGTATTTTAATATTTCTAAGTTTACCCTTTATAGTGATTTAAATACTGTAAAGGAAGAATCCTAGGAGGCAAATATGGAACGAATTCAGTGGAAACGTAATACGATGGCACCATCTAGCGACAAGTTTTTGTCGGTTATGGATGTTAGAGAAATTAAGAAAGCTAAAGCGTTTCACGAAAGTTTCCCGCAATATACGGTAACTCCACTTGTTTCACTTAAGAATTTAGCATCTTATATCGGTGTTGATTCTCTCTTCGTAAAAGATGAGTCCTATCGCTTTGGTCTAAATGCTTTCAAAGTGTTGGGCGGTTCTTATGCGATGGGTAAATATGTGGCTCAACAACTTGGTAAAACAGTTGAAGATGTACCATATGATGTATTAACATCTGCAAAATTAAAAGAAGAATTCGGCCAAGCTACATTCTTCACTGCAACTGATGGTAACCACGGTCGCGGCGTAGCATGGGCTGCAAATAAATTAGGTCAAAAATCTGTAGTATTCATGCCAAAAGGCTCCACAGAATACCGCAGAAAACAAATCGAAAATGAAGGTGCTACAGTAACAATCGAAGATTTCAACTACGATGAATGTGTACGCCTAGCAACTAAAAAATCTAAAGAAGTGCCAAATGGTGTTGTAGTTCAAGATACAGCATGGGAAGGTTACGAAGAAATTCCAAACTGGATCATGCAAGGCTATGGCACAATGGCTATGGAAACAGCAGCTCAATTAGAAGCTGAAAACTGCAAAGTTCCAACTCATGTATTCGTACAAGCTGGTGTAGGTTCTCTTGCTGGTTCCGTAGTAGGTTACTTCACTAACTTATATAGCAATGCAGCTAAAAAACCTAAATTGGTTGTTGTTGAAGCAGAAGCAGCAGCTTGCTTGTACAAAGGCGCTGTAGCTGATGATGGGGAACCTCGCATTGTTGAAGGGGACCTTGATACAATCATGGCAGGCTTAGCATGTGGCGAACCAAATACAGTTTCTTGGGATATCTTAAGAAACCACGCAGACGTATTCGTATCTGCTCCAGACTGGGTAGCACGTTTAGGTATGCGCGTTGGTGGTGCACCAATTAAAGGCGATACTCCAATTACAACTGGTGAGTCTGGTGCGGTTCCATTAGGTCTTGTAATGGCACTTATGACAATGCCAGAATATGAAGACTTACGCAAAGAGTTAGAATTAGATGCGTCTTCAAAGGTACTCTGTTTCTCCACCGAAGGTGATACAGACCCTGAAAGATATAAAAACATTATGTGGTACGGTGAAGATCGTTAGGAGGCATTAATTATGGATTTACAAGCAATTAAACAAGCAGCGGGTACTTATGGCCCAGCGATGACAAAGTTCTTACGTGAAATCGTAGCTTTCCCTGGTGAAAGTGCTGAAGAAAAAGAGCACGTTCTACGCATTGAAAAAGAAATGAAAGACCTTGGCTTCGACGAAGTTGAAATAGATCCAATGGGTAACATTCTTGGTTACATGGGTACTGGTAAAACTCTTATCGCTTTCGATGCTCACATTGATACTGTAGGTATCGGTAACCGTGACAACTGGAACTTCGATCCATATGAAGGTTTCGAAGATGAAACTCAAATCGGTGGTCGTGGTGTATCTGACCAATTAGGTGGTATCGTATCCGCTGTATACGGCGCTAAAATCATGAAAGATTTAGGCCTTCTTAACGATAAATATCGCGTACTTGTTGTAGGTACAGTTCAAGAAGAAGACTGCGATGGTCTTTGCTGGGAATACATGATTAAAGAACGCAATATTCGTCCTGAATTCGTAGTATCCACTGAGCCAACTGACGGCGGTATCTACCGTGGTCAACGTGGTCGTATGGAAATCCGCGTAGACGTACAAGGCGTATCTTGCCACGGTTCTGCTCCAGAACGCGGTGACAATGCTATCTACAAAATGGCAGACATTCTTCAAGACATCCGTGACTTGAATGCTAACTCTGCTGATGAAAGCACAGCAATTAAAGGTCTTGTAAAAATGCTTGACCCTAAATTCAACCCTGACCACTACGAAGAAGCTCGCTTCTTAGGTCGCGGTACTGTAACTGCTTCCCAAATCTTCTATACTTCCCCAAGCCGTTGTGCAGTAGCTGACTCTTGCGCTGTTTCCTTGGACCGTCGTATGACTGCTGGTGAAACATGGCAATCTTGCTTGGCAGAAATCGAAGCATTACCACATGTTCAAAAATATGGTGCGAAAGTATCCATGTACGAATATGCTCGTCCATCCTGGACTGGTTTAACTTATCCAATCGAATGCTACTTCCCAACTTGGGTAATTCCTAAAGATCACAAAGTAACAGAAGCTTTAGAAGAAGCATACACTAGCTTGTATGGCAACGAACGTATCGGTGCAGAAGACACAGTTGAAATGCGTAAAGCTCGCCCATTGACTGATAAATGGACATTCTCCACTAACGGCGTATCCATCATGGGTCGTAACGGCATCCCTTGCATCGGCTTCGGTCCTGGCGCAGAAGCTCAAGCACATGCTCCTAACGAAATCACATGGAAACAAGACCTTGTTACATGTGCAGCTGTATATGCATTATTACCATCCGTATACTGCAAAGACTAATATCACGCATAAATTGAATTAGATCTATTTTAAACGGATATAACTACTAAATAGTTAATTATTAAGGATTTCATATGGTACCTCACCATTTGATGAGGTACCATATAAAGTTAGATTCTAAGTAGCCCTTTAGGGAATTGAAAGAGAGGACTTACAGATGACAGACTTCAATAAAAGTATTGAAACTTTACAAAACTTAGACGTTAGCAAAATGTATGGCGAAGATTTCTTCTTAACTTGGGAAAAATCTGATGACGAATTACAAGGTGTTTGGGCTGTAGCTGATGCATTACGTGCTCTTAGAGAACGCAATATCTCCACTAAAGTATTTGACAGCGGCCTTGGCATTTCTTTGTTCCGCGATAACTCCACAAGAACTCGCTTCTCCTTTGCTTCCGCTTGTAACCTTTTAGGTTTAGAAGTTCAAGACTTAGACGAAGGTAAATCCCAAATTGCTCACGGCGAAACAGTTCGTGAAACAGCTAACATGATCTCCTTCATGGCTGACGTTATCGGTATTCGCGACGACATGTACATCGGCAAAGGTAATGCTTACATGCATGAAGTATCCGATGCAGTTAAAGAAGGTCATGAAGATGGCGTATTAGAACAACGTCCTACACTTGTAAACTTACAATGTGATATCGACCATCCTACACAAATCATGGCTGACGCAGCTCATATCATCAAAGAATTCGGTGGTGTTGAAAACCTTAAAGGTAAAAAACTTGCTATGACTTGGGCATACTCCCCATCTTATGGTAAACCTTTATCCGTTCCTCAAGGTGCTATCGGTTTGTTCACTCGTCTTGGCATGGAAGTTGTATTAGCACATCCTGAAGGCTATGAAGTAATGCCAGAAGTTGAAGAAATCGCTAAAAAACAAGCTGAGGCTTGTGGCGGCTCCTTCCGTAAAACTAACGACATGAAAGATGCTTTCAAAGATGCTGACATCGTATATCCTAAGAGCTGGGCACCATTCGGCGCTATGGAAAAACGTACTAAATTGTATGGCGATAACGACCATGAAGGCATTAAAGAATTAGAAAAAGTTCTTCTTGAAGAAAATGGTAAACATAAAGATTGGGCTTGTACAGAAGAGATGATGAGTCTCACTAAAGACGGCAAAGCTCTTTACTTACATTGCTTGCCAGCAGATATTACAGGTGTAAGTTGTGAAGAAGGCGAAGTAGACGCAACAGTATTCGATCGCTACCGCGTACCTCTTTACAAAGAAGCAAGCTACAAACCATATGTTATTGCAGCTATGATCTTCTTAAGTAAATTCAAAAATCCTGTAGAAACTTTAAAAGAATTAGAACGGAAGGGAACTGACCGCGTTCAACCGTAAAGTAAAGTTTAGGGGCCATCCGTGTTGATGGCTCCTTTTTATTCTTAATTATTTGTAATTTGTTATGAGGAATAACATGAGAAAAAGAGTTGTAGTAGCGTTAGGCGGGAATGCATTAGGTAATTCTCTTCCAGAACAAAAAATTGCTGTAAAAAGCACAGCAAAAACTATCGTTGACTTAGTTGAAGCTGATTGCGACGTAGTCGTAACTCACGGTAATGGCCCACAAATTGGTATGATCAACAATGCGATGGCAGCGTTGACTCGTGAAAAAGAAGGCCAACCAAATACTCCATTATCCGTATGTGTGGCAATGAGCCAAGCTTATATCGGTTATGACTTACAAAATGCACTTCACGAAGAGTTATTAAATCGTGGTATCGAACATTTGCCAACTATGACAATGGTTACGCAAGTACTTGTTGATAAAAATGACCCAGCTTTCAAAAATCCTACAAAACCAATTGGTCACTTCATGACTAAGGAAGAAGCTGAATATGCAGAAAAGAACTACGATTATGTTGTAAAAGAAGATTCTGGCCGTGGCTATCGCCGTGTGGTAGCATCTCCTGCTCCTAAAGAAATCATCGAGTTAGAAGCTATTAAAGGTTTAGTTGGTAAACAATTGATCGTTGCTTGTGGTGGCGGCGGTATCCCTGTAACTAGAGAAGGTAATGAACTTCATGGTGCAGCAGCCGTTATCGACAAAGACTGGACTAGTAGCTTATTGGCACAACAAATTGATGCTGATGTACTCGTTATCTTAACTGCTGTTGAAAAAGTTGCTATTAACTTTGGTACAGAAAAAGAACAATGGTTAGACGAAATCTCTGTTGAAAAAGCTAAAGAATATATCGAAGCAGGCGAGTTTGGCGAAGGTTCTATGAAACCTAAAGTAGAAGCAGCTGTTGCATTTGCTGAATCTCAAAAAGGCCGTGTTGCGATTATCACATTATTAGAAAAATCTAAAGATGGTATAGCAGGAAAAACAGGTACACGTATCGTATTATAATAATATGTAGATTTATAAGTATGCATTTCAACGTTTCCTTGAGGAGGTGCCCAGATGATTATTTTAGGGAAAGGTACTGTTATTACTCGCGACGCTGATAGACCTATCATTTATGATGGTGCTGTTGCTATCGACGGGACTCAAATTGTTGATATTGGTACATATGATGAGTTATGTAAAACTTATGCAAACGCAGAAATCATTGACGCTCATGGCGGCTTGATTATGCCTGGTTTTATCAATGCACATCATCATATTTACTCCGCTCTTGCACGAGGCTTATCGTTGCCAGGTCCAGCACCGACTAACTTCGGTGAAATCTTGGAAGGACTTTGGTTCTACTTAGATAATAAATTGACGGCTCCTGATGTAAAAGCAAGCGCATTACTTACGTATTTAGGCTGTATCGAAAATGGTGTAACTACTATTTTTGACCACCATGCTTCTTATGGTGAAGTTCATAACAGCTTATCTGTTATTGCTGATGTAGCTAAACAGTTCGGCGTTCGTTCTTGTTTATGCTACGAAGTATCTGACCGCAACGGCGTAGATCAAATGAAAGCTGCTGTTGCAGAAAACGTACGCTTTGGTAAAGAAGCAAAAGAAGATCCATCTAGACTTGCTGCTATGATGGGCTTACATGCATCCTTTACACTAAGCCCTGAAACATTAGATTATGTTAAAGCTCACAATGAAGATAAATTAGGTTATCATGTTCATGTTGCAGAAGGCCCTGAAGACGTGGCAGATAGTAAAGAAAAGTATGGCATGACACCTGTTAGACGCCTTGTAGAGTCTGGCATTTTAGGTCCTAAGAGTATTGCAGGTCACTGCGTACACGTAACAGACCAAGATGTAGAATTATTGAAAGAATCTCAAGCTAAGGTTGTACACAACCCAGAAAGTAACATGGGTAATGCAGTAGGCACAACAGATATCTTGAAACTATTAGGTGCAGGTATCACAGTTGGTCTAGGTACAGATGGTTACACAAATGACATGCTCGAATCTTACAAAGTAGCAAACTGCCTTGTAAAACATGAGCAACATAAACCATATGTAGGCTGGGGCGAAGTTCCTCATATGCTATTTGAAAACAACCGCAAAATGGCGAATGAATTCTTCGATACTACAGTTGGCATCCTTAAAAAAGGTGCCGCAGCTGACGTAATCGTTCTTGATTACGCAGCACCAACGCCACTTGATGAAAATAACATCAATGGTCACTTATTATTCGGTGCTAATGGTATGTATGTGGTAACAACTATTAGTGATGGTGTACCACGTATGATCGATCGTAAGTTACAAGGCATCGACAAAGCTGAAGTAATGAACGAAGTTTTAACAACATCTAAAGGTTTATGGAAACGACTAAACCCATAACGCAAGCGCTTTAAAGGAGTGTGACATTATGAGTGACATTATGTATCCGGTAAGTTTCGGAAATTTGATGAACCACATTATGACTGAGTACAAGATGTACAATCGTATTTACAATGTAAATAAAATTCATCGTACCAATCATGATCAACGCTTATCTATCTTTGGTAAATCCATTGAAAACCCTGTAGGTCCTGCAGCTGGCCCTAATACACAGTTGGCACAAAATATTGTGGCATCTTATGTAGCTGGTGCTCGTTGCATCGAATTAAAAACTGTACAAATTATGTACGGTGAAGAATTAGGTATTCCTAGACCTTGTATCTACTCTGTAGACGAAGCATACAACGTAGAATGGTCTTCCGAATATAGCTGTGATGAAGCTGCTGATGAATACATCAAAGCTTGGTTCGCATTAAAATTAATCTCTAAAGAGTTAGGCTTAGGCGATCCAGATGGCTTCTTATTCATCATGAGTGTTGGTTACAACTTAGCTGGCATTAAGAGCCCAATGGTTGATAAATTTATCAACACAATGCGCAGTGCATCTCAATCTCCTATGTGGGATGAATGTAAACAATGGTGTCTTGACCATGTAGATGAATTTGAACATATCGATGCTGATTTCATCAACTCCATTAGCGATGAACTTTGCCAAGCAATCACATTGTCCACAATGCACGGTTGCCCAGCTGAAGAAATCGAATCCATTTGTTCTTACCTTATCAGTGAAAAAGGCCTTCACTTATACTTGAAATGCAACCCTACATTGTTAGGTCCAAAACGCATTAGAGAGTTGTTAGATAATGCTGGCTTTGAATACATTGACTTTGAAGATCATCAATTCGAAGTTGACCTTCAATTTGATAAAGCTGTTCCAATGTTAGAACGTCTTATCGCTCTTGGTGAAAAACACAACAAGATCTTTGGTGTTAAATTGACAAATACATTCCCTGTACAAATTCATAACAATGAATTGCCAGGCGAACAAATGTACATGTCTGGTAAATCCTTGTTACCTGTAACAATTGGTGTAGCTGAGCTTCTCAGTGCTCAATTCGGTGAACGCTTACCAATGTCTTACAGCGGTGGTGCTGTAAAACAAAATATCAAAGCTATCTTTGATTGTGGTATCTGGCCTGTAACAGTATGTACAATTCTTCTACAAGGCGAAGGTTACAATACTTTCAAAGCTTTGGCAGATGAAGTTGAATCTACTGATTACAACGCTGCATTAAAAGTTCATAAAGAACTTATCGCAGAACTTGCTAAAGACATCGCTGAAAATAAAGTATTCAAGAAAAGCGATGCAATGAAGAAAAAACGTGAAGCAATGCCATCCTTCCCTGGTACACGTAGCTCTGACTACCACTGCCGCGTAGTGTGTGGTGCTTGCGTTCGCGTATGTCCAAACAGATGTAATGAAGTCGTTACTGTAAATGATGCTAAATTGATCGTCCATGTAGATCAAAGCTGTAATGAGTGTGGTAACTGTGCGTGTCATTGCGTAGAACCTTGTCAACCATACAAGGATCGCATTACATTCTTCCACAATGCTGAAGCTTTAGCAGATAGTACAAATGATGGTTTCTACATCACAGGCACTAGCTGTGGTTACCGCTTCAAAGGTGAAGAAGCTGTATGTGACATTGATGCATTACCTGAAGAATTGAAAGGAGTTGTACATGCCTTCTGTAAAGAGCATGTGTACTATGTATCATGATTATCATACAACAAGGGGAATTGGTCTTAACTGATCGAATCCTTACCGGAGATTTATTAATTGATGGCGACAAAATTGTCGCCATCGATGAACACGTTCCTGTTCCAGAAGGTGCTGAAGTAATTGATGCAAAAGGTTGCTATGTATTCCCGGGATTTATAGATCCTCATACACACTTCCAAATGACTAATGCTTTAGCGTCTACTGCGGATGATTTTGATAGTGGCACAAAGGCTGCTATCCTTGGCGGGACTACTTCAATTATCAATTTTGCTTCTCCTGAGGAAGGCTCCCTTTGTAAAGGCTTAGAGGTTCATAAGGAGCGTGCCGCAGGGCATTGCTCCTGTGACTACAAATTCCATATGGAGCTTGTAGAAATGAATGATACTGTGGCCAGTGAAATCTCAAAAGTGGTTGAAGCTGGTGTATCATCCTTTAAGGTATATTTAGCTTATGGCTTCCGTTTAACGGACCGTGAGATTTATGATGCTATTGAAGCTATTAAACCAACAGGCGCACTTGTAGGAGCTCACTGTGAAACCGGTGATCTCATCGATGCACTCGTAGCTGATAAGCGTAAGCGCGGTGAATTAGATATAAGTAATCATCCTCTTACGAGACCAGCTATGATTGAATCTGAATCAATTAAACGATTTAGTACAATCGGCGCTTGTCTAGAGTATCCCGTACATATTGTGCATGTAAGTTCTAAAGAAGGGGTAGAAGAAATCCTTCGAGAGCGCGCATTAGGTCATACCGTGACTTGCGAAACATGTCCACAGTATTTGGTACTTGATGAATCACGATATAGCTTGCCTAATTATGAAGGCGCTAAATATGTGATGAGTCCACCTCTTAGAACTAAAGAAGATCAAATGACATTAAAGGAAGCCTTAGTAAATGGAATATTCCAAACTATTGGCTCCGATCACTGTAGCTTCAATTTTGAGGATCAAAAACTAAAAAGTCGTCATGACTTTACCCGTATTCCAGGCGGCATTCCAGGCGCTGAGGAGCGGGGCATCGTTGCTTATGATGTATTGGTAAACCAATGCAATATGAGTGCCGTAGATTTTATGAAACTAGTTAGTGAAAACCCAGCGAAACTATACGGCATGTATCCTAAGAAAGGGACATTAGCTGTAGGTAGTGATGGGGACATTACAATTGTTGATAAGAGCGTAGAACACGTTCTTTCAAAAGAGTCTGCCCATACAAAGGCTGACTACATACCTTATGAGGGGATATCCGTAACCGGTAAGGTTCGCGATGTAATCCTCAGAGGTCACCATGTGGTACAAGATGGATCCTTAACAGAATCATATCTTGGTGAATGTATTCCTTAATGAAAGGAGGGCTATATATGTACCGCTTTCAAGTGAATGGCACCCAACATGAGGTTCAAGAGGATCAGCGTTTAATTGATTTCTTGCGAGCTGATTTGAAATTAACTGGCACTAAAGAAGGTTGTAGTGCGGGTGCTTGTGGTACGTGTACAGTAATTATAGACGGAAAAAAAGCTAAGGCTTGTGTAAGCAAATTATCCCAATTGGATGGTAAATCAGTTGTAACAATTGAGGGCCTAACTGAGCGGGAAAAAGCAGTATACACCTATGCTTTTGGTGAATGCGGAGCAGTGCAATGTGGCTTCTGTATCCCTGGTATGATTATTAGTGCAAAAGCGTTGATTGACGAAAATAATAATCCTACAGCTGATGATGTTAAAAAAGCTATTTTAGGTAATATTTGTCGTTGTACAGGCTATGTGAAAATCGAAGAAGGCATTATGCTAGCAGCAAAAATGATTCGTGAGAACTTACCAGTTCCTGAAAAAGATAATAATGCTGCTGTAGGTGCTCCTTTACATCGTGTTGACGTAGAGGAAAAAGCACTAGGTACTGGCCAATATGCTGACGATATTCATATGGAAGGTATGATTTACGCTAAAGCATTGCGTTCTAAATACCCTCGTGCTAGAGTTGATCGCGTTGATGTTTCTAAAGCGCTTGAACATCCGGCTTGTGTAACAGCTTTAACCGCTAAAGATGTACCATTCAATAAAACTGGTCACTTAGTACCAGACTGGGATGTACTTATCGCTGAGGGAGATATCACTCGTTATGTAGGTGATGCAATTGCACTCGTAGCAACTACAGAGAAAAAATACTTGGACGAAGTTCTTGCACTCGTTGAAGTTGATTATACAGAGTTAGAGCCTGTAGTGGACCCATTAGAAGCATTGAAACCAGATGCTCCTCAATTACATCCAAATGGAAATGTATTGTCTCGTCAAACATTATCTCGTGGCGATGTAGATAAGGCTATTGCAGAGGCTGCATTTGTAGTAACAAATCACTATTCCACACCTCAAACAGACCATGCATTCATGGAGCCTGAATGTGCAGTAGCATATCGTGAAGGCGATGTAATTCATTTACATTCCGGTAGCCAAAACGTTTACGATGATCGTCACGAAGTATCTCGTATGCTTGGCATCCCTGAGGAATCTGTAAAAGTTCATAGCATGCTCGTAGGTGGCGGCTTTGGTGGTAAAGAGGACATGAGCGTACAGCATCATGCTTCTCTTGTAGCTTGGCTTACAGGCAAACCAACTAAGGTTCTCTTCTCTCGTCAAGAAAGTCTTAATATTCATCCTAAACGCCATGCGATGGAAATGGATATTACTACTGCTTGTGACGCAGAAGGTAACTTAGTAGCAAGTAAGGTAAACATCGTATCTAACTGTGGTGCATATGCATCCTTAGGCGGTCCTGTACTACAACGTGCAGGTACACACTCTTGTGGCCCTTACAAATTTGATAACTTTGCCTTTGATGGTGTTTGCGTTTACACAAATACCGTTCCTGGAGGTGCATTCCGCGGGTTCGGCGTAACACAAACTATCTTTGGTCAAGAACAAAACATTGATGAATTAGCTGCATTAGTAGGCATGGATCCTTGGGAGTTCCGTTATAAAAACGTTGTTCGCCCTGGTGATTCCTTACCAAATGGCCAAATTTGCTCCGAAGAAACTGCATTAGCAGAATGTTTGGAAGCAGTAAAAGATGCATACTACGCATCTGACCGTACAGGTCTTGCAGTATGTTTGAAAAACAGTGGTATCGGTGTAGGTTTACCTGATACTGGCCGCATTATCTTAGAAGTGCGTGACGGTGTGGTTCGCATCCGTACTGGCGCAGCTTGTATCGGTCAAGGTATGGCTACTATGGCTACTCAAGTTCTTTGTGAAACAACTGGTTTAACAGCTGACAAAGTATTTGTAGAACGCCCTGATACAGTACGTACACCAGACTCTGGTACAACTACTGCATCTCGTCAAACAGTATTCACTGGTGAAGCAACTCGCAAAGCAAGTCTTCGCTTGAAAGAAATGTTAGAAACTAAGACATTAGAAGAACTGAATGGTGTAGAAATTTATGAAGAGTTCCTTGGTGAAACAGATCCATTCAACTCTGATAAACCACATCCAAAAAATCACGTTGCCTATGGTTACGGTGCTTGTGTAGCAACAATTGGTGAAGATAATAAAATTGCTAATTTACATGTAGCATACGACGTAGGTCGCGTAGTTAACCCACAATCCTGTGCTGGTCAAGCTGAAGGCGGCGCTATCATGGGTATGGGCTTTGCTGTAACAGAAGACTTCCCTTATAAAGATGGCTATGTAACAGCTAAATATGGTACTCTAGGTCTTCTTAGAGCGACACAATGTCCACCAATTCATGTAAGTTTGATTGAAAAAGGGACACCAGAACAATATGCATACGGCGCTAAAGGTATTGGTGAAATTTCCAGTATTCCAATTGCACCAGCTATTGCAAATGCGTATCGTCGTATCGACGGAGAACCACGTAGATCCTTGCCGATTCAACATACCGGTTATAAAAAATAGAATATTTGCTTAATGGGTGGGGGCCTTTGGCCCCTAGCCATCAAGGTTCCCACGTGAAGTCGATGAGATTTCTCTAAACTCTATCATGTACGATAGTATGACTATATTATTCAACTAGTAACTAAAACGTAAGATATGAGGTGATTCTTATGAGTAAAGCTATATCTGGTGTCGACCATGTAGATGGTATGCTGCCAATTCCGCAATTATTTGCTTATGGCTTACAGCACGTACTAGCTATGTACGCTGGTGCAGTAGCAGTACCAATCATCATCGCACAAGCGATGAACTTACCTATTGAAGACTTAATTCGTTTGATTACGGCCGACTTGTTTACATGTGGTGTTGCTACATTAATTCAAACATTAGGCTTTGGTCCTATCGGTGGTCGTATTCCTCTTATTCAAGGTGTAACATTTGCTTCTGTAGGTCCAATGATTATGATTGGTCAGCAGCATGATATTACAACTATCTACGGTGCGATTATCGTAGCCGGTCTCTTTACATTCCTTGTGGCTCCATTCTTTAGCCGTTTAATTCGTCTATTCCCGCCTGTAGTAACAGGTACTATCATTACTATTATTGGTATCAACTTGATGCCAGTAGCAGTTAAATGGATGGGCGGCGGTGCAGGCAGTCCAAACTTTGGTGATCCGCTAAATATTGCTCTTGGTGTAGCTACATTTGTTATTGTTATTGTAACCTATCGATTTGGTAAAGGATTTATTGGTAATCTAGCAATCTTAGTAGGTCTTATTCTTGGTACAGCCCTTGCTATGATTATTGGTATTACTGACTTCTCCGAGGTAGGTCGTTCTCAATGGGTATCCATTGTAACACCGTTCTACTTTGGTCTTCCAACCTTTGATTTTGCTTCTATCATTTCTATGATCATTGTAATGCTCGTAGTTATGGTTGAAACAACTGGTGACAGTATCGCAGTAGGCGAAATCGTTGATAAACCTATCGGTCAAAAAGAGTTGGCTGCAGTACTTCGTGCTGATGGCTTATCTACTCTTATTGGTGGTATTCTTAACAGCTTCCCTTACACAGCGTTCGCTCAAAACGTTGGTCTTATCGCTGTAACACGCGTTAAGAGCCGCTTTGTTGTAGCAGCATCTGGTGTTATTCTTATTTTATTAGGTCTTTTCCCTAAACTAGCAGCTATCGTTGCTTGTATTCCAAATGCCGTTTTAGGTGGTGCAGGTATTGCAATGTTCGGTATGATTATTGCTAGCGGTATCCGTTCCCTTGGTAAAGTTAGCTTTGATGGTAACTACAACTTGATGTTAGTAGCGATCAGTATTGGTGTATCCATGATTCCTCTAACTGCGCCTAACTTCTACGCACATTTCCCAGATTGGGCTCAAATTCTTTTGAAATCTGGTATCACAGCTGGTAGTATCATTGCCGTTCTTCTAAATGTTGTATTCAACGGCTTTGGTTACAAAACTGTTAACGAACCTAATCGTGCAACACGTAAATACCGTCACTTCACACGATTCAAAGGCTATCCTAAACATTTCTATCAATAATATATAGTTAGACGAGTTTATTCTCATACGATTACATGTATTGTATATCACAATAGAAACCTTGTTTGTATAGGTAAAACATCTATATACATGTTTTCGATTTTAAAAGAGCTCACTCTAGTATTAGAGTGAGCCCTTTTTGTATATAGAAAACCCCCGGATAGTCCGGGGGTTCAGTAAAAGCTTTAG
>ERZ772966.517-NODE-517-length-14908-cov-3.436006_pt1 | contig 14908 bp, 16 predicted proteins | sample MGYA00580680_ERZ772966 | MGnify/ENA primary metagenome ERZ772966 (study PRJEB29015, sample SAMEA2738055) | human oral metagenome | biome: human oral; feature: human-associated habitat; material: saliva | place: China | collected 2225 ...
TTTTAAAAATAAAAAACCGCAACATACGGCTTTTTTAAATAATTTAATAATTTTTCATGACTTGCCCTTCAGATACACCTAAACATTTCATGAAAGGAAGTATATAGTCAATGTCTTCAATATTTTTCTTTTGCATCAGTGAAATTCGGCTAATGCATTGACTAACTTCTACTGTGACTTTATGGTCGTCGTTAATAAAAAGGTGAATACTATCACATGCTCCTTGATGAATACTGACGCCTAAAATTTTTCCTTTTTGAACTTCACAGGTTTGAGCGCCATAGAGATAGCTATCTACTACTAATTTCATTACGGTTGTTTCAATTTTAAAATGCTTTGGTTTTTGCTGATCATCAGTTTTTGAATCTTGGGCAAGTTCCATGTTGTTATTTTTCATGGTTTAGCTCCTTTCCATTTCTTAATTCTATTTTATCAAGTTTTATTATGAGAAAAAAATGATATGAAAATAAAATTTATTTAATACTTTTAAGACTATAATACTGCCTTTCTTACTAGTTTAAATTTTACTGACGGTCAGCAAAAAAGACTGACCACATCAGTCTTTTTTTATTTTGTTGAGAAAAACAATGACTGCTTGGTTGAATTTCTCAATTTCTTCCAAATGTAAGATATGCCCACATCCTTCAAAAATTTGAACTTCTGAATTTGGATTGTTTTGTAATTCACGCGCTGCTTGAGCATGAATTGCTGGAAAAATCGGAGATTTCTCGCCGGCAAAAAATAAATGTGGTTTTTTTTCTTGCCCAAGCTCAGGACGCCAATCTTGCAAAATAACATTTTGCAGTAAAGGACGATAGCGTTTGAAATCAAAAGGTTTCATTCCATGTCCCAGTGTTCGTTTTACACTATCTGACAACTTTTTTTGTGTCAAACGAGTTTTTGGAAAATCATCAATAAATACTGACAGCTCTGTCAGTGTTTTCCCATATTGACCATTGAGCCAATCTGCCGATTTGAAGAAAGTTGGGGCCTGATCTTCTGTAATTATTGCTGATACATTTTCGTCAGTAAATAATTCTTCATAAGCCATAATTGTTGCCGCACCCATCGAATGGCCAATTAAGACAACATTTTTTAATTGTAAATAGTCAATTAATTCTTTTAGGTCCATTGCCAAACGGTGTAAAGTCAAGCCATAATCAACTTGTTGTGAATCTCCATGTGAGCGATGATCATAAGTAATCACCCGATAACCAGCATTTACAAATGTTTCTATTTGGGCAAACCATGTCACTTCACTGGACGAATAGCCACCAATTAGAATCAGAGGTTGATTTAACTGATTGCCATAATCATTAAAATTTATTTTTACTAAATCATTTGTTGTAAAAAAAGACATTTTTGTTTCCTCTCAAGCTTTTTCCAATGTTTTCATTGTAACAAAAATTTTGTCAGCACTGACCAATTATGATTTTTAGTAACTGATTATTCTTCAGCCAGATAAAAATACTGACAATAAGTAAAAAAATTCTGTCAGTAAAATTTTTTAATGATGAATTTAAAAACTGACAGCCTAGCTATCAGTTTAATTAAGAGATATGAGTAAATCATAAGTTTTCTATCATTATTTCATCTTCATCACTTATTATTCTAATCCAAATCATCACCATTTGAAGCAAAAACATTTTTAAACCAACGAAATGATTTTTTTGGAATACGTTTATGACTTTTTGGATCCACATAAACAGCACCGTAACGTTTATCAATAGCACCAGATGAAGCAGGAATATCAATCAATCCCCAACCAAGATAACCCATAACTTCTACTCCGTCAGTAAATATTGCCTTTTTCATGGCTTCAAGATGTTTCTGATGATAAGAAATTCTCAAGTCATCAGCAATTTTTGTTTTCCCATCCCAGATTTCTGACTGACCAATGCCATTTTCAATAGGAAAAACAGGCAACCCAAATTCATTATATAATCTACTTATAATTCTTCTAAAGCCTTCTGGGTCAATGGACCAATCCCATTGATTATGTTCAAGCAACGGATTTAATTTCATTCCTTTAGTCAAATAAGAATTTGGTGCATCATTTTCTGTCAGCTGACTTGCATCAAGTAAAATTGAGCGATAATAAGAAAAAGAAATAAAGTCAGAAATTCCATTTTTTAAAATTTCTTCATCTCCTTTTTGAAAATCCATTTGGATGTTCTGATTTTTAACATAGGTCATAACCTCATGCGAATAATGACCAAAAGCATAAACATCACAGAGATTTCGATTATAAAATTCATCAAATTTTCTAAGATATAAATTATCTTTTGGTGAAAAAGTTGCGGGATAGATTTCCGTAGTCGCCAACATTCCTCCTATTTTTGCTTCAAAATTTTCATGCAAAAATTGGGTCAATTCACAATGAGCAAGCATGGTGTGATGAAAAACAGTATACATATCAGAGAGTGTCAGCTCTTTTTTCAAAACTCCCGAATAATGCTCAAAACCGTCAGCAAAATAAAGATTATGCTCATTAAAAACAATCCAATATTTGACTTTGTCAGCAAATCTTTTCATCATTTCTTGTCCAAATCTTACAAATGCTTCTTTCACTTTTCGACTCAAAAATCCATTGTACTTTTCAGCCAGATTTAATGGCATATCGAAATGATAGAGACATATCATAGGCTCAATTCCACGAGCAAGCAAATCATCAATCAGACGATTATAAAAGGCAATTCCTTCCTCATTAAATTCACCATCGCCGTCAGGAACAATTCGTGACCAAGAAATTTGGAAACGATACATATTCATATTCATTTCTTTCATAAGATCTAGATCTTGTGAATAATGATGATAATTATCATTTGTTACTTGCCAATCTTTGGCAGAACGTCCAGCGGTATTCACATCATAGACAGAGGGTCCTTTTCCTCCTTCATTCCAGCCGCCTTCGGTTTGCATTGACGAAGTTGAATTTCCCCAGAAAAAATCTTTTGGCATTTTATTTTCCATTTTGTCCCCTTTTATCTTTAATTTTATAAAAAGAAATCCCGAAGAAAAAGTTTCTCCGGAGTTTCTAATCTCCTTATTCAATTACTAAGCAATAACTTCTTCAGCTTCAGCATTTGCTTCTTGTTCTAACAACATTTTGTCATATTTTTTAGCAAATGGAAGATAAATCAAAATTGATTCTAAAAGCGCAATAACTTGCAGCACTGCATATTGCCAGCCTCCGATTAAAAAGCCAGAAATAATTGGTGGAGTGGTCCAAGGCGCAGCAACACCATTCATTGGCGGAACTATGTGGAAATAAATCGCTCCGTAAACCGTAGCCGAAACGACTACTGGAACAAGAAAGAATGGCAGAGCAAGGACTGGATTTAAAACAAGTGGCAATCCAAATAAGAAGGGTTCATTGATATTAAATAAACCTGGGACTAACTCCACTTTACCAATTGACTTCATCTGTTCTGAACGAGCAAAGAAAATCGTAAAGATAATTAATCCAAAAGTAATTCCTGAACCCGAAAGATTAATAAAGTTATTATAGAATTCATTGGTCACAATATGAGCACCATTAGCTAAACTCAATTTGTGAGATTGATAAAGGGATGCATTGGCAAAGGTATTTGGAATCAGAAAGGCAGAGGTAATTGCTCCCATAATAATTCCACCATGAACCCCAAAGAACCAGAAGAATGGAACTAAGAGTGAGATAATAATAATTCCACCAAATGAGCCGCCTAAACCTTGCAGAGGGACAGATAACCAATGATAAATAAAAGTTACTGCGTCGGTATGTCCAATCTTATCAAATAAAGCATAGACAACCGTAGCAGCGACGACAATTACTCCTGTTGGAATCATTGAAGTGAATTGATTAGCAACATTTGATGGGACTTGTTCAGGAAGTGTAATCTTCCAGCCTGCTTTCATCATTGCTGAATAAGCCCAGCCTGATAGAATACCAATAATAATGGCCGCAATCATTCCTTGACCACCGTTCCAAGTCAAATTGAGCACTCCTGTCACTGGATTATTTAGAAAGACTTGCATGGCATGAGGAAGCTTTTCAAAAGCTGCCGTTGCTTGTGTTCCTGTGAGATTCCCAATGCCTGAAGCTTCTTTCCCAGTAGCTAGTGCCGCTGTGATTGGATTTGCAATACTTAGAGATTGAACAATGAAAAATGCAGAGAGAGAAGTTAATCCTCCTTGTAAAGCAACATCACCAAATCCAGCTTCTTTGACATAAGAATAGCCAATACCGACTGCTGCCCAAATCGCTAAAATACCGAATGATACGTTAAATGCTTGGGTAAAAATTGCTGACCAGCCATTGTCTGATAACCATTTTGCCACAGGTGGAATTGGAATATTCGCCAGAATCAAGAAAATTGACCCAACAATGATAAATGGCATGGCAAAAAGCATTCCATTTTTCAAAGCCGTCATCGCTCGTGTATTCACGAATTTCATAATTGGCGGTAAGACTTTATTATTTATGAAGCCGTTCATAAATAAACCTCCTTTAAGATGTGAGGACGAGCGCTAGAAGGAGAATCATGTCAAAATTTAACTGGGTTGCTCTCAACCGTAACTACGAAGATATTATTTATGAAACTTATGATGGAATTGCTAAAATTACCATCAATCGTCCTGAAGTCCGCAATGCCTTCCGTCCCAAAACCGTCGTTGAAATGATTGATGCTTTTAGTGTCGCTCGTGATGATACCAATGTCGGCGTGATTATTTTGACTGGTGCAAATCATGGAAAAGGTGAAGATAAAGAAGCCTTTTGTTCTGGTGGTGACCAAAAAGTACGTGGAAATGGTGGATATGTTGGTGAAGACCAAATTCCTCGTTTGAACGTTTTAGATTTGCAACATTTGATTCGGATTACACCAAAACCTGTCATTGCCATGGTGAATGGTTTTGCCATTGGTGGAGGACACGTGTTACATATTGTTTGTGATTTGACTATCGCTTCTGAAAACGCAAAATTTGGTCAAACTGGTCCGCGTGTTGGTTCTTTTGATGCTGGTTATGGTGCTGGTTTACTTGCCGCTATGGTTGGGCAAAAGAAAGCACGTGAAATCTGGTTCCTCTGCCGTCAATATACTGCCCAAGAAGCAATGGACATGGGAATGGTTAATACGGTTGTTCCATTTGACCGTCTTGAAGAAGAAACCGTTCAATGGGCCCAAGAAATGCTTGCCCTCTCACCAATGGCGCTTCGTATGCTCAAAGGTTCAATGAATGCTGCAACTGACGGACTTGCTGGACTGCAACAATTTGCAGGAGATGCAACACTTATGTTCTATACTACGGATGAAGCCAAAGAAGGACGCGATGCTTTCAAAGAAAAACGCAAACCTGATTTTGACCAATTTCCAAAATTCCCATAAAAATTTCCAAAATTGCTGACAAAGCGTCTTTTTGACGCTTTTTGTGATTTAAAAGTTACTGACAGAATTTCTGTCAGTAAAAAATACACAGAAAGGAGAAAGTTGAGTTCGCTCACAGCTTAAATAATGAAATGGTTAAAAAAACAGGCGGAACTTTATCCCCAAAAACAATTTTTAAATGACTATACTTTTGCCCAAATCAATCAGGAAGTCAATAAGATGGCTGAACATTTGGCTCCTCTTATTGACAATCAATCACGGGTTGCGCTCCTTTCAGAAAACTCTGTTGAAATGGCAGTCGTTTTGTTTGCCTTGCTCGGTTTGTCAAAAGAAGTTCTTCTTTTGAATAGGCATCTAACCGAATACGAACTGGCTGACCAAATCAAGGAACTCGAGATTGAGACAGTCTTCACATCGGATTCACTGACAGAAAAAATTGCTGACAGCATTTCTTTTTCGGAAATTTGGACTAGTAACCCTTGCCCTGTAAGTCTGTCAGCAGATTTTCCTGATGAAAAAATTGCCGTCATCATGAACACTTCCGCTACTACCGGAAAATTTAAATCTGTCCCTATTACTTGGGGCATGATTTCAAATCACGTCAAAGCCTCAAAGGAAACGCTTGGCGCTTATGACAATGATAATTGGCTTGTCATCTTACCCATGTTTCATGTCTCTGGACTTTCCATTATTATGCGTACTTTATATAACGCAACATCAGCGACCGTTGTTGATAAATTTGATGAAAACCAACTTCTTGAAATGGTCAATTCTGGGAAAATCAACATGATTTCACTTGTCCCAACCCTCCTTACGAGAATTGCTGACAAATTGCATAGCAATAACTTACGTGTAATTCTACTTGGTGGTGAATTTATTCCCCAACCTTTAATCAAAAAATGCCAAGAATTAGGGCTTCCTATTTACAAAACTTATGGAATGACTGAAAGTTTTTCACAATCTGTCACTTTTAATATTTTAGATTTCCCTGATAAAACAAGCTCTGTCGGGCGACCTTTACCAGGTGTTGAAATTGAGATTCGTCAAGCTGACCTTGCTGGCGTTGGTGAAATTTGGTTAAAATCTCCGATGTTGATGAAAGCTTACCTAGGCCAAAAGCCTTACGGCACTGCTTTTGAAACAGGCGATATCGGTTACCTTGATGCGGACGGTTTTCTCTATCTGCTCAATCGCAGAAAAGATATCATTATTTCTGGCGGTGAAAATATTTACCCCAAAGAAATCGAAGATTTAGTTTATTCTCTTCCTGAAATCAAGGAATGTGCACTTGTTGCTAAGCCAGATGCCAAGTGGGGACAAGTGCCAATTCTCTTCGTTTCAGGCAATATTTCCCAAGAAAAATTAGAAAACTTTCTCACTGAAAAACTGGCAAAATACAAACGCCCCCAATCCATCACTTTCATGGATGAATTGCCCAAAAATGCTTCTGGAAAAATCTTAAGAAAAGAGCTTAAAGGATGATAATTGAAAAAATTACAATGTTTCATGTTCAACTCCCTATGAAATTTGATTTTAAGACCGCCAAAGGTTCCTTAAATCTCCGCGATACAATTATTATAAAAGTTGAAAGTCCTAACGGACTTTCGGGATTTGGTGAGGTTGTTGCTTTCACGACTCCTTTTTATACTTCAGAAACTTTTGCTGATTCTTGGAAAATCTTGGAAGAAACTTACCTGCCAGAAATTTTGCAAAAAGAATTCTCACACCCTTTTGAAATACATGAATTTTTTAGAAATCCCTTACCAATGGCACTGGCTGGATTAGAAAATGCACTTCTAGATTTGTATTTTAAAGGGAAAAATGAAAATTTGATTGCTGGACTTTTTCAAGAAAAATTAGCTGATAAAATCCCACGTGGTGCGGTGCTAGGACAAATGTCTGATGAGCAAACCATTAAGGAAATTGACCAACTTATTAACAGCGGCGTCAAAAGAATTAAATTAAAAATTAGTCCACAAATTGGGACTGACTTGATTAAAAAGCTGGTAAAAAGATATCCACAAATTACATTTGCTCTTGATGCCAATCGAAGTTTTCAACTGACAGACTGGTCAGTCATCAAAGAGCTAGACGAACTTGGTCTAGCTTGTATCGAAGAACCTTTTGATATCAAAGATTTATCCGAATTAAAATTACTGACAGAAAACTTCTTAACACCAATTTGCTTTGACGAATCCGTTCAAGATTTAGAAAGTCTAAAAATACTGACAGAACTTCCTTTTCAAACGATGCTCAATGTAAAAATAGGCCGTTTAGGTGGACTTTATCTAACGCAAAAAGCTATCGAATTTTGCAGACAGCATCAGATTGGCTTTTGGATTGGCAGTATGGTTGAGTCTGGTATCTCAAAAATACTCCATGTCCAACTCGCCGCGCTTTCTGGAAATGCTATGGCCGGTGATTTATCCGATTCCAAGCATTATTTTGACAGAGACCTCATTCAACCAGAAATTGCATTTCCAAACGGTTGGATGACCGTCCCGACTGGAATTGGTATCGGTCTGTCAGTTAATGAAACGTTACTCAAAGGTTATACTGTCAATAAATTAATTATGACCTACTTTAGATGAACGAAAAAAGAAAAAAACTGGAACCCCTACTTACAGGTGAATTTTACTTCGCAAATTTCATCCACAACCTTGAAGCTCTGCTTCAAGCAGAACCACTTTTTTCCTACATCCGCTCCGTTGTCTCTTTTAGCAATGTCGCTAGCTACATTATCGGTTCCAGCTAAGTACTGTTCTTCGCTATGCTCGAATGTCTATGCTAAAGCGCAACGAGAATCGCAAGTACTTGCTGGCAGGGCAAGCGTCAGCCAAAAAGGCATTTTTCATCATTTCAAGACAGTCGGCGACAAAACTGCTTGTTGCTGTCCCCGAAGCTCGTGCACTAAAGTGCTAAGGCCCTAGGGCGGTCTCACATCTTATTAAGGAGATTTCCAATGAACATGATTGACCAACTCAATATCACAGATTTTCAAGTTTTTGCTGACGAAAATTCTGACAAGTCTGTCAGTAAAATTTATAAATGCTCAAGTAAAATGATCCTCAGCGATTTTCATGCTCAACCGCACGGCTTTTTAAATGGAGGTGCAAGTCTTGCCCTCGCTGAAATCACAGCTGGTATGGCAAGTAATGCAATCGGCTCCGGTCAATACTTTGCCTTTGGTCAAAGCATTAACGCCAACCATCTCAATCCAAAAAAATGCGAAGGTTTCGTAAATGCCCGCGGTCTTCTCCTCAAAAATGGCAAACGCAACCATGTCTGGGAAATCAAAATCACTGACGAAAGTGAAACGCTCATTTCTCAAATCACAGTGGTCAATGCTTTGGTACCACAAAAAAACTCTGACAAATAGTCAGAGTTTTTTTAGACGCCGTAAGTTAACCATTTTCTCTTATAAAATAAACCTCAAATTCATCAGCAACCTTATCACTTCCTGAAGGAAGAATTCTCATTTTTACTTTATTTTTATTAATCACTTTATAACGGAAAAAAGCTTCTTCTCCTCTTTCATTAATATTTATTTTCACTGGCCGAAAACCATCTTTGTCGAGTTCATTCAATGGGCGATAAACAGAATTTTCTCTTACAAATTCCCCATCAATATTCCCTCGACCATTTTTCAATTCTCTAAATATTAACTCCACTTGTTCTTTACCATACTTAAAATGAGACTCATTATCCAAATTGGCTCTATAAAATTGTACCTTAAGCTTTTTAGACATTCGTAATCTTACATCTGAAATCCAAGCGCCATACAAAAAATGAATTGAATCTTTTTTATTTTTCTTCTCATTTTGACTTTTAGTCAAACTCTGACAAGATTTAAAAATTACTAAAGGAATCAAAATTACCAATAAAACTAAAATTATCTATTTCACATTTTTCCAATTTCCATTTTTCATAAACTCCTCCTTTGTCATCTTTATAATGATACTTTACCATAAATAAGGATATAAAAAAAAGAGCACATAAGCTCCATACTTAGTGCTGCTACCGTCAGGTCCTGACACGCTTCGTAAGAAACTTATTGCTCCGAAAACTATTATAACACAATTTATTTTTTTCGTCTATTTTTAAAGAAAACTTGCATGATTTTTGCACACTCGTCTTCTAAAATCCCCGATTCTACTTGGACTCGATGGTTCAGTCGCTTGTCTTCTAAAATCTGATAAAGACTGACCGTTCCTCCAAATTTAGGATTTGTCGCTCCAAAGTAAACTTGTGGAATCCGCGCTAACCCAATTGCTCCGGCACACATGACACAAGGTTCAATGGTGACAAAGAGGGCGCAATCAAGAAGTCGCCAATTTCCCACTGCCTGATTTGCCGCTTCAATCGCGCAAACTTCAGCATGATGTGTCGCCCGACCATCAAGCTCTCGCCTATTGAAATCACGCGCAATAATTTCGCCGTCTTTGACAATGACAACTCCAATCGGAACTTCCTCATTTTCAGCTGCTTTCTGCGCTTCTTTGAGTGCTTCCTTCATAAAAAATTCTTTTTCTTCTTCTGTAAAATTCATTTATCCTAAAAATTTCTCTTGTTCAAGACAATATATTTTGACTGGAACTGCTTCAAATTGTTCTAATGTCCCATTGACAATTGTATTATCTAAACAAATATAGTTCCGATGTTTTCCAAATAAAAAACCACTCACATGACCAACAAAGACCTGAACATCAGTGTTTGGTACCCCCACAGCTTTAGCAACACTATTTCGCCGTTCAAAAGAATCCCCTGGCAAATGTTCCCAAAACAAATCTTTTGTCTTCTCTTTTTCATAAGAAAGGCTCATTTTTGCACTATGAGAGAGTACCACCCACTTATTTCCAATTTTTTCAATCAACTGTTCTGGCTGACCAAAGTTATTTTTCATTTCTGTCAGTAAAAATTGTCTGTCAGTAACTGACAGTTTTTTCCAGTTTTCAATTGAATACTGCCAGCCATTTGGTGGAGCCCCTTCATAAATATCAATCGTTCCAATTGCATTAGAAAGTTGCTCTTCATCCGTTTTACCGTCACTTGCAAGTTCTGACCACATTTGTTCGTGATTTCCCATCATGACTGTCACATGATAGCCAGCATTTGGCAAAGTTTTTAATAAATAAAGTAAGACATCAAAGCCAAATCGGCCATGATCAATGCTATCTCCCAAGACAAAAAGCCGGTCATTTTTACTAAAATGAATCTCTGTCAGCGTTTTTTTCAAGCCAGATAAGCGTCCATGAATATCAGAAACAAATAAATTTCGCTGATAGTGCTTATCATCACTGACAAACCTCGTTTTAGAACTGTCAGCACTTTTTTTAACCAATTGTTCAATCTGACTTTTCGTTTTTGGTGGATTGTAATTAAGCACACAATTTTGGATACTGACAAAACCAAAGAAAATTCCTGTCAGTAAAATGATAAATGAAATGAGGAAAATTAGCTTTTTAAAAGGGCTTATCAAAGTTGCCATTTTTTATGCGGAACTGCTAAATCAGTAATGACAGTATCTCCTGCTGCTTCTTTTGCTTCTGTCAGTAAAATATCCAAATCGCCAAATTGTGGCAGATGAGTCAAAATTAATTTTTTAACCTTTGCATCCTTAGCAATTTGACCAGCTTCAATTGATGATAAGTGATTAGGCATTTTTGCTTTATCTTTAAAGAAATAAACATCAGCAAGAAGAAGGTCAGCCTCTTTGGCAAAGTCAGTCAATTCATCAAAATAACCCGTATCTCCAGTGTAAATCAAAACTTGTCCCGTTCTGCGTTCAACAATGCGCATGGCATAATTGACCACAGGATGAACTGTTTTTAGAAAAGTAATATCAAAAGGACCAACTTTTGTTCCATTTTCGACATCATAAAGATGACCTTCAGAAACCTTATCCAAAGTTAATTTAGAAAATTCATATTCATTTTCCCCATGGCCATAAATAGGCAACATCATTCCATCCCAACCATCTTGACCCAATGGATAAAGCTGACGATATTGGCGAAGAGCCCCCAAATCTGCAATATGGTCTTCATGATAATGACTCAAAATAACTGCATCACGTTGAGTTGGTTGCAATTCATGTTCAAGTTCTGTCACCGCGCGTGAACCACAATCTAAAAGCAGGTTAAAACCTGATTCTGATTGTAAAAGATAAGAGGTTGTTCCGGCATCGCGCGTAGGATATCCGCCCCAAACACCTAGTGCTGTTAATTTCATATTTTTTCTCGCTTTCTTTATTTTTTTGCTTAAGTCTATTATAACAAAGCAAAGCTAATTTAGCTTATGCGCCATTTAAACTTTACTGACAAACAAAAAAAGTGGTAGAATCCACCACTTTTACTTTATTTCCAAATTTTATCCACAATCTTTTTAATATGTGCTAATTTAGCCCATTCTTCTTCTTCAGACAAATCGTTTCCTTCTTCTGTAGAAGCAAATCCACATTGTGTTGAAAGTGCTAAATTTTCAAGTGGAATCGATTCAAGCGCCTCGTCTAAGCGAGCTTTAATGTCTTCATACTTTTCAAGTTCTGGATGTTTAGAAGTGAAAAGTCCTAACACAAGCAAGACCTCTTTTCTTTGATTCCAGATTTCTGCTAAGGGAGCAAAAGAACCTGAGCGAGCATCATCGTATTCTAAAAAGAAAGTATCATAATTAAGCTGACCTAAGTATTTTGCCACAGGCTCATAAGAACCCTCAAATAAATAAGTTGATTTGAAATTCCCTCGACAAATATGAGTTGAAACTCTCAAGTCCTCAGGTAAATCCTTCAAGAGTTTATTAACAAGATAGACAATGTCTTCACACATCTTAACATACTTTTCATGATTTTCTGGATCATCTAGTAATCTGGCAATAAGATAAGCCCAAGTCGTATCGTCCAGTTGAATATAACGCGCACCCAATTCATAAAAGTGGAGCAAAGTTTCATGATAAGCTTGAGCCAAATCATCTAAGAATTCTTCCCAACTTCCATAAAATTCTGGCCAACGGTCTGAACGACCATCACGATTTGGAATTAACGAAGGTGAAGGAATAGTAACTTTAGGTTCAACTCCTTCTGGTAAAAGACTTTTTAAATAGTTAAAATCCGCAAAAAAGGGATGTTCTGGGTTAAAAGCGACTTTACCAGTCAATTCAATATTAGTTGTCCTTGTTTTTGCCCCATGGAATTTATAAGAATCCTCTTGTTCATAAGTCCCAACTCCATTAAGCCCCCAGAGGAAATCTAAGTGCCACCACGAACGATTAAATTCTCCATCTGTCACCGCTTTAAGGCCAACGTTCACTTCTTCTTTCACTAATCTCTTAATTTCAGATTCTTGAATTTTTTTAAAGTCACTTAATGGAAGTTGCCCTTCTGAATAAGCCAAACGTGCTTCTTTTAAAGCTTGGGGACGAAGAAAACTTCCAACGTGGTCAAAATGATAATGCTTATAAGTTTTTGTCATGAAATTACCTAGATTCTATTAGTTTAACTCATTCCATTGTAGCAAAGCGTCATTTCTTTGGTCTTAGAAATTTTTAATGACATGATGTAAATATTTAATATTAAATTCAAGTGATTGACTTAGGAGTCAGACTGGTATAAACTTTTACTTATAAGAGAGGTAGAGAAATGAAAGCAATTGGAACCATTGATTCTAGCAAAAATTTTATTGACTTTGAAATAGAAAAGCCAATCTTAAGACCCCATGATTTATTGATAAAAGTCAAGGCAATCTCAATCAATCCAGTTGATACAAAGGTTAGAAAAGGGATTAAAGGAAATTTAGCAGAACCAAAAATTCTAGGTTGGGATGGTTTAGGAACTGTCGTCGAACTTGGGAGTGAAACTAAACTTTTTAAGGTTGGGGATAAAGTGTTTTGGGCTGGTGATGTTACTCGTTCAGGTTCAAATGCTGAATTCCAAGCCGTTGATGAACGAATTGTTGGTTTTGCTCCTAAAAATTTGACCAAAGAAAAAGCAGTCGCTATGCCTCTAACAAGTTTGACTGCCTATGAACTTCTCTTTGAAAAACTAGAAGTGACTGATGAATCCAAAGGAAAATCACTCCTCATTATTAATGGTGCAGGGGGTGTTGGCTCAGTAGCAATCCAAATGGCCAAAAATGCCGGATTGACAGTGATTGCTACGGCATCAAATCCCCAAGCCATTGAATGGGTCAAAAATTTTGGCGCCGATTATACCGTCAATCATCATGAAAATTTGGTTCCTCAAGTTCATGAACTTGGCTTTAAGTTTGTAGATTATATTTTAATTTTAAATGCCGTTGTTGAACATATGCCAGCAGTAAATGAGTTAATTGCGCCACAAGGTTCGATTGCAAATATTGTTGAACCAGGGCAAGCTATTAATTTAGATCAACTAGCTCATAAATCTGCACGTTTTAACTTTGAATGGATGTTTACAAAAGTCGTCTCAAATACATCTGATTTACAAAGTCAACATGATATTTTAAATAAAGTTTCTGAATGGCTAGATAATGGCGTTCTAAAAAGTACAATGACTCAGAATCTCGGACCAATTACTGCTGAGAATGTGAAAAAAGCTCATGAACTCATTGAAGAAAATCATACAATCGGAAAAATTATCCTATCTTAATGATTAAAAAAATCCTCTTATTTGAGGATTTTTATATTTCATCAAAACGAACAATTAGATAAACGGCCCCTATCATGAAAGTAGAGCCCATCATCGTCCAACTTCCAAACCAATTTCCAGCAAGTGTTGCAATAGCTGCTCCAGCAAAGAAAATACTGATAAGCGCGGCATATATACCAACTGACCGGAGTTTTTGTTTATCTTTGGTAATGATATACTGAGCAAGATTTGCCGACATGGACTTCATATTACCTGTCATAAAGATACTTCCGTAAGCACGACCATGAACTTTTGTAAAAGTATCATATTGAATCGCCATAAAGTAAGAGAAAATCCCAACATAAAAGGAAACAGGAATCTTCAAGCCCAAACCATAAGCCAAGGCAAAAATTGTCACCCCTAACCATTGAACCAATAACAAATAAGAGGCATCAAAACGGCGACGTTTCATCAAATAGTGAGAATAAAAACCACGAGTCATTACTCCTAATATAAAGAAGATAATCGGAATTGCAAAATCCCAAAACCTAGCAAAATCACCTTTAGCAATATTAATCCCCGCCTGAATAACATTCCCTGATTGTGCACCAATAAAACGGTCATTAAAATGAAAGAATGAGAAACCATCCATAAAACCTGCATTTAATGCAAAAATTAATGCAATACGCAGTTTTTCTTTAACTTGTCTATCCATAATTAGAATTATATCACAAAGATTATTTTCATTGTTTTTCAATAATGGTTTGAATTTCACTTTTTTATTTATTATTCTAGATTTAAGTAATATATTAAATAGTGAAGCGGATTCAAAAGACTAAAAGAATCAACTTTTTTGAGTTATACTTCATTTCCAATACAATTTTTTTTTTTTGAGACTGAGTCTCGCTCTGTTGCCCAGGCTGGAGTGCAGTGGCGCGATCTTGGG
>ERZ772966.523-NODE-523-length-14764-cov-3.275818_pt1 | contig 14764 bp, 12 predicted proteins | sample MGYA00580680_ERZ772966 | MGnify/ENA primary metagenome ERZ772966 (study PRJEB29015, sample SAMEA2738055) | human oral metagenome | biome: human oral; feature: human-associated habitat; material: saliva | place: China | collected 2225 ...
AATGCATATTGGAACTGTCAAAAACCACATGACGGATCTAAGAGTGATACTGTAGTTCATATTTTTAATTATTAAAATTGCTGTTTTGTTATTCTAACTCCGTTTGATAAAGCTCGTTCAAAAGGAAATGAAAAAATATCAGATTCTATCTAAGGCCTTTTGATTCGGTCGAATTTGTGAGTCGTTATAACTTCGTTTTTTAGTATTGCATTATTTGTTATCATCCGAAAAATATTTTTAGGATGGATATTATTGCTCCTCTTTTTTCTCTTTTCTCTGTAGCAATTTTTTCCTCTTCTATCTCGATAATTGCTTTTTGCTGCTTTTCTTGATATTCTGCATTGGACATATTCTTATATTTTAGAATAGCGAATCCGCGATCGAAAATGCCAATTAGGGTTACAGTCCCAATTATATATCCAACAGCTTTCAAAAACATTGACCAATAACCGGCAGTGGTTGTCTTTTCGTAGACCCCTTTTCTGAACCAATTTTCATATTCTACGGTTACGCTCATTTCTGTAACATGTGGAAGTATATATCCAATAATAAGAGCAATTATAGAAACTACAAACAAGGTTATATGTACACGAAGAGCATGTTTGTGTGTTGTCAAAATTGCTTTGTGGGACAAATTCGCAACTTGACGTCTCTTGCCGTTTAAATAACCAGATATTATTAAGATGATTACTGTTATGGTTATAAATAAGAAAAGCATAATATTTTGAGATTATTTTTTATAGTTGTTTTTTGCTTCATTGATGAAAGTCTTGATCTCTTCCTTGTTGTTCTCAAGGATGCTCGTTACCTGTTTTTTGAGTTCCTCGCCAGAGACATTGATTCCTTTCTTTTCTATTAGTGCGCAGAGAGCTTTCAGATAGATATATCCGGAAGTAAGAGTGCAGGCGTACATAGCTGTTGCCATGATTATCCCTCCGCCCAAAGAGCCGAGACCCGGCACGAACTTCAAAAGTCCTCCTACTCCGGAAACTACGATGTAGCCGGCTAAATTGGTCGCAACTCCGGAGCCGATGCTTTTGATTATGTTCTCTTTGAAAGGAAGGTCAATGGCTTTGTTGATACGGATATACATGCCCCATATACTTGCTGCTCCGGCTGCAAGGTCTGCTCCCGGAACAGGGATAAATGCAGATCCGACGGCCAGTTTGCTGTGGGTTTTCACTATCCCGACAATTTTTCCCGGCAGAACTTCATCCGCGGCCTTGTCCATCAACTTAACCAGTTTGAATGCCAGCTTTAGTAATTTGTCTTCTCCCATTTTAATTCGTTTATGATTGTTTTTATTGTTGTTTTCTTTTGATCCTTGGTTGTCTTACCCGATCTTTTCCACATCGAGGTCTACGGTGTTCAGCGCACCGGCTCGTTTGAGGTCTACGCCGTAGATACGCATGAAGGCATCGGCTACGATCTGTCCGCCATTGGTGGTTAGGGGATTGTAGAAGTATTTGCTTAGCACTTCGACGCTCATACCGGCTTCGAGCAGTATGCCGTTGGAGTTTTTCCTCCGTCTGACTGTGATTCTATAGAGCGGCATATATATACTGTGTGAATTTTGTTCGGATCACTCCCCCGAAGTCCAAGGCCGGACTTCGAGGGAGTGGTGGTGAGGAGATCAGAGGCCGCCGCTTCCGCCGGTTTGTTCGCCACCGCCTTCGCCCGGTGTGGAGGGAGAGGTGGTGTCATCTACTTTCTGACCGTTGCGGTAGACAGCCAAACGGATGTTGTCGGCTACGGCTGAGAGCGTGTTATTGATATAGAAGCGGATTCTGGGCTTTTTGAGGATGGAGGCATTCACCTCTTTCTCTGTCTCCACGTACTTCGAGGGAACGGACACGCGGAAGGTGCCGATCTGTCCGAGTCTGACGGTATTGCCCTCGGTGAGTTCGCGCTGGAGGTAGTAGGCGAGTCGGTCGATGGCGTTGCGCACATCGCCTGTGGTCAGGGAGGACATCTCGGCAATGTCTTTGATGACGTCCTCGTACTCGATTACTCGGGGTTTGTCCACTTGGGCATAGTACATGGTCTTGTCCTTGTGCTTGCCGATCTTCATGAGACGGCTCTTGACTGATAGGTTCAGCATTTCGTTTTTTTTTGTTTGGTTAAGTGAATTATGGTGATTATTCTCGCGTTGTTCTTCATTCTTGAGCCATGACGATGTGCAACCACGGGGAAAATCTCCCGGGAGGTACCACGAAGGCCGAAAGGATTGAGATTTGAAGGGCGAAATGCCTCCCGATACGAAGCGTGGGGAGGTAATACTATAAAGCCCTGAGGGGTTATACTATAAAGGGTAGAGACTTTTAAGTATAAAGTATGGAGACTTGATACTATAAAGTCATGGGGGGTTATACTATAAAGGGTAGAGGCTTTTAAGTATAAAGTGCGGAGACTTGATATTTGCAGGCCTTCGGCGGTTTTGTTCAGGTGCGGACAAACGTCTGCCCGATGATGCTCCGAAAAGAGATATGAGTGGGCAAAACCGATACGCTGCGAGACTTCCCGATGGAGGCCTTGCAAAGGTTGCAACAGGCTGCTTGTCAGCTGTTTATAAATGTAAAATGGGGGGGGGTAAAATGCCTTTATTCGGCATTTCGACAGCCGCTACGGGACTATCGCCGGCAGTAAGGATTTGAGAGGATTTCAAACGGAAAAAGCGCAAAGAACGACTCGGTATGCAGTCGTCCGCGAAGGTGGTTTTCTTTGCTTCTATGTCCCGATACATGGTTCCCGATGATAAATGTAATTGAGAGAGTGCCAAAGTTAGAAAATATATTCAGACGATCGAACTCTTTTTCCGACCTGTATAAGATTAACGACTTTATGTTATGGAAACGCTTGTAACACCCGGTGGATAAAGAGAGGCATGAAGTTTCCCATGGCAAGTTTTCTACAAGAGCTTCAGGGCGATGGCGGCACAGGCTTCTGCATCTGCCAGGGCTTGGTGGTGTTGTGCCAATATATATCCGCAGCATTGGGCTACGGTGGGCAGACGATGATCGCTGAGGTGTCGCAGTCGGCGGCGTGCTGCCTGGAGCGTGCAGAAGAACGGGTAGTCGGGGTAGTCCATTCGGTACATCCTGAATACCGCCTTGAGGCAACCTTCGTCGAACGGCTTGTTGTGTGCCACGAGCGGAAGCCCTGCGATCAGAGGCTCCACTTCGGCCCACACGTCCGGAAAGATCCGTGCCGACTCGGTGTCGGCAGCGGTCAGTCCGTGTACGCGTGTATTGTGGTAATTGTAATAGTCCGGTTCGGGGCGAATCAGGCTGTAATAACGGTGTACGATCTGGCCACCTCGTACAACGATGATGCCCACGCTGCAGACGCTCGTCCGCTCGGCATTGGCCGTCTCGAAATCTATGGCAGCAAAGTCCAGCATCGCTTACTTCTGCAAGGCTTCGTTCATCGTCTCGATGATCTTGACGATATTGCCGGTGAAGAACTTCACCGAGATGGCAAGCAGAATGACACCGAAGAACTTGCGCAGGATGTATATACCGCCCTTACCGAAGAAACGCTCCAGCTGGTTTACGAAACGGAGCATGAGGTAGATCATAGCCACGTTGATAAGGATGGCAATGGCAATGTTGGTCATCGCTATACCGTCGGCACGCAGTGTGAGGATGGTGGTAAAGGTTGCTGCCCCTGCAAAGAGAGGAAATACCAGCGGCACGATGGTGGCACTGCCGGCAGGCCCGTCGTCCTTGAATATCTGCACGCCGAATATCATCTCCACGGCCATCACGAAGAGGACGATAGCCCCTGCCACGCCGAAGGAAGAGACGTCCACACCGAAGAAGTTCAGCATAGGCTCTCCGATGAAGAGGAAAGCGAGCATCATGACGCAGGAAAAAGTGGTGGCCTTGCCGCTATGGAAGGACTGGCCTCTGTCCTTGAGGCTGAGTACTACCGGAATAGCACCGATAATATCGATTGCCACGAATAGAATCACGAAGGAGCCTATGATCTCTTTCAGGTCGATAAGGCTCAAATCTTGTAATACTTTGTCTAAAAAATCCATCGTTTCTGATTTGTTTAGTAGTTAAGGTTGGAAGGTCCGGTTGGTTGTCATGATCTTGACAGTCGCAAAATTAACGTTTTTCGCCCTATCGAAAGATAACCATCGGCGAAAAAAGGTACTGCCGGCACAGTATCGAGGGATGACTGTGCCGGCAGCAAACACCGAGTAACGGCGTGGAGGATCAGAGGCGGCGGATTACTTGCATCATCTGCTCGCCCAGACCGATCGTATAGCCCTGACGGACGAATACGACACGACCGAATGAGTCGGCGATGATGACGATCGGCAGATTGGTCGCATCAGGCAGGTTCGCAGCCTCCCGTATCATGGCGGCATTGCGGCCTTGAATATCCAGTCCGAATACGGCTGTCTCGGGCAGGGAGGGGAAGTCTGCCGGTTTGTAACGCTTGTGTCCGTCGGCATCGGGGAAGAGGAGGATCAGCTTGCGCCCCCACTGCTCGAAGTCGGCTTTCACCTTCTCCAAATCTTTCAGAGCATGGTTGGTAGGCTCCCGACCGGCTCCGAGTATGGCCATCGCGAAGTAGCCGCGTCCAGTGGTAGAGAGGAGCGAGCGGTCTTCTGCATGGGAGAGATCGTGGTAGAGCTGTTCGGCATTGATGGAGCCGATCACCTGAATGTCGGTCGAATCGTGTAGCAGTTCGAGCGGTTGGCGAGCAGTCTTACCGGCTTCTACCGTGAACTTCCTCATCCGGCACAATACGCTGCCACTGGCCATACGCGTACCGGTAACGAGGAAATAATGACCTGCATTCATTTCCTTGGGGCGGTCGAAGAGCGTCTTCAGGTCAGTCGGTTCATTTTCATCATAATAGAGCGTGCGGATGATGCCCGAAGGTTGTAGCTCGGCCACTGTGAAGCGGCTGTAGTAGTTGGGATTGGGGGCCAATGCTGTCGGTGTATAATCCAATGCGAGCGAACCCTGCTCCTTGAGGGCGGTCTTGCTCTCGCGCAGATTCACGTCGCTCCAACGCAGCGGCATCAGTTCCTTGCTGTATTGGATCTTGCCCGTCACCTCGTCGTACCGGGCCGGTATGCCGAGCGTGCGCGCCATGGCTACGAAGAAGATCCCCATCGAGCGGAGGTCTGCTCGTTTGGCTCGCCATACACCGACCGGAGTGATGGTGGTGTACTGCGTGTTGTAGAGGGTGTCCAGACGGATGTTCGAGCTTACCCAGCGAACCAGTTCGGCCGGATCTTGGCGCATGGCTTCCTGCTCTTTGGCGGTGAGGATGCTGCGGAGTGTAGGGACGAATGAGCTGAGCATCTCCGTATAGATACGAGGCGATGCCACATAGCGCAGGTGGTGCCGGTACGCTTCACCGCTTGCCGCTTCGGGAGCCGGCTCGGCCATGTCGCGGAAGATTACTTTGAGGAGCGACTCCGGCGTGTCGGTCAGGTCCTTGGGCGAAACGGTCTGTAGCAGATCCATTGCTCTTTGGCGTGCTTTTCCGGCTTCTACGGAGCGTAGGAAACCTTCGATGTCGGCATGGTTGCCGCGGCTCGTTTGTAAGATGCCTGTCAGCGCAGGCGCATCCACACCCAATTCGGCAGCCAGTGCTGCGGACTGCTCGGCTGTGGCGAATGTGGCTTCATAGGCTGCCCGAATGGAATCCTCACGCAAGAGACGGGCGTCGTTCGTGCTGATCTGCTGTGGAGAGCAGGTAGTGGGGATGGGATCTCCTGCAGGTGGTACGATTTTGAAATCGGCCCATTCGGGCTGTGCTTCGAAGCTGTCCAGTGCGATGGTCAGCGGTTTGCGATCGTCGGCCTTGGACAGGGCATAACCGAAGAGTCCGTCCTTGGCTGCCCAGATGAGCATGTCGCCTTTGCCTACACGCAGGGAAGCCTGTCCTTGAGCATCGGATTGCTTCGTCACCACGGGATAGAACTCCGAATAGTTGTAGATGCAGAAACGAATATCGGCCCCTTCCACCACAGCACCGGAGCGGTCGGTGACTTTGACTTCGATCATTTCCGTCGGGGCATAGTTGTCGATACAGTTGATCTCCGTGTAGTTGGCCGTGCGGAACAACTTCTCTTCCGGACCTTCGTAACGGCCGAAGACCCGCGTATGCGTCAGCATGGCGCGGACAACGGAGCTGTTGAACCATGCATCGTTCAGCTCGGCTGCCGGTTCGCAGGCTCCGATGAAGTACCATTTGCCATCTACCCAAACCTCCACCCATGCGTGGTTGTCGTCCGTATGTGCCCAGCGCGGCGTATAGACCTGTCTGGCAGGAATACCTACCGAGCGCAGGGCAGCCACCGTGAAGGTGGACTCCTCACCGCAACGTCCGAGAGCATTCTTCACCGTTGCAAGCGGAGAGCGAGTGCGTGGGTCGCTGGGGCTGTATGTAGCTTTCTCGTGGCACCAGTGGTTCACCTCCAGAGCGGCTTCTTTCATGCTCATACCTTTTACTCGCTCTTTCAGCTCGGCATAGAACACCATGCGGCTGCTGTCGAGGTTCTCATTGTTCACGCGTATGGGCAGCACGAAGTGGCGGAAGAGCAGTTCGGGCACTTCCTTACCCCACGACATTTCTTCTCGTGCGCGGAAGCTCTCGCGTACATTCTGCAAGTAGAAGTCGCCCGAGTAGTCCACGATGTCCGGCAGAGTCATGTAGGCATACAGGAATTCCAGTGCTTCACGCTCTTCGGTACGGAGCGAATCGCGCTCCAGCACTTCGAAGAGATTGCCTTCGGATAGAGCTTCGCGTTTTACTCTCAGATCTTCTTGCACCTGTTTGCGGAAGTCTGCATCGGTGATAAAATGCGTATCGCTCCCCTTGCATCCTGTGAGCAAGAGAGCAACGATGGCAAGTATCCCGATGCGGAATAGTTTGTTCTCTTTCATTATTACTTGTATGTTTTTGGAAATTGTAGCTCTCTCCTGATAGGTGTTTTCTCCGTTCTTTCTATTCTCTTCCTTTCGAGAACAGATGGCGGAAGGCTTCCTCCACCTTTCTGACCGGCACGAGCCGAATACCGAAGCGGCCGGCATCCTCCTGCCGGAAATTATCGGCCGGTACCAATATCTCTTTGAACCCTATGCGGCGCGCTTCCGTTATGCGCTGCTCGATGCGGCTCACGGGACGTATCTCTCCGGAGAGTCCGACCTCGCCCGTCATGCATACGGCCGGCGGGATAACGATGTCCAGACTCGACGCCAGCACTGCCGAGATAACGGCCAGATCCGTAGCCGGATCGGCTATTTTGATACCTCCGGCAATGTTCAGAAACACATCCTTCTGTATGAGCTTGAAGCCGGCACGTTTCTCCAGTACGGCTAAGAGCATGTTCATCCGCCGAATATCGAAGCCCGTGGCCGAACGCTGCGGATTGGCATAAATGGCCGAGCTGACCAAAGCCTGCGCTTCGATGAGTATCGGGCGAATGCCCTCCATCGCTACGGCTATGGCTATGCCACTGAGGTCTTCCCTATTGCGTGTGATGAGATGTTCGCTCGGATTCTCCACGCCACGCAGACCGTCCTGCCGCATCTCGTATATTCCCAGCTCGGAAGTACTGCCATAGCGGTTCTTCTGTCCTCGGAGTATCCGGTAGAGATGATGCTTATCCCCGTCGAAGAGGAGCACCGTATCCACTATATGCTCCAGTACCTTCGGTCCGGCTATGCTACCTTCTTTGGTGATGTGCCCGATGACGATGACGGGGATACCCGTAGTCTTGCAGTATTTGAGCAGTAAGGCGGCACATTCGCGGATCTGCCCCACGCTGCCGGCCGAGCTTTCCATTTCCTCGGTATAGACCGTCTGTATAGAGTCTATCACGAGGAGATCGGGTGTGAGTTCTTCTGCACGGGAGAGTATTCTCTCTATATTCGTTTCGCAGTATACGTAGCACTCATTCATGGCTTGCCCCAGTCGTTCGGCGCGCATCTTCAGCTGTCGGGCACTTTCTTCACCCGACACGTAGAGCGTGCGCAACTGCGGCAGACGCAGCACCGTCTGGAGGATAAGCGTGGACTTACCGATTCCCGGCTCGCCGCCAAGCAGGACAAATGCACCTTTGACAATTCCTCCACCCAATACGCGGTCGAACTCTTCATCGCCGAGGCGAATACGCTCTTCATCGCCGGACTCCACATCCTGTAAGAGCCTTGGCCGGTTGTCCTGCTCCCGAGGCATGAAGCTCTTGGCTGCATGCTTGCCCGATGCCGGTGCCGGCACCTTCTCCTCATCAATGCAGTTCCACTCTCCACAGGCATTGCAGTTGCCTTGCCATTTGGTGTATTTGGTTCCGCACGAACGGCAGACGTAGATCGTTTTCTCCTTAGCCATGCTTCAGTTGTTGTCGTAGGGTGCTGTGTATGGGAGTAGGGGAGGATTTATTCGCGAACCAACGGCATCGTGGAGCAGCGGAGCAGTCCACCCTGCTTGGAGATCTCGGCGTAGGGTACTTCCTCTACGGTCATCCCCCATGCCTCACGCAGGTGGTTGTTCAGGCGTACGAAGTTCTGTTCGCTTATCACCGTGTCGGGACTGATAGAGAATATATTGGTATTCATCATATAGGCTTCTTCGGGTGTAATCTCGAACAGGTTGTCCCGGCCACCGAATATCTCTGTGATCAGACCGAAGCTCTCAGAGTGCAGGAATCCTTGGCGGTAGACTATGGCGCGGCCGCGGCCTACGGGTTGGAAAGCGCAGTCGAGGTGGAGCACCGAGCGCATGGGATCGGTGTCGTGCTTGATCAGCTCTATCGGTATGATGGTCTTGTGTGGGAAAAATTCGTGGAAGAAGTCTACAGCCCGTGCATTGGTTCGGGCCGTCTTGAAGGAAGGATAATCCTTCTGAAGGTAGGTGCCTATGAAAAGAATATCGTCATATAACAGGATGTCTCCGCCTTCGGCATGAATATCTTCGCTAAGGCGTACCAGATGGCTCTCTCCGACACAATCCCAAATGGGCGAAAAGGCTTCGGACTCGCGGGCACGATCGGCTATCAGGTTCGATACGAAGAGTTTGTCATCGATGGCAAAAGCCACATCGCGAGCAAATATCTGGTTGTAGTTTGCTATCGGCTCGGGACGGAGCACCTCTATGCCATGACGCACCAATACATCGAGTACGGCATCCATTTCTATCTTGATATCCTCGTCCGAAGGATAAGTGCCCCGTAACACGGATTCATAGCTCTTGGCATCGTAGGTGTCGGCGAGAGCAGGTGCTCCGCCGGTCGAATCCGGCAACCCCAGTACGACAGTGCGCAAGGGAGCCGTTTCGTTGGTAACGTGTGGTAGTATCTTCATCATTAGGATTGCCTGCAAGGATAAAAAAGGTCAGGCTTCCGGCAAAGATAATAAAGAGAAGAGAGTATTCCGCGCCGTAACCGGTAATAAATCCGAATCTTATTTCCCTTTCGGGCATATCTTTATTTTCTCACAAGGAGCTACACGAACCGATGAAAAGAGCTTCCTACTGTCGGAAGATTACGAGCCGAAAACGGTCGGATTGCGGTGCGTGTTTTGGCGAAAACACACGCGAGAAATTTTTCGTTTTGGTTCCAAAAATTTTTACTTCTCGCTCCAAAAGAAAAGTTTTTCCGCACCACGTCTTTCGCAACCGTATTCTTGCTTTTTCTCGAACGACAAAAGAGAAAAAGTGTCTATGCGCCATCGGTAACTTCGGACACGTGGCGGATGCCTTATCGAGTAGGCCAAAAATGCCTACCTTTGGGGCAGTTGTAAAAACTTAATATCAATATCTAACAAAGAGGATACAGCGATGAAATTCTTTATCGACACAGCTAATTTGGATCAGATTCGCGAGGCGAACGACATGGGTGTCTTGGACGGCGTTACTACCAATCCGTCTCTGATGGCGAAAGAGGGTATTAGTGGGAAAGACAATTGCATGAGGCACTACTTGGCCATCTGTGAGATTGTCGATGGAGATGTGAGTGCCGAAGTGATAGCTACGGACTACGAAGGTATGATTCGCGAGGGCGAGGAGTTGGCCGCTCTGCATCCGCAGATCGTGGTTAAGGTGCCTTGCACGGCCGAAGGTATCAAGGCTATCAAATACTTCAGCGATAAGGGCATTCGTACCAACTGTACGCTCATCTTTACCGTAGGCCAGGCCCTGCTCGCCGCCAAAGCCGGAGCTTCGTATGTGTCGCCGTTCGTCGGCCGATTGGATGACATCGCCAGCGATGGCATCAAGCTGGTGGAGAATATCGTAGCTATGTTCGGATTCTATCGCTACGAGACGGAGGTACTTGCTGCCAGCATCCGCCATACGCAGCACATTATTCAGTGCCTCGAAGTCGGTGCCGATGTGGCTACTTGCCCGCTCAACGCCATCAAGGGTCTGCTCAAGCACCCTCTTACGGATAGTGGATTGAAGGCTTTCTTGGAAGATCATCGACGAGTAAACGAAGGCAAATGATCCCTCGCTTTTTCCGGAAATATTCTATCGCATTAGCCTGCATCAGCGGGCTAATGTCGTTTTCGGCCTATACCGGTTGCCAAGTTGCAGGGGTAGCGCATTCGTCGAGGAGTGAGGAAGTCGGGAGTCAGACTGCTCATTCGGAGCAGGAGATTTCGGTCGCAACCCCAAGAGAGGAGGTACGGGTAGTTGTCGGTGCAGAGAGGACAGAGCTGCTCCTGCCTCTTCTCAGAGACAAGCGTGTGGCACTGGTGGCTAATGCTACGAGCGTGGTGGGGACGGAGCGGGAACATCTTCTTGACAATCTGCTTCGGCAGGGAGTCAATGTCGTCAAGATCTTAGGGCCTGAACACGGCTTCCGTGGAGATGCCGATGCCGGGGCAACGGTCAAGGATGAACGGGATGTCAGGACGGGAATCCCTATCGTTTCGCTCTACGGCAAAAACAAGAAACCTACTCCTCGAATGTTGGCCGACGTCGATGTGCTGCTATTCGATATGCAGGATGTCGGGACTCGCTTCTTTACTTATATCAGTACGCTGCACTATGTGATGGAGGCTTGTGCCGAGGAGCAGAAAAAGCTGATCGTTACTGATCGGCCGAACCCGAACGACTACGTGGATGGTCCCATCTTACAAGATGATTGCCGTTCGTTTGTCGGAGTGGATCCGCTGCCTATTCTTCATGGTCTGACGATAGGAGAGCTGGCCAATATGATCAACGGCGAGGGCTGGCTGGGCAAGAAGGAGATGAAGTGCGATCTGACTGTAGTTCCGATGCTGGGTTGGAAGCATGGACAGGAGTATGCCTTGCCGGTGAAGCCGAGCCCCAATCTCCCTACAGCGAATGCCATAGCCTGGTATCCTTCGCTCTGTTTGTTCGAGGCTACGATCATGAGTGTCGGGCGAGGAACCGATTTCCCGTTTGAGGTCTTGGGTTATCCCAAGAAAGTATTCGGCTCTTTCGTTTTCGTTCCACGACCTATTCGCGGTATGGATAGCAATCCACTCTATAAAGGAAGACACTGTTACGGTGTCGATCTCCGAGGCGAAAAAGCTCCACGGGGTCTGTCTCTTCAGTTGCTGATCCGTTATTACCGGACTGCTCGACGGGAGGGCATCAAGTTTGTGGAAACAGATGTTCAATCTTTTGGCAGGAACGAAAGAATTGGCACAGCAGATCGAAAAAGGCCGGACAGAAGAGCAGATCCGAGCCTCTTGGCAATCGGATCTCGACAAGTACCACAAATTGCGGAAGAAGTATCTGCTTTATCCCACACCGACCGAATAATGCTCCACGAGCTTGCTATGACAAAAAGAAAAGGGATGCCCCACCGGACATCCCTTTTCTTGTGTAGCAGATCTCGGATTACCCGATATGGATCTTTTCCGTGCGAGCGGATTTTTCCGTTTTGATATTGATGGTGTAGATTCCTTCGGGTAGGATGGAAAGATCTACGGTCGAGCGGAGCTGATTCGGAGTAGTTTTGAGTACGACCCGCCCATTGATGTCATAGAGAACGATCGCTTTGATAGGAGCGTTGGCTTCTATGAGGATCTGCTTCGTTCCGTTTTGCGGACGAATGACGATACCCGTCTGTGCCACTATGTCCTCGATACTGTCATCGAGGATAACCTCAATGTAGTCTTCTGCTTTCTTCACATTGCTTCCGCCCTCGTTGGTGGCAGTCAGCTGGACATCGTACTTGCCTGTTTCATTGTAGGTGACTACCGGGTTTTGCTCCGTGCTGGTGGCAGGAGAGCCGCCTTCGAACACCCAAAGCCATGAAGTCGGATTGTTCGTAGACAAGTCTTTGAAAGTAACTGTCTCGCCTTTCTTTACTTTTCGAGGTGTTCCTTCGAAGTCGGCTACCGGAGCAGGGACCGGAGCTTTCTTGACAGTGATGTATTTTTCTTTCGTCTTCACCGTTTCACCGGAAGCACTGATCGCCTTGAGCGTGACATCGTATTGGCCGGCTTTGCTGTAAAGCACAGTCGGGTTTTCGTCTTCACTGGTAGCGGGAGTGCCGCCATCGAATATCCATACGTAGTTGGTAGCATTGGTGGATTGGTTTTGGAAAGATACCGTCTGGCCCTCTTCTATTTCCGTCGGGGTACCGACGAATTCAGCTACAGGCATAACGGCATTGACAGTGATGAATTTTTCTTTCGTAATCGTGTTGGAACCACTTGCATTCCACACTTTGAGCGTAACGTCGTACTGACCGGGATGACTATAGGATACGAGCGGATTCTGCTCTGTACTCATGGCAGGCTGTCCGCCTTCGAACGTCCACTCCCAATTCGTGGGGTTATTTGTCGTTTGATCTTGGAATTGGACACTTTCGCCTACTGAGATGGTCATAGGAGAAGCTGTGAAATCGGGTACAGGCAGAGGAACCGAGTTGCCCAATGCAATGTCCATGATGACGGTTTCTTTGTCCTTGATCGTAATGGTACGAGTTGCCTCGGGATAACCCTCGGCTTTGTATTTCACCGTATAAGTGCCGGCTTTGATAGGACGTACATAGTAGCCTGTGGTAGCATCGGAGTAAACATCGGAGTTGCGCTTGTCATGGTTTTCTATCAAGATCTGGCATTTGAGAGGCTGTCCGTTCGCAGCGGAAGTCACTGTACCATGGATGCCGTATAAGGATTCTTCGATCAGAGCAAGCAGAGATTCTTTGTTCAGATTCCAATACTTTGGAAGTTGAGAGGCCGGCACCAACTTGGTGTTGCTGATTTCAAGGGTAATTTCTCGCAGACGATGGAAATAATTTGCATTGTCCTGACGACTTCCGCGAATTACATACCAGTCTGAACCGTTGATGATTCCCGAATTGGTTTCGGAGGTCATGTAGCTGGCGGAAATACTCTGACAAGCGGCTGCGTAGTTGCGACTGATCAGTTTGTACCACTCATCGTCTGCATGTCTTTCTTTTTTATTATCCCATGGATAGTTCACCACCTCTGTTCCTCCATGTATATTGGCACCGAGCACGAAAGAGGTGTTTCCTTCCAAATCCATGAATGCAGTTGCCTCCGGCTGCCAAGGTTTTCCATCGGGGTGATCACCGGCTACATCATCCTTGAAGTTACGGTTCAAATCGACATTGTTGGCATTGTAGCGAGTAGCTCCTTGTACGGTATGGTTTCCGGCTCTGTATGCTCCGTCCGGATTGGTCAAAGGGCAGATCCATACTTCCGTTTTATCCAGAATGTTCTTAATCCTCGGATCGGATTCGTAGTTCGACAGCAGATGGTCTATGAGTCGGAGCAGTACCACATATCCGGTCGTTTCGTCTCCGTGCATCGTAGAAGTATAGAGCACGCGAGGCTTTTTCCCTGTATTGGCAGAGGACGTCAGCTTGCAAATCATCAGTTTACGATCCTTTACGGACTTGCCAATGACGGAAGTAGTACAAAGTGATGGATACTTTGTTTGGAACTCTTCCATCATGCTGATATAGGCTTCATAGGTGGGGTAAGCATTCCATTCGTATTTTTCTCCTGAGCGGTAGTCGAACATCTCGACAGCGCGCTGCATGGATGGAGGAGTCAAGAATGTAGGCTTGAGCCCATAGCGCAGGAATGCCTCGAACTCCTCTTCGCTGGCATAGGCAATGGCTTCATTGGTTACGGGGTCAAACTCGTCGATGGACATGATCAGAGCCAGCTCTTGTAGAACGGCCCTATCAGACACTTTGAATGAGAAGTAGGCTTCGCCCCGTTCGTCAAAGTTGAAATAATCTTTGGCCTGTTGTGCCTGCATGCTACCGATGAAAGTCAGCAAAGCAACGAAAATGCCAAGAAGCAAAAAATTCTTTTTCTTCATAAATAGGATAATTATGTTTGTTATTGGATTCTTGCAGTATCCTTTTGCGAGAAAAAGGTGCTCGGTTTTTGCATAACGCTATGGCAGTGGGAGCATATTTTTCGGGCTAAATGTACTCGCAAAGATAAAAATATTCCTATGCCATTATCTTTTTGAGTCTAAAAAGTCAATTGCATATTCCACTTAGTTGATAGTTTCAGGATGGGATGTTCCCAAAAGGAGATTGTTGCATGGGAGTTTCATTGAGCTCTTTTGCTGCAGAGCTGATTCTTAGTGTCTTCGGGAAAGGTCAAACCTTCGGTATATGGGCACCGAGCAAATAGAAATTTCCCCAAGTTTCCATTAGAGAAGTACTCCTTTCCTCGTCAAATAGGCGAGAAATAAGAAACGATTGTCGGCTGTTTCTTGCTTCCTGCACGATGCAGGACGCGATTGTCAGCTGATTCTTGCTTCCTGC
>ERZ772966.525-NODE-525-length-14748-cov-5.901994_pt1 | contig 14748 bp, 13 predicted proteins | sample MGYA00580680_ERZ772966 | MGnify/ENA primary metagenome ERZ772966 (study PRJEB29015, sample SAMEA2738055) | human oral metagenome | biome: human oral; feature: human-associated habitat; material: saliva | place: China | collected 2225 ...
CTTTTGATGCAGAGACTGAGAAGTTTACAGAAGTCACGCCTGAACAGGGCATGAGTGCGGTACATTCGATTCTATACACAGTGGAAGACAAAGCCTATATTGCCTTGGCAGATGAGGTGCCTGCATTCAATGGATCAGATACGTATGTGAAAGCAAGTGAGCGCAAAAATAACGAGACAAAATATTATGTACTGAATGCAGGTTCGAAGAAACTAGAAGAGGCCTTCACAACAGAAACAGATGTCTATGCCCCACAAGTGTACTTAAATAAAGGCAATCTTGTGATGATCACTCTCGTCGATGGCAAACCGACGCTACGGGTGCAATCGATGAAAACAAAAGAGGTTCTTCTTTCGAAGACAATGGATGTGAAAGACGATGTATTCTTTATTGATACACGTATGTACGGCATGATGCGAATGAAATAAAAAATAATACTAAAAAGCGTTCTACCATTGCGGCAGAACGCTTTTTATGATGCTTGTTTTTCTTCTTTTAGATGTGGATTTGGAAGGATGTGGTTGACTCCGATGGCGATAACTGCACCAATCAATGTATCGAGAATTCGTTGAATCGCATAGGCGGTATTTTGGCTTGCTTCGACGTTAAAGAAAATAACGAGGAAGGTTGAACAAGAGTTGATCACACCTGTTTTATTGAATCGATTACAGAATAAAATGATTAAGATGATGCCGATAGGAGCAAGCAGCAAATCTGTATACTCTGGGAACGGCAGAACCGATCTTACGTAGAATAAAAGAATCGCGACAACCCCTCCAGTTGTATTTCCGATAAAACGGGAGAAGGCGAATTTGAATGTTTGTTGATGGTCTGTCCGTAAACTGAAAATAGCGGACAAGGCAGCTAACATTGGCGAACCACGATGTAAGATTCTAAATAAAACCACGCAAATAAATACAGACACGGCTGTTTTAAAAGTACGAAGTCCGATATGGAATGGATTATTTGAAGATTGTGGCACGCTCTCACCTCTGCTAATTTTTAGATATCGCTATTATAATATATGTGCTAAAAAAATGGTAGAGTTATTGAACAATTCACCTATTAGGTGTATAATAAGTTCAAGAGGTGATAAAAATGCATGAAGCGTTTGTATTAATTGTGGTGAATGCCGTTAAGGAACGTTATGTTTCGGAAAAAGCATTTTACACGGAAGAATTAGGAATTAGCGGGCAAAGTTGGACAAGATGGAAGAACGGAGAAAGAGGGTTGAAGGCAGAAAATCTGCAAAAAATCGCGCGGCTTTTTACGGACTATGAATGGATGCTCGTCAATAAAATCGCACGGAATGCAGAGGTGCTTCCGGAAGTAGCTTCAGATCCGGTTGCAGAGTATTTACGCTTGAAAGTAGAAATTGCCAGCCGTTGGATTCGTCAAGACAATGTACGTGTAGATTGGAAAACAGCTGCTGTTAGGAAGGGTAAATTTAAGGAAAATGTTACTATTTTACGAGTAGCAACGACTTATGGTCACTGGAGTTATCAAGATATTATCGAAATCCGAGTGGTAGGAATCACGCATAAACAAATCGGGACGAAGAAACAGGCACTTCTTGAATGGATGCAGGATAAAAAAGCACAACAAAAGTATTTAGAGTACAGTAAAAATGCATTTGTTCCGGAAGAGGATTTGAATGTGTAGAAGGCCTTAGAAAAATAGATGTTATAAATGGAATACTCTCTTGTAAAACAAGGGGGTATCCATTTTTTTATAGGCCATTTTATGATAAAATTGAAAAGATAAAGAAAGTGGTGAAACTGTGGCGAAAAGAAAGAAAAGAAAAAATAAAATCGTCTTTCATCTTGTTGAATGGTTCAAGTCATTATCGAAATTGACGGGACTTCTAATCGTAGCTGTAGCAAGCGTTCTTTTGGCCGGGACCATCACGTGGTTGTCTGAACATAAAACCCAGCCTCAAGAAATACATGTGACACAAGATGAGTTTTTAAAAGTGCTCATCCCAGCAGCACAAAAAGCGTATAAAGAATACGGCGTGTTGCCAAGCGTGAGTTTAGCGCAAGCGATTCTTGAATCGAATTGGGGAGAGAGTTTATTAGCAAGTAAATATTATAATTTATACGGCGTAAAAGGGTCATCTGCCGAACCAAACGTCGTCCTAGAAACAGCAGAATTCGTGAACAACACATGGATTACGATTAACGGAAGATTCCGTGTCTATGAAAGTTGGGCGGAATCGGTTGAAGCGCATGCGCAATTACTAGCGTATGGCGTGGATTGGGACCCAACACTTTATCACAAGGTGCTTGGGGCTAGAAACTACAAACAAGCCGCTCAAGCCTTGCAAGATGCAGGATATGCGACCGACCCAACCTATGCACAAAAACTCATTCAAATGATTGAGGAACATGAATTATACAAATACGACCAATTACCAACGGAAGAAACAACAGTGTCTGTACGAAAGAGTTCGTAAGACGATTGGGTTTAGAAAAGGAGAGGATAATTAATGAGTCAGTTATTACCAGGAGCCATCATCGGAATTATCGGTGGAGATGAACAAGTGTCATCCATTGCACGTGAAGCAAGAAAAATGGGGTACGTTGTGTACTGCTACCATCAATCAAACGAAGCGGCTATTTCGATGGCTGAATATGAAATTGTCTCTTCTTACACAGACCGCGAGGCCTTATTAGACTTTGCTGAAAAAGTCGATACAGTTTTACTCTTAACAAACTTAGTGCCAGTAGATGTGTTGTACGAAATCAGCAGCAAAACGCGCTACTATCAGTCATTTGAACTGGCAGAGATTTCGCAAAACCGTACCGTTGAAAAATTATTCTTAGATACGCATGCGATTAACTTAGCGCCATATAGTTTAGTGACACATGTTGGTGAATTACCATCGATTGTACAAAGCATCGGGCTTCCAGCGTACTTAGAAAGCAATCTTGTGAAGAGTCGTCATGAAGAAAAATTGGAACTTTACGATGAAGACTTCGAAGAGCGCGTTCTTGAAAAGCTTGAAGAAGGGCCTTGTATGTTAACAGCCTTCGTGCCAGCGCAACGTCATTTCACCGTGACAGTCGTGCGTGACTACGAAGACCGCGTAACGGTACTTCCGATTTCAGAAGATGTGTATATCACTGGGAAATTAAAATACAGTATCGTCTCTCGTCGCCTAAATCCAGAATGGGTGCAAGAATTGAAGCGCATTGCCTTCAAAGTGATGGATAATTTATCTGGAACGACTATTTTATCGATTCAAGTGAAGATGGGAAATAATGGTATTTTCTATGTGGATGGAATCAACCAATTACCACTCGTGCAACAACAATTCAGCAGCGCCTTCTTAGGCCATAGCATGTCTGAAATTCTTGTACGTGTAGCAACGGGATTACCAATTGAATACAAAGACATCAAAGAAGAAATGATCATCGTGCCAATCTATGAAACGATGATGGAAAAAGCAAGTTTATTAACGTTATTGAAACCACAATGGGACTTCGAATTCTTCCAATTAACACCAAAACGTCCATCAGATGTGCTCGGTGTCATCAGGCTTCGCGGTGCTTCCAGTGTGGAATTACTCAAAGAAATTGAAGTAACAGATTTATTTTTCAACGTTCAATAACCTTTATGAAAGGACAGAGTTGTGAAAAATTCGAGTGAATTAATTAAGGGAATGAACCCTCGCCAAAAAGAAGCGGTTATGCATACGCAAGGACCACTGTTAGTCATGGCGGGTGCAGGTAGTGGGAAGACACGTGTGTTAACCCACCGCATGGCCTATATTTTGGCAGAAGAAGCGGTACAACCGTGGAATATTTTAGCGATTACGTTTACGAATAAAGCCGCCAATGAGATGAAAGAGCGTGTGGCTGCACTTGTCGGAGAACAAGCAAAGGACATGTGGGTCTCAACCTTCCACTCGATGTGCGTGCGTATTCTTCGTCGCGACTGTGAGCGTATTGGTCTAGCCAAGTCGTTTACGATTATCGATTCAGGAGATCAGCTCTCTGCGATGAAACGAATCATGCAAAAACTGGATATCGATACGGATCGCTATGAGCCTCGTGGGGTCATCGCAAGCATCAGCAATGCGAAAAATAATTTCGAAGACGCTGAAACATTTGCGAAGAAGCATTTGGACTATGTAAGCCAAATTACCGCGAAATGTTATAAAGAATATCAAGCAGAAATGCGCAAAAATATGACGGTAGACTTCGATGATTTGATCATGTTGACCGTTAAATTATTCCAAGAACATCAAGATGTGTTGGATTACTACCAACAAAAATTTCACTATATCCACGTGGATGAGTATCAAGATACAAACCACGCGCAATACTTATTGGTGAAACTCCTTGCAGATAAATTCAAAAACATCTGTGTAGTAGGGGATGCCGACCAAAGTATTTACGGATGGCGTGGAGCCGATATGGAGAACATCTTGTCATTTGAACAAGATTATCCGGATGCAAAAGTGGTCCTCCTTGAACAAAATTACCGTTCAACAAAGACCATCTTAAAAGCAGCGAACCAAGTCATCGAAAATAATGTGAATCGTAAGCCAAAAGAATTGTGGACAGACAATGAAACTGGCGAGAAAATCACGTACTACTGCGGACATACGGGATATGATGAATCTCGTTATGTGATCAGTACCATTCAAAAAATGGTGAACTTTGACGGGTATGACTATAGCGATTTTGCAGTGCTTTACAGAAGTAATGCGCAGTCACGTGCCCTCGAAGCAGATTTATTAAAGGCAAATATGCCATTCAAGATGGTTGGAGGCCAACGCTTCTATGAACGCTTGGAAATTAAAGACCTTCTTGCTTACTTACGACTCTTAGTGAACCCAACGGATGACTTTAGTTTCAGACGTGTGGTGAATGCGCCAAAACGCGGAATCGGAGATAAGAGTATTGATAAACTAGCGCTCTTTGCCGAAATGCATAGCTTCTCCCTTTTAGAAGCGGCTGGAAGTCCATTAAACGGGATTTCTGGTAAAGCAGGGAAAGGATTAGCCGATTTTGCACAACTGATTGCTGATTTAACGAAGATGCAAGAGTTTGTGACGTTAACGGAATTAATCGAAGAAGTCATGACAAAATCAGGGTATATCGCTTCGTTAGAACAAGCGCGTACCATGGAAGCCGATGCGCGTATCGATAACATGCGCGAGTTCCTATCGGTAGCTAAAGAGTTCGAGGACCAAAGACTCGATACAGAAGCTGAAGAATCACCGCTAGTCCAATTCTTAACGGACTTGTCACTGGTGACGGATATGGAAAGCGAAGAAGAGACTAGCGCTTCTCAAATTACATTAATGACCTTGCACGCGGCAAAAGGGCTTGAGTTCCCTGTTGTTTTCCTTGTTGGAATGGAAGACGGAATTTTCCCGTCAGGCCGCTCACTGCAAGATGGGGACGAAGAAGAGGAACGTCGCTTGGCGTATGTAGGGATTACTCGTGCCGAGAAGAAACTCTTTATGACCCGTGCGTACTCACGACTTCTTTACGGGAAGACACAAAACTATCGTGAGTCCCGCTTTATTGAAGAAATCGATGATCGTTTATTACAAAAAGAAGGCGAAATGGTGAGTGATTCGTACTACTCAAGTAGTTTTTATACGAATAACCAGTCGTCACCTTATGGGAATCGTAGTCAAACATCATCGTATGGCTCTCGTAGTCAGTCACAGTCATCCGCGTCAACAGGCACGGGACTATTTGACCGCTATCGAACGACTAGCCAATCGCAAACTAGCGGTGGTTATTTACAAAAGAAACAAACGACACCAGCGCGTATTCAACGTGCAGACAAACCACAAGCAAGTTCATCTTCAACGGATGGATGGACTGTGGGCATGAAAGTGTCACATAAAAAATGGGGAACAGGAACCGTTGTCCGCATTACCGGTGAAGGGGACCGTCAAGAGTTAGACGTGGCCTTTGCAGGAATGGGGATTAAACGACTCCTTGCAAGTTTTGCCCCAATCGAAAAAATCGAAGAATAGAGGATGAAGATGAGTACAACGATTCAACAAAGAATTGAAGAGCTAAAAGAACAATTAAATCGTTGGAGTCATGAGTATTATGTGGAAGATAAGCCAACTGCAACTGATGCACAGTACGACAAGGCTTATCATGAACTAGTGGCGCTTGAAGAGGCCCATCCGGAATTCGTGACACCAGATTCACCAACACAACGTGTGGGGGGAGAAGTGCTCGACCAGTTCCAGAAGGTGACGCATACCAATCCAATGCTTAGTCTTTCAAATGCCTTTTCGAAAGAAGACTTGGAAGAGTTCGATGCGCGTCTTCGTAAATTAACGAATCGTGCGATTGAATATGTATGTGAATTGAAAATCGATGGACTCTCAATCGCGTTGACGTATCAAGACGGACAACTTGTACTTGGAGCGACTCGTGGCGATGGAACGACTGGGGAAGATGTAACGGGAAATGTCCGCACGATTAAATCGGTGCCGCTTTCTCTAAAAGAACCTTGGAATATCGAAGTGCGCGGGGAATGTTATATGCCAAAGAAAGCATTCGTGGCATTAAACCAAGCGCGTGAAGAAGAAGGACTTGAAGTCTTTGCGAATCCAAGAAATGCGGCGGCAGGAAGTCTCAGACAGCTCGACCCAAAAATTGCGGCAAAGAGAAACTTATCCGTATTTCTTTACAACAGTCCAAGTGTAGAAGAACTAGGTGTTTCCACCCAAGAAGAGCTATTAGAGAAAATGGCAGAGATTGGCTTTGTGACAAATCCTGAGCGTTTGAAATGCCAAACAATCGATGAAGTGTGGAATTACATCGAGACGATTGCAGCCAAACGCCAAGACTTACCGTATGAAATCGACGGTATGGTCATTAAGGTAAACGATTTTGCTGCTCAAGAAGAAATCGGCTTTACGGTGAAAGCACCACGTTGGGCAATTGCTTATAAATTCCCAGCAGAAGAAGCACAAACCGTAGTCCGCGATATCGAGTGGACTGTTGGACGTACGGGAGTTGTAACGCCAACTGCGGTGATGGATCCCGTTCAACTAGCAGGAACGACGGTACGCCGTGCGAGCTTGCATAATATTGACTTGATTAAGGAACGCGACATTCGTCTAGAAGACACCGTTGTGATTCATAAGGCTGGAGACATTATTCCAGAAGTCACACGCGTGATTTTAGAGAAACGTCCTGCAACGAGTCTTCCTTACGAGTTTCCAACGACTTGTCCGGTCTGTCATGAAAAATTAGAGCATTTGGAAGAAGAGGTAGCGATTCGCTGCTTGAATCCAAAATGCCCTGCTCAATTGACAGAAGGGTTGAGCCACTTTGTTTCACGCAATGCGATGAATATGAGTGGGATTGGGCCACGTGTTATCAAGCAACTCTTTGAAGAAGGGCTTGTTCTCGATGTGGCAGATTTATATAAACTAACACTAGACCAGCTATTAGCCTTAGATAAAATTCAACAAAAGAGCGCTGAAAATATTCTTGAAGCGATTGAGAAGAGTAAAGAAAACTCACTGGAACGCCTCCTTACAGGACTGGGAATTCGTCATGTAGGAACGAAGGCTGCTAAAGAATTAGCGCAACATTTTAAAACGATGACGGCTTTGAAAGAAGCGAGCATTGAACAATTGTTGGAAATTGATGGTTTAGGTGATATTATTGCTTATAGTGTAAAAACTTATTTTGAACAACCATCTGTTCAAGAATTAATTCAAGAATTGCAAGATAGAGGCGTGAATATGACCTATCTTGGAGTAACAAAAGACGATTCTATCGCTTCAGGACACATCCTTAGCGGTAAGACCGTCGTATTAACAGGGACTTTAGAACAATTAACAAGACAAGATGCAAAAGAAAAACTCGAATCGCTTGGAGCCAAAGTAACCGGATCTGTTTCGAAGAAGACGGATGTGGTGATTGCGGGGCATTCTGCTGGAAGTAAATTAACGAAGGCAAATGACCTAGGAATCGAAGTGTGGAGCGAGCAACAATTTCTCGATTCTCTTGCATAGAAAGGATATCACATGAGAAAAACATTACGATTGGGATTGCTTGGTTTAGCAAGTGTTGTATCATTAGCTGCCTGTGCAGATGTTACAAGATCGAATCAACAAAGTACCAATACGAATAAAGATGCAAATGCAAAAGTAGTTCAATCAACAACAAATCAATTGTCGAATAATTTTTATCGTGCGCTCATTACAAATGGAAAATATGAAGTGAGCCAAAACCGTGGAGCGACTTTAAGCTTAAATACAGGATTTAACTTAAAGAACTTTGAGACAGGATTGATTGACCTTTCAAGAAGCGTGTTCCCAACGAACCAATACTTCTTTAGAGAAGGCCAAATTATCGATGCGGAAACAACGGCTAAATGGATTGCGCGTAAGAGTGATAAAAATCCAGATGGGTTAAACCCGGCTGATAATGGAGATACATCTCCTACAGGTCGTGAGCCAATGTATTTAGCACAAATCCTTGAACAAGACTACATGATTCAAACGGAAAACAACTTTGAGTTAGGTGGAATTAGCATCGGGATTGCGATGAACAGTGTGGATTACTACACGAACGATGGAAAAGATGCTGAAACGGAAATTTCAAATGAAGTGTTGATTGCCAAAGCAAAAGAGATTGCGAATACGATTTTAACGCGTTTACGTCAAAACGACGCGTTGAAGGCTGTGCCTATCGTGTTTGGAGTATTCCGTCAAACGTCTAAAGATGATATTGGCGGAGGGGTATATCTTCTTGAAGCTACTTCAGTAGAGGGAACAGAAATTACAAACTGGTCAAACGTGAACCAAAAAGTAGTGGTGCTTCCTTTAGTGAACCAATCTGCGACAGAGGAATCTACTGCATTTGAAAACTTCAGAACAGAAGTCCAAAACTTCTTCCCGAACTTATCAGGGGTAACGGCTCGCGTGATGTATCAAGATAACGTTGCGAAGAAAATGGTCGTGAATATCATGACGCAATTCTATGGTGAGTCTGAAATTATCGCTCTAGCACAGCACGTTACAGACGTTGCGAATAAATACTTGCCGAAGACAACATCAGTCGAAGTTCGTATTAGTTCGATTAATGGAGTGGAGGCATTCTTATTACAAGATATGTCACAAGGCGTCTTCACATACCATATCTTTGATTAACATTGACGGAGGCATAAGTGCCTTTTAAAATAGAAAAGTATTGATTTTGAAAGCGAGGAAAAAACATGGCCATTGAGGAAAAAGAAGTTAGACACGTTGCCAAACTTGCAAAGCTAGCTTTTGCCGACAATGAAATCCTTCATTTTACAGAACAAATGAGCGATATCATTGATATGGTGGAACAATTAAACGAAGTAGATACAACGGGTGTGCCTGTCACAACTCACGGATATCCATTAGTGAATGTGATGCGTGAAGATGTTGCTGAAAAAGGAACAGACCGCGACTTGTTAATGCGTAATGTGAAAACAAGCGAAGATGGATTTATTCAAGTGCCTGCAATTATGGGTGAAAACGAGGAGGGTGAAGCATGAGTATTATCGAAAACAAAACATTAGTTGAGCTTCACGAAGGTCTTCGCAATAAAGAATTCACTTCTGTTGAATTAACAAAAGAAACCTTCGAACGTATCCACGCTTTAGAACCTAAAGTAGAAGCGTTCGTAACATTAAATGAAGAAGAAGCGTTGCAACAAGCAGCCGCTGCTGACGAAAAAGGCTACGGCGGGGAAGCTTCTCTTCAAGGTCTTCCAATCGGGATTAAAGACAATATCGTAACACGCGACCTTTTAACAACTGCTTCAAGCCGTATGTTAGAAGACTTCAACCCAATTTACGATGCGCACGTAATGGAATTATTAAAAGCAGAAGGTGCGGTAAACGTTGGGAAACTCAACATGGACGAATTTGCCATGGGTGGTTCTACAGAAACTTCTTACTTCAAGAAAACAAAAAATCCTTGGGACTTAACAAAAGTGCCTGGTGGATCTTCAGGTGGTTCTGCCGCAGCGGTTGCTTCAGGCGAAGTATTAGCGTCTCTAGGTTCTGATACAGGTGGTTCTATCCGCCAACCTGCAAGTTTTACTGGGATTGTTGGGATGAAACCAACATATGGCCGTATTTCTCGTTATGGTTTGATTGCCTTTGCGTCAAGTTTAGACCAAATCGGACCATTTACACGTACCGTTCAAGATAACGCCTTAGTATTAAGCGCGATTTCTGGATATGACCACCGCGATTCAACAAGTGTGCCAAAAGAAGTTCCTGCTTACCATAAAGGATTAACAGGCGATATTAAAGGTATGCGTATCGCGTTGCCAAACGAATATTTTGCAGAAGGTGTGGATCCTGAAGTTCAAGCAGCAGTATTAAAAGCAGCTGACCAATACCGTGAAATGGGAGCTATCGTTGAAGAAGTGAGCCTACCTCACTCTAAATACGGAATTCCAGCGTACTATATCATCGCTTCATCTGAAGCCTCTTCGAACTTACAACGTTTTGACGGAATCCGTTACGGTCACCGTTCTACAGACGCAGAAACATTAGAAGATTTATACGTGAAGAGCCGTTCTGAAGGGTTCGGAATGGAAGTAAAACGTCGTATCATGCTTGGAACATTCAGCTTAAGTTCTGGTTACTACGATGCTTACTTCAAGAAAGCTGGACAAGTACGTACATTAATCAAACAAGACTTTGCAAAAGTATTTGAAAACTATGATTTAATTTTAGGACCTGTAACGACTTCTGCCGCATTCGGATTAGGTGCACACAGCGACGACCCAATCGCAATGTATATGGCGGACTTATTAACAGTTCCTGTAAACTTAGCTGGACTACCAGCGATTTCAGTTCCTGCTGGCTTCACAAACGAAGGTCTACCAGTCGGAATTCAATTAATCGGAAATTACTTCCAAGAAAAAACGATTTATCAAGCAGCGTATGCATTTGAACAAGCAAATGATTACTACTTACGCCGCCCACAATTATAAGGAGGAACAAAAACATGAACTTTGAAACAATTATTGGTTTAGAGTGCCACGTTGAATTAAAAACTGATTCAAAAATGTTCTCTCCATCACCAGCGCATTTCGGTGCGGAACCAAATACAAATACAAACGTGATCGACTGGGGATATCCAGGGGTACTTCCTGTCGTGAATAAACGTGCGTTAGAATTCGGGATGCGTGCAGCTCTTGCGTTGAACTGTACTATTTCTCAAGATACAAAATTCGACCGTAAAAACTATTTCTACCCTGATAATCCAAAAGCGTACCAAATCTCTCAATTCGATTACCCAATCGGTCATGATGGCTGGATTGATATCGAAGTAGAAGGGCAAACAAAACGCATTCGTATTGAACGTGTTCACCTTGAAGAAGATGCGGGTAAAAATACGCACGGAACAGACGGATTCTCTTATGTGGACTTAAACCGTCAAGGAACTCCACTGATTGAAATCGTATCGGAAGCGGATATGCGTTCTCCGGAAGAAGCGTATGCGTATCTGGAAGCACTTCGTCAAATCATCATGTTTACAGGTGTTTCTGACGTGAAGATGGAAGAAGGTTCAATGCGTTGTGACGCGAACATTTCAATCCGTCCTTATGGTCAAGAAAAATTCGGGACAAAAACAGAGTTGAAAAACTTAAACTCATTTAACAACGTCCGTAAAGGGTTAGCGTTCGAAGAAGTTCGTCAAGCGAACGTCCTACGTAATGGAGGAGAAATCCTACAAGAAACACGTCGTTTTGATGATGCGACTGGTCAAACCATCTTAATGCGTGTCAAAGAAGGTTCAAGTGACTACCGTTACTTCCCAGAACCAGACCTACCAAACTTCCAAATCTCAAATGAATGGATTGAAGAAGTACGTGCTTCGATTCCTGAAATGCCAAGCAAACGTCGTGAACGTTATGTGAGCGAATTTGGCTTGCCGGAATATGATGCAATGGTATTAACATTAACAAAAGAAATGTCTGATTTCTTCGATGCAACAGTTGCTGCGGGTGCTGATCCTAAACAAGCGTCAAACTGGTTAATGGGTGACATCTCAGCGCACATGAACAGCAAGAAATTAGAATTGAAAGACTTGAAGTTAACGCCAGAAAGCTTAGCAGAAATGATTCAATTAATCGCTGACGGAACAATCAGTTCGAAATTAGCGAAGAAAGTCTTCTTGTTATTAGCAGAAGAAGGCGGAACTGCAAAAGGCGTTGTTGAAAAACACGGTATGGTTCAATTGAGTGATCCTGCTCAGTTATTACCGATTATTCAAGATGTGTTGGCGAACAATGCACAGTCGATTGAAGACTTCAAGAATGGTAAAGACCGTGCTGTTGGATTCTTAGTTGGGCAGATTATGAAGCAAACGAAAGGAAAAGCAAACCCTGGCGTTGTCAACCAACTATTACAACAAGAGTTAGCGAAATACTAATAAAATATATTATGTTTGATGGCTACGAATTTTTTTCGGATTCTTTTTGAGGGTTCGAATCCTTACGGATTGCTGTTATAAAAACTGTTATGAGGTACCGGTTCGAGCCTATGGTCTCTCACCTTTAAAGCCTCAAAGAGGGCGTAGGGAAAAATTTCCTTACGCCCTCTAATTCGCATTTAATACGAATTTCCATAACTGTTTTTATAACATCCGTAAGGTTCTTTACCCTCAAAAAGGTTTCGCCATCAAAGGCTTTTTAGAAGACATAAACCTTTTTGGAATAGGGGTTAGAACGCAGAGTTTGCTTGCCCAATAAGAATCCAGAAAGGGAAAATGCTGAGAGGGGGATGGAATGTGAAGTTAACGATTGAGACGGTTTTGAGTCAAGGCGGGGAAACGATGAAGCAGCGGATGCTTGCGGATGCGACGCGTCTTCGTAAGGACTCTGGTTTTGTGCTTAGTTATGTAGAGGATGAGACGAATACACGTGTGAAAGTAGAAGTGGATACGACGGGGGAAGTGCCGCATGTGACACTTCATCGTCAAGGCGATGCGCGTAGTAAAATGGAATTCAATAAAACAAAGTCAACTAAAGGGATTTATGAATTAGGTGCTGGTCGACAAATGCATTTTGATATTCAGACAAAACAACTACACGTGGAAGAAACAGAAGAGACGGTGCTAGTGGTTCTGGAATATCAGTTATTCCAACAAAGACAGCTGATTACAAGCTCGCTTGTGACGTTCCATTTACAAACAGGAGAAAATGCATAAAAAATCTCTCTAAAGTAGCACAATATGAAGAATCTGTGCTATACTGTTTAGGATGAACAGGAAAGGAAGTGTAACCATTGGAATTAAAGAAACTCGATGGCATTAATAAAAACGAATTATCAATGGTCGAAGTAGCGCATGCTATTTTAGAAGCTAAGAATGAAGTTTTAGATTTCAACCAATTATTAGTAGAAATTCAAGAATACATGGAATTAAGTGACGAAGCGTTAGAATCACGTATGACTCGCTTCTATACAGACTTAAATATCGACGGAAGCTTTATCTCACTAGGAGATAACCGTTGGGGATTACGCGACTGGTATCCAATCGATTCTATCGATGAAGAAATCGCGACATCTATGGAAGATGAAGAAGTGAAGAAACCTCGCAAGAAACGTAAGAAAGTCAATGCATTCGGTAGCGATGATCTTATCGATTACAACGATGATGATCCAGAAGATGAAGAACTTATCGATGACGAAGATCTTGATAGCGATGACTTAGATGACGATATCGATGTGGATCTTGACGACGATGTGGATGAGGAAGACGAAATCGATGCTTACCGTTCTGATTTAAACGAACTAGGTGCTGATGAAGACTTAGTAGACGAAGTAAGTGTAGAAGAAGACTTAATTATCATCGATGACGAAGAGTTAGATAAAGAATTCGACGAAGAAGACGAAGAAGAGTAATCTTTGGAAACAAACAGTGAAACAATGGCACAACTTATGATAATTTTGTCGTAAGTTGTGTTTTTTTGTCAAAACGGGTGTATAATACACCTGTTGAGAGTGGAGGAAATAATTTGAAAAATCAACTATTTAAAATATTTGATAAGACGTTTTTAAAATTTATCGTCGTTGGAATTATAAATACATTGTTCGGAACGGCTATTATGTTTTTCTGCTTTAATATACTACAGATGGACTATTGGTTCTCTTCAGCAATGAACTACTTATGTGGAGGAATCCTTAGTTATTTCCTTAACAAAAAGTACACATTTGAAGTGAAGGAAACCAGCCAAACAGCCATTATCCGATTCGCGATTAACTTGACCGTATGTTATTTATTAGCATATGGAGTTGCGAAACCTTTAGCCTTGTATCTTTTCCAAGGAGCAGGAGAAAAATTACAAGGAAATATCGCACTCGTGATTGGGATGGGCTTGTACGTATTATTAAATTACGTGGGACAACGTTTTTGGGCGTTCAAACAAGATGAGGCCAAAGAGCCAGAAAAGGGAATGGAGGAATAAAATGAAATCTAGCTTCAAGAAAACAGTAGCTTTCGTTGCAATGATTGCATGGGCGATTTTAGGATTAACGTTAATGCAACCGGTTAACGCGGCTACAGTAACACCAACAGTGTCAAACTTAAAAGCAACAGCAGCTGGTCAAAAGGTAACATTTTCTTTTGACTGGGATTTAACAGGTAAATCTGTTAAAGAGGGAGACACTTTCACAATCGACGCTCCAGAAGGTGTCAATATTACTGAAATCGCAACACAATCACTACAAGCAAACGGTGCTGAAGTGGCGACT
>ERZ772966.527-NODE-527-length-14720-cov-3.694988_pt1 | contig 14720 bp, 9 predicted proteins | sample MGYA00580680_ERZ772966 | MGnify/ENA primary metagenome ERZ772966 (study PRJEB29015, sample SAMEA2738055) | human oral metagenome | biome: human oral; feature: human-associated habitat; material: saliva | place: China | collected 2225 ...
TATAATATTCCAATTATATTATCAATATCATCTTCATACACCGGAACTCTAGAATATCTCATTTGCATTAAAGTTTCAAAATCTTCATCAGGTTCATCTACATCAATCATAAATACTTCAGTTCTAGGTGTCATTACTTCTTCTGCTAAAACATCATCAAATGAAATTACTCCATCTATCATCTCACGTTCAGTAGGATTAATTATACCTTGTTCCTGACCAACTTCTACTATAGACTTAATTTCCTCTAGTGTAACTTGTGCCTCAACTCCATTTGTTGGAACCGATAGTATTTTTAAAATAAGATTTGTAGATATTGATAGCAAATATACAAAAGGACTCATAAATTTATATACAAAATTTATTGTTCCTACAGAAAATAAAGCAAATCTCTCTGCGTTTTGTAATGCTATTCTCTTAGGTACAAGTTCACCAAAAACTAAGCTAAAAAAAGCTAAAATTATTGTTATTAATACAAGAGAAACTCTATTAGCAAAAGGAATTGATAAACTTTGTAAAAAACTACCAAATTTATCCGATAAGCCAATAGCTGCAGAAGCAGAAGTAAAAAAACCAGCGAAAGTAATACCAACTTGAATTGTTGATAGAAATTTTGAAGGCTCTTTTAAAAGCTTTTCAACCTTTATTGCCCTTTTGTCTCCTTGTTCAGACAATGCTAGTAACTTTTTCTTATCCATTGATACTATCGCCATTTCTGACGCTGCAAAAAAAGCATTGACTAAAGTTAATAAAATTAAAATAATAATCTGAAAATAGACCTCGGGTCCACTATCCATAATAACCTCCTAAAAATTTTTATTTAAAAAAATTATATCAAAAATTTAATTATTTTGCAAATTTTTAAATCTCATAAAAAATTCTATAAAACAAAAAAATAAAAATTTGATTATTGCTATTACAGGTTGTATGGCACAAAAAAATCAAGCTGAAATGTTTAAACGAGCACCTCATATCGATATTGTCTTAGGGACTCATAATATTCAACATATTAATGAAATGATTGAAGAAGTACAACGAGGTCATACACACCAAATCAATGTTGACATGGATAATTCTGTATTGCCAGAATTGGAAGCAAAACCTAATGGTACCTTTTATGCATGGGTACCTATTATGAATGGTTGTAACAAGTTTTGTACCTATTGCATCGTTCCTCACGTTCGTGGTAGAGAAATTAGTCGTCCTGTAGAGGCCATTGTAAAGGAAGTGACTGAACTAGGTGCAAAAGGATTTAAAGAAATTACCTTATTAGGCCAAAATGTTAACTCTTATGGCTTAGACTTTAAAGATGGCACTGATTTTGGGACACTCATAGATGCTTTGGATGGCATTCCTGGGATAGAACGGATTCGTTATATGACGAGTCATCCTCAAGATATGACTAAATCTATGATTGATGCTCTTGGTCGTTCTTCTAACGTTGTTACACATTTACATTTACCGATTCAATCTGGATCAGATCGCATTCTTAAAAAGATGAATCGACACTATACAGTGGAGCATTATAAAGAAGTACTGTCATACTGCCGTGAGAAAATTAAAGATGTAGTGGTTACTACAGATATTATTGTAGGCTTCCCAGGGGAAACAGAGGAAGATTTCCAAGCTACATTACAATTATTGAAAGACGTACGTTATGATATGGCGTATACTTTCATCTACTCCAAGCGTTCTGGTACGCCAGCTGCGACTATGGATGATCAAATTCCAGAAGAGGTTAAGCGTGTACGTTTGCAAACATTGATGGATGTACAAAACGAAATCTCTTATGAATTGAACAAACCTATGGAAGGACAAGTGTTTGATATTATTGTTGAGGGGCCAAGTCCTCGCGATGAAGATATGTGGTTTGGTCGTACTTCGGGGAATAAAATGGTGTTATTTCCAAAAGACGATTCCTTATCAATTGGTGAAACAGTACCAGCCTATATTGATAAAGCACAAACTTGGGTTTGCTACGGTACAATACAAAAGGGGTAAGTATGGCAAAAAAGCAAACACCTATGATGGAGCAGTATTTAGATATTAAATCTAGATATCCAGATGAATTACTGTTCTTTCGTTTAGGTGACTTTTATGAATTATTTAATGATGATGCTTTAGTTGCATCTCGTGAACTAAATATTACCTTAACAGGACGCCCTACAGGAGATGAGGAACGCACACCGATGTGTGGCGTTCCTTTTCATGCTGCTGAAAGTTATATTGAAACGCTTGTTAAAAAGGGCTACAAGGTTGCTATTTGCGAGCAATTAGAAGATCCTAAAGCTGTTAAGGGCATCGTTAAACGCGATGTTGTAAAGGTTATTACACCGGGGACTGTAATGACAGAAAATGGTAATGATGCAAGGTCTAATAACTTTTTATCATTATTTTATATAGTAAAAGACGCTTGGGTACTCGTGTTTTCCGATGTATCTACAGGGGAGGTTATTTGGCACCGCATTACTAACTCTCAAAAACGGAGTGATATGTATGATGCACTTAGCATGTATAGACCAAGTGAAATCATATTGCCTGAAGGGACAACTTTACCGCAAGATATTAAGGACTTCATTGAAAATCAATTTAGTAATGTTGTAATGTCACCATTTACTACGTACTACACACAGCGTGAGGTAGCTGAGAAGGCTGTGAATCACTTTGGCGACCTAGGCCTTATGGAAGAAGATGTATGGGAAGCATTAGGCTATATGCTTCTATATTTAGAAGACATTATTAAGTCTGAAATTTCCCATATTAACTATGTCCATCAATTGAGTGTAGGTAATCGTCTAATCTTAGATACATCTTCCTTACGACATTTAGAAATTACCCATAATCTACGTGATGGTGGTCAAAAAGGGACATTACTTGATGTGCTAGACCGTACATTGACACCTATGGGAGCGCGCCTACTAAAACAATGGCTTGAAAGTCCGCTGACTGACGTCAATCAAATTCAACGCCGTCAAGCAGCCGTGGCAGAACTTATTACACGTGGTGCGGAACGTTCTCATATGCGCAGTTTACTAGATTGTATATATGACTTTGAACGTATCGTAGGTCGTATTGAAACAGGCTCTGTATCGCCTAGGGACTTAACAGCATTACGTGAATCATTGTCTGTATTACCGGATATTAAAGATGTATTAGGTACATGCTCAAGCTTAGCATTAACATCTATTAATGATCGCATCCAAGATCATAAAGATATTTACGATTTATTATGTCGTGCTATTGCTGACCAACCAGCATTAACATTAAAAGAAGGCCGCGTCATCAAAGATGGTTTTAATCCAGATTTAGATGAACTTCGTTCTTTAGCTACTAATAGTGAGCAATGGCTGGCTAAGATGGAAGCTGATATCAAAGAGGCTACAGGCTTATCCAAAATTAAAACTGGTTATAATAAGGTTTTTGGATATTACTTTGAAGTATCTCATAGTAAATCTGAACAAGTGCCAGATTATTTCATTCGTAAACAAACGCTAGCTAACGCAGAGCGATACATTACGCCTGAATTAAAAGAATTTGAAATTAAAATTCTCAGTGCTAAAGATAAAATTATTGCCTTAGAGCATGAGTTATATCAACAGCTACGAAATGATATTAAACTCGTCATTAAAGCGGTCCAAGAAACGGCTCGTGCCCTTGCAGATCTCGATGTATTGTGTTCACTTGCTTTAGTAGGCTATGAAGAAAATTATATTTGCCCTACTATCGTAATGAATGGTCAAATCAATATTCGAGATGGTCGTCATCCTGTAATCGAAAAATTTTTGAAGCGTGAAGTGTTTGTACCAAATGATATAGTTCTAAATCATGATGATGAGGAATTTTTGCTCATTACAGGTCCTAATATGGCCGGCAAATCAACATATATGCGTCAAGCTGCTATTTTGATGATTATGGCTCAAATTGGTTCCTTTATTCCGGCCCGTGAAGCATCTATTTCTCCAGTAGATCGTATTTTTACACGTGTAGGTGCTAGTGATGATATTTCTACTGGTCAAAGTACGTTCATGGTAGAAATGAAAGAGGTAGCCTATATTTTAGAGAATGCTACACATAACAGCTTGATCATCTTAGATGAAATTGGTCGTGGTACGAGTACCTTTGATGGTTTAAGTATTGCTCAAGCTGTAGTAGAGCATATTTGTAAGCACATTCACGGCAAGACATTATTCGCTACTCATTACCATGAACTGATTTGTTTAGAGGAAAGCTATAGTAAACTAAAAAATTATACTGTAGCGGTTAAAGAAAAAGGTAAAGATGTTGCCTTCTTGCGTCGTATTATCAAAGGCGGTGCAGATCGAAGCTATGGTATTCATGTAGCTAGATTGGCAGGCTTACCGAACTCTGTATTAAAACGGGCAGAAGTAATTTTGCAATCTTTGGAAGACCAAAGTCATGATATTAGTGATTTAAATAATCGTGTTATGGGAGCTCAACTTAATAATGTAGTGAAGCCTGTTACTAAACAAGTTAGTGATTCTCCACTAGGCAACTTATTTACGCATTCAGTAGTAGATAGTCTGCTAGAAGTAGATGTAATGAGCATGACACCGATTGAAGCATTAAATAAATTATATGAACTACAAGAGGAGGCTCGTAAAGGAGGCGGGAAATAATGGCAACCATTCATGTATTGGATGAAACCACAATCAATAAAATAGCTGCTGGCGAAGTTGTGGAACGTCCCGCATCAGTTATTAAAGAACTCATCGAAAATTCCATTGACGCGTCCGCCACTAATATTGAAGTTGAAATCGGCGATGGCGGTGTAGCCTATATGCGAATTACCGATAATGGTATTGGTATGACGGAGGAAGATGCACGCCTAGCAATTTTGCGTCATGCTACCTCTAAAATACAACAGGTAGAGGATTTATTTGATATTGCTTCTCTCGGATTCCGTGGTGAGGCATTGGCTAGTATTGCGTCTGTATCACATTTCTCTTTGACTACACGAAAAGCAGACTCTGATTTAGGAACTCGTATTACTGTTGACGGCGGTACTTTTACCGATTGCATTCCTTATGGTGCTGCACCTGGTACGACTATTGAAATAAGAGATTTGTTCTATAATACGCCAGCCCGTCGCAAATTCTTGAAATCTGAGCGTACAGAAGCTTCAAAAATTCAAGATATTGTAGGAAAACTTGCCCTTAGCAATCCACATATTTCTTTTAAACTCATCGTAAATGATCGGGTAGCTATCATTACACCTGGAAATGGTAATATTGGTGATACTGTAGCTGCACTATATGGCTATAAAACAAAGGATGATATTTTTACTGTTGCTTATGAAAGTGACTCTATTTATATCGATGGTGTAGTGAGTAAACCTACCCTTCTTAAAAGTACTAGAATATGGCAAACTATTATCGTTAATAACCGCGTTATTTCTGATAAAACCATCATGAAGGCTATTGATAATGCATACCATGCACTATTGCCTAAAAATGGACATCCTTTAGTGGTTCTAAATATTACAGTGCCTGCAGGAATGGTCGATATTAACGTACATCCTCGTAAGAGTGAAGTAAAATTCTCTGATGATAAGATCATATTTAAAGCCGTTTATCACGGTATTTTAAATGCTCTAAATAATCCACTTCATGAGCGATATGAACGGGAGTCTTCTGCCTATATTGGTATGGGCGAAGCATTGTCTAATAATAGTAGTAATACTCATAATACGTCTATTAACCAAGGTGATAACAATACTAATATGTGTCATGGGCATAGTACGTATGATTCCTATAGAGCACCTTCTGTTGTGCAAGATGAGATGCAGTCCGCTGAGCATATAGCTACAGCCGTAGATTATGATAAGGTATTTGGTGGTCGCCGTACAAAAGGGTACGAAGTTATGCGTGGCGAAACTACGCAGTTTGTGGAGAACCTTAAAGCTAAGGGATATACGCCACCTGCACCAAAGGCTACTTATGAACAATCATCCTTTATAGACGAAAGTTTTGACGCTGTTCCTAAGGAATACACTAGTTATACAAAAGAGGATATAGAACGCTTTAAATCTTTATCTCAAGATATACGTGAACAAGATATGGAGGAACGTACTATACAAAACTCGGGGTTCTTACCTATGGGCCAAGTTGCGTCTTGTTATATTTTGGCTAAAAAGGGTGATGATCTCTATATTATAGATCAACATGCTGCACATGAACGTGTCCGTTATGATAAGCTATGTAAGTCCTCTGAATCGGTTCCAATGCAATCTATATTAGTTCCTCAATATAGCGATGCTACTGATGATGAAATGAATTTGGTAGAAGAGGAGCGAGATACCTTACTTGATCTTGGCTTTGATGTAGAGTTAGGTGGTCCTACGAAAATCAAATTAGTAGGGGCTCCTGTAGATTTAGTTGAGTCAAAAGCTTTTGAAATTCTTCATTATGTATTCTCTTACTTGCATGAACATCAACAACCTACTAAGGCGCAGTTACGTCATGAAATGCTAGCTTATGCATCTTGTAGAGGGGCCATCAAAGCAGGTCATAATTTAAATATGTATCAAATGACTACCTTAATTGAGGAGTTGTTTAGTACTGAAAAACCGTACGTATGTCCACATGGTCGTCCAACGATTATAAAATTTACTCCTGCTGAATTAGGTAAGTTATTTTTACGGTCTTAATATGAATATTTTAACAACAGCTCAAAAATCTAATGAGGCCATTCAAGAGGAAGCCAAAGTATTGGCTTCCTCTATGCATATGACCTATATAAAACGAGGTAAAACTTCGATACCAGCTTTATTTGCTCAGTATCAATGCGAATATATTGCGGTTCTGGCTGGTTCTGGATTAACGATTCATTTCCCGGAAAATCAACAACATACCTTTCATTTGTCGATGGCTCAATTGCGTATATTACGTTTACAACGCGGTGAAGGCGATCATCTCGTTAATGCGGTACAAGTCATATTAGATACAAAAGGATTATCTAATAAAGATAGATTTACTTTTTTAGACTGTACAATTGGCCTTGGTAGTGACAGTATTGTGCTGAGTTATGGTTATCCACAAGCCCAAATCACTGGCCTAGAAGGTTCTTTACCTATATGGCTTGCCACTAGTCATGGTTTAGCTCATTATATTCATAATGAGGATAGTGTAACGAATGCATTGCGACGTATTAAGGTACATCATGATACCTTTGAACACTATTTACCAAACTTACCTGACAATAGTATTGATATTATTTATTTTGATCCCATGTTTGAAGTTCCTGTAGAGGAAAGTCCTCAATTTAAACCTCTTCGGGGACATACAGTGGAAAGTCGTATAGATGATAAAATCATGGCACAGGCTATGCGTGTTGCCACTTATGGTGTTATTATTAAAGAACGACCATTTAGTTCGGTCTTTCAAAAGTATCCGCCTCATCAATGGGTGGGTGGAAAATATAGTCGTATAGGCTATGGTGTATATATGAAGGAGTTAATGTGAATCCCTTAATTACCATCGTTGGACCAACGGCGGTAGGCAAAACAGATCTTACCTTGGACTTAGCAGAACATCTACATGCTGAGGTGATTTCTGGTGATGCTTACCAAGTATATAAACAACTCAATATTGGTACCGCTAAACCATCGATGGATGAACTTAACCGAGTAAAACATCATCTTATCGATATATTAGAACCAAATGATTCGTATTCAGTATCTATTTTCCAACATCAAGCTAAAGAGATAATTGGTAGATTAAAAGACAGAAATATTCTACCTATTCTGTCTGGTGGAACAGGGTTATATGTTCAATCATTATTAGAGAACTATAATTTTAATGACGTTAAGCCTGATGAAAGTTTACGGTTAGAACTGGATGAGCTATTTAATACTAAAGGTATTGATGGTTTACGAGAATATGCTTTCACCTTAGGTACAAAATATAATATAGAAATTCAATATAGTGATAAACATCGTTTATATCGAACTATTGAGATATTACATCATGGTGATGTAGATTCATTACGTAATCAAACAAAAGATGGTGTATCCTATAAAGGACCTGTAATTGGTCTTATGAGAGATCGTGATAAGTTATATGAACGCATTAATTTACGCGTTGATATGATGTTTGAAGCAGGTTTAATTGAAGAAGTTGAGCAACTCCTTAAGTCCGGTGTAAATCCTGATTGCCAAGCCTTTAAGGGGATTGGTTATAAAGAGGTTGTAGACTATATAAATGGCAGTATTAACCTTGATGAATGTAGAGATTTGATCAAGAAAAACACTCGTCATTTTGGGAAACGCCAAATCACTTGGTATAAGCGCATGCCATATATTGAATGGATTCATATTGATAATAATACATCTAAAGATTTTATATTTAATAAAGCTATGGAATTAATTCGTAGAGAAGGATTAGCATGACATTAGAAGAAATACGTAGTAAAGCCCTTGAAATGGCTGAACCTGAATTTAAAAAGTTTGAACCTATTGCATTGGCAAATACAAAAAAGGTATTAGAAGCATTTAAAGAGTGCCAAGTATCTGATTATCATTTTACTGGTACTACTGGCTATGGTTATAACGATGTGGGACGTGAAAAGCTAGACGAAGTATTCGCCTATGTATTTAAAGGTGAAAAAGCCATCGTTCGTCCCCATTTTGTTTCCGGAACTCATGCACTAGCAACAACTTTGATTTCTTTAATGGGGAACGGTTCAAAAGGGACTGAATTTATTTATGCAGTAGGGGCTCCTTACGATACGATGCAATCTGTTATCGGTGCCTCTCGTGAAGTGCGTGGATCTCTAGTGGAAAAGGGATTTACCTATACTGAGGTACCTTTGAAAGATAATACTTATGATATAGAAGCCATTGCTAATGCTGTTAATAATAATACGCGAGTAGTAGTGATTCAACGCTCTCGTGGTTATAGTACGCGTGAACCATTATCTATTACGGACATTAAAATTATTGTAGATGCTGTAAAAGCTAAAAACCCTAATACGATTTGTTTTGTAGATAATTGCTATGGTGAGTTTACAGAGCTTCAAGAGCCATTAGAAGCAGGTGCCGATATTATGGCTGGCTCTCTCATTAAGAATGCAGGGGGCGGCTTAGCGCCAACAGGTGGCTATATCGTAGGTCGTGAAGACTTAGTAGAGGATGCGGCGTATCAACTCACTGCGCCAGGACTTGGGGATCATATGGGCTCTTATGCACCAGGTTACCGATTGTTTTTCCAAGGTTTATTTATGGCTCCTCACGTAGTATTACAAGCTCTTAAAGGGGCTGTATATACGGCTGCAGTAGGTGAATTGTTAGGATACGATGTCTTCCCTAAGGTAAATGCTGATCGCTACGATTTAATCCAAGCTATCAATCTAAAAAATGGGGAAGAAATGGAGCACTTCTGCGTAGGTATGCAAGCATATTCTCCTGTAGATGCTCACGTACATCCAATCCCTGGCGATATGCCTGGGTACGAAGATAAAATTATCATGGCCGGTGGCACCTTTGTACAAGGTTCATCTATTGAATTGAGTGCAGATGGTCCTGTTCGTCCTCCATATACGATTTTTATGCAAGGTGGCTTAGTATTTGAGCATTCTATGCTCGGTATTCTAGGAGCTGCTGAAGAGCTTTTAAAACATAGATAATGATTTGAATCCCTTTTGTTATAAGAAAGGGATTCTTTTTATTTCAAATCTTTTCAATGCACCTAATTCTAGGCTATAATATAAGTTGCTATAATTTTGTAGCAATACTACTCGGACTTTTACACCGAACTAGTGTTTTTACACGTCAGGCTTTCACCCTGATTAGTTTTATGATCAAGAGATCATTAAAAGGAGAAAGTATGGAAAAAGTTATCGCTGTAGCTATGAGTGGCGGCGTAGACAGTTCTTTAACTGCTGCAATGCTACTAAAACAAGGCTATAAAGTATTTGGTATTACCCTATGGTTGTGGGTGAGTGGTACGCCTTATGATGAGGTTCCTCTTGCTGTAACAGATGCTAAGAAAATGTGTGATTTTCTTGGTATAGAGCATCATGTTATCGATGCTCGCGATGTGTTCTACGAAAACGTAGTAGATTACTTCGTAAAAGAATATGCCTATGGTCGTACGCCAAATCCTTGTGTATTTTGTAACAAGAACATCAAGTTTGACTTGATGCTCAATCGTGCTCTTGAACTCGGTGCCACCCATATGGTTACTGGTCATTATGCACAAGTTAATTATAATGAAGAAACAGGTTTGTATGAGTTACATAAAGGTGTTGATCCTACAAAAGATCAAAGCTATGTTATGTATAATATGAACCAACGCATATTAAGTCACCTCATGTTTCCACTAGGTGGTCAATGTAAGACTGAAACACGTAAACTTGCTGCTGAATATGATTTACCAGTAGCTAAGAAACCAGATAGCGTTGATATTTGTTTCTTGCCTCATGGTAACTATCAAAAGCTGGTAGTAGAAGAAATGAAGGGAAAACCAAAGACTGGTAATATTGTTACCGAAGATGGTGAGGTATTAGGTAAGCATAATGGCTTATTTAACTACACTATTGGCCAACGTAAAGGTCTTGGCATTGCATATAAGCACCCATTATACGTTATTGGTTTTAATGGTGAACGCAATGAGGTCATCGTAGGTCCTAATGAACGACTTTTTACAAATCGTATGATTTGTAAGTTTTATAATTTCTTAGATGACACAATTCATAAAGAATTGAAGGCGGAAGGTAAGATTCGCTATGCTGCAAACCCTTCTCCTTGTACTGCTCGTATCTTGGATGATGATACGATGGAGGTTATCTTTGAAGAACCACAACGGGCTATTACACCAGGTCAGTCCGTAGCCTTTTATAATGGCACTCAATTATTAGGAGGTGCTGTTATCGATCGCGTATGTTAGAAAGGAGAATACAAGTTCTTTGAACTTGTTTACATAGTATGTCAACGAAAAAGATTCGAAACTTCTGTATTATAGCTCATATTGACCATGGTAAATCTACCATTGCCGATAGATTAATTGAATATACTGGCACATTACAAAAGCGTGAAATGGAAGCTCAAGTTTTGGATTCTATGGATTTAGAACGAGAACGGGGTATTACCATTAAAGCGCAATCTGTTCGTATTTTGTATAAAGCACAAGATGGTGAAGAGTATACTTTGAATCTCATCGATACTCCGGGCCATGTGGATTTCAGCTATGAAGTATCTCGCTCTCTTGCAGCTTGTGAAGGTGCATTACTTGTAGTAGATGCCGCACAAGGTGTAGAAGCACAAACGTTGGCAAATGTGTATCTCGCTTTAGAACATGATCTTGAAATCATTCCTGTTATTAACAAAATAGATTTACCTTCTGCAGATCCTGATCGTGTTAAAAAAGAAATCGAAGATATCATTGGTTTAGATGCATCAGAAGCAGTGTTATGTTCTGCTAAATCTGGTATTGGTATTCCTGATATTTTAGAAGCTATTGTAAATAAGGTTCCTGCGCCACCAGATAAATCCGATCAACCTACGAGAGCTTTGATTTTTGATAGCCGTTTTGATTCTTATAAAGGTGCTATTGCGTATGTACGGGTTAAAGAAGGTACTATCAAGGCAAAAGATACAATTCGTATGATGCATGATAAAAAAGATTTTGATGTTACTGAGCTTGCAATCTTTACACCAAATCTCGTACCAGTACAAGAATTACCTTGTGGATCGGTAGGTTGTATTGTAGCTAGTATCAAAAATGTAAAGGATTGTCACGTAGGTGATACGGTAACATTAGCTAATAATCCTGCATCAGAACCATTGCCAGGTTATCGCAAGGCTGTATCTATGGTATATTGTGGTCTCTATCCGACAGAGTCTAAAGACTACGAAAACCTTCGTGATGCATTAGAAAAGTTACAGCTTAATGATGCTGCCTTGGAATATGAAGCTGAAACATCCTTGGCGTTAGGTTTTGGTTTCCGTTGTGGCTTCCTCGGCTTGTTACATATGGACGTTATTCAAGAACGGTTAGAGCGAGAATATAATTTAACGCTCATTACGACCGCTCCATCTGTAAACTACAAGGTATATAAAACAAATGGAGAAATGCTTGAAGTAGATAATCCTGCTAAATTGCCACCTCCAACAGAAATTGACTACATTGAAGAACCTTATGTAAAAGCAACTACAATCGTACCAAAAGATTTCGTAGGTACCATCATGGAATTATCTCAAGATAAACGCGGTGAATACCAATCCATGGAATACTTAGATGAAACTCGAGTATCCGTTGTATATCACTTACCATTGAGTGAAATTATTTACGATTACTTTGATAAATTGAAATCCGCTACAAAAGGTTATGCTTCTCTTGACTATGAATTGATTGGCTATAAACAATCTCCAATGGTTAAGATGGATATTCTTTTAAATGGTGAGCCAGTAGATGCATTGTCCATTATCGTACATAAGGATCGTGCTGCTACACGTGGTCGTGCATTAGCAGAAAAATTAAAAGAACTCATTCCTCGTCAAATGTTTGAAATTCCTATTCAAGCAGCAGTGGGCACAAAAATTGTGGCTCGTGAAACTGTAAAAGCGTGGCGTAAAGACGTTTTGGCAAAATGTTACGGCGGTGATATTTCTCGTAAACGTAAATTGCTAGAAAAACAAAAAGCTGGTAAGAAACGTATGAAGGCTGTGGGCTCTGTAGAGATTCCACAAGAAGCATTTATGGCTATTCTCAAGGTTGAGGACTAATATAATGAAAACAGATTCTAATATGCTGAATCTGTCTACACTTGGGGATATGGGCTTGTATGTCCATATCCCTTTTTGTAAACAGAAATGTATGTATTGTGATTTTCCAGCTTATCAAAATTTACAAGATTATTACGAAACCTATGTCTATGCATTAGTACAAGAAATGGATTTGTGGGTATCGGAACACCCCGAGTCTAAATCTAAACCTATTGACACTATTTATTTTGGTGGTGGTACACCAACTGAATTATCAATTCAACAGTTACAGATGATTGTAGATAAAATTAAAAGTACTTTTACTATTACTGACGATTGTCATATGACTATTGAGTCTAATCCTGGTGAAGTAGATCTACAGTATCTAACTAAGTTAGTTAAATTAGGTTTTAATCGCATTAGTTTTGGAGTTCAAACCTTTGATGATAAGGCTCTTACCATGCTGCATCGCAGTCATAATGGGGAAAAGGCTAAACAGGCTGTATATGATGCCAAAGAGGCAGGCTTTACAGATATCAATATCGATTTGATTTATGGTTTGCCACGACAAACCTTAGAGGATATTCAACGTAATTTAACTATTCTGAAAGAATTACCAATTAATCATATTTCTACGTATGGCTTACAAGTCGAGGTAGGAACATATTTATATCATTTAGTTCAAAAGAATCTTATTTCTATTCCTAGTGAAAGCATTGATGAATCGATGTATGACACAATGATGGAAGGATTGAAAAATCTAGGTTTTGAACGATACGAAATTTCTAATTTTGCTAAAGATAGTTCTTATAGTCGTCATAACTTAAAATATTGGCACTATGTAGACTATTTAGGCTTTGGCGCTGGTGCTCATTCCTTCTATGATGGTATTCGCCGTAGCAACAACCGTAATGTAATGCCTTATATACAAGCGGTTGATCGCTATACTATGCCTACTATCGATACGGAGACTATTACTGTAGAGCGAGCCCAAGAGGACTTTTGCTTCTTAGCGCTTCGCACAAAGTGGGGCCTTGATGAACATAAATTTGAGGAAAGATTTGGCGTATCTGTTCACAATTTATTTGGCAATATATTAGAAGATTTAGTTACTAAAGGCTTATTAGAGTATCAAAACGGTAGTTATCATTTAAGCTCTGAAGGGGCTAAGCATGGTAATTATGTGTTTAGTCAATTTATACGAGAGTAATTTCTCACAGTTTCTCAAAATCTAATATGTTAGTATAAATAGGATGATGATGAATAAGCATGCTAGATTTGAGGAGGAACGATGAAAACATCGGTTATTTTACACGGTTTACATAACGAATTTACTTTAGACCAAATGAAGGCATGCATAGAATTAGCTGAAAAATATGGTGGATCTTTCCGCCATGTAGTAACGGGCTTACAAATTACAGGTATTGAAAAAGACGATAAGGAACAACTTATCTCTGAATTACCTGAAGGTGTAACTACAGTTGTTCACAGAGGTGTAAACTCCTTAATTGCCTGCGTAGGTAAAGGCTATTGTAAAAACGGCCAAATGGAAACCAAAGAATTGGCTGATTATGTAGAGCGGAAACATTACGGACGAAAAACATCACATAAATGTAAAATTGGTATCAGTGGATGCGGCCGTAATTGCCCAGATGCAATGGTAAAAGATATTGCCTTTATTGGTACATCTCAGGGTTTTATGTTAGCTGTTGGTGGAAATACAGGTATGAGACCTGAAGCAGGCACTATTTTAGCTAGAAATCTAACAGTAGAACAATCTAAAAAAGCTGTTGATATTTTAGTTGATTGGTACGCTGAACATGGTGAACCTCGTGAGCGCATGGGTAAATTATTAGCTAGACTAGGTAATCCACTGGAAGGTATTGAGCTATAATTATTGATTTGTATTAGTAATAGAACATCATAATTGAATAGTCCCAAACTTTTTATTACAAACGACAATTTAATCAAATACATTAAAACACTTATACTATTTTAT
>ERZ772966.536-NODE-536-length-14591-cov-7.712507_pt1 | contig 14591 bp, 10 predicted proteins | sample MGYA00580680_ERZ772966 | MGnify/ENA primary metagenome ERZ772966 (study PRJEB29015, sample SAMEA2738055) | human oral metagenome | biome: human oral; feature: human-associated habitat; material: saliva | place: China | collected 2225 ...
TGTGAACCAATATCAATTACCTCATAACGGCTGTCGCCTTCTACGTGCTTGTCAACTGCAATACAGTCTGGACAAGTATTCATTCCATAAATTTTAATCATAATCAAATGTCTTAAATTTAAACTCTAAAAGTTTATTATAATATTACCTTGACAGAGTTTCGGCATTTAGTGATTACAAATCTTAGTTGTATCAACAGTGAATCCCCCTTTAGTAGGCATAAACTTACCACGTTCTGTCAAGAAATCTACCAGTTCTTCAGCGTTCATACCATCTACAGAACAAGTGTGAAATTGCTCTTCTACACCGAAACGTTCGATAATTGCTTTTACTAAATCTTCTTTTGTCTCATAACTATTACCCTCCATCATGTGGAGAACATCATGTCCATGTGCCATTTTTATCTTCTTTTTTGTTAATAATTCAGTGCATTAAATCTGTCTTTGCACACTCTTTTGTCTGCAAAAGTTGTGCCATGTGTTAAATTAACTAATTTTAATTCTTCAAAAGTGATAATATGACATAATTTAATTACTTTTGTGTTTGCTGACAGATATTATTGGAAAAATGTCAGTTGCAATTGATGTCATTATTACTTAAGTATCTCTTGCATTTCAACTTAGAGAAGTATTGTGTTTATAAAAATATTTGATTATAATTATATTATGATGAAGAAACTTTTGCTTGCTTTTGCAGCTACAATGTTGTTGTTATCATCATGTGGCACACATAAAACGGTAGTGGGGAAATCTAATATAGTAAGTTATACAGAAGCTCGTAATTACTTTCATATTGGTGATGAAACCAAGCCTATAATAAAGAAAATAACTTCACAGGAAACTCTTGCAAAGGAGTTTGGTGAAGCTGCTTTTATGGGTAAAGATGGTGAACCTACTAAAATTGATTTTAATAAGAACTTTGCAATTGCTTATATTCTCCCGCAAACAAATCGGAAGACAGACTTGGCACCTCTTTCATTGACTTTAAAGAAGAAGCATCTTGTTTTGGAATATAAGTTAGAACAAGGTAAGGAACAGACTTTCTTTACTCAACCATTTTTTATTATCGTTGTTGACAAGAAGTACGTTGATTATAATGTTGTTGAAGTTAAAAGTTGGGATTAGGCATTTTTAGTTAATAGGGGGTATAATGTTATAAAAATCAACTCCCTATAGCTATTAATTATATGGTAAATAAATAAGGACAACTCATAAGAGTTGTCCTTATTTCATATCTCATAATCGGTGAGCGGAATACGGGAATCGAACCCGCCTCCCAGGCTTGGGAAGCCCGTGCACTACCGATGTGCTAATTCCGCAAATGGAGCCGATACCCGGACTCGAACCGGGGACCTACGCATTACGAATGCGTTGCTCTACCAACTGAGCCATATCGGCGGTATTGCGTTGCAAAGTTACATTAAAAAAAACAAACAGCCAAATTTTTGATTTATGTTTTTGTTATTAGTTTTGTTGTAATTCGATATACGCAGAGTCAACCAGCAAGTGCAAAATTACAAAACGTGTTTAAAGAACTCGCACTTTGGAGTAGAAAAGTTTAATTTTTCTCTTGGTCTTTCGTTCAATTTCTTTTGTATGGACATAATTCTCTTGTCCGTATAGTTATCAAACGAATCCTTTTTAGGTATATACTGCCTGATTAGTTTATTTGTATTCTCAACAGCTCCCTTTTGCCATGAACAATATGGGTCAGCGAAGTACACTGGCATGCCTAAGTATTTGGTGATGTCCTTATGTGTCGCAAATTCAGGTCCGTTATCTGTTGTAATTGTCTTCAGGCTGTTCTTGTATGGTAGCAGTAGTTTCCTAACCACCTTTGCCAGAGGCTTTGACAGTTTTCCAAATGGCAGTTTCTGCATAAGCAACATATTGGTGGATTTCTCCACTATTGTGAGTATGGCGTGCTGGACAGGGTCGACGATCAAGTCCATCTCAAAATCTCCAAATCTCTTCCCGTCAACTTCTTTACTTCTTTCATGGATACTCACCCTGTCCTTTATTGGAAGATGTCCGCCTTTGGGACGATGCCTGTATTTCATCTTATGCCTTGTGTGTTCTGCAAGTTTCCCTGTTGTGTCATTATGGATGATGTTATAGATGGACTGGTGGGACACCTCTATGCCCTCATTCATGCGCAGATACCCTGATATTTGTCTTGGAGACCACTGGTCATTGGTAATATATTCTTTATTCTCCAAACTAATTCGTCGGAGAGGTTGGCATTAGTTACCGTGCTCTTTCTGCGCTGCATAGCCATATCATGCGCCTTCGTCCAGATATACTTTCCGGAAGGCGTGCTGTTGCGTTTGATTTCACGTGAGAGTGTTGACTGACTAATACCGACGATGTCGGCAATTTCTTTTCTCGCTGTTTTCTTTTGGAGTAAGGCAAAAAATTGCGACCTTTGCTCCGAGATTAATTGATGATACATTTGCGATACAAAGTTAGTTAATCTTGAGGAGACTTCGGGCTCCTTTTTTTATTTGTATTGCTGGTTGTTTCTTTTTCCTCTCCGAGAGGGACACTCTTTTATTGCACTTCGTTTTGGAACTTGCAAGAGGAATATTAGGTTTATAAGGGAGGACTAATTATCTTGCTCCTAATAATTAAGAGACAACAACAATAGATGTAGAAATACAATTAAAAGATACAAGCCAAAGGATTTTAGAAATCTAAAAGCCCTGCCAAAACTCAATTTTAGAGATTGGCAGGGCTCTTTATATTATTGTTAAAATTACTTGTACAAGTAACGTTTAATAGAACGTTTCGGTGTTTTCATAAACTCTTCTTCCATTATTTCAATGTCTGAAAGTTTGCAATAAGCAGGGTTTGAATCGTTCAATTGCTTCTTGTTTTCTTCCATTAACTTCTTAAGGTCGGCCTCGTTGAGCCCAAGTTCCTTTGCTTCTTCAAGGTCTGGATAAACCAAACCTACGAGCTTTTCGCCACGTTGCACCACAAGACATTCGCTTACGAGTGGCAACGAGTTGAGCTTATCTTCAATTTCCTCAGGATAAATGTTTTGTCCGTTGCTGCCCAAAAGCATATTCTTGGAACGTCCCTTTATATAAATATTCTGGTCGGCGTCCATTGTTCCGAGGTCGCCCGTATGGAACCAGCCGTCGGCATCGAGCACTTGCAGTTTTTGTTCGACTTCCGCCAGCTTGGTTTGGCAGTATCTGACCAGCTCGTTGCCTTCCTGATAGGCTGCCAGAGCATCTTCCAGCGGCATTTCGCTGCTTTGCATGGACTGGGTCAGGGTTTCGAGGCGGGCGAGGGCTTCTTCAAAGGATTTGGGGGCTTTTTTCATGATGATGCGGGCAAAAAATCAAAGCGGTATTGTAGCATTTTATGGGCTGCTTCTTGGTCAGGAACGGAAAAAGGTCGTCTGAAAACCTGATTTCCAAGTTTTCAGACGACCTTTTGAGCTGATGATACGGTAAAAATCAGTCTTTCAGCATGGCGGCGCCGAACGTACCGCTCTTGCCTTCGCTCGGATGGTCGAAGCGGCCGGCCATTTCTTCCGCCTGCGGACCCAGGAAAATGCCCGACATACTGTTTTTAGTTGTCCCGTCCACATAAACAAAACGGTTACCGGCGATATTGGCCTGGAGCATTACGGGGTTAAAACGTCCTTCTGACGAATAAACACCGCCGGTCAGCGATTTTTCACCAAAATCAACATTGAACAGGGATGAGCCGACAGTGTTGATGTTGGATACGTCATTGTAGAACACATTGCCTTGGTAGATAGCCGAACCGGTTTGCGGCATGGCTTCGACAGGCGTCATCAGGCCTTGGTAGAACACCAGGGATGAATTGAGCTCGCCGTTGTCCTTTTTGCTTCCGTAAAAACCGTAATGGCCGTATTGCAGATGCGTACCGATGGCGCGGATAATTTTGTTATCCGATAAGGACAGCATACCGTTTGCCGCGTCAAATGTTTGTGGCAGCAGGTTGATTTTTTGTCCGTTGACTTCGAGGACATCAGGATTACCCACTCTGTTAATCACTTTGTTATCGGCACCGTCAACCGACAACATGGTGTAAAAACCGCCGATTGATTGCATAGCCGGAGCAACCTCCGCTTTTGGGGTAACTTCTTCAGCGGCTTTGCGTTCTTCTTCAGCTTTAGCTTTAGCGGCTTCTTCAGCGGCCTTGCGTTCTTCTTCAGCTTTAACTTTTGCAGCTTCTTCAGTAGCTTTACGTTCAGCTTCGGCTTTAGCTTTGGCAGCCTCTTCAGCGGCCTTGCGTTCTTCTTCAGCTTTAACTTTTGCAGCTTCCTCAGCAGCTTTACGTTCGGCTTCTGCTTTAGCTTTGGCAGCTTCTTCGGCAGCTTTGCGCTCGGCTTCAGCTTTGGCTTTTGCAGCTTCTTCCGCAGCTTTTCGTTCCGCTTCGGCTTTGTCGTTGCTATCCGCTTTTACGTCTTGATTCTGGTTTTCAGACGACGTTTGTGTTGAATTTACGGAATCTTCGACTTCTTTATGGATATTTTCTTCAGATGCTTCTAAAGCATTATTTGCATCAGCTTGATTACCGGCAGGAGGGGTTGCCGTTCTTTCCGTTTGTCCGGATGGATTCGGAATATTGCCCGGCTGGACAATCGGGTAAGTCGGGGTTGGAGCGACAGACGGTGTACCGCCTCCGCCACCTCCTCCACAGGCTGTTAATATTGAAACGGCAATACAAGATAAGATATGAGGGTAAGGCGTTTTCATCGTAATGTTCTCAATTTAAAGTAGTTATGTGAAAATCATTCTATGCGTGTTTCATTTTTATGTCATCTGATTTTTGCGACGAAAGGTATCATTTTTAGTTAAACGGTTTATTTTATTTGCATTTTTTTAGTGTAAAATATGCAAAAAGAGTGATAAATGGTCGTTTTTTATACTCAAACGGTATGTTTTTCTTGTGTTATAATCCGCGTTTCATACAGGTCGGACAGACAGTCGCCGCGTATCGCGTAAGGCATACGGGGAGGAAAGTCCGGGCTCCGCAGAGCAGGATGCCGGCTAACGGCCGGGCGCGGAAACGCGACGGAAAGTGGAACAGAAAGCAATACCGCCGACGGCCGCCTTCAGGCGGCACGGGTAAGGGTGAAAAGGTGCGGTAAGAGCGCACCGTGCACTTGGTAACAAGGCGCAGCAGGCTAAACCCCATCCGGAGCAAGACCAAACAGAACGCATTGACGCTGCTCGCCGAGCGTTCGGGTAGGTTGCTGGAGTGCATCAGTAATGGTGTGCCTAGAGGAATGACTGTCCGAGACAGAACCCGGCTTACCGTCCGGCCTGTATGTCCCGATTATTGAAAAAGGTCGTCTGAAAACAGAATTCTGTTTTTCAGACGACCTTTTGCTTTTTTAGGTCAATCAGTTTGACAGTTTTTTGATATTACGTTAAAAAAGGTTATGCCATATACGGCTGAAAAATGGGCGGTGCGCAATGTGCCGCAACTGAAAATAAAAGGCGGTTTCAACGCCTTTGGAGAACTTTTATGTCTGACAACTACTCCGCCCGCAAGGGAAAAACCTTCTTCGGGCATCCCATCCAGCTTTCTACTCTGTTCCACATCGAATTGTGGGAACGTTTCTCGTTTTACGGTATGCAGGGTATCTTATTGATTTATCTGTATTACACTGCCGACAAAGGCGGTTTGGGCATAGACAAGTCGCTCGCCGGCGGCATCGTCGGCGCGTACGGCGGCAGTGTTTATTTGTCCACCATACTCGGCGCATGGCTTGCCGACCGGATTTGGGGCGCGGAAAAAATGCTGTTTATTTCCGGCATCGTGGTCATGCTCGGACACATCGTTTTGGCAATCGCACCGGGTCTCTACGGTCTGCTGTGCGGCTTGGTACTTATCGCATTGGGCAGCGGCGGCGTGAAATCGTCGGCAAGCTCGATGGTCGGCTCGCTTTATGAGGCGGACGATATGAAGCCCCTGCGCGATGCGGGTTTTTCGATTTTCTATATCTCCATCAACATCGGCGGCTTCTTAGGCCCGCTCCTGACCGGCTTGCTGCAAACCGAGATGGGTTTCCACTATGGTTTCGGCGCGGCGGCAGTCGGTATGGCTTTGGGGCTGTGGCGTTACTCCGTCGGGCGCAAACTGCTGCCGCACACGCCTGCGCCCAATCCTTTGCGTCCTGAAAAAGTGAAAACCGCTGCGGCAATAGGTGTGTTGATTGTCTTAATTGTCGGCAGCCTGATTGCGTCAGACACGCTCAATTTGGACAACTTCTCCAAATTCCTGCTCGGCACGGTCATCCTCACCGTCATCGCCTATTTCGCGCGACTGCTCGGCAGCAGCCATGTGTCGTCTGAAAACAAACGCTACATCACCGCCTATATTCCGCTGTTTCTGACCATCTGCCTGTTTTGGGCTGTCTGGTTCCAAGTTTATACTGTGGCAACGGTGTACTTTGACGAAACGGTTGACCGAACCATAGGCGGCTGGACTGTCCCCGTTGCCTGGAAAGATTCCATCCAAAGCATGTGGGTCGTCCTCTTTTCCGGCGTGATGGCGGCGATTTGGACGAAAATGGGCAAACACCAGCCGAAAACCCCATTGAAATTTACATTGGCGATGATTGTCGTCGGCGTATCCTATCTTGGGTTTGTACCGTATATCTCATCCGGCACGCCCATGCCGATCATCGTTTTCGCGCTGATCCTGCTTGCCATCACCATAGGCGAACTCATGATCTCTCCGATTTCGCTTTCCGTTTCCACCAAAATCGCCCCACCCATGTTCAAAACCCAAATGGTCGCGCTCAATTTCTTAGGGCTCTCATTGGGCTTCACTTTGGGCGGCGTGCTGTTTAAAGAAGGATTCAACGATAAAGCACCGCTGGATTTCTACTGGATGCTTTGCGGCATAGGCGTGATAACCGGTGTGGTATTGTTATTGCTTGTTCCCGTTTTGAATAAAATGCTCAAAGGCGCGGATTAAAAACCGCTCTGAGCAAGACATGCAAAAGGTCGTCTGAAAAATTTTTCAGACGACCTTTTGCATGAACGCGGTTTGCCGTTCTTGCGTTGGGAACCGTCAAACCAAATGTTCCGCCAAAAATTCAAGGGCGAAGGCGACTGCCTGATTTCTAACGGCCTCTCGGTCGCCGCTGAAGATTTTCATTTGCTCCAACGATTCGGTCGGCGTGGACAACCCGAACCACACCGTGCCGACGGGTTTTGCCGCGCTGCCTCCGCCGGGGCCTGCGATGCCGGAAATACTCAGGGCGTAGTCGGCTTGGGCGACGGCTTTGGCACCTCGCGCCATTTCGTACACGGTTTCACGGCTGACCGCGCCGTGTTGCAGAAGCGTATCGGGCATAACGCCGAGGCGTTCTTCTTTGGCTTGGTTGCTGTAAGTCACGAAGCTTTGATGAAACCATTGCGAGCTGCCCGCGATGCTGGTGAATGCGCCCGCAAGCAGGCCGCCCGTGCAAGATTCGGCGCAGGTAACGGTTTGTCGGTGTCGGGTGAGGTGTTCGGCGATGGTTTGCAGCGCGGTCATGGGACTTTCTTTCTTCAATGGCGGCGGATTCGTCGGGGGTGGACGGGAAATAGATTATAGGTCGATTGCCAATGGTGGCGGAAGGTCGTCTCCAACCGCATTTTCAGACGATCTGAAGGACATTCTATTCCGCACCCGCCTTCTTCCCATCCTTCACCAGCACAATCACCAATTCGCTGTCGTCGGTTATTTTGATGGCGACATATTCGCTGCCGTCCGCCTTCAGAACGCTGCCCGGCCGCAATTCCTGCCTTTTTCCACCGTCAAACAAAAATACCGAGCTGCCTTTGGTTTGGGTAACCAGCAGGGTGTGGCCGGGGTGGTTGTGGCGGGGGATTTCCTTGCCTTTGGGCAGGGTTTCGCGGATGACGGTGTAGTTGGCGCCTTCAAAGACTTTGCCCGTGCTTTGGGCGATTTCGGCGGCAGGCGCGGCAGCGGCGGAGAGACCGATGAGGATGGCGAAAAGTTGGGTTTTGATGTTTTTCATGATGGTTTTCCTTTGGTTGTAGACAAGATTTATGGCAGATCAAAATCGCAATGATACGGCGTTGTCAACACCCTTATGTACTGTACTCTCTGTACACAGCGGACGTTACCGCTTTGTCTCATTTTTATTTTAATCCACTATCTGTTTCGGTCGGTTTGGGTCGTCTGAAAGCGGAATATGGCCGCGTTATAGTGGATTAAATTTAAATCAGGACAAGGCGACGAAGCCGCAGACAGTACAGATAGTATGGCAAGGCGAGGCAACGCCGTACTGGTTTAAAGTTAATCCACTATATTTGTTTTCGTAACCGGTTTGATTAGACTCCGTGTGGCGGTTTTCGTTTCGTTTCGAATGCAAGCCTGCGGCTTACTACCCTCTCCCTAACCCTCTCCCACGGGGAGAGGGGACGGGCTGCCGTAGCCTCGCTGTTTGCCGCATAAACTCGAGTGCTGACTGCCATCGGTCTGAATCTTTGATTCAGCCGCTCGATGCGTGTGCCTATGGTGTTCCAAAAGGTCGTCTGAAAACGAGGTTTCCGAAGGAAGTCAAGTTTCTGCGAAGCTAAAACCGAAGCTGCAAAAAATCGAAAAGCAGCCTGCACGTTGAAAATGCCACCCAAGAAAACCTGCGGTTTGCCGCCCTCTCCCTAACCCTCTCCCACGGGGAGAGGGGATTGGGTTGCAGGCTGCTTTTAAGGTTCAGGCAATTTTTAACTTCGTTGAAGCTGCACTTTCAGAAGCTGTGCTTTAGCTTCGCAGAAACTTGACTTCCTTCGGAAACTCCGTTTCAGACGACCTTATTTAAACCGATAGGTAAACGCCGCGTTCACTGTCCGCAGTGCGCCGTAACTGTGGCGGTCAGGCTGGGTGCGGTAGTGTTTGTTGAACAGGTTGTCCACGTTCAGCGACAGTTCGGCGCGCGGATTGAAGCGGTAACGCGCCATGATGTCGGCGACGGCGTAGGCTTTTTGGCGGCTGTTGTCGGCGGCGCGGGCTTTGGTGGCGGGATTGGGGATGCGGAGCGTGGCAGGGTCGGTGTGGGTTTCGCTCTGCCAGCGCATGCCTGCGCCGATGGTCCAGCCGCTGGGGGCTTCGGGGGCGAAGTGGTAGGCGGTGAAGAGTTTGAAGCTGCGTTCGGGCACGCTGTCGGAGTTCAGGCGGCTGCCGTCTTGGTCGCGGGTTTTGCTTTGGCTGTAGCCTGCCTGTATCTGCCATTCGGGCGTGATGCGGCCGCCGACTTCGATTTCCCAGCCGTGGGTTTTGGCTTGGTTGGCGGCGCGGTAGTAGGTGTTGCCGCTCGGGTCGCGTCCTGCTGCGGTGGCGAGGTTGTTTTTACGGGCGCGGTACACGGCGGCGGATGCGTTCAGACGGCCTTCAAGCCATTCGCCTTTGATGCCGGCTTCCAGATTGTTGCCGGTTACGGGTTTCAGGTAGCTGCCGTGTTCGTCTTTTTGCGATTGTGGGACGAACAGGCTGCTGTACGAGCCGTAAAGCGACAAGTTGTCGGTCAGGTCGAACACGATGCCTGTGTAGGGGGTGAAACGGTTGGCGGACACATAGGTCATGCCTTGTGTGCGGCTGTCGTAGCTGCCTGCGCGGTAGCGGCTGTATCTGCCGCCGAGTATCAGCGAAAGGTTGTCGGCGGCGCGGAAACGGGTGGCGAGATAACCGCCGATTTGCCGCCTGGTGCCGTATTGCGGGATGGTTTGGGCAAACGATGATGGCTGCGGGTAGGCGCCCGTGCGGGAAAATTCGTAGGCGTTGGGGATGGCGTTGGGGATGATGCTGCGTTCGCCGTATTTGTTGCTGGCGTATTTGTAGCCGTTGATACCCGCGATTAAATCGTGTTCGCGGCCGAACAGGCGGTATTTGCCGGTCAATGACACGCTGACGCTGTGGGTGCGCGGGTCGGCGTGCCAATAACCGGGAATCAGGTCGGTGGCGGCGGTGCTATGGTCGATGGAAAGCACGCCTGCCACGCCGTAGGGCTGGCGGAAGCGGCTGCGGGTGTAGTCGTATTCGGCTTTGAGTTTCCAGTCTTGGTTGAAGCGGTGTTCGATGCCGGCGAACAGGTTGAGCGCACGGTGGCGGCTGTTCGACCAATTTGTGGCGGGGTTGTCTTTCGGGCCGAAGGCAGTGGCATAACCTTGGCTGTCGTACACGGCGTAGCTGAGCGGCGCGTCGGCGGTTTCTTTCGCCTGCTGGTAGTCCATGCCTGCGTGGACGCGGGTTTGCGGTGCGATGTCGTATTCCAAAATGCCGTAGAGTTCGGCATCGCGGCTGCGTTCGCGCTGCCGCCACGAGTCGCCGCGTCCGAAGGTGGAAACCAGGCGGCCGCGCAGCGTGCCTTCGGCGTTCAGGCTGTCCGATACGTCCGTGCCCAGCCCGAAATGTTTGCGGTTGCCCGCTTCGGCGCGGACTTCAAACAAGGGATTGCGGGTCGGGCGTTTGCGTACCAGATTGACGGTGACGGAAGGCTCGCCCGTGCCGTCCAGCAGCCCTGCCACGCCGCGCACAACTTCTACGCGCTCATAGGCGGCGGTGTTGGCATTGCCCGTATCGGCCAGCGCGTCGGCAACGGGGATGCCGTTGATTTGGTAGTTGGCGATGCGGCTGCCGCGCGCGAACAGGTAGTTGTAGCCCGCGCGGTCGGAGCCGTAAATCTGGCGGCTGGTGCCGGTCGCCTGCAATAGGGCGCGGTCGAGCGTTTTGATGTTTTGGTCGCGCATTTGTTGCGATGTGATGACGCTGACGCTCTGCGGGATTTCGCGCAGGGTCATGGGCAGCCCGAGCGGGGTGTGCGTGCCGGAAACGGTGTAGCCGCCGTTGGAACTCGCGGTGCGGTCGGCGGTAACGGTGATGGTCGGCAATTCGGTGCTTTCCTGCGGTTTGGGGTCGTCTGAAACAGAAACATCGGCCTGCGCGTACACGGGCAGCAGGGCGGCAAACAGCAGGGAATATTTGAAGCGTGTCATGGGATTTCCTTTGTGTGTTGGTGTGCGGTGGGGTTGTATTTTCGGCATATATTTTTGGCATATTGGAGGTGCAGGCTGCTTTTTCAGGCGGCCTCGGACGGGTCGGGCAGCTCAATCAGCACCACCGAGCAGCCGTTTTCCGAACGCGGGCGGTGCGACACCGACTTCGGCACGACCGCCATCTCGCCTTCGCGTATCGTCATGCTGCCGCCGTCGGCGAAGTCCACCGCCATGTCGCCCTCCACGGCAAACAGTACTTTGTCGCTGTATCCGTGCGTATGCCAGCCGTAATCGCCCAAAAGTTTGACCAGGCGGAATTGGAACCCGTGGCGGTTGATGATTTCGGGCTGCCAGTATTCCTTGATGGCGGCAAGGTGCTGTTTCAGGTTGATGGTTTCGTTTTGCATGGGGTTCTCCTATGGGTTGGGTGGTTTTTGATGCGGTTTGTCGTTTTGGCTTCGTTGCAGGCTGCTTTCAGTGGGCGGGGTTGTAACGGAAGTATCATCGGCTTTGATGTAAGCCTGCGGCTTACTGCCCTCTCCCTAACCCTCTCCCACGGGGAGAGGGGACGGGTTGCCGTAACCTTGCTGTTTGCCGCATAAACTCGGGGGGCGGGCTGCCATCGGTCTGAATCTTTGATTCAGCCGACCGATGCCTGTGCCTGCGGTGTTCCAAAAGGTCGTCTGAAAACGGAGCTTCAACGAAGTGGAAATTTGCCTGAACCCTAAAAGCAGCCTGCAACCCAATCCCCTCTCCCCGTGGGAGAGGGCTAGGGAGAGGGCGGCAAACCGTAGGTTTGCTTTGGCGGCATTCTCAATGTGCAGACCGCTTTTCGCTTCTTTTGCAGCTTCGGTTTTAGCTTCGCAGAAACCCCGCTTCCTTCGGAAACCTCGTTTTCAGACGACCTTTCCGTTTTCAGCGCACAGGCTTTGTGAAAGCGTTATCGGCTTTATGTAAGCCTGCGGCTTACTGCCCTCTCCCTAACCCTCTCCCACAGGAAGAGGGGACGGGTTGCCGTAGCCTCTTCCTGTGGGAGAGGGGACGGGTTGCCGTAGCCTCGCTGTTTGCCGCATAAACTCGGGGGCGGGCTGCCATCGGTCTGAATCTTTGATTCAGCCGCTCGATGCGTGTGCCTGCGGTGTTCCAAAAGGTCATCTGAAAATGGAGCTTCTGAAATCGCAGCTTCAACAAGAGTTAAAAATTGCCTGAACCTTAAAAGCAGCCTGCAACCCCATCCCCTCTCCCCGTGGGAGAGGGCTAGGGAGAGGGCGGCAAACCGAAGGTTTGCTTTGGCAGCATTTTCAACGTGCAGGCTGCTTTTCACTTCTTTTGCAGCTCCGTTTTCAGACGACCCCTATTCTTTCCCCGCCGAAACGGGTTCGGCCTTTTCAAACGCCGCCTTCAACTGTTCTGCCGCCTGTATCAACTGCCGCGCGCCGCCCGCGACAATGTAGTTCGCGGCAGGCATGACGATGATTTGTTTGCGCTTCCAAGCGTTCGTGCCGCGTACCAGCGCGTTATCCAACACTTCGACAGCCGCCGGCCCTTCCTGTCCGATGGCGGCGGTACGGTCGATGATGAAAATCCAGTCGGGGTTTTTCTCTTTGATGTATTCGAAGGAAACGGGCTGCCCGTGCCCCTCGTTGCGTAAAGATTCGTCCACGGGCGGCAGGCCGATGTCGCCGTGTATCCAGCTTGCCAACCGCGACTGCGTGCCGAAGGCGGACACCTTGTTGCCCGTAACCGACAGCACCAGTCCGCGCCCTTTGCCTTTGGCGGCTTCGCGCGTTTGGGCGAACAGCGCGTCAATCTGCGCCTTCAATTCCGCCGCGCGCGCTTCCTTGCCGAAAATCCGCGCCAGGGTCTCCATCTGCTGCTCGCCGCTGGTGCGGATATTGCCGTTGTCCACCGTCAGATCTATGGTGGTCGCGTTTTTCGCCAACTGTTCATACGCTTCCGCGCCCGGCCCGCCGGTAATGACAAGCTGCGGATTGTAGCGGTGCAGGGCTTCGTAATCGGGCTCAAACAGCGTCCCCACCGTTGCCGCCTTGTCAAATGCAGGCTGCAAATAGTCCACGCGCACCGGTGCGGTGGTTGCGCCCACGTCCACGCCCAATTCGGTCAGCGTATCCAATGCCGCCCAGTCGTACACGGCGACGCGTTCGGGATTCTTCGGTACAACGGCATCGCCCCGCGCGGTCGGCACGGTCAGCGTGGCGGCAGATGCGGATGCGGCTTGGGATGCGGCGGATACAGTTTTTTCGGCGGCAGGTTCGGGCGAACAGGCGGCCAGCAGGACGGCGCAGGCTGCCCAATAAAAACGTGGCTTCACGGTGTGCGGTTCCTTTGCATACGAATAAGAATATTTATTATTAAACAAATAATCTGCAGAAACCACGCCGCAAAACGCAAAATTCCCGAAACGGCAAAACAAATTCCCGAAACGGGAAAGGTCGTCTGAAACACCCTTTCAGACGACCTTTCCCGTTTCAACCAATCCCTACGCTTGATTATTGGCAATAATTCCTATTTAATCCACTTATCAGACAACCCGTTCCTATCCAAGCATGAACACCGCCGCCATCTACCGCCAGTACCAAACCTATGTCCGCTCCGATAAATCCGGCTGGGCGTTGGACGGCTGTTCCGACAGCGCGCTCATGGCGCAGGCAAAACAGCCCGGTTTGCATCTGGAAATGTGCATCAACCTCTTCGACTCGGGCATTACCCTGTCGCGGATGCGCGGCGGCGGAACGGGTGCGTTTCCCACCGAAATCCACAATTTCAGCCATAACTGCGCCTTGTTCGTCATGGTGTCGGGGCAGAACCGGTTACAGATGGGCGGCAGGGAATACCGCCCGTCTGCCGGCGAAATCTGGCTGGTACGCGGCGAACTGGCGGACGTATCCGAAACCCTGCTGCCCGACAACAGCGGCATGTATGCGCTGCATTTGGATTTTTCGCTGGAAAAACTGCGCCGCTGGCACGACGAAGGCTTGCTGGACGAACGCCTGTTTTCGCCGCAAACGATAGGCCGATTCGCCCTGCAACGGCTGGCGCAAAACGCGGCGGCACTGACGGCGGCGGCCTGCCCCCTGCTGCAACGCCCGTTCGAATCGGACGGCTTCGGCCTGCTTACCGACGAAGCCGCCGCGCTAGAACTCTCCGCCCGATTATTGCGCTTCACCTTCCGCCGCCACGACAACGGCTACCGCCGCCGACGCATAGACGAAGCTACCGATATTTTGAACAGCGAGTTCGCCCGCCCGCTGACCATCGCCGAAATTGCCCGCCGCGTGGGACTGAACGAATGCTACCTGAAACGCTATTTCAAAGCGCAAACCGGCGAAACCGTCGCCGGACGCCTGCGCCGCCTGCGGCTGGAACACGCGCTCGCCCTCATCGAATCCGGCAGCACCGTCCAAGCCGCCATGCACTTTTGCGGCTACCGCCACGCGGGACGGTTCAACGAAGCGTTCAGACGGCATTACGGATTTTTGCCTTCAGATGCGAAGAAGTGCTGATGGGGCCGGCGGTATAGATATAGTGGATTAACTTTAAACCAGTACGGCGTTGCCTCGCCTTAGCTCAAAGA
>ERZ772966.543-NODE-543-length-14525-cov-18.817001_pt1 | contig 14525 bp, 11 predicted proteins | sample MGYA00580680_ERZ772966 | MGnify/ENA primary metagenome ERZ772966 (study PRJEB29015, sample SAMEA2738055) | human oral metagenome | biome: human oral; feature: human-associated habitat; material: saliva | place: China | collected 2225 ...
CATGAACTTCCCGACGAACGTCTGAGCTTGACACTTTCCTCAGGAGGGGTGGGCGCACTGCGCCCGCCCCTCCTTTGTATCTGGCAGTGTAATAACAAATAGATTTAAACGAGCGGCTTGAAACCGTGAATACGGCGTGTTTGCTAAGTGAGTCAGCAGAGTTGCGATACTCGATTGAAGGTTTGTTAGGTTAAAGATGAGGTCTGTCGAATGCTTGACCACTGCCGAAAGGGGGTAGTGGAGAGTGTGAGGCCAGTTGATGCACAGGGACGATGTCGTCAAGCAATCAGTGTCGAGATCTCAGCGATTCCATGATCGTGGGCGATGTGTCCTCGCTCCCCGGGAGTGGGACTTGACCGGCCGTCAGGCCGACCAGCGTGAAGCGCCCCTCATCCCTACAGCTCAAAAGAAGAAGCAATAGGAAAAAACATGTCACACGCTCCAATGATTGACGACTACACGCCCGACAAGGTGCGCGAGCTCGTCGCGACCACCCCGGCCTCCGGCACGCAGCGCTCCCTGGGTGGCATCGCCCGGCTGGAGGTGATTGCGCCACCGGTGGGTGGCGGCAGGGTCAGGTGGTAGTGGCCGCGTGGTAGTAGCCGCCCAACTGGAGGGTGGTGCGAGGCCGTCCTGGTGTTGCCGCGGTTGTGCTCTGCGCCGTTGGACAGCGATGGGCAACGGGGAATTCTGCTGCATGTGGATAGGTTGTGACGTTACGGATAGGTTAGGCGCATCCGGATAGGTTATTAACCTATCCGCATCGAAATAACTTATCCGCATAGCGATAACCTATCCGCACGTGGTCGTCATAGCGTCGTTACGTGGGGGAGAGACGGTGGTCGTTGTGTGGAGGAGCTGAGGGTGAGTGCTGTCGGTCCCGGCCTGCTGCCCAGGTGACATGCAGTGGGGGGAATAGCGCCATTAGAACCCCGACACGCCGACGACACGCCGATAGCGGGCTCCTAATGCTGCAAAACCCCCGTTGCGCTTGGGGGGTGAAGGTGGGCGCGGCGCGGGGCCAGCGGGGGTGAAGGTGGATGCGGGGCCCGGGGGCGGCGGCAGGGCCTGCTGTTTGGGCGCGACGCCCCTTCATGCCCGGACTAGACACGGGGGAATTGCACCATTAGGGGTGCGACACGCCGGCGACGCGCCGATAGCGGGCTTCTAATGGTGCAAAACCCCCCTTGTGCCGGGGGGGGGAGGTGGCTGCGGGGCGCGGCGCGGGGCCAGTGGGGGTGAAGGTGGCTACGGTGCCCGGGGGCGGCGGCAGGGCCTGGCCGGGCTTCGAGATCGACCACTCCGAGCGGCGCTCGCGTGTGGCGATCTCGCGGGCGGGCCGTCGCCCCCGGGCGCGCGGAGGTTCGGTGGGCGGGCATCGCGCCGCGCGGTAGCTAGGCGGCGGGAGATCGCGCGGAAGTTCGGTGGCCGGGCTTCGAGACGACGCGCCGAGCGAAGCTCGTGGCGCGGGCGTCGAGCGGGCGGGTAGGCCTCGCGCCGCACGGAGGTCTGGCGGTGGGTTCAGGTGGGAGTAGCCGCCCACCGGCGCAGAGAGCAGCCGCGGGCAACAAGACAAGCGCTCGTGGCGCGGGCGCCGATTATCAAGGCTTAGCGTGCCACGGCCTCGTCGATGACGGAGGCGACATCGCGCGCCACCGAAGCCCACGTGAAGTGCTCACGCACGCGCGCACCCACCGTTGCCGCGCACGACGCGCGGCGCACCGGGTCGGTGACCGCCTCGCGCAGGGCGGGGACGAGCGCGTCCGTGAGCTCGGCGGACGTGCGGCCGTCCACGATCCAACCGAGGGCGGGGGAGGTGATGACCTCCTCCGTGCCGCCGCGCGGCGTCGCCACGATCGCGCAGTCGCCCAGGGCCGCCTCGAGGATCGAGGTGGGCAGGCCCTCGGGGTACATGGACGGGTAGACGAACACGTCGGAGCGGCGGTACAGGCTCATGACGGCGGGGAAGTCGAGCTTGCCCAGGAAGGAGATGGCGGGGTCGGAGCCGTAGCGGGCGTGCAGCTCCTCCTCGATGGGGCCAGATCCGGCGACAGCAAGACGCAACGGTACGTCTGGTAGTTCGGCGCGCAGACGCGTGAAGGCGTCCAGCAGAGCGACGATGCCCTTTTCGGCGATGAGGCGGCCCGCGTAGGAGATGACGATTTCGGAGTCGGCACCGCCGCGCGGCCACTGACGCTCGTAACGGTCGTCGGCCACCGCAGTATCCTCGGGTGTCACCGCGTTGTACCACACGCCCGAGGCCTCGATCCCGAAGTGGCGCAGCCACTTGTTGCAGTTGCGCGACACCCCGTAGTAGGAGGTCACGTGCTTCTTGACGAAGTGGGTGAGGCCGTGCTCGTAAATGCCGCCGAAGAAATCCAGCACCGGGTTCCCGACGCTCATGTGCGCGGTACCGTGCTCGATGAGGGCCACCGGGCGGCCCAGGCGGTGCGCCAGGCGCGCGCCAAGCAGGCTGGTGAGGTGGAATCGCGTGTTAACGATGTAGAAGTCGGCGTTCTCTGCTTCGACGGCGGCCATCGTCTCCTTGAAGCGCGCGTCGCGCTTGAAGAAGGGGTAGCGCTGCTTGAACAGGCCCTTGGTAGGCAGGCGGTAGATGCGCAGGCCGTCCTTGTCTTCGAAGCGAGGCAGGGATTCGTCGTGCAGAGACGTGACGATGAACAGGTCGTAGCCAAGGAGACGCAGCTGCTCGCTCAGGCGGTCCTGGTAGCGTTCGATGCCCCCCAGGTAGGGCAAGAAGAACTCCATGAAGATCCCGACCTTGATGGGACGGTTCGCGCGATCAGTCATTGACGGACTCCGTTTCGGTGGGTGCGTTGCGAACAGGGACGAGCATGAAGACGACGAAGAGCGTCGCCAAGAGGGCCATGGTGGCCGCGTAGGCCAGGGACGCGCCCATCATCGCGTAGGAGCGCGTCAACAGTGGGGCCACCAGGTAGGCTGTCGCGCCCGCCACGAGGAAGGCCACGAGGACCGCGCGCAGGCGGCGCATGGTAGCCAGCGCGTAGTAAAGGATGACGCCGGCCGCGTTAAGGGCGCCCGCGAGGACCAGAACCATCAGCTCACCCACGTACCCCGACACGTCAGTGCCGAACACGAGGGTCAGGATCGGGGCGCCGATCAAGTAGGTGACGAGCGCGACGATGATGAAGGCGCCGGCGGTCGTCAGCAGGCCGCGGCGGACGATCGACAAGAACTCGGCGCGTTTACCCTCGGCCCAGCGCAGGGCCATGCGCGTGAGCAGAGGACGGAAGACGAACAGGGACAGCATGTTGATGGCGACCGCGGGCATGTAGATGATCGCGAAGACGCCCAGCTCCTCGTCTCCGAGGCTCGAGTGGATCGCGAAGCGCGGGGCGTTGGCCAAGTACTGGTTCAGGAACGCGGCGATGAACAGGGGGAGGCATTCCCACAGGATGCCGCCGATGCCTCGCAGATTGAACGAGGGGATCAAGGTGAACAGGCCGCGCGCGGGAATCCCGTAGGCGACGACGAGCACGACGCAGGTGACCGCGAAGGTGACGAGCGTCGACACCAGCAGGTCCTGGGTGACCCAGTACAGGCCAGACCACAGGAACGTCGTCGTGAAAATGCGGGCGAAACAGGCCTTGCCGGCAATGTCCAGGCGCCCGGAGCGCTGAAACTCCGAGTAGTACACGTCCTCGAAGGCATCGAAAATGCGCAGCAGCGCCATGGCCGCGATGACGGTGAACGCGGGATAGGGGTCCTTCGTCGAGGAGTTCCACGAGTGGAGCAGGATCAGGCTCACCATCACGAGGCAAGTCAACAGCCTCGTGGACAGGTAGGTTCCAAAATCGAAGCGTCGCCGCACGTCGGTCACGTGGAAGGTGCGCACCTCGTAGAGGCCCACCGTCTGATACTGCTGGCCGATCGCCAGGGCCAGGGTGAACAAGCCATACTGGGCGCGCGCGAAGGAATCCGTCGCGCCCGAACGCATGATCGCCACGCCCATGATGACCACGGCGAGGCTCGACATGAGGGAGGCGGCCGTGTTCCACAGGTAGTCGCGCCCGAGCTGCCCGCGCGACTCGAGGGCTTCCTCGGTGGCCTCCACGCCTCCGTCGACCGGTGCCTCGGGAAGGGACGAGGCCGGGGTGTCCTTCTCGCTCACGCGCCAACCTCCTCGGAGGGCTCGGGCCCCGGGTCGTTGGGGCCAAAAACGATGTGGAAGGGCTCGTGTGTCACACGATCTTCAGGATCCGGAATGCGCATGTAATCCCCGTAGCCGCGCGTGAGAACCACGTCGTAGGCGGCCGGGATACGCACCGTGATGTCGTCGAAGGGGACGGACTTGGCGGGGAAGAGCTCGCCCTCCGAGGCGCTCCAACGCCTGGGATCGCGCGTCGAAAAATCACCGAACAGGATCGAGCCGTCGGCCGCCTTCTGCGGGTTCTCGCGGCCCTTGAGGGCGGCGCGCAGCCAGCGGCGGTACAACGAGGCCTCGTTCACGCGCAGCGCCCGCATGCCCCAGTGGGCGCAGGCCATTGCCGCAGAGGCCAGCTGGCGCGCGGGCGTGGGCAGGCCCGTCGGCGGGTTGGGGATCGAGCGTAGGAACATCAGGCGCGCCCACAGCCACGTGCCGCGCGACTGCGCGCGGAAGCGCGCGGGATCGTCCGCGATCTCGTCCAGGACGAACAGGTCCACGCCGATCGGCATGCGGAAGGCGCGGTCCTTCGCGACTTTCGAAACGAACTCCGAGCCCTTCAGGCCTAACACGCCAAAACTGATCGGATAGTTCGGGTGCGTGGCGGGGGAAGCGATAAAGAACTCATCACCGAGGAGTGCTGGGGCCTCGGCGATGAAACGTTCGTAGTCCGCGCGCGGCATGCACACGTCCCCGTCGTCGTCCCACGGAATGAAGCCCTGGTGGCGCACAGCGCCGATCGCCGTGCCGCCGTAGGCGACGTAGCGCACGCCCAGGAGCGAGCACACGCGGTCGATCTCAGCCAGGCACCGCTTGGTGACGCGCTGAATAGCTGCCAGGGTTGCTGGGTCTGCGGCGCTCATGTCGCTCCGATCGTCAGGGGTCTACAGGGAGTCGGCGTAGGGGCCGAAGTCGATGACCGCGGCCTCGTGGTTGTAACGCTTTTCCGGGGGAGGCAGCTGCATGTAGTCGCCGTATCCGCGCCGCAGCAGCGCGTCGTACTCGTTTTGGATCATGACCGTGATGTCCTCGAAGGGGACGTCTCGCGTGGGGAAGAACTCTTCCTCACGCACGATCCAGTTGTGTGGGTCGCGCATCGTGAAGTCGGCATACACGCCCGTACCAGTGCCCTCGTAGCGGCGAACTGCGCGCTCCCAGCGGGCCTGCAGGCTGCGTGGCGTCGCGCGCACGGCCTTCAGGCCCAGGTGGGCAACCGTCGTCGCGGAGAAGATCAGGGCCTTCTTCCACGCAGGCGTGTTGATCAGGTGGGGGCGAGGCGTCCCCTGCAGGAACAGCAGGCGTCCCCACAGCCACGACTGGCGGGACATCTGGCGGAAGGCCTTCTCGTCGGCGGGGATCTCATCCAGGGGCAGGATGTCCAGGAAAAACGGCATGCGGTATGTCGAGTCTTTGTCCGCCTCGGGAATCAGGAGCGTACCCGGCATGACCATCTTCGTGAACATGAAGGGGAAATCCTCGCGCGTGCGCGTGTTGTCCAGGCGGAAACGCTCGTCGAGCAATGCTGGCGCCTCGGCCAGGAAACGCTCGTAGTCGGCGCGCGTCATCATCACGTCGATGTCGTCATCCCACGGGATGAACCCACCGTGGCGGATCGCGCCGATCGCCGTGCCGCCGTAGATCGCGTAGGACACACCGATCTGCCGACAGACCCGGTCGAGCTCGGCCAGGATCAACGTCAGGAGCTTCTGGACCTTACGCAGGTCGGTGTCGGGCGTCGTCATAAGTCCTCCGAATACGACTGAGCGGGTGGGCGCATGCGCGCCCACCCGCCATTGTCTCACGCCTGGGAGCCGCTGACCTTGTCCGTGCGCTTGGGAAGCAGGTCACCCCAGTTCGAGGTGGCCGCCAGGACTGTGCCCACCAGGATGATGACGCAGCACAGGACCTGCGCGGTCGTGGGAATCGTCCCCTGCAGCACCAGGGCGAAGATGATCGCCCACGCCGAGTAGGAGATGTTCAGGGCCATGCCTCGCGAGGCGCCGATCGCCGACAACGCCTTGTAATAGAACAGATACGAGGCCGTACCCGCCAGGCCAGCGAGCGCCACGACGCCCGCGGACAGGGTCGCCAGCGAGTGCAGCGTGAAGCCAAAGACGCCCGCGATGGGAGCCACCACGAAGAGGTAGACCAGTGCCGAGGTTGTCTCGCGGATTTGGAGGGCCACCTCGTTATCCACGGCCTCGTCGCGCATACCCCACGTGAGGATGACGGCTTCGGAGCCCCAGCCGACCACGCAGGCCAGCGCGCCGACCACACCGAGGATCGCGTTGCCGCCCTCGATCGGGTCGGAGGTCGCCGACCAGCCCGTCGCGACGATCGCTCCGAGCGCGACCAGCAGGGCGATGATCTGGCGCGGAGCCATACGTTCCTTGAGCAGGGCGAAGGCCAGCAGGGTCCCCAGTGCCGGGTAGAACGTCGAAATGATCGCGGTCAGTCCGGGGCCGATGTTGTCGATGGCGATCAGGTAACCGCTCATGCCGATGGGCCCACCCAGCAGGGCGGCCGCGATCACCGACTTGCCGGGGCGCGTGCGAAGTGCCGCCGCGGTGTCCTTCAAGCGACCGCGGACCGCCATGTAGACCACCAGAATCACCGCGCAAGCGACGTCGTGCAGCACCGCACCAGCGAGTGCCGACTGCCCGAAGTCAAGGAAGGGAGCCATCCCCAGTGCGATCGCTAGGACGACCGTGTCGAGGCCCCACAGCGCGCCCGAAAAAATGCCGTATCGCTTGCCTCCGTGCTGAGTTTTCATGCCAGTTCACCTTCCGTGGAGATCTGAGTGCTCGAGGCTGCTTCGTAGGCTGCGAGCAGGGAATCGAGCGTGCGTGTCGCGTGCGAGTAGTAGATGTAGAGCCATTCGCCGACGTCGTCGCCTTCGGCCTCCTTGACCAGCGCCCACAGGTACCAGCACCAGCCGGCGAAGACCTCGTAGGCGAAGAAGTGGCGCGCCTCGCGCTCGGAGGGGGCGTGGCCCAGGTAGTACTCCAGGGCGGCGGCCGCGCGCTCTCGGGTCATTTCCGCCGTGCACACGGTCATCGTGCCGAAGTCGGCGGCCATGTCCGACATGCCCGCGTACTCCCAGTCGATGAGGCTGATCTTTCCGTCCTTATCCACCAGGAAGTTCGGGGGGAAAAAGTCGTTGTGCGAGGGGACTTTATCGAAGCCGTCCGCATCCGCGAAGGTCTTCAGTCGCAGGACCTTGTCGCGCAGCTCGAAGTATCCGGGAACGTCGATGGGGCCGAAAGCCTTGAGGAGGCCCTCGTAGCGCAAGCCCTCGGTGACGAAGTCGAAGGAGCGGTCCAGCACGCGACCGGAGGTGTGCAGAGCGCGGTCCATCTCCATGGCCGCTTTCAGTTCTTCGGGGCGGGTCACGTCCAGGTTGCGCACGTCGCGCACGAATCGCGAAATCTTCCAGCCTGCCGCCGGGTCACCGGCAATGAACGTGTCGTCGATGCCCAGCTCGGCGGCCACGCGCAGGGCCTTGAACTCCGCGTTGCGGTTCACGATCTTTTCCGTGCCGATGCCGGGGTGACGGTAGACGTACTCGTCGTCTCCGACCGTGAAGTGGCACGACAGGTTCGTGATGCCCTGCTTGAGGGGGTAGAAGTCGCGGATCTCCGACTTTGCGCAGCCCAGAGTCTCGACGATGTGGTCGAATACCTCGGAGTCGACGTTTTCGATGAACAGCGGATCGAAGTCGCGCAGCTCGTCGACCGAGTCGAACTCGTGGATGACGCCGTCGGGGTAGCGGCGGATCACCATGTCGAAGGACTTGATGTGATCCAGGTAGATGGACTCCCACAGCTTCGAGACTGTCTCGGGCTTGTCGTAGACCTGTTCGAGGATCTCGCGGAACGTTGCGGAGAAGTTGCGGTCGAAGTAGACGTGGCCGAGCATGACCCACGCATCCTCGCCGCCCACGGTCGCGCCCGTGATGCGGTCGCCCGCGCCCACCTTGATGCACCACTCGTCGGTGGGGCCCGCGACGTAGTTGGCCGAGTAGTAGGACTTGTAGACGTAGGGCTCGAAGGGGTTGGTGGTGAAGTAGTCGTCCGAGGAGCACACGTAGGTGTTGTCCAGGCGTTCCCGCACGCGCCACAGAGACCCGTTGTTGTTGCGCGTGGCGTACTCGCGGTTGACGACGATGTCGACGCCGTACTTGTCGGCCAGGTAAAAGAAGTATTCCTTCTTGTAGCCGACGACCAGAGTGATGGTCGTGATGCCGACCTCGTGAAGCTGGCGAATTTGACGCTCGACCAGGATCTCGCCGCGCACCTTGAGCGTGCCCTTGGGGCGCTCGTAGCTGATGGGGGCGAAGCGCGAGGACAGGCCTGCGGCCATGATGACGGCGCCCGTCACACGGTAGGGTTCGAGGGCCTCGCGGCCTGCATCGGTGATGGCGCGGTCCTGGATGTAGCCGGCGGCCTCGCATTCGCGCGTCGCGGTGTTGACGCGGCCGAGGCTCATGTTGGTGGCCACGGACAGGGCGCGCTGCGTGAGGGCGGAACCCTCGCGCGCGAGGGCGGTCAGGATGTTGAATTGGGGTTCGCTGAGAGTGCCAACGTTCGTCGCGGGCATGCGATCACCTTTCGTTCACGAGATGCAGTTGAGTGCTACGTGTTCGAGCGTAGCATCTTTATCTAAAAAAGTGAACGTGGTGAGTGGTGAAAATTAGTGATCCTGCAGTCTCTCGTGGCACGCGGGCCTAGCCCACAGGTACGCGGCCAGCGCGATGGCGACGAATCCGGCCAGCGCACCGACCACCCACACCGCCATGGGGCCAACAGGAGCGGTCGGCCACCACCACTCGTTGCCGTCGCTCAGGTTGCGCATCGACAGATCGATCGGCATCCCATGCGCCGTGCGCCCAAAGGCATAGCGCTCGATCACCAGATACAGCGCCCGCGCGTTGGTCAGCGCCCACACGGCGGCGACGAGGCCCGTGCCAACGCGCCCCGCGACGCCCGAGGGTACGCGGAAGGGACGACTGCCGAGCGCGCGACCCCGCTCATCACGGACGGCGCAGGGGGCCAGGAGCATCAGCAGGAATACGGCGAAAAGGGGAAGCATATAGCGCGGCTGGTACACCTCGACATTAGAGAAATGGCCGCGCATACCGATGACCACGGGAACGCCCGTGATGGCACCCGCGACGACGAGGGCCGACAAGACCTTGCGCCACGACAGGGAACGCAGCGACCACGCCATAAGCGCGAGGACCACGAAGGAAGCCCCGTAGGATACGGTTCCCTGGTAGGACACATCGTTCCACCCCGGCCCGAGCAGATGACCGACGAAGCCGCGCAGGTAGTTGGGTAGTGCGGACACGTTGAGCCACAGGACATGCTTGCGCGAATACCCAGCCAGCTCGTTGCCCGACGCCAGGTGCGAGGCCGCCACGTTCGTGCGCGACATGACCCAGATTCCCACGACGGAAGCGACGCACGCCAGGACCGCCTCGGGCACAATGCGCTTGCTCAGCGGGACCGCGAACGCCAGGGCCACCGTGACGACGAAGAGGAAGAAGGCGCTGTCGCCGCGTGAGGTGCAGGCCAGGACCGCCCCGGCTAGCGCGCAGGCAATCAGCCCGGCGCGCCTGCGCCCCTCGGAGCGCGTGGACGCCAGGAGAGCGGAGGCGAAAGCGAACGTGCCGGTCATCGCCCACGAGGAGGGGTTCATCCCGGCGATGAAATAGAAGCCCATCGGAAGCCATGCGACCGTTAGGGCGACGCTGATTGCGCGTCGCAGACCCGAGTCGGCCAGGGCAATGATGGAGCCGAGCAGGCCGATGGCCGCCAGCGTATTAAACGCCCGCAGTGCCAGCACCGCACGATTCGTCGAATGCTGCACGAAGAGATGGGCGAACTGGTAGTAGCCCCACGGGTAGTTGCCGTCGTCCCAACGGAGGGTTGGCGCCAGCTCCTCGTCCGATCCCGCCAGCGAGCACTGCGCCGACTCGTTGTGGTCGAAGGCGTAACAGGTGACGTTCTCCTTCGCCAACGTCTGCGGGACCACAACGGCCTTCTTGCCGTCCTTCGTGGAAATCTGGCAGCCCGTCTCATCAACGGGCGGCGGGCACCACATGGCAGCCACGTGGAAGTCCTCGTCCGGGGAGGAGCCGACGGGCGCAGAGACGACCCATGCCATCGAGGCCGTGATGACCGCGACGACGAGGGTGAGGACCGCGACAAGGTGGCGCGCGCGCCCGGGTACGCCCCGGCCTCGTCCCGGAGTGTCAGGTGCGGGCGAGGAGGACTGCGCCTGGGGAGCGGCCTCGTGGGCGTGCGGTTTCTCGCTCATGCCTTCTCCAAAGACTCAGGCTTGGGCAGCAGCGCGGAACGCCTCGATGTGCACGGAGGCCGCCCGTGCCCACGTAAACTCATTGGCGCGCGGAATCGCAGCGGCCCCCAGGGCCTCGCGGCGAGCCGGATCATCCAGGAGCTCGGTGAGGGCCGACGCAATCGAATCGGGGTCGATGTCGCAGTAGGCGACGGCGTCGCCGCCCACCTCCGGCAAAGAAGTCAGGCGCGTCGTCAGCGTCGCGGCGCCGCAGCTCATGGCCTCCAGGACCGGCAGACCGAAGCCCTCGGCGATCGAGGGGTAGGCCAGGATGACGCAGCCCGACAGGAAACCGGGCAGGTCCTCCAGCGGCAGGTAGCCGGGGCGCAGGACCGTCAGATGCTTCGGCACCGAGGCCAGGGCGGGGTCGATGTCCTCGTCCCATCCCTTGCCGCCAGCCAGCACGAGGGCCGGGGGATTCGGGCGATCAGAGACGGCCTTGACCCATCCGCGCACCAGGTTCGGCACGTTCTTGCGGGGCTCGAGCGTCCCCAAGAAGCCGATATAGTCGCGCCCCTCCAGCCCCAGCGAGGCCTTGACTCGCTCGCGCTCGGCGTCCGAGACCGGGTGGAAGATCGAACGGTCCACGCCGTGGTAGGCCACGTAGAACTGCGAGGGATCCCCGCCCGCGTACTTGATCGTCTCGTCTCGGGTCGCCAGGGAGGGGACCACGAGGGCGTCCGCGCGGCGGATAGCGCGGCGAATCGCCGTCGTGAAGAAGCGCTGCTTGAGGCGCGAGTGGGCCTGCGGGTGCGAGAAGAACGTCGCGTCGTGCAGCGTGATGACGACGGGCACACCCGGGAACTGCGGGGACGTGTAGTGCGGGGAATGCAAGACGTCGGGGCGAACCTTGCGGATGAGCTTGGGTAGGCCCGTCTGCTCCCACGCCATGCGGGCGGGACGCGACTCGAAACGCTGCGAAATTGGGATGATGCGCGCCGAGGGAAGACGAGTCGCGAAATGCTCGGCGTCGCGCTCCTGGACGGCCATCGTCAGGTCCACGCCCTGCTCCACCAGCTCCGGGACGAGGTCGTCCACGTAGCGGCCGACGCCGCCCAGATCCGCGGGGATGGCGGTCCCGTCCAGCAGGACGCGGATCGGATGCGAGTGTGAAACGGTGTAAGCCACGATCAATCCCATCGGTTGGGCAGGAGCAACTGGTCCCCTTATCGTAAGTCATTTTGTTCTCCCTCACGTTTTGCTGGCATCCATCCGCGGCCCGTGAACTACCCTGGAGACATGAGCGTCAACGTTGGAATGGTCGTCGAACAAATGTGGCAGCCCGTGCCCGGCGGGTCCGGACGGTACATCGTCGAGGTCGCCTCCCGCCTCGCGCACTGCGGTGTCCGAGCCGTTGGAGTCAGCGCCCGCCACGGCTCCGGCGCCCCGACGCCGGAGGAGGTCGGCCTGACCATCCCCGTGCGCTCCAGCGCGCTGCCGCGCCGCGCCCTCTACGCCGCCTGGGACCGCCTGGGCGCCCCCGGCGTGGACCGCCTCCTCACCACGGCCTCGGCCGGCCCCGACATCATCCACGCCACCACGTGGGCCATCCCGCCGACCTCGCGCCCCCTGGCCGTCACCGTCCACGACGTCGCCTTCCTGCGCGATCCCGACCATTTTACTGCCCACGGCTCGGCCTACTTCCACCGTGCCCTCGAGATCACGAGGAAGCGAGCCGAGGCGATCATCGTCCCCTCCCAGGCCACCGCCGACGACTGCGTGGAGGCGGGCCTGGACGCCTCCCTTATCACCGTCATCCCGCACGGCCTGAGCCACACGCCAGTCACCGCCGAGCAGGTCGACGACTTCCGTGCCCGCTGGAACCTGACCCGCCCCTACGTCCTGTGGGTCGGCACCCGCGAGCCCCGCAAGAACCTGCCCACCCTCCTGGCCGCCTACCGGCAGCTGGAGGACACCGGCCTGGACCTGGTCCTCGTTGGCCCCGCCGGGTGGGGGTCCGACCCCACCGACGCGCCCCTGTCACCCGACCGCGTTCACGTCCTGGGCCGCCTCGACGACGCCGACCTGGCCTGCGCCTATGCGGGAGCCCGCGTCTTCACCTTCCCCTCCCTGTGGGAAGGCTTCGGCCTGCCCGTCCTCGAGGCCATGGCCCACGGGACCCCCGTCGTCACCAGCGCGGGCACCTGCATGGAAGAGGTCACCGGTGACGCCGGCCTGCTCGTCGAACCGACCGACGCGGACGCGCTGGCCTGCGCACTGCGGGCCGCCGCCGGAGACGCCCACGACGACCTGGCTGCGGCCGGTATCGAGCGCGCCCGCCGCTTCACATGGGAGGCCTCCGCCGCCGCGCACGCCGAGGTCTACCGCCACCTGGCGGGTGCGCGATGAGAACTCGGAGCGCCCGCGTCATCCTCGTCAACTGGAAGAATGCGCCGCTCACCCTGCGTGCCGCGCACTCGATCGCACCGCAGATGGGGGAGGGGGACCATCTCGTCATCGTCGACAACGGCTCCGACGACGACTCGCTGAGTGTCCTGCGTGACAGCCTCGCGCAGCTGCGCGACGCCGCCGATCCCGCGCGCGTCTCCCTCATCAACGCCGGGACCAACGACGGCTTCGGCGCCGGCGTCATGGCTGGAGCGGCCGGCCTGTCGGAGGGAGCCGTCGTCCTGCTGAACAACGACGCGACCGCCCGCGACGGCTTCCTCGACGCCCTCCTGGCGCCCCTGGGTGAGACCGTGGGGGCAACGACCGCGCTCATCCTCCTGACCGGCACGTGGCGGCCAGCCGCCGCCTCGGATGCGGCCTTCCTCGTCGCCCGCGACGGCAGCCGATGGGCGCGCGTGGGCGAGGATGAGCCCGAGGGGCGCGTCCTCATCAATTCCACCGGCAACGAGGTCGACCGCGCCGGCAATGGCTACGATCGCTCCTGGCTGGATCCTGCCGACTCCCCGCTGCCCTCCCCCGAGGTCTTCGGCCTGTGCGGCGGCGCCTGCGCGGTGAGCGCCGAGGCGTGGGAGCGTGTCGGAGGCGTGCGCACCGACCTGTTCATGTACTACGAAGACACGGACCTGTCCTACAAGCTACGTGAGGCCGGCTTCGAGGTGCGCTTCGTCGCGGGCGCCGTCGTCGACCATGAGCACGCCGCCTCCTCAGGCACCTCCTCGCCCATGTTCCTGCGGGTCAACGCTCGCAACCGCATCATCGTCGCCGCCCAGCACGCCCCCTGGGGTGTCGTCGCGCGTGCTATCGCCCGTTCGATTGCGCGCGCCCTGCGCTCGGGTGGCCGCGGCCCGGTCGCACGCGGAGTCCTCCAGGGCCTCATCGCTCTTCCTCGTGCGCTGAGCCACCGCACAGCCTCACGTTCCTAGCGCCATCGACCCTGACACGAGGCCGGGGCCGCTGGGTGCGTCGCGGCACACAACGCGAGGAGGGGCTGCGCAGCGGCCGCGCCTTGATAGACTGACTGACATGGTGAAGACTGTCCTCGTTACCGGAGCCGGCGGCTACATTGGTCGCCACATCGTTCACGCCCTGCTGGAGCGCGGCCTCGACGTCAGCGTCGTCGACTTCCGTCTCGACGGGGTTGACGAGCGTGCACGCCGCATCGACACTCAGATTTTCAGCGGAGACGCTGACATTTACGACCAGCTCGGACGCCCGGACGTGGTCCTGCACCTGGCGTGGCGTGACGGCTTCGTGCACAACTCGCCGGCCCACATCGAGGACCTGCCCGCCCACTACCGCTTCATCGAGAACCTCCTCGAGGGCGGGTGCACGCACCTGGCCGTCATGGGCTCCATGCACGAGGTCGGCTACTGGGAGGGCGCCATCGACGAGAACTCCGCCTGCAACCCCGCCTCGCTGTACGGCATCTCCAAGAATGCGCTGCGACAGATCACACAGCTGCTGACCGCCAAGCACGGCGCGACCATGCAGTGGCTGCGCGGCTACTACATCGTCGGTGACGACGCGCACGGCTCCTCGATCTTCTCCAAGCTCCTGGCCGCCGCCCAGGAAG
>ERZ772966.545-NODE-545-length-14506-cov-16.200747_pt1 | contig 14506 bp, 10 predicted proteins | sample MGYA00580680_ERZ772966 | MGnify/ENA primary metagenome ERZ772966 (study PRJEB29015, sample SAMEA2738055) | human oral metagenome | biome: human oral; feature: human-associated habitat; material: saliva | place: China | collected 2225 ...
CGTGCCCTCGGCTCCTACTACGACGCCCTGACCCACGTGCGCCGCAACGGCTTCTGGGAGCAGGTCCGTACCTTCGAGCTGATCCCCGAAACCCTGTTGGACATTCCGGCTCTGAAGACCGACTCGTACAGCGAGGGCGAGGGCTCGCCGCTGGCTATGAGCCTGACCTTCACCCCGGGTGTGCCGGTTCAGGCGGCATTCGATTATGCGAATGAGCAGGCGTTTGTCACCTACCCGCGTCCGCTGGATGCTGAGCGTTACGTTGAGGAGCTGCGTATGTTCCCGCGTCTGGGCTCGAAGATCCCGGCTCATATGACGAGCGCGCTTTCGCACTGGAACCTCTAAACCCTTGTAAGGTGCGCCGCGCCGGCTCCCCGTGTGGGGGTCGGCGCGGCGCGCTATGTTTGTCATTTTTTCGATGAGGAAGATTGTTATGACTGATACCCCTAATACTCCTGAGGCTTCTGCGGCGCAGAACGTTCAGGACACCGCCGCCCGCGCGGCTGAAGCCTTCGGCACCCTGGTGGAAACCATGGCGCTGCTGCGCGCACCGGGCGGTTGCCCGTGGGATGCTGAGCAGACTCACGCCTCCCTAATCCGCTACCTGGTGGAGGAAGCCTACGAGGTTGTCGAGGCGGTAGAAACCGGCGGCGAGCCGAATATGCCGCTGCTGCGTGAGGAGCTGGGCGACGTGCTGCTACAGGTGGTGTTCCACTCTGATATTGCTGCGGCAAACCCGCAGGGCTTCGACATCGTGCAGGTGGTTGAGGGCCTTGTGCAGAAGCTTCGTTCGCGCCACCCCGATGTGTTTGCGGCTGAGTCTGAGGGCTCTTCGGAGGCGCCTCGCACCGCGGCTGAGCAGCAGGCGGCGTGGGATGCGTTGAAGAAGAAGGAGAAGAGCGACCGTGGCGCGCTGGATGGTATTCCACCGCATCTGCCGGCGCTCGCTATGGCTGAGAAGACTGCTGTGAAGGCACGTAAGGCGGGTATTATTCTGCCGCCGGAGCCCACGAGCATGGAGGACGACCTGCGCTATATGCACACTGAAGAGGAATTCGGCGAGCTGCTCTTTGCGTTGGTGAGCCGCGCACAGCGTAATGGTTTGGATCCGGAGCGTGCCCTGCGTTCGTACACTCGTCGCTATATTGCTCAGCATACGCATGATGAGCCGAGCTATTAGAAACGCTGGTTGAGTTCTTCTGTGAGACGCTTTGAAATCTGTTCTCTGAGGGAATGAAAGGTTTCAAAGCGCCTTCTGTTTGTTTGGGGTTGTGTTGGGCAACCGTGAGGATGCTCGTGGCACATACCCCGGCATTTGGGCTCATGTTGTGCTTTGGGCGGGTACCCACACCCTCACAATGTGGGGGAGTGTGGGTCTTGTTCCGCTTTGTAGCGCCTGACTAAGGGTTATTGAGACCTTCATTAAGGCAATAAAAAAGCGGTGGCAACTAGTGTGTTTGTGTGGGAGTTTTGCTAGAATTTAGGGGACGCGACTTGTCCACTACCGGGTGAGCCGTTCACATCCTTGACATCTCATAAGGAGAACAATTCATGGCTGTTATTACCGCAGTTCACGCACGCCAGATCCTGGATTCCCGTGGCAACCCGACCGTTGAGGTTGAGGTTCTGCTCGAAGACGGTGCTTTCGCACGCGCAGCTGTGCCCTCGGGCGCATCCACCGGTGAGTGGGAAGCTGTTGAGCGTCGCGACGGCGACAAGTCCGTATACCTGGGCAAGGGCGTTCTGGGTGCAGTGAAGTCTGTTATCGAAGAAATCGCTGAAGAGGTCATCGGCATTGAGGCTTCCGACCAGCGCGCTGTTGACGCAGCCATGATTGCTCTGGACGGCACCAACAACAAGGGCAAGCTGGGCGCAAACGCAATCCTGGGTGTCTCCCTGGCTGTTGCTAAGGCTGCTGCTGAGTCCGCTGACCTGCCCCTGTACAAGTACCTCGGCGGCCCGAACGCTCACGTTCTGCCCGTCCCCATGATGAACATCCTCAACGGTGGTTCTCACGCAGACTCCAACGTTGACATTCAGGAGTTCATGATTGCTCCCATCGGCTTCGACAACTACTCTGACGCTCTGCGCGCAGGTGTTGAGGTTTACCACTCCCTGAAGTCCGTGCTGCACGACCGCGGCCTGGCAACCGGCCTGGGCGACGAGGGTGGTTTCGCACCCAACCTGGAGTCCAACGCAGCTGCACTGGACCTGATCGTTGAGGCAATCGAGAAGGCTGGCTACAAGCCGGGCGAGCAGGTTGCACTGGCACTGGACGTTGCATCCTCCGAGTTCTACAACGACGGCGCATACGAGTTCGAGGGCCAGAAGAAGTCCGCAGCTGAGATGAGCGCATACTACGCTGACCTCGTTGCAAAGTACCCCCTGGTTTCCATCGAGGATCCCCTGGATGAGAACGACTGGGAGGGCTACAAGACCCTGACCGAGCAGATCGGTGACAAGGTCCAGATTGTCGGTGACGACCTGTTCGTGACCAACCCCGAGCGCCTGGCTCGTGGTATCGAAGAGGGCGCAGCTAACGCTCTGCTCGTGAAGGTGAACCAGATCGGTTCGCTGACCGAGACCCTGGATGCAATGGAGCTGGCACAGCGCCACGAGTACCGTTGCATGGTTTCTCACCGTTCCGGTGAGACCGAGGACGTCACCATCGCTGACCTGGCTGTTGCAACCAACGCTGGCCAGATCAAGACCGGTGCTCCCGCACGTTCCGAGCGCGTTGCTAAGTACAACCAGCTGCTGCGCATTGAGGAAGAGCTGGGCGATGCAGCTGTTTACGCTGGCAAGTCCGCATTCCCCCGCTTCAAGGCATAAGTTACTGAAGCATCCGACCGCGTGAGCGGTTAGACGTCAAGGAGGCGGTGCTACCCCGTAGGGGAGTGGCACCGCCTCCTGCTCTGTTGTGAGGCTAGTCACGGTGTTGAGGCTAGTTGCGGCGGCAGCGCACGAGGTGGTGGAGTCCATACGATGCCGCATGTAGCGGCCACAACATAGCGCCGGATAACCCCAACAAACCCGGTAGAATATGAAGGAAGCGCTTAGCGGTACAGAATGGAACGAGGGATAGAGCAATGAGCCAGCGAGCAAACCAGCAGACCCGGTCGCACTCTAAGAGTTCCACCGAATCCGCTCAGGGCACTGCCTCCTCCAGTGCGCCGCGTGGCGCCGCGAAGGAAGCTCGCACCTCCTTGTTGAAGAAGGCAAGCGCTCTTTTCTTTGGCGTGGGTTTGAGCGAGCGTCACCCTGAGCGTGAACGTCAGGCGCAGGCTCGCCGTGAGGAGCGTGCCCGCCGCCGCGCCGCAGCCCAGCAGGGCCGTGAAGAGGGCGGATACGACGCCCCCGTGGCGGCTCATATGTTCTCCGGTCGTAGCTTCCTGACCGCTGTTGTGGTGGGAGTGATTGCGCTCGGTACCGCATACCCGGTAGTCACCTACATTGACCAGGACCGGGAAATCAAGCGAATCAACACGCACATTTCCCAGCTGCAGCAGGAGAACGCCCAGCTGAAGGCGGAGCAGACCTGGTGGAACGACGACAACTACGTTCGCCAGCAAGCACGTAGCCGCCTCTACTATGTGAACCCCGGCGACACCCCCTACGTGGTCACCGGTATTACCGAGGACTCCACGAAGGCTGACGGTACTTCTGCGAATGCGAAGAACGCCCCCGAGGATGCCTGGACCACGAAAATCTGGGATTCTCTCGAAAAGAACTAGCCCCAGCCACCGGCAGGAACCCTGCCCTGGCAAGTACCCGGCAAGCACCCGGCATAAGCGGACGAGGCGACCCCTCGCTCCAGAAACTTAGGATTATGAGCACCGAAAACACCATTGAAGAGCTGAAGGCACGCACTCCCGGCGGCTTCGGCGTAACTGTTGAAACCCTGATCCCCACCGAGCAGGACATCCGTGTTCTCTCCGCGCAGCTGGGCCGTAAGGTCCGCGATGTGATTGAGATTCCGGCACGCTGCGTGTGCGGTAACCCGCTCGTGGCTGCTACCGCGCCGCGTCTGAGCAACGGCACCCCCTTCCCGACCGTGTTCTACCTGGCGCATCCGGTGATTACCGCTGCGGCTTCCCGTCTGGAGGCGGGCGGCCTGATGTACGAGATGACCGACTCGCTCGCTGAGGATGCCGACCTGGCGGCACAGTACGCTGCCGCACACGAGAACTACCTGGCTGAGCGTGAGCGCATCCGCCTGATCAGCGGCACCGAAGAGGTCCCGGAGATTGACGGCATCTCAGCCGGCGGTATGCCGACCCGCGTGAAGTGCCTGCACGCCGTTATCGGCCACACCCTGTCGGTGGGTCGCGGCGTGAACCCGATGGGTGACCGCGGCCTGGACGCCATCGCCGAGTGGTGGACCCCCGAGGTCTGCTCCTGCGACCCCGCGTGGCGTGAAGAAGCCTAAATATTGATTCTGGTGCGCCCGCATCGTCTTGAAGGACGGTGCGGGCGCATAATAGATAGAAGAAAGAGCGCCGAAAAGCGAAAATTTTTCGCCTGCGGCGCTCGCGGTGCCTTTGGCACTGATTGGTATTGAAGACCTGAAAGGAACCCACCGTGCGCGTTGGTGCGATTGACTGCGGTACGAACTCTATTCGCCTGCTGATTGCTGATTCCATTACTGAGGTGGTGGACGGGGTTGAGAAGACCGTCCTGAAGGACGTTGTGCGTGAGATGCGCATTGTGCGTCTGGGTCAGGGCGTGGACGCGACCGGTTGGCTGGCGCAGGAGGCGCTGGACCGTACTTTCGCTGCGGCGCGTGAGTATGCGCAGTTGCTGAAGGAGCACGGTGCTGATTCGGTGCGTTTCGTGGCGACCAGTGCGACTCGCGATGCGGGTAACCGCCAGGTGTTCGTGGACGGTATCCGCGAGATTTTGGGTATTGAGCCCGAGGTTATTAGCGGCGATGAGGAAGCTGCACTGTCCTTCGCCGGTGCGGTGCGCGCTGTCGGTTACGGCGATGGCGATACCCTGGTGTTCGATCTGGGTGGCGGTTCGACTGAGTTCGTGCTCGGTGACGAGTCGGGTGTGAAGGCTTCCCGTAGCGTCAATATTGGTTGTGTGCGCTTGACTGAGCGTCACATGCTCAGTGCCCCGGCGACCGAGTCGCAGATTGCTCGTGTTGAGGCCGATACTGACGAGGCTCTCGAGGTGGCGCGTAAGACGGTGCCCCTGCAGAATGCACGTCGCGTGGTGGCTGTGGCCGGTACCGCGACCACTGTGGCTGCCGCTGCGCTGGGTCTAGACCGTTATGATTCTGAGGCTATTAACGCTCAGAGCTTCTCGGTGGAGACCGTTCAGAAGACCGCCCGCTGGTTGGCTTCGCTGAACCGCACCGAGCGTGAGGAGCTCGGTTACATGCACCCCGGCCGGGTGGATGTGATTGGTGCCGGCGCGACGATTTACGCCCGCATCCTGACCCGTCTGAATGAGATGACTGATGGTGCCGTGGATTCGGTGACCGTCAGCGAGCACGACATTCTGGACGGTATCGCTCTGTCCCAGCTGTAGGCGTGAGCGCTCGTGCCGTGAACCGATGGTGGTTCACGGCGCGGCTCAGCTTGAGGAGTTTTAATGTTCCATTCTGAGCGTCGGCGAAGTATGCCCCTGACCGGCTGGTCTTTTGTGCCGTCTTTCGCCTGTATGTCTCGTGTATGTGGTGTGAGCGCCTCGGTTGGTTCTGATCGAGACGCTACTCGCCGCATCCGTAAGGGTGCGGCTTTGGGTGCTAGTGCCGCGTTGACTCTTCTGCCGTTGTGGACCCCGCTGGCGCCTGCCGCCTGGGCGACTGATCCTACCCCTTCTGCGTCGCCGAGCCCTAAGAGGGAGGTGACGGCGACTCCTTCGCCGTCGGGCACTGCGGTGCCGAAGACTTCTGCGACTCCGAGTCAGGGCGCGTCAACCACGAATGGTGATGATGTCCGTCAGCGCGAGTATTGGCTGAAGGAGTACGGTATTACGTCCCTGTGGTCGCAGGCTACGGGTAAGGGCGTGACGGTTGCTGTGATTGATACGGGCGTGGACGGCACCCACCCGGATCTTGAGGGTAATGTTCTGCGCGGTTATGACGCCTCGGGCGTGGGTAGCGAGGACGGCTGGAAGGGCCTGGGCGCTGAGCCGATGCACGGCACGGAGGTCGCTTCTCTGATTGCCGGTCACGGCCACGATACGCAGGGCTATTCTGCGATTGCGGGTCAGCCGGGTAAGCCGACCGGTGTGATTGGTGTGGCTCCCGAGGCGAAGATTCTGCCGATTTCGCTGAATATGGGTACGACCGGCGGTAAGAGCATTGATGAGCAGATCCCTGCGGCGGTGCGTTATGCGGTAGACCACGGGGCCCAGATTATTAACATGTCGATTGGCTCGAATAAGACGAGCTGGCCGCAGAGTTGGGATGAGGCGTTTGCCTACGCTGAGCAGAAGGGTGTGCTGATTGTTGCGGCTGCGGGTAACCGCGGTAGCGGCTTGACGCAGGTTGGTGCTCCGGCGACGATTCCTGGTGTGTTGACGGTTGGTGGTATTGACCGGAATAAGCAGGTCTCTGAGGGGTCGTCGACTCAGGGCATTTCGATTGCTGTGGTTGCTCCGAGTACGGATATGATTGCGGCTGCTCCCGGTAATGGTTACATGCTGTGGTCGGGTTCTTCGGCTGCTGCTCCGTTGGTGACGGGTGTTGCGGCGTTGTTGAAGCAGAGGTATCCGAAGGAGTCGGCGGCTCAGTTGGCTCAGCGTTTGATTGCTTCGGCTGATGATGCTGGCGCGACGGGCCGTGATCCTTTGTACGGTTACGGTATTTTCAATCCGCAGGATGCAATGGCTTTGGCGTCGCCTGCGGTGACGGCTAATCCGTTGGGTTCGATTTCTGAGTGGATTGCGGTGCACCGTAAGCAGCAGGTGAGTGAGCCGACTCCGAGTGATGCTGCGCCGGTTCATGAGGAGGGTGAGAGCATCGTGAAGGCGGCTGCGCCGGATGCGCGTCGTCCTCCGGAGGACCGTGGCTGGTTGCCGCCGGCGATTTTGGCGGCGCTGACGTTGTGGCTGACGATTATTACGGCGGGTTCGGTGCATCGTTTGCACAGGCTGCATGTGAGTGCGGGTGAGGCTGCGCGGATGGCTCGTGCGGCGGCGCATCATCCGGGTTCTCAGCGGGGTGCTCGCGGGGGAACTCGCCGGACCTCTCGTTAACGCTGTTTGATGACGTTTTTCTGTTCGCCCGGGGCTGACTTTTGAGTTAGTCCCGGGCTTTGTGATGCGAGGGCTGGCCTTCGATGGGGAAACGCCCCAATAAACGAAAATATCGAACATACCGCGTAAAAAACGGAAAGAGTGATTTAGACCGTAACCCGCATCACGAGATGAACCCTGTTCATATCTTCAAAACTTTTAACTTAGGGTCAGCTCAAAGGGGCCATAAGTGCGAAATCACCTAAACAAAGGCGTAAAATAAAAGACAACAGGTATGTGATAGACAGGCTCGTGCTGCTAGCCACTTCGCGTTGCGCAAGGACTTCCAGAGCGGGCCGCTTTGTTCGTCAGGGGAGCTTTCGGAACGAGCCGAAAGTTGCACATATCAACCTACCGGGGCTACCGAACCTCGGTACCTAAAGACTAGGAAGTAACAAAATGGCATTCACTAAGGTGGCACAGGACCGTCCTCGCGTCCTGATCGTCGGTGGCGGCTACGTCGGCTTCACCGTTGCTAAGAAGATTCAGAAGGCTATCAAGGAGACCGGTGGCGTCGTCACCATCGTTGAGCCGAACCCCTACATGACTTACCAGCCCTTCCTCCCCGAGGTTGCAGCAGGTTCCATGGAAGGCCGTAACGCAACTGTGCCGCTGCGCCAGCACCTGCGCGACACCGAGCTGATTCCCGGCCGCGTTGTCTCTATCGATCACGCAAACCGCACCGCTGTTGTTGAGCCCACCGACAACGGTGAGCCCTTCGAGCTGAAGTACGACGAGATCGTTCTCGGTGCAGGCGCTGTGACCCGCGCATTCCCGATTCCGGGTCTGGCAGAGGTTGCTATCGGTCTGAAGACCATTGAAGAGGCAGTCTCCGTTCGTAACTGGGTTCTGGACCGCATCGAGGTTGCATCCTTGCTGTCCGACGCTGAAGCACGCCGTCGTGCCCTGACCTTCGTCGTCGTTGGTGGTGGCTTCGCTGGTGTTGAGACTATCTCCGAACTCGAGGACATGGCACGCGTTGCTGTGGAGCGCAACGAGCGTCTCTCCGTTTCTGACCTGCACTTCGTCATGGTTGAGGCTGCACCGCGCATCATGCCCGAGGTTCCCGCAGACCGTGCCGAGAAGGTCGTTGCAGAGCTGCGTGCACGCGGCATCGAGATCCTGCTGAACACCTCCCTCTCCGATGCAACCGACGGCAACCTGCAGCTGATCAACATGGCTGACAAGTCCCCCGCAGGCGAGATTAAGACCGATACCCTCATCTGGACCGCAGGTGTGGCAGCATCCCCGATGCTGAAGAACACCGACTTCCCGATCGACGAGCGTGGCCGCGTTCGCGTGGGCGCAGACCTGCGCGTCACCGGTGACGACGGCGTGGTCGAGGGTGCTTGGGCTGCAGGCGACAACGCTGCTGTTCCGGACCTCTCCGGTGGCGGCGTGGGTGGCTTCTGCGTTCCCAACGCTCAGCACGCTTCCCGCCAGGCTGTTGTTCTGGCTAAGAACCTGCTGGCTGCTCGCCGCGGCGAGCCCCTGACCGACTACTACCACGAGACCATTGGTGTTGTGGCAGGTCTGGGCCTGTGGAAGGGCGTTGCAAACTTCAAAGGCAAGACCATTGGCGGCCCGCTGGCATGGATCATGCACCGCGGCTACCACGGCTCTGCAATCCCCACCACCGAGCGTACCGTTCGCGTTATGACCACCTGGGCTCTGAACCAGATCTTCGGTCGCGACACCTCCTCGATTCGCCACCAGCGCTCCCCGCGCCTGGCATTCCAGGAAGCAACCGGTACTGCACCGGCACGCCAGAAGGCAAAGCTCTAAAATAGCCTGACTTAGGGGTATGCCCCTGAGATAGCGCACTTGAGATAAAGCAATGGGCGGTGTGGAAGACCTTAGTCTTCTGCACCGCCTATTTTGCGATTAGGTTTTTGTGCCTGGGTGCTTGCGGGCTGTCTATCTTAGCCGCCCACCGGTGCTTCGCGTGGTGCTTGCTGCGGCGGGGCGCCGGAAACTGTTTGAAATGTGTCTCTGCTTAGATTCGAGTGCGTTTTCGTGGAATAATAAATATTTGTGTCCCGGGCTGTTCGGGATACGCCCTCATAGTCCAATTGGCAGAGACAGAGGACTTAAAATCCTTGTGTTCTGGGTTCGAGTCCCAGTGGGGGCACAGCATAGACGCGCGTAGATGCGCGGTATAGATGGGCGGCGGCTCTTCCCGTGGGGGAGGGGCCGCCGCTTGCGTGTCTGAAGGTTTACATGTCTGGGGTTTTGTGGGGTGTTTCTTTTAAAAGGCGATGCCCCCGAGCAGTTCGGTTGCCATGAGGATGCCCATCTGCTCGAAGGATGCGATGGTACCCGCGGCACTCCACGCTCAAAAACGCCCGTATACCGTCTTTCGAAGCTTAAAAACGTGAGACCCTATAGAGAGACACAGCCGCAGACGCACCCCGCCTGAATGGGGTAGCACTGAACGGGGTAGCAGAGTCAGAAAGGCACAGCATGCAGACTAAACCCTCCATCATTGCCGTCGATATGGACGGCACCTTCCTCACCGACTCCAAAACTTTCGACACCGAACGTTTCTCGCGCATCCTATCGCGCCTGCAGGCGCAGGGAATCCACTTTGTCGTGGCGAGTGGAAACACCTATGCCAAGCTGCAGGACTATATGCGCGGCTTTGAGGGGCGAGGTCTTACCTATATTGCTGAAAATGGTGCATACCTTGCTGATGAGAGCGGTCAGCTTGCCGTGCATCCCTTTGAGGAAGAGGACGTGCCGCGCATTATTGAAGTAGTCCAGGGGCTGGACCAGATCGGTCTGCTAGTCTGCACCACCGAAGGTATCTACCTGCCCAAGGACCGCTGTGACCAGATTGTGCACATGATTCGCGGCTATTTTGAAGACACCGGCCAGGAGCTTCCCGAAACCCTCACCCTGGAGGATTTTGCGGCGTTCTTCTTCCCCGGCTCGGTCATGGTTGACTCTATTGAAGATTTTGAGGGTGCGCCCATTAAATTCCCGCTGCTGACTCCGCCGAAGCAGACGCGGCAGCTGAGCGTCTACCTGCGTGAGGCTCTTCCGCAGACCGTCACCCCGATGGTGAGCGGCTTCGGTGCCATCGACCTGGTGCGTACCGGCGTTAATAAGGCGACCGGTCTGAAGGACCTATGCGAGCGTCTGGACGCCAATCCGGCGGGCATCCTCGCCTTCGGTGACGGTGAGAACGACATGGAGATGCTCCGCTACGCGGGCTGGGGTGTTGCCATGTCTAACGCCCCGGAGGTTGTGCGAAATGCTGCTGACGAGGTAATCGGCTCGAACGAGGAACAGGCAGTACTGGAGTATCTGGAGCAGCTCCTGGATCGTTTGGAAGCTTCGCAATAGAGACTTCACGAAGAGGCACACAGAAGCGTTTGCGTGCGGGGCGGTGTGGACTTGGGTGAACCTCAGGTAAACACCGCCCTGAAATATTCTGGCAAGGTCGCCAGATGCGCTTGCTGGTAACGAACAGCGCCCGTGAGCGCAGAATCTATCCGATAGAATTAACAAGAATTAGTTTTGTCCCCGTATGAAGGAGAGAATGATGGCGGGAAATCCGCTTCTGAATTCAATGACGAAGAATGCCACTCAGGGTGACTCTCGTTTCGGTCGCTTTGGTGCGCAGTCTCAGCAGAACAACCAGCAGGCGTACGGTCAGCAGCAGGGCTACGGCCAGCAGACTTACGGTCAGTACGGTCAGCAGTCCTACGGCCAGTACGGCCAGCAGGGCTACGGCCAGCCCCAGTACGGTCAGCAGGCACAGTATGGTCAGCAGCCCTACGGTCAGCAGCAGCCCTATGGCCAGCCCCAGTACGGTCAGCAGGCACAGTACGGCCAGCCGTACGGTGAGGCTGACTACGGCGTAGCAGCCCCCACCTACTCGGAGCCCATCCCCGCCGGTGAGCGTCTGACCATGAACGATGTCATGGTTAAGACCGGCATCAACCTGGGCCTGGTCGCTGTCGGTGCCGCTGTTGCATGGTACATGCCGGTGCTGCTGTTCCTGGGCATGGTGGGCGGTCTGGTCCTGGGTCTGGTGAACTCCTTCAAGAAGAAGGTTTCCCCGGTCCTGGTCATGACCTACGCGCTCATGGAAGGTATGCTGCTCGGTGGCCTGTCCGCAGTTGTGGACATGCGCTACCCCGGCGTGGCAATTCAGGCTGTTCTGGCAACCCTCGCGGTTGCAGGTACTACCCTGGCTCTGTTCGCTAACGGTAAGTTGCGTGCAACCCCCAAGCTCAACAAGATCTTCATGATCGGCGCTATTGGTTACCTGGCGTACGGCCTCATCTCGATCCTGGGTGCGGGTATCTTCGGTTCCGCACTGGGTAGCGTGAGCCTCTTTGGTATTCCCCTGGGTCTGGTTGTTGGTCTGTTCGCTGTTGCGCTGGCGACCTACTCGCTGCTGCTGGACTTCACCACCACCTCCGAAGCTGTGGAGGCTGGCCTGCCCGAGCGTGAGTCCTGGCGCCTTGCATTCGGCCTGACCGCTTCTCTGGTTTGGCTGTACGTTGAGATTCTGCGTGTTCTCATGTACCTGGCAAGCATCTTTAGCAACGACTAAAGCTCATGATGAGGCGGCGGTACCGTGATGGTGCCGCCGCCTTTGCCGCTTTACTTCCCTGGTGTATCGAGGCGCAGGGGAGGGGCACAACACCATCACCGCATATCGCCTCCGCTGGGGTAGCCGAGCTGCCCCGCGCGGGGCAACACCGATAACGATTTGGAGACACCGTGAAAATTACACCTGTTGCAGAAGAACATGTAGCCGAGGAGGATCGCGGCTACCGAGTGCCTTTTGCTATGGAAGTTGCCGGTGCATGGGCGTGGCGCATCATTATGATTGCCGGTGCCGGTTGGATCCTTTGGAAGGGTCTGGGGCACGTCTCCCTGCTGGTTATTTCTCTTCTGGTGGCTTTGCTGCTGGCGGCTCTGCTGAGCCCCGCCGTGATGCTTCTGCGTAAGAAGGGCGTTCGTGCCGGTGGGGCGGCGGCTATTGCCGAAATCGGTATGATTCTGGTGCTCGCCGGTATTATTTCGCTGACCGGTCAGCAGATTGTGCGTGGTTTTGTGTCCATGGCGGATAAGGCGATGCAGGGCTACCAGCAGCTGATTGGTTGGCTGAAGGACCTAGGCTACGAGTTCGGTGCCGACCAGCTGAACCAGCTGCTGGATCAGATGGAGAGTGCTGCAACCAATAACCCCAGCTCCGTGTTGCACGGTGTATCTCAGGTGGGTTCGACTGCGGCTGAGGTTGCGACCGGTACCCTGCTGACCCTGTTTACCCTGGTCTTCTTCCTGATGGAGGGCGAGCGTATCTGGCTGTTCGTCACCCGCCTCTTCCCGAAGGATGCGCGTGCCGCCGTCAACGGTGCGGGTCGTGCGGGCTGGAAGTCCCTGGGTGCGTACGTGCGCGTTCAGATTCTGGTGGCGGCTATTGACGCTGTCGGTATCGGCGTTGGTGCCGCAATCCTGGGTGTTCCGCTGGCTATCCCGCTGGGTGTGCTGGTCTTCCTCGGCTCCTTTGTTCCGGTGATTGGTGCCCTCATTTCCGGTGCTGTGGCTGTGCTGTTGGCGCTGGTTGCACTGGGCCCGGTGCAGGCGCTGGTTATGCTCGGTATTGTTCTGCTGGTTCAGCAGCTCGAGTCCCACATTCTGCAGCCGCTCATTATGGGTAAGGCTGTCTCCCTGCACCCGCTGGCGGTTATTTTCTCGGTGGCTGGTGGCTCCATGATTTTTGGTGCGGTGGGTGCGCTGTTCGCTGTGCCGACTTTGGCTGTGGTCAACTCGGTGGTGCGTTACTTGGCTAATCGCGGTTGGGAACACGATCCCGGCTTGCGCGATGAGGAGTTCCTCTTCCCGCACGAGGTGGCTCGCCGCGAGCAGGCTGAGGAGAAGGCCCTGGAACGGCAGGAGAGCGTCAAGAAGCTGGCCTCCCGAGTGCCGCGCCATCAGAAGGCTGAGGAGCCTGAGAATCGGGATCCCGAGGTTTCGGACTCCTCCGAAGACTAGGGGCCCGCATCGAGCGGGAGGTTTTGGCGTAGGGCACCCCGCCATCCTCGATAACGCACCGCTAACTCGTCCCGGCGATACCGCCGGCCGCGATGCCGTCTACGGCGGTGTCTCGCTAGGGGGCTACTCGCGACCGAGTAGCCCCCTTCACTGTACCCATCCTCTAAAATGGGATGAGCAATACATCACCGCCCCGCGCCCGCGGGGCAACGCACCATCAGAATGGAAACCTCGTGAGCGTAAATCTCGACTCCCTGCCCGTGACCATCACCGACATTGAACGCGCCGCAGAGCTGCTCGAAGGCGTTATTGAACGCACCCCCGTCGCTCATTCGCGTGCGCTGAGCCAGCGCCTCGGGTCCGAGGTTTTCTTCAAGTGTGAGAACCTGCAGCGTGCCGGTTCTTTCAAGGTGCGCGGTGCGTACGTGCGTATGGCGAAGCTTTCCGAGGAGGAGAAGAAGCGCGGCGTCGTGGCGGCGAGCGCGGGTAACCACGCGCAGGGTGTGGCGCTGGCGGCTGACCGTCTGGGCATTAAGGCTCGTATTTACATGCCGCTGGGTGCGGCACTGCCGAAGATTACTGCAACCCGTGATCACGGTGCTGAGGTTGAACTGTACGGTGTGACCGTGGATGAGGCTCTGGCGGAGGCGAAGCGCTACGCCGAAGAGACCGGCGCGGTGTTCGTGCACCCCTTCGACAATGAAGATATTATTGCCGGTCAGGGCACTATCGGTCTGGAGATTCTGGAGCAGGTTCCGGACGTTGACACCGTGATTGTGGGTGTTGGCGGCGGCGGTCTGCTGGCCGGTCTGTCCGCTGCTATCCGCGCGAAGGAGCAGAAGCTCGGCAAGAAGATCAAGATTATCGGTGTTCAGGCGGAGCACGCGGCGGCGTACCCGCTGTCCCTTGCCGCGGATGCTCTGGTGCCGCTGAAGAAGGTTTCTACCATCGCTGACGGTATTGCGGTGGGCCGCCCCGGCCAGATGCCTTTCTCCATCATCAAGGAGCTGGTGGATGATGTGGCGACCGTGAGCGAAGACGATATCGCTCGCGCCCTGATCTTCCTGATGGAACGTAACAAGCTTGTGGTGGAGCCTGCCGGTTCGGTGCCCGTGGCGGCGCTGATGAACGGCAAGCTGAAGGAAGAGTACGGCGACCTGGGTACGGTCGTGTGCGTGCTCTCCGGTGGCAATATTGACCCGATGCTGATGCTGAAGGTGATTCAGCGCGGTCTGTCTGCGGC
>ERZ772966.550-NODE-550-length-14399-cov-25.931260_pt1 | contig 14399 bp, 10 predicted proteins | sample MGYA00580680_ERZ772966 | MGnify/ENA primary metagenome ERZ772966 (study PRJEB29015, sample SAMEA2738055) | human oral metagenome | biome: human oral; feature: human-associated habitat; material: saliva | place: China | collected 2225 ...
TCACCACGCTGCTGGGCTCCGACACGCGGCCACGGCGCAGATCGGGCACCTCCCCGACCTCCGACAGCAATTCGGCAGTCTCCACGCCCATCGCGTCCTCGAAGCGCCCCTGGGCGATCGCCTCGGCGTAGTAGCGCGCAGCCGCCTCCGCACTGATCCTCGACAGATACACGAGGCCACCCACCACCGGCAGCACAACGAACACACACACGAGGACAACGATCATCCGCACGCGACTCTTCATGGCACTAACCCTTCTGCGCACCCGGGACCCATTTGAAATAAGAAACGGGAAGTTGCGGGGTAATATCCCGTCCAATCCGATTCAAATTCGCAGCTGCTTCCTCTTCTGATTCCTCAATGTCACCAATAAACCGCTTGACACTATGAGCTACATCATCAAGCTCCTCAGCCAAAGCGGTGAGGGCACTCATCGCAAACGCGTTGAGCTCATTAAATTCAGCTAATACGCCGTGAGGACCACGACCAATGTTACCGCTGCGCGAAAATGCAGAACCAACACTGAGGCCAGCAAGGGTTGAACTGGCAGATCTCAACTCCACAGCAAGAGGAGTTATTGCGTCATCTGCAATCGACCTAACCGCGCCCAAGTCAGAAACATTGAGTTCTTCCGATTTACCTTGCAAATAATAGGGCAGGAAGTTATACGGCTGCGGACTTGAACACACAACTCTGATCATTGCATTTACGAACGAGGCAAGCTCCTTTTCAGCAGAATTCAATGCACCACTCAAACTCTTATCGTTATCCTGATTAACAATAAGCGACTTGACCGCATTAGCACCCGCATCCAAGCCATATCCAATTCCAGAACCCTTTGCTTCGCCATCCTCTGGTGAATAAACGATGGTCGACATCACACGTATCGTAATCTTTGCGAAAGTCTTAACAATCATCGATGCACCACCCGACGCAACAGCAGTAGCCGCATCAACGACCCACTCGGCAACTTTAAGGACATCCTGAACCTTGATCGTATCCCACGAATCATCAAGCTCTTTAGGAAGCTTATCCAACACAGTTGGCAAGGCATCCAGGAAGTCATCAACAGCAGCCTTTTCAGCTTCAATAACCGAATGAAGACAATTTACAACCTGATAAATTGCATCAATCACATTGCGAATTGATCCGCTAATCTGATTACTAAATTTCGCATATTGACCACCCTTTATGAAGCCACTAAGCGTTTCGATGGTTGTAACATAGCCCGCAACACCATCCGACGCTGATAGCGCACCCTGCACGCACAGCTTATCACGCACTTGACGAAGCTCTGTGCACACTTTCTCCATTTCATCACTCTGAGGTAACGACCGAAGCGGAGAGCAGGCTTGGCGAACATTATTCCGAACCTTCTCAAACTCGGCTGCATAATCAAACACTGAAATAATCTTCGGCGTTCCTTCATATGAGATTACACCTCCACCATTCCCCCGCTCGTCAGGCATGGATACTCGCATAATCACAAGATGTTCCGAATGACGACTACCTTGCACACCCGCCCAGTAATATCCGTCTCCTTTGCTGAAACCACACCCATTCATGTATCGACTAATGGCAGCCGAAGCTATTCGGTCAACCTTCAAGTCAAACCCATAGATACTGCCAACATTCGGAACGAATGTACTTCCAGAATCGCCAAATGTTTCCATGATTCCTCCTTAAATCTTGCCTCATGCAACATTATACAAGCGACATCACAGCAAAAGCAATCAGAGTGCCAAAATAGTGAATTATTCCTGCGGCTAATAAGCGCCCACTCACGAGTTCAACGGGTAGTGAAACACCTCGCCGACCCTGAACATGACACGAGCATCGCCCGCCTCGTCGAAGCACAGCGCACCCGCCAGATCGACGGAAACAACATCGGCGTCAGTCTTAATCCAAAACGTTTCCAAACCGTCTAAACCATCGGACTGCCACCAAACCTTCTCCTCCACTTCATCGCTCACGGTGCCCGAAAAGTCGAAAGTGGGACACAGCGCGCCCTGCGCTGCTTCCGCTCCAAAACATGACCGCGCGAGCGAGTCAAAGCTTCCCTCAAACCACGCGCGCGTCTCATCGTCAGGCATCACGCTGATCGTCTTATCCGACCCGTACCCGGCCAACTCAATCGACGAGGCACCAACCTCGGAATTAATGAGCACATCGGTATGCTCACTCACCTTATCGACCGCAACCTCATAGACACCCGGGTACGCATAGACAGTCGTCGCATTAACGGGCTGGGGCACCACACCATCGGCCGACACACCCGCAGGAATAGCGACACCGTCACTGCTCGTCGCCCCCGCGCGACCAAGTGACACCCCGCCGACACTGACGTCTGAGGCATAGCCCTCCAGGGTGACTCGGTCGAATTGAGCGAGCCCCTCAGTCACTTTCCATAGCCCCACATGAGGCCGCGGAAAACCGGAACGCTCCAAAGAGATGATGCGCCGGAAGCTACGCCCGTCAATACTCATCTCAACCCACACGTCCTGCTTGCGGTCGCCGTCAGGATCGCCGATAGCGACCACACCCGTCACGCTCGCAAGAGACGACGGCTGGCTTCGACGCAGATCGGGCACCTCCCCCACCTTCGAAGACAATTCCGAGGATTCCACGCCCATCGCGTCCTCGAAGCGCCCCTGGGCGATCGCCTCGGCGTAGTAGCGCGCAGCCGCCTCCGCACTGATCCTCGACAGATACACGAGGCCACCCACCACCGGCAGCACAACGAACACACACACGAGGACAACGATCATCCGCACGCGATTCTTCATGAAACCCTCCAAAAACGACGGAAACAATTGCAACGGGCCTTCGCTTTCTGCGAGCCACGCCCCGGAATGTTCTAGCGATAGCTTCTAAAGACGATACGGCGCTCACCCGACTGATCGAAGCAGACCTCGCTCGTCAGCCCCACCGTGGTTTCATAATTACCGGTCGTGACCTGAATGGAGGGGGCACGCAGTCCTTCGCGTTGATCACCGCTGATCTCACCGACGTCGATCGAGTCGGCTCGCGGGTACTGTTGCGTGTGGCACACGGCTTCTTCCGGTTTCTCCCCCCGAAGACACGCGGTCGCCAAAGCAGCGAAGCGCTCCTGATGCCATGCGTGCGTCTCCTCATCCACGGTGATGTCGACCTGATGATGTGCACGAGTTCCCATTTCTATCGCGGAGGCTCCCGCGACGGAGTCGACAGAATACTCGGTGTGCGCGCTGAGCTGTGTCACGCCGATGACATACATGCCCGGGTACGCGTACACCTCGTGGTCATGGTGATCGGGATGCCACAGGTCGTCGCTCGCGGAAATAGAAATGCTAGCCGTGGTGCCTCCGACAGAGCCCAGCGAGACCCCGCCGACGGTTACCTCGGTGGCATAGCCTTCCGTGCGCACTGTCTCCTCACGAGCGGCTCCCTCTGCGATGCGCCAGGGACCCACGTGCAGCCTGAGAGAAGCCGTATTCTCCACGTAGATTTCACGGGTGACTGTGCGACCGTTGACGGAAAAGTCGATAGCGGCTCCCTGACGCCCCCTCACATCCCTGCCCGAATACATCCGCACAGCGGATACGGAAGAGGGCGCGGCCACCTGGGCCCGCCGCAGATCAACCACGGAACCGTGCATAACACTGATATCGTTGCGACCTCTGTCCATCTCAACGCTCAACGCATCTTCGAAACGTCCCTGCGCGATCGCCTCCGCGTAGTAGCGCACGGCTGCCTCGGCACTGGTCCTCGCCAGTGAACTCACCAAGCCAAGCAGTGGCAGGAAAACGAAGACACACACGAGGACAACAATGGTCCGCGCGCGATTCTTCGGGGACCAACTCTTACGCAGCATTGTCACGTACCCCCTCGTCACTTCTTCCTCCGATAGCGGTCACTCTCGTCGAGGATCAACACCGTGTGGGCCTCACCCGCATCGTCGAAGCACACCTCGTTGATGACATTCAGAAGCACGCGTTCGTCGGCTGTTTCTACATTGAAGCCCCGGCTCCTAAATCGCCCAAATTCCCTGGACGCCCCACCAAAGTAGACCGACTCAACACCCGATACCTCCATGCCCGGGCACACGACGCCTTCCGGCTTCTCACCCTTCACACAAGCGACGGCGAGGGACTCGAATTGTTCCTCCTGCCACGCTTCCGTCTCCTTATCGAGAGGGACCTCGAGCCTGTGGTTCAGATACCCCCGTGTGAAGGCGATAGTCTGCGCCCCCACCGAGGAATCGACGAGCACTTCGGTCCCCTCGCCGACCGTGGTCACCTCCACCGGGTACACTCCCGGATACGCAACGAAGACGACGCTGCTGCTGCCCCTGTGCCACAGTCCCTCAGTTGGCACCGTCAGCGGGATAACCGTGCCGTCGCTACCTTTCTCACTCACTGCGCCGAGCGTCATACCTCCGACGCTCACCTCAGAGGCGTACCCCTCCATGCTGAGCGGATACTTGGTAGCCAGCCCCTCAGTTACTTTCCATGCGCCCAGCAAGCCACGTTGAGAGGCATCGGGACGCAGGGAAATTGTGCGGGTCGTGACGTATCCGTTGACATTCAAGCCGATTCTGACGGCCTGGCTTCCATCCTGTTGCGCAACGCCCACGAGCGACACGCTCGTCACACTGGAGGGAACGGCAATCTGACCTCGCCGCAAATCGACGTTCTCGGACTCCACGATGCCAGAAGCCTTGTCCGTTTCCATAGCCATCGCGTCCTCGAAGCGCCCCTGGGCGATCGCCTCGGCGTAGTAGCGAGCGGCGTCCTGCGCACTCGTGCGCGACAGATACACGAGGCCACCCACCACCGGCAGCACAACGAACACACACACGAGGACAACGATCATCCGCACGCGATTCTTCATGAACTCACTCCCTCTCGCATGCCCAATCAGCCGCCGAGGGCATCGGTGCCCCCAACCTCCAAACGGTCAACATAAGACAGCCTAGTACATACACCTGTGGGGTGGACCAACAGGTCCACCCCACAGACAAGGCGCATGTGGCCTCAGCGCACGCGGAACTCGATCGTGGTTCCCTCGCCGACGTCGATGAGGTCGCCGTCGTTCAGTGCGATCGTCACCATGGGGGTGACGTCCTGGAAGGATCCGTCAGCGTGGCGCAGGACGGTGCCGTTGGCGCTGCCCAGGTCCATGAGGGCCCACGAGCCGGGCGTCGTCATCATGACGGCGCAGTGCGAACGCGAGATCTCGGTGGCCGGGCTGGGCACGCGCAGCACGGTCGCCACGGGGCGGCCGGTGAGGGCGCGGGCGTCGGGGTCGCGGCCGATGACGACGTCGCGCGAGACCTCGACGGGCACGGTGCCGCCGTGGATCAGGAAGGCGACGGGGGCGGCCGGGCCGGCGTTGACGGGGGCGAGGCGCAGGATCGTGGCCTCAGTGTCGGTCTCGGCACCCAGGTCGGCCAGTCCGGCGGCGCTCATGGCCTCGGGCGCGGCGGGAGGCTCGGGTGCCGTCTCGGGAGCGGGCTCCGGCGCAGGAGCGGGCTCAACCTCAGGCTCGGGCTCCAGCGCAGCCTCGGGCGCAACCTCAACCTCGGGCTCAGGAGCAGGCTCGGGTTCGGGCTCGAACGAGGTGGACTCCGAGTAGGCGGCCAGGCGCTCGGTCGACGCGGCGGTGTTGACCGGCGGCTCGACGGCGTCGGCGACGACGTAGAGCTCACTCGAGGTCTGCTCGACCTCATCCTCAGCGACGTCCTCGACCGCATCCGTGGCCTCGACCTGCTCAGGCGCGGCGGTGCGCGCGGTGGGCGTCAGCGAGACGGGGCCGTTGGCGGTGGCTGCGAGGAACTGAGCCTCGACGGCGGCCAGGTCGACCGACGACGTGTGCGTGGTGGTCGGCTCGGGCAGTTCCTCGCGTGCGTCGCGGCGGGCGCGGCGCTCGTGGTCGGGGATGTCGGGGTTGATGAGGAAGCCCATCGTGTCGACGGGCAGGGATGCCAGGGCCTCGACCTCGTCCAGGGCGCGGCCGATGCGAATCTCGGCGGCCTCGACGCGGTCGGCGGCGGGGACCATCCACGTAATCTCGTCGCCCTCGTTGATGCTGGCCTCGAAGGTCTGCCACTCACCGGGGTTGAAGGGCCAGGCCCAGATCGGGTCGGTCCACACCTGCTCAGTGATCTGTCCCGCGGCGCGCATGCGCAACTGGATGTTGCCGAGGACCGTCAAGTAGGGCTGTTCGCCGGCGCAGTCAAGGAGCAGGACGTCACCCTGCTCGGCCTGCACGTGGGAGAGCCACGCCTGCGTGTCAGCTCGTCCCCACACGACATCGGCCGCGGAGTCCGCAAATTCGAGCGGCACCAACGCCGCACCGAGGGGTCCGGTGACGAGCATCGCGCCCTGTCCGCGACACAAGAAGCGTCCAATCTGAAGCATCAGTCACTGCCTTCTCTACGAGGAACCCGGCGCGCTGTCTGAATCGACGCCGGACGTACTGGTTGAATCATTCGATTCATGACATTCGTTGTCAATGTTACTCGTGATTGAGTTCCTGCGTAGACTACAACCGCAGTTGAGTTGTCACGAGTGCCGGCTTCGAGGCTGGCTTTCACGAGGGAATCGGCGGTTCCCTGCGGACCGTTGCCAGCGGCGACGATCGCGTGGATCTGGGAGTCTTGCAGGACCCCGTGCACGCCATCTGTACAGATGACGGCGCGATCGCCCTCCTCGAGGGGCATGATCGTGTAGTCCGCCTTGACGCTGCCGGATTGCCCGGCTCCCAGTGCCTTGGTGACGACGTTGGCCGGCGGAATCACCTGCGGCGCGCCGGAGGTGGCGGCCAGGTCGCGGGCCTCCTGCAAAGCGGAGTGGTCGTGGGTGAGCTGACGGATCCCGCCGGGTCCCACGACGTAGGCGCGCGAGTCGCCGACGTTGAAGGAGAGCCAGTAGGGGCCTTCGGCGGTCCACAGGACCATGAGGCCGGACAGGGTGGTGCCGGGCGCGCTCATCGGGTTATCAACGGGCGCCAGGCCAGCGACGGCAGTGGCCGCCGCATCGATGGCCACAGAGAGATCGACTAGATCGACGGGGCGGTTTCCGAGGCGCTCGGGGCTCAGGAACTGCCGCAGAGTGATGACTGCCTTCGACGAGGCCTGGGCACCGCCGAGGTGGCCACCCATTCCATCGGCGACCGCGAAGACGGGCGAAACCGCCAGCCAGGAGTCTTCGTTTTCGGAGCGGACGGGACCGATGTCGGTCGACGCGCCCCACGATAGTGGGGCACGCTCAGCATGTTCACCCTGAGCCATCTACCTTCGTCTTTCTCGCTGCGTTGGGCGCGTGGGATAACGCGTAACACCGTCATTCTACACGCGAGCCAGAAATGGTTACGTGCTATCGAACGGGATCTGACCAGGCGAGCTGAGCGCGGAAGGTGCCCGCCTCGCGCGAGACGACGATCGCTCGACCGGGCAGTGCGCGAACCGGCTTCAAACGCCCGATAACCTGACCTTCGTCCGGGTTACCGGACAACATGATGCCTGTCGACCCGAGGTCAATGAGGGAACGCAGGACGCGCTCGTACAGGGCCCCAGAGGCGCCACCCATTCGCCTCGTGATAACCAGGTGGAGACCAACATCACCCGCCTGGGCCAGCAGCGGCTGTAGCGCCGCGAGCGGATTTCCCTCGGAGGTCACGACAAGGTCGTAGTCGTCGACGAGGACCCAGAACTCCGGCCCCTTCCACCAGCTTCTATGCGCGAGCTGTTCGGGGGTCACGTCGTCGCCGGGCAGGCGTTCCTTCAGGTATGCCGCGAACTCAGCCATTTCGCTTGCGACAGACTCGTTCGTCGTCAGGTAGGCGGCCAGGTACTCCTTCGGAACGGCACCGAGGGAGGTGCGGCGACGGTCGACGAAGATGATCTGCGCCTCCTGGGGCGTATTCCTGGCCACGATTTCGCGTGCGAGAGAGCGCAGGAACGTCGTCTTGCCGGACTTGGAGTCGCCGAAGAGGTAGAGGTGGTGCTCGGAGTTCGGGTCGAAGCGGAACGCCCCGAGTCGCGATTCTTCGACACCGAGCATAAGCGCGTGGGCTCGACCCTGCACCGGGGCGAGCGCGCCGGGCAGCTGCGCGATCTCCTCGGCAGTGACCTTGGTCGGCAGGAGGCGCAGCTTGGGGCCGGGTCCGGCGGGCAGCGCCGCGCGAATCCGCTCAATCGTGGTGACCACGCCCTCGTTGACGGTCGCCGGGTCCGCCTCGCCATCCGCGCGGGGCAGGGCGACGAGGACGTGGTGCTTGGACGCGCACACTCCTCGGCCCGGCCGAGCGTCGGGGATCTGCTTCTGCACGTTACGGTCCAGCGCGGAGTCGCGGAAGTCGCCGATCTTGAGTTCGAGCCTCGAACCGAGCATGTCGACGACCTGCATGCGGAAGTCACTCCAGCGGGGCGTTGCGGCCACGAGGTGCACGCCGAACGTCAGGGCGGTGTTGAGCATGCGACCGATCCGCATGTCGAGGTCGTCGAAGTCGGCCTTGAGGGAGGCCCAGTTGTCGACAACGAGGAACACGTCGCCGTATCCGTCGTCGTAGAGCCCCTGGGCGCGACCGCGCCGGTAGGTCTCGATCGAGTCGATCTTGTGCTGCTGGAAATAGCGCGCGCGATCCTCGATAATGCCTTGGACCTCGGCGAGGATTCGGGTGAGGACTTCACCGGTGTCGCGCGTGGCGATACCGGCGACGTGGGGGGCGTCTGCGAAGGACGCGAAGGTTCCGCCGCCCAGGTCGATGATGTAGAACTGGACTTCCTGCGGCGTGTAGATGAGCGAGAGCGACATGACGAGGGAGCGCAGCGCCATCGATTTGCCGGTCAGTGGGCCGCCAACGACCGCGAAGTTACCGCCCGCACCCGACAGGTCGAAGGTGAGCAGGTCGCGGCGCTGCTCAAGCGGGATGTCCCTGATGCCCAGCGGGAAGACGAGGGAGCCGCGCTGGCGCCACTCCATCGACACGTAGCCGAAGCCGTCGACGGGTGCGAGGTCGGGCATCATCTGGTCGAAGGTGTCGGGCACGTCCAGCGGGGGCAGCCACACCTGGTGGGCGGGTACGCCCTTACCGGTCATCTTCGCCACCGCGATGTCAAGCTCGCTCATGTCTGCCCACTTGGCGTCCCCGGGCAGGCTCATGACTTCTTCGGACGAGGCCGGGGCTGCGATGGGCTCTTCGCGTGTCAGGACTGGGGCCAGGGTGAAGGGCAGGACCTTGATCGAACGGTCCGGCGTTCCAGCCGTGGACAGCTGGGTAGAGCCGACGGTTCGCTGCGGCGGCGGGGCCGCGACGTACGAGGCACGGAAGCGGATGAGTTCGTCCGTGCCGGGCATGAGGAAGCCGGAGCCGGGCAGCGAGGGGAGCTCGTATGCGTCCGGCACGCCCAGAACCTCGCGGGACTCGCTGGCTGAGAAGGTCTTGAGGCCCACGCGGTAGGACAGGTGAGACTCAAGGCCGCGCATCCTCGAGGTTTCGAGCCTTTGCGAGGCGAGGAGCAGGTGGATCGAAAGCGAACGGCCCAGGCGGCCGATCGCGACGAACAGCTCGGCGAACTCGGGCTTGGCGGTGAGCAGCTCGGAGAACTCGTCGAGGATCAGGAAGAGGGCGGGCATCGGGGGGAAGGAATGCTTGCCCGCGATACGGTCCTCCTCATACTGGGTGACGTTGGCGTAGTTACCCGCCTCGCGCAGGACTTCCTGGCGGCGCACCATCTCGCCCTTGAGCGCGTCTTGCATGCGGTCCACCAGGGACAGCTCGGACTCGAGGTTGGAGATCATGGCGGACACGTGCGGCATCTCGGACATGCCCGCGAAGGTCGCGCCACCCTTGAAGTCAACGAGGACGAAGTTGAGCTGCTCGGGCGAGTGGGTCAGGGCCAGAGCCAAGACGAGGGTACGAAGGACCTCCGACTTACCCGAACCGGTTGCGCCGATCAGGAGGCCGTGGGGGCCCATGCCCTGCTGGGCGGACTCTTTGATGTCGAGCAGGACGGGGACGCCTTCGGGGGTGACACCGAAGGGGACGCGCAGGCGGTTCCTGCCCTCGCGACGCACCCAGGCCCGCTCGGGATCGTAGTCTCGGATGTCGCCCAATTGCAGGAGCTCCATGAGGTCCACGGAGCGCTTGACGTCCGAGCGCCCGACGGGCGTCTCGCTCTCTTTCTTCTCGGTGCCCATGGCGAAGGGAGTCAGTCGCCGGGCGATGGCCTCGGCCTGAGCGCGCCCCACCCGCTCCCATTCGCCGACGATCGCCTGGTGACTGAAAAGGTTGACCTCGAGCACGCCGCGCGTCTGTCCTTTCGCCACGGGGTGGACGAGGAGGCGCACCGTCGACGGGCTCGTCAGCGCCCCCCACTTCTCGTGCAGGTTCACGACAGTCACGCCGGCAGCGCCGTCGCGAGAACCGATCTGGGTTGAGGCGGGCAGCTCAGCGCCGTCGCACACGACGAGGACGTGCGGCCAGGGCGTCAGATCACCACGTGGGGTAAAGCCCGGCCGATCCGTCACGTCGGAGCCGAGGAGGTCCAGCAGATCGATGTCCTCAGTGACCACCATGCGGGCGGGGCCCACGGCGTCCGACTCGACGGTCGAACCGGCGTGAGGGAGCCACTTGACCCACTCCCACTCCGTGAGACGATCCGGCGAGCACAGCACCGCGATACGCAAGTACGAGGGGCTGACGAAGGTCGCCAGGTGCGTCATGATCAGCCGCGCGACGCCGATCGTGTCCTCGCGGCGGCCCGCCAGCTCGACATGCGAATAATCCTCCAGGGGAACACCGAAGGCGACGCTGTCCAGGTTGCGGTGAGTCTCAACAAAGCGCGTCATCGCAGACAGGCACACAATGTCCGGGTTCGCCATGGGCGGCAAGTCGGGAGCCAGCAGCTCCATCGCCAAGCTCTGCTCAGACACGCCAACTCGCGCATTGAGCATTTCGACGCCCGGCTCACGCTCCCACACGCGCTCACCCTGTTCCGCCACCGCAACCAAGGCCTCGGGCGCGGGAAGAGCCCAGTTCACGAAAGCCCGCTGGCGGTCAGCGACGTTACGGACCGTCTGCCTCGTTTCCGACAGGTACGCCAGGTACTCACCGCGCAGCGTCCGAACCTTCTGACGATGCTGGGAGACCTGCCGATAGACGTTGAACGCGACCATGGCGACCATGGCGAACACCATGCCGCCCGCCATCATCAGCATCATCGAGTTGCGACCCTGACCTGCGCCCCCGCTGGCCTGGGAGATCGCCATGAACACCATGACGCCCATCGAGCCCATCATCGGGACCACCATCGCAAGCACGTTACCAATGCCCGCGGCCTCAGCCTGGTTCGGCGGAGCCTGGATGGGAATCTTCCCTTCGGGCATCTCCGGTACGCCCTCCAAGCGATCCTCAGAGTCAGCCATCGTTCCTCCCTTGTCACCGCACCCGGGTAGCAGTAGTCCCCGCTATCCTAACGTGGACCACAGTCGAACTTTTGCCAAGCCCGCGTCAGATGACACAATACTGTCTGAGAGTGTCGTCCGTGTCGGAGACGAAAGGAGGCTCGCGTGGGACAAACACAGGCATCGATTACCGTCGTCGGCAGCTCCCACCGGGAGGACTACGTCATCCCCGCCGGATTGACGATCGCGGGCCTGCTCGCACTCATCGAAGTTGATCTGACCAAGCTGTCAGCTCGCCTCACACTCGGAGGCGGACGCCCCGTCGAGCTCGGCGCTGTCATCGGACGAGACATTCCCTCCGGTTCGGTCATCACCATCGTCGGCACGCAGGAATCAGCCCAAGCGGTGGCAGCGGACCAGCGTTCCAGAAACAACCGGCGCTTCCGGCCGGCGCTCACAGCGACGGCCTTCGTATTCGTTGCCTCCGTCGTGTCTCTCCTCGGCGTCCTCCTGCCCGTGCTCGCCCTGTATCGCAACGGCTACGACATGCTCCCCTCGCTCGCGACTGACACATGGGGACGCCTGGGCCTGGGGATCGTGTGCGCACTCATCTGGTCGTGCCCGCTCCTGGCCCCGAGCAACGCAACGCGCGGCTTCGTCCTCGTCACCTGTTGCGCCGCCGCCGGGGTGAGCGTCGGCGTCGCAGCCACTCCCCTACCCGGCTCGCTTACCCTGCTGCCCGTCATCGTCACCTGGTCCTGCCTGATCGTCGCCAGCCTCGTTCTTTTCGCCAGGCCCACGCCGAGCGCGCGCGTCACCGTCCAGTGTTTCGCACTGATTGCCGTGACCGTCACGGTCGCATCCCTCAGCGCACTGAGCAGCATCCGCTTCGCCCCGCTGATCTTCACCGCGTCGATTTTTTTCGTCTCACTGTCTCCTCACCTGGCCCTCCAGGTCCCCGACCACCAGGTGCTCGACCTGCCGCTGGTCATGAAGCGCCTCCCCTCCATTCGCCTCACCGTCCTGCAGCCACCATCGCGAATCACGCCGCTGCGCGTCAACAAGACGCTGGCGGAAGCGTACGACCGCTCCCGCACGATCCTGTGGAACGCGACCATCGTTGCGCTCATTTCCGGCCTGTTGACCGCCTACCAGATGCCGGTCGGCGAGGAGACGCCCTACGCCGGCTACGCCACGCTCGCGCTGTGCCTCCTCGCAATCCTCGCCCTGGTCACCAACGCGCGTTCTAAGCGCGACCGGCTGACGCATTACGGGCCTCGTCTCGCGGCGCTCGCGATCTGGGTGATGCTTTTCTTCGCGCCCGGTTGGGACCGCTACCTCCTGCGCTCCACGGGCGAGTCGCCGGCACCGACGTTACTGTTCGCGCAGCACGTCATCCTGCCTTTCTCCCTGTGCCTGCTGGCTGTGATCGTGCCCGTCGTGGCGCTCATCCGCTCGGGCCGCGAGCCCTCCGCTCTGGTCGGGAGAATTATCGACATCATCCAGGGGCTTTCACTCACGTTGCTCCTACCAGCCGCGACCTACGGGTCAGGACTTTTCGATCTCGTTTGGCGGAAGGTGCTATGACAGCCACATCACCCGACCTCGTTGCCGTCCCCGTATCCCCCGGCAAGCGCGTTGCTGCGCTCCTCATCGATATCGTCGGCGCTGCGCTGTTCGGTGCCGTCGCCTCGGCCCTGTCACACGGCAACGTTGCCATCATCGTGACGACCATCGTCGAATACGTTGCCCTCCAGGCCATCCTGATCGCACTGCACGGTCGTTCGGTGGGTGCCTTCCTGGCGCGTTGCGCGCTGGTGCGCGCTGGTTCGTCGCAATTGTCTCCCTCGCTGATGGTGTCCGCGGGGTATGTCATCCTGACGGCTCTGTCCTCGCTGATCCCGCCCCTGCCCGTCATCTTCGTTCTTCTGGGAGGCCAACGCGGGTCGTGGATGGCGAAACTGTTCTCACTTCAGTGCGTGACCTTCGTACCGGAGGACACAATCGACGAGGCCGTGGCGTCGCCCAGCCCCTACGGCAAGGCGGGTGCAGGCATCGCCGAGGGCCATACGAGTTTCTCCTCCGTGACCGACATTCCCTCGGCACCGATCAGCCACTCCAGCGAGTCACCGGCAAGCGCGCTGCCCAGCGTTAAACTGCCCAAGCCCAGCGCCGAGCTGCCCAAGCCCAGCGCCCCGGCGAGCTCACGCGCCTGGCCTGCCCCAGCCCCGGCCTCGTCAGTGCCGTACATGCCCGGCCCGCAGATTCCCGCCCCCGTCCAGGAGGCGCCCGCCGCGGCACCCGTCCAACAGGAGGCGATGCCCGAGGCGCCGACGCCTGCGTGGGCTCGCGAGACGCAGGCCCCGAAGGCTCCCATCGGGGCACCGATACCCACGCCGACGCCGGTTCAGGAGACGCAGGCCCCGAAGGCTCCCGTTGCACGCCCGGCACCGACCGCGCGTTTCTCCGCGCCCACGCCGCAACCCCCCGCTCGAGAGGCGAGCGCCGAGGCGCCTCCCGCCGAGGTCGAAGCCCCTCGCCCGCCGGAGCCCGCTGTCCCCGCGCCCGCTGTCCCCACGACCGCGCCTGCTGTCCCCACGACCGCGCCGAAACCTGCTGCCACAGCGACCAACAGCACCGAGGCCTCGGCGCCGGCGAGCGCGTCCTACGCCGCACTCCTGCTCGATACGGGCCAATCAATCCCCGTCAACCGCACGATCGTGCTCGGCCGCGCGCCCTCGCCGCAGCGCGCCACGGACTCCCCGATCCCCGTGGAGGATCAGACGCGCTCGCTTTCGCGTACGCACGTGCGCATCGCCCCCTCCGAGGGCGGCATTACGATCGAAGACCTTAACTCGGCGAACGGGACGCGCGCCCGTTCCCCCAACGGGCAGACCCACACCCTGGTTCCCGGCCAGCCCATCGAGCTTCCCATGAACAGTCAGCTGCTGCTGGGTGAACGCCTCATTTCCGTTGTGGACCTGCGCCAGCGGCGCTAGCGTGAGGCTG
>ERZ772966.554-NODE-554-length-14369-cov-25.625192_pt1 | contig 14369 bp, 11 predicted proteins | sample MGYA00580680_ERZ772966 | MGnify/ENA primary metagenome ERZ772966 (study PRJEB29015, sample SAMEA2738055) | human oral metagenome | biome: human oral; feature: human-associated habitat; material: saliva | place: China | collected 2225 ...
TCGGCATGATGAACACGGCGGACCGCAGCCTCGCGATGCTCGACTACGCGCTGCGCCGCCGATTCGCCTTCGTGGAACTGAGTCCCGCCTTCGACTCTGACGGCTTCCGAGCCTACGTATCGACGCTTGGAAGCACCCGCTTCAAGAAGCTGATTCGTGTGGTCGTGCAGCTCAACGAGGCGATCGTAGCCGATGAGTCCCTCGGCGACGGATTCCGTATCGGCCACAGCTACTTCTGCAACATGGACGCCGACACCTGCACCGACGCGGCCCTGGACTCGATCGTGGAGTACGAACTCATCCCGATGCTCAAGGAATACTGGTTCGACGAGTCAGATAACGTTGAGGAGTGGGCGCGGAAGCTGAACGAGGACGCGCGTTGAATCGCATCCGCAACCTCTACCACATGCTTGCCTACGCCTTCTCGGTGCTGAACAAACCGAAATACCGCGCCTTGGCCACGGAGGACTTTGACAACGCCGCCGAGCTGTGCGCCGCCATCCTCGAGAGAGGCGTGTCCCTGCAACTCAAACGAGGCCTCGGGCAGGAGTACCTGAACCGGACCGAGGCCCGCTCCTCACTGCGCGGCAAAATCGAGGTCACCGAATCCGTGAAGTCGCAGACGATCTGGCGCCGCCAGCTGGTGTGCTCCTACGACGAGTTCAGCGTTGACACGACGATGAACCGCGTCATCAAGGCGACGGTCGCGCTGCTCGTGCGCTCGGATATCTCCAGGGCGCGCAAGAAGAGCCTGAAGAAGCTCATGGTCTTCTTTGCGGACGTGCGCGAGATCGATCTGCACGCGGTCGACTGGAACATGCGCTACGACCGCAACAACCGCACGTACCGCATGTTGATGGCGGTGTGTTGGCTCGTCGTCAAAGGGTTGCTTCAAACCCAGAGCGACGGCAGCGTGCGCATGATGGATTTCTTCGACGAGCAGCGCATGAGCCGCCTCTACGAGAAATTTATCCTCGAGTATTACCGCAGAGAGCATCCGCGTCTGCACGCCAGCGCGTCCTTCATCGACTGGGCGCTCGACGACGGCATGTCGGAGGGCCTGCCCGCCATGCGCAGCGACATCACACTGAGCGCTCGCGGCCGCGTCCTCATTATTGACGCGAAGTACTACGCGTCCACGATGCAGAGCAACTTCGACAAGAGGACCCTGCATTCGGGGAACCTGTACCAGATCTTCGCGTACGTGAAGAACAAGCAGGTGGCCTTCGAGCGCGCGGGGGAGAGTGCCGAGGTTTCGGGCATGCTCCTATACGCCGCGACCGACGAGGACGTCCAGCCCGACGCCACCTACCGCATGAGTGGCAACCGCATCAGCGCGACGACGCTTGACCTGGATCGGCCTTTCGAGGAGATCCGCGCGCAGTTGGACACTATCGCCGAAACACTCACTGGTCCGTCAGCTCCGGCTTCGTGAATGAGCGAACCTGGGCGGCGTCCGAATCGATCTCGGGGGCCTTCATGGGCTTCTTCGACGCCGACTCCAGAGCGGTGACGGAACGCGCTCGGGACAGTAGTCGGTTCTCCATCGAGGACACGGCCTTGTTGTAGAAGTCCACGCTGCGCGCCAGGCTCTTGCCCAGATTCTCCATGTGGCCCGCGACGACGCCGAGCCGCTCGTACAGGTCACGGCCCAGCGCGATGATCTGGTCCGCCTGCTCGTTGATATTCGTGCGCGCCCACGCCGTCGCGCACGTGCGCGCAACCGCCAGCAGCGTGACGGGGGAGCAGAGCGCCACGCCACGAGCCATCGCATCGTCCAGGAGCGATGCGTCCGCGCGCAGCGCCGCCGATAGCGCGGCCTCGGAGGGGACGAACAGGATGACCAGCTCGGGGGAAGAACCGAGCAGACGCGCATAGTCACGCGAGGCCAACGCATCCACGTGAGAGCGCAGCGCCTTCGCGTGTGCCACCAGCTCCGAACGTCGCCGAGCCTCCGCCATCTCACCGCTCTCCTCGATACCGCATGCCCTCAGGTACGCGTCCATCGGGGCCTTCGCGTCGAGTGCCAGGAAGCCCTGCCCGGGCAGGTGAATCGTCACGTCGGGTCGCCCGCGGTCACCCGACGTACTCTCCGCGCCCAGGCCTCGTCCCTGAGTGAGCGCACCAATCGAGCGTTGTTCCGCGAAGTCGACGTGCGGCAGCATCCCCGACGCCTCCAGGATGCGGGCGAGCTCGACCTCGCCCCACGTGCCGCGCGCGCTGCGCGACCGCAGCGCCCCCTCCAGGGAGGCGGTGGTGCGGGCCAGCTCGGCCTCACGCTGGGCGGTTTCGCGTAGCTGCTCCGCGAGGGCCCCGTGCTGGCGGGCGCGCGTGGCCTCCATCTGATCGACGCGCAGCGTCATCTGCTCAAGCTGGGTGCGAACCGGGGCGAGCGCCTGCAACACGGACGCATCGCCAGCCGAGCGAGCCTCGGCGGATTCGACGCGCCGCGACAGCTCCTCGGCGCGGGCCTGCCACCGGGCGGCCTCCGCGCGCAACGCGCCCACGTCCTCGCCCGGCTGCGAGGCGCGGCGCGCCACCGCCCCCACGTATCCGAGCAGAGCGCCCACGACCAAGCCAATCAGGAGAAAAACAAGTGACATACCCATGCCCGCACGATACGAGGGGGCGTGCACATCTGCGTCCAGCGGGCGGTCCGCAGGTGTCCAGCAACCATCCAGGGCTACGCTCAGTCGCCTATCCTGGGTGTAAGACTCACGGGGGGAGGGGCATGGAAGCCGTCGATTCGCGCACGATGCACGTACTGATTCGCGACAAGGACTCGCAGAACTGGCAGGACTGCACCTGGAAGGTCGCCAAGGCCCGCCGCGATGGGGGCCGTATCGTCGTGACCTACACCAACGGCAAAGAGTATCCGTATGGCGAGGATCGTGTGCGCATCTACGACCAGGTCGAGCGCCGAGAGATCGACGCCCTCGACGAGGTTCGTGTGAACGGGCAGCGCTGGAAAAACGTAGAGATCATCTGGACCCTGCGCCGCTCGGGGCACCCGCGCAATCCCCGCTACACGGTGGCCTATCGGAAACCCGACGGTAAGCTCGCGCTTCGGAGAGGTGGGAGCGACGAGGTTAGAGTGACGTATGCGACCGCGCAGGACCGGCACAACGCCTCCACTCTTGACTACGTCCGTAAGGAAGTCCGCGCGCAGGCTCGACGGGCCGGGGCAACATTGGACACGAGCGGGCGCTATCCCAAGTGGGTCGGTGCGGACCACATGCTGCCCGACGCTATTCTCGCGAACGTGTGGGAGTGGCTCCCGAGCGCCCCGAAAGGCTCCGCCCTGGAGGCCTTCCTTGCAGGAACCTCCTCCCAGAAGACCGGCGCGAGCGACCGGCTCATCATGCCCTTTCACTCCAACATTGATCAACGCAACGCGATCCGGGCCGCGCTCACGCATCAGATCTCGATCATCGACGGCCCGCCCGGTACTGGCAAGACGCAGACGATCCTCAACCTGATCGCTTCTCTTATCGCCCAGGGCAAGTCGGTGGGCGTCGTCGCGGGCGCCAACTCCGCAGTCGATAACGTGGTCGACAAGCTGACGGAGGAAGGCTACGGCTTCCTGGTTGCAACGGTCGGGAGCGTCGCGCGCGTCAAGGATTTTCATCAGCGTGAGGGAATCCTTGAACAAAAGCGCGAGGCCTGGGCTCGCCATGCGTCCGACGGTTCGTCGGGTGCGCCGACCGCCGTCGACGACGCCGAGCTGCGGGCCGCGGAGGAACGCCTGGTGGGCCTGTGGGAGGATGCGCGCGATGTTCCTGAGTATCGTGCGCGCCTGACTGCGACGCGCCGGGAGCACCGCCTCTTCGAGGAAAAGGTGCGGGAGAGTCGGCGACTGGTTCCCGATATTTCGAGCCTGCCCGTCCTTCGGCGGGGCTCAGAAACTATCGCTCACTTGCTTGCCCTCGCACGCTGTGCGCCGAGGCCTGGGCGCGGTCCTCGGGGCATCGTCGAGCGGGTGCGTCGTTATTTCACTTATGGCTCCCTGAAAGGTATTGACCTGGCGGACACGGACGTGCAGTCGGCGCTCCAGTTCGCCTTCTACGAGGCTCGCGAACGTGAACTGACCCAACGCATCGAGGAAGCGGAGGCCCGGTTAGCCCGCCGAGGCCTCGTCGAGGAGAGTGCCGCGTACCGTCAGCGATCCCGCGAGGCACTGGACGCCGCTCTCCTGGAGCGATTCGAGCGCGAGAGCCCGAGTCGCCTCAGCCCCTGTGAGCGGCTCAACCGACAGACGGACATCCTGCTGCGCACCTACCCTGTCGTGGCGTCCACTTGTTTCTCGATTCGCAACAACCTGGCCCAGGACGTGACGCTGGACTGGATCATCATTGACGAAGCGTCGCAGGTTCTGCTCCCGCAGGGCATGGCTGCTCTGAGCAAGGCGCGTAACGCCGTCATCGTCGGGGACGCCAAGCAGCTCGGGCCGATCTTCCAGGGGTGGGACGAGAGCAAGCAGGCGCCTGCCGAGGAACGATTCGACGTGCGCAAGGTGTCGCTGCTCGACTCCGTGAAAATGATGGCCGAGGACGCGCAGGTGCCCAGCACCTTGCTGAAAGAGCACTACCGCTGCCACCCCGCGATCATCGAGTTCTGCAATCGCATGTATTACGACGGCCAGCTCATTCCGATGCGCGTCCCCGCAGAAGGCGCCCCCGATCCGCTTGAAATCGTATACGCGGCGCCCGGCAATCACGCGCGGCGGCCATCGCGCGGCAGTGGGTTCTTCTCTCAACGGGAGATTGAGATCATCGCGCAGCTCGAGGATATGCAGGTCATCCGAGAGGGAATCGGCGCGAAGGAGAAGGACGCATCTGGCGACTTTGTTCTGGGCATCGTGACTCCGTTCCGAGCGCAGGCAACGAACCTGGGTCAGCGAATTCGTGCTGAGCAAGGCGACGGTCAGTACTCGCGTTGGCTGGCGGAAACCGCGCACAAATTCCAGGGGCGAGGCGCGGGAACGGTCATCTTGTCGACGGTTCTCAATGCCGGTGATCGCTCCGCTGCGCGCGAGTTCTACGATGCTGATTCCATGACGAACGTGATTGTTTCGCGCGCGAAGGACCGTTTTATCGTCGTGACTGCGCACGGTGGCGTGCGCTTCAGTCGAAATATCTCGGCGCTGCTTGAATACATTGAGATGTATGACCCTAGCTCCGTTATCCAATCGGACATTGTGTCTATCTTTGATGTCCTGTACAGCGCTTACAGTGAGTCGTTGGAACGGTATTCGCGTGCCAAATGGGCCGATCGTCGGCGCTCTCCCGCCGAGAATGTCGCGGACCAGTGCCTGCGAGAGATTCTTGCGGAACCGGCCTATTCGCGCTTTGGCTATCAGATTGAGGTGTTCCTCAAAGATGCGTTGCCGAATACGCGTCGCCTCAGCGAGGAGCAGCGTACCTTCACGTTCACGGATAGCGCGCTTGATTTCGGCGTGTATTCGCGGGTGACTGGCCGCCTTGTCCTCGCCATCGAGGTCGACGGCTGGACGTATCACGGTGCCAGTGATGCTCAGCGCAAGCGTGACGCCCTCAAGGATTCGATCATGGCCGCCTATGGGGTCCCAGTCTTGCGCCTGCCGACAAACGGGTCGGGGGAGGAACGTCTCATCCGGGAGGCGTTGGACAAGCTGCTCTGAGCGGGGGCTTGCGTCCGTTTGGTGGTCGGCCTTGACAGTGGGTCCGTTGGTCCCCAGTGCGTGTGCGTTTGTTGTTTGACGAGGTCGGGGCGGGGTTGGGTGGAGGCGTGCACGTTCGTGCGGGTTGGGTGGGACAACGTGCCATGGTACTTACCGCATATTCTTGGTGTTTCGTGTCGTTTCTGCGCGTAATCTGGCAGGAACAGGATGTGCTTCCAGCGTCGGAAGCGCCCAGGAGGAGACCTCACAGGAGAGGTGTATACGTCATGATGGTCCCACCCCTATCTGAACGTCCCGTGACCGAGGAGGACGAGGAGCAGTTCCGCCGCGAGTCCACTCCGCGTAAGTACACGCTGTGGGAGCGATGGGCCGATTATCGGGCTGATGTGAAGCGCAACCGGCCCAAGGGAGCGAAGGCTCGTTTTCGGGCGTGGATGGACGCCGACGCCGTGGATTGGGGGATCCGCGTCGCCGTCGTGTTCTTGTTCATTGGCGGATCCTACTCGCTCTACATCAACGGTGTTGCTTACGGCTGGTGGCACGCCTGGGGCGAGAAGCCCACCGTTGCGGCGACGACTACCCCCGCTGCTCGGCCTTCGCCGTCCGCATCGAGCGAGCCTGCCATGTCCGGCGGCTACGAGATCGGACCCGACGGCGTCCTGGTGCGCCCAGCCGAGCATGCGGCCTCGACCTACACCAAACCCGAACTACCCGAAGAGGCCAAAGAAAACACAGAAAGAGGAGCAGAACTCGCCGCGGAGTACCTCATCGACACGATTACCTACGCGTGGAACACCGGAGACACACAGCCCTTCGAAGACATCACAGAGCCCGGAAAAGAAGTTCGAGAGACGTACATTCACAACGTCAACGAACTCTATTCCCACGGCTGGATGTACGACAGCAGCTCTACGGTGACGAAAATCCTACAAGTCGCTCCGGTAGACACGGAAGAACATCCCAAAGTCGAGCCTGACACAATTCTAGTCATCTTTGATATTGAGTCGAGTAATGGTACTGCATGTATTGATCAAAGAATCTTTATCAGCGAAGGCACGTACCCATCAAGAGTATTCCTACATATGACGTGGAAGAATGGGCGTTGGATCGATACAGGGATAGGAGTAACTCATGACACTGAAAGCTAGTATTGCACTTTCCTGCTCATTCGCAATAGCTCTCATATGCGCGTGCCCACATAACGCCCAAGCAATTACAAATCCGGTGCCGACGAGTGCTTCGGATCTCTGCTCTGACTCCGGCACTTCAACATTCAACTTCTGTTCAGCCGGAGTTGACGACACCGTAAATACAACTATGCAATATAACAGCAATCAGCAATCTTCGGGAAAGGATGGGGATAGTTCTTCGTCAACTGTGGATGATCAAAGAGCGCAGAAGACGGCTGATAATACGCCTGATCCTCGTGCGTTGGCGTATGAGGAGTGGGCTCGTTGCAAGGCAGCAGCTCCAGGAAAGGGACCTAAAGGCAGTGCTGCCTCTAGTACGAACTACGACGATGCGTGTCCTCTTCCTCCAGCACCACAACGCGGCAACGATCAAGCCCAGGATCCTGGGCGCCAGCCCACAACGCAGGACATCCTCTACGCCGCCGCCACCATCATCCACGCCGACGGTGCTGGCCTGTACAAGCGCCCATTGAACGTCTCGTACACGAACAAATACATTCCCTCCATCGTTGCGGTCACCAGTCCCACCCAGACCCACGTCATCAACCTGCTCGGCCACGACATCACCATCACCCTCACGGCCACGAGTTATGAGTGGAGTTGGGGTGATGGGACCCCGAACCTGGTCACCACGTCCACTGGTTTGGTGTGGCAAGAAGGCATGGACCTCAACACTGATCCACGCCTGATCCGCCACTATTACACACCCCCGCAGGGGTGGCGTTCCATGTTGGACGGCCCTTACCCGCATGAGGACCGTGAAATCACGCTGACCACGACGTGGAGTGGAACAGCCACGAATCCTTTCACCGGGGAGACGCAAACCATCAACGGCCTGGTCACCACCACCGAGACCACCGGCAAGTTCCCGCTGTCCCACCTCGTCATCAACAACACCGACACCTGGGAAGAAAAACAAGGCCACTAACCCCAGCCACCCGAGCGAACGTAACCGCTGCACACACGACACAGGAAACAGGCAAGGCAAAGGAGCACACGCCATGATGGTCCCACCCCTATCCGAACGCCCCGTGACCGAGGAGGACGAGGAGCAGTTCCGCCGCGAATCCGCCCCGCGCACCTACACGCTGTGGGAGCGGTGGTCCGATTATCGGGCTGACGTGAAGCGCAACCGACCCAAGGGAGCCAAGGCGCGCTTTCAGGCGTGGATGGACGCCGACGCCATCGACTGGGGGATCCGCGTCGCCGTCGTGTTCTTGTTCATCGGTGGATCCTACTCGCTCTACATCAACGGTGTTGCTTACGGCTGGTGGCACGCCTGGGGTGAAAAGCCCACCGTTGCAGCGACGACTACCCCCGCTGCTCGGCCTTTGCCGTCCGCGTCGAGTGAGCCTGCCATGTCGGGCGGCTACGAGATCGGACCCGACGGAGTTCTCGTGCGCCCCGCCGAGCACGCGGCCTTCACCTACAGCAAACCCGAACTACCCGAAGAAGCCGAAGAAAACACAGAAAGAGGAGCAGAACTCGCCGCCGAGCATGCATTCTCTCTTCTCATATATGCCTGGAATACAGGAGATACACAACCATTCGCAGATATCACAGAACCTGGCGATGGCTTCCGTCAAACGTATATCGATACCATTGAGGATTCCTACGCGAACGGTTGGACATACGGTATGACGTCAAACGTTACACGGATCATCAAAGTTGAGCCCGTAGCAGAGGAGCGGTGGGGAGCTCAACCCAGCACTATCGGCGTACAGTTCAAGGTCAAGACAATCAACGGGGTGACATGCGTCAACCAGAAGATAACTACTAAAGAGAACGAATACGAGTCCACCGTTGTGTTATTCATGACCTGGAAAAATGGGGGCTGGACTGTCACAGACGGAGATATTCGCAATGACAAATAAGATCCGTTCGACACTGGTAGTTGCCACTATTCTAGCGACAGCACTGTTGCTAATAAACATCTCTTCCGCAACGGCCGACAATGGTACTGGAGGTTGCGAAGATAACTCGGACGCGAAGCTCGGCTACTGCGTTGAAGCTGATCGGGACAACGCTACTGCACGTTTGTGGAAAACTGATGAAAATCAGTCACAGGGAGTTTCTCCTGGCGACGATTCTTCGACTGTGGATGCTCAGAGGGCTCTGGAGGCGGCTGATTCTGCGCCTGATCCTCGTGCGTTGGCGTATGAGGAGTGGCTCGTTGCAAGGCACCACATCCACCGGATCAGTATGGCAAGAGGGCATGGATCTCAACACCGACCCGAGGTTGATTCGCCACTATTACACCCCGCCCCAGGGGTGGCGGTCCATGCTCGATGGCCCATACCCGCATGAGGACCGCGAGATCACGCTGACCACCACGTGGAGCGGAACAGCCACCAACCCCTTCACCGGGGAGACCCAGACCATCAACGGCCTGGTCACCACCACCGAGACCACCGGCAAGTTCCCCCTGTCCCACCTCGTCATCAACAACACCGACACCTGGGAAGAAAGACAAGGCCACTAGTCACGGGCTGATTCAGATTGTGCCCTCTCCACATGAGGTGGGTTGTGGCGTGGTGGTCCGGCGCGTCGTCAAGTCAGTCGGGAAGGGCTGCGAATCGCTCCCTCACGCGTTGGCAGTACCCTTCGCCGATCTCTATCAATGCTTTGATTGTTCGATAAATTTCAGAGTTCTGTTCCGTCGGCATATTGTGGCCGCGTCCATAGTAATTTTCAAGGTTCTTGTTCAGGCGAGCATTGAGCTTCCGCACCTCATGCACTGAGTGTTCCAGCATTCCTTCGCTATTTACTAGACGCAAATAAGTGTAGAGAAGGGTGGAATAGTTGTGTACGATGAGTTTTTTGTAGCTCTTTCCCAGTGAACTCTTCCTAACAGATTTGGAAGTGGGGTTGCGTCCGCATAGCCACATGCCTTGACGAAGAACTTGATTGTCGAAAGGGGTCTCCTGATCTGTACCTGCCGCGTGTATGGGAGCGGGAATGTGTACCTTCGATAGTAAGCAAGAACCGTGAGACACGGCGTTGCGCAGCTTTCGCACAATGAATAGGAGATGTTCGAGAGGTGCTTCCTGTCCCTTGATGTGGCAGTATGACGAGTATAGGCGTGCCTGGGAAGCGAACGTTCCGAGTTCCCACCAATGCCATAGGGGGCGATCAGTTCCGCAGTGCTGCAATAGATCCTCAACGTATGGATTGGAGGGAGCTGGCGTCTGTTCTGCGTGCCAACTCACCCCTGATTCTCGAAGGATTCGATCTGCCATGCCCGGATCGTTTTCCTCCATGAGTTGGGCGTTGAGCCATACTTTCAGCGCGTGTTCGATGGCCAGACAGTGGTCGAGGCACAGACGGCTCAATGCGATGTCCATTCGCGATAGTTCGACGAGATGTGCGAAGTCGCAGGAGAACTTTCCGTCATCGCCGCGCCGGTAGTTATGTCTGTAGGACTTGAGCTTGTAGTAGTACGTGTTCTCTCGAAGGAACGTCCGTGCATCATCCTCCGACATGATGCTGAATGTGATACCGGATTCTCGGAGATGGTTTATCTGCTCATCTAATCCGTAATGGCGCATACGTTCATCACCTTCGAAGTTGCGCAGTAATAAAAAGGAGGGAATGCGACCAGAATGATCGATCCCCTCCCGACCCGGCCCGGCGAACCAGGCTAAGCCTACGTTGTGCGTCGATAGTAACACTCAGGCCCCGGTGTCTGTCAAGGCAAGGCAGTACGTGTACGCGGATTGATGCTGGGTGTGCGGTGCTGCGCGCAACGGACCCTACGCCACCACCATGACGGCCGTGCCCGCGCACATGAGGGCCAGGCCAGACAGGTAGCGAAGCGTGAAACGCTCGTGAAACACGGCTGCCGAGAAGGCGACGGTCACCAGGATCGACAGCTTATCGATGGGCACCACGACCGAGGCAGGCCCATCCTTCAGGGCGTGATAGTACGCCAGCCATGACGCGCACGTCGCAGTGCCCGACGCGACGATAAAGGCCAGCTCGCGCGCGGGGATAGCCCGCACGTCCCCAAGCCGCCCCTGCGCGCCCACGATCAACCACGCCATGGCCAGCACAACGAGCGTGCGCACGGCTGTCCCCAGCGTCGGGTCCACACTCGAAATGCCGACCTTCCCCAGGATCGACGTCAGTGCCGCAAACAGTGCGGAGGCCAGAGCGTAGGCCAGCCAGCTTCCGCCGCGGCGCACACTGAGGGGCAGTGCCGACAGGTCGGAGGGGTCCACCATGAGTAGGGTCCCGGAGGTGATCGCAATAATCCCGACAGCGCCCCACAAGGTCACCGGCTCACCCAGCAGAATGAGGGCCAGTATGATCGCCAGGACGGTTGAAAGCTTGTCGATCGGCGCCACGCGGGATACGTCCCCTCGAGACAACGCCGCGAAATAGCACAGCCACGAGGCCCCGGTTGCCAAGCCCGACAGGACTAAGAACAGCAGCGAGTGTGCGTCGATAGCGCCCAGGGACGACGCCGATCCGACCAGAGCAGCCATGCCCCACGCGCCCGCGGCCACGACGATCGTTCGAAGGGCTGTCGCCACGGTGGAACGTGTCGTCGCGACCCCCGCCTTAGCGAGGATCGACGTGAGCCCGGCGAACAGGGCAGACAAACACGCGGCGATGATCCACACACACCAACTGTAGAGCCTCGTTCGCGGAGGCCAGGGCCGGGCGCGCGTCACGGCGGAACTCAGCCCCGGCCTCGTCAGGCGTGCACGGAGGAAAGCGACCCATTCGCGCTAGAGTGATAGCAGCCAGACATGAGCAGCCAGCGCGTGCCGAGACGTGGAGGACCATAATGCCCGACAAGAAGAACGAGTTCGCTGTGGACGCCGAGCCGAGCGGATACACGAACGAACAGGCCTCCGAGGCGGAGCAGCGCGCGATCGACTTCCTCAAGAAGGTTGTTCGGATTCCGGGAGTGCGCATCGACCGTGACAGGTACCTGCGTGAAGCGCTCGACAAAGTCAAGGCGACGAACGACGTGATCGAGCGTGCCCTCGCATCGAACCCCGCGGCCGCGGGCGTCCCTCTGGGAGTCCTCGACTTCCTCGCGGATGAGGCAATCTCCTACGAGACAAACAAGTCGGCCGCCCTGTCTTTCGCGGCGGGCATCCCCGGCGGCTTCGCGATGCTCGGCACGATCCCGGCGGACCTGACCCAGTACTACGTGCACGCGCTGCGGATCATGAAAAAACTCGCCTACCTGTACGGCTGGCGTGACCTCCTCGCGGACGTCGACGCGGGGGAGGACGAGACAATCGGCGTGCTCGCGGTGTTTTTCGGCGTCATGCTGGGGGTCGGCGGAGCCGCGCAGTCGCTGACGGCTTTCGCGCGAATCGCCGCCAAGACTGCCTACCAGAAGCACGTGACCAAGCGGGCTCTCATGAGTATCACGTGGTACCCGGTCGTCAAGTACTCGCTGCGCGTTATCGGTATCAACATCACGAAGAACACGTTCTCCAAAGGTGTCTCAAAGGTGCTCCCCATCATCGGCGGATTTGTGTCGAGTGGCCTGACTTTCACGGCGTTGCAGACGCAGTCGTCTCGCCTCAAGGGGCACCTGCGGCAGATTCCTCCCGCCGGCTTCGATGCCGAGGCCTGGGAGCAGCACGTCACCGTCGCAGGCTCGGCACAGAGCAAACAGGTTGGGACGGAGGACGTTCAGGAAACCATGAAAGGCAAGGCGAAGGTCGTGATGCTCGGCGCTAAAAGCGCGGCCTCGGGGATCGCTGACGGCGCCACCAGCGTCGCCGGCGGCATCAAGGGGCGCATCAAGCGACGCAAATAATCGTTCAGTGACGAGGCCCTGGTCGGGGCCCGCTCGCACCCGCGCGGTTCGCACCGCACCTAGCTCAGGCCTCGTCCCGGGCGTGTTTAACTCGCCACTGTTTGTGAAACTGAGCCACCGGAGCTGGGCAAACCTGCCACCATATGCGGGTGAGTGACACGAAGACACCAGCCCTGCTCTCCTCGACGCAAGAGGCGGGACCCCTGCTCCTCCAGGCCTTCGCCTGGGATATGGCCGCGGATGCGAGCCACTGGCGCTACCTCGCGCAGCATGCCCAATCGATTGCGGAGCTGGGCGTTACGATCATCTGGCTGCCGCCCGCCTACAAGGGGCACAGCGGCATGAACGACGTGGGTTACGGCGTCTATGACCTGTACGACCTGGGCGAATTCGACCAGAAGGGCTCGATCCCCACGAAGTACGGGACGAAGGACGAATACCTGGCCGCTATCGATGCCCTGCACGAGGCCGGGATCGCCGTCGCGGCCGACATCGTGCTCAACCACCGCATGGGTGCCGACGCCTCCGAGACCGTGCGCGCCACCCCGATCAACCCGCAGAGTCGGCACGAGGCCATCGGCGAGCCCGAGACGATCGAGGTGTGGACCCGCTTCACGTTCCCGGGCCGCGCGGGCGTGTACTCGGACTTCACGTGGGACTGGACCTGCTTCAACGGCATCGACTGGGACGCGGCTACGCAGCGCAAGGGCCTATGGCTCTTTGAGGGCAAGCACTGGAACGAGTCCGTGAACTCCGAGTTCGGCAACTTCGATTACCTCATGGGCTGCGACGTGCACGTCACCGACCCGCGGGTCAGCGAGGAGCTGGACCGCTGGGGCCGCTGGTACGTGGAGACGACCGGCGTGGACGCGCTGCGCTTGGACGCGGTCAAGCACGTGGGTTCCGATTTCTATGCGCGCTGGCTCGAAGACCTGCGCACCTCCACCGGTCGTCTGCTCCCCGCCGTCGGCGAGTACTGGAGCGGGGACGTGCGCGAGCTGGAGCAGTACCTGCGCGAGGTCCCCAACGCAATGCTCTTCGACGTGCCCCTGCACTACCACCTCCACCAGGCCTCGGTCTCCGACGGCAACGTTGACCTGTCGCGCCTGTGGGAGGGCACGCTAACTGCGTCGATCCCCGAGCTGTCCGTCACCTTTGTGGAGAATCACGACACGCAGCCCGGCCAGTCCCTGGCCTCCACGGTCGCCTCATGGTTCAAGGCGGCCGCCTACGCGCTCATCCTCCTGAACGAGGCCGGGGTGCCCTGCGTCTTCTGGGGTGACCTCCTGGGGACGCCCGAGACCGGCGACCTGCCCGCCGTGCGTGAGCTCCCAATTCTTATGGGAGTGCGCTCCCGCGCCGCGATCGGCCCGCAGCACAACGCCTTCGATCACCCTGACGTGGTTGGTTTTGCCCGCGAGGGCAGGGCAGACGTGCCCGGCACGGGGTGTGCCGTCATCCTCTCCGACCGCCACGGCGCCGACAAGACACTCTACGTGGGGCGCCACCACGCGGGCGAAGACTGGGAGTGCATCATCGGCGGCCACCCGCCCGTGCGCGTCGCCGACGACGGCACGCTCACGGGCGTCGTCAATGACGGTGGCCTGAGCGTCTACGTGCCGCGCGTCTGAGCGTGACACGGCTCCGGCCTCGTCCCACTTGACGAGGCCGGGGCCAGCGCGCGCTCGCGGCTTACCGAAGCGGCGGCGCGTGACGGAGGGCAGCTACTCGTGCG
>ERZ772966.555-NODE-555-length-14358-cov-24.090331_pt1 | contig 14358 bp, 10 predicted proteins | sample MGYA00580680_ERZ772966 | MGnify/ENA primary metagenome ERZ772966 (study PRJEB29015, sample SAMEA2738055) | human oral metagenome | biome: human oral; feature: human-associated habitat; material: saliva | place: China | collected 2225 ...
CGACGACGCGCACAGCGCGGGCGTTGGGGGCCCACACGGCGAAGGCGGTACCGGTGGTCTCACCCAGTTCGTCGGTGTAGGTCTTCACGTGGGCACCCAGGACGTTCCACAGGTTCTCGTGGCGGCCCTCAGAGATGAGGTAGGTGTCCATCTCGCCCAGGGTGGGCAGGTAGCGGTAGGGGTCGTCGCGTAGCGTCGTGTCCTCACCGTAGGTGACGGACACGCGGTAGGGGGGAATCTCCTTGCCGGGCAGGGCAGCAACCCAAATGCCGCCGCGCTCGTGGGTCGCCGCGTAGGCTCCGGACGGGGTAACCACGTCGACCGCGTCGGCGAGGCGCGCGCTGACGCGGATGGTTACGCCCGTGTCGCTCAGGTGAGCGCCGAGCACGGAGTGCGGCGAATAGTAGGAGCCTGAGGCAACGGCGTCGAGAATGTCGTCATTGACCGGGATCGGCGTTAGTTCGCAGCTCATGGATTGTCCTTACTCCAGATGGTGTGAACCGCTTAGTTCACTGTCGTGTTAGTAGTCTATCGGTTGACCGGCAAAAATGGGAGCCGGGTCTCATTTGGTCGGTCGATTTTGAGGGGGACGGTGCTCGGTGTGACCCACGAGTCACGCCGAGCGGGTCTATGGTCTCAGGCCTGCGACCAGGGCGAGGAGTGGGCGGGCTCGACCTTGAAGACGTGGCCAAGGCGCGTCACGGGGGACAGCGACACCCAGTTGGACGAACCCCACACGTAGGAGTGTCCGTCGAGCTCGTCGACGACCGTGATGTTGCCGCCCGGCGTCGCCAGGCCCATCTCGGCCAGGTTCAGCTCGACCGAAGCATCCACGCCGTTGTGCGGATCCAGTGAGATCACGCAGATGACGGTGTCAGGGTTGCCGTCTGCGGTGAACTTGCCGGGCATCTGACGCGAGAAGGCGATGAGGCGATCCGAGGAGGTGGGGTGGATGCGGATCTGGTGGAGCTGGCGCAGCGCGGGGTGCTTGGCGCGCGCGGCGTTGAGCAGCGTGAAGAGCCGCGAGATGCCGATGGAGTCGGCGTCCTCCCACCGGCGCGGACGGTACTCGTACTTCTCGTTGTTGTTGGGCTCCTGGAAGGTGTCGCGCGGTTCGTTTTCGACAAACTCGTAGCCCGAGTAAATGCCCCACGTGGGCGCGCCCAGCGCCGCGAGCATCGCGCGGATTGCGAAGATCGCGGTGCCACCGTCCCACATCTGCGGGGTGAGGATATCGTGCGTGGTCGGCCAGAAGGCCGGGCGCATGAGGTGCGCGGTCTCCCGCGACACCTCAAGCAAGTACTCCTCGATCTCCTGCTTGAACGTCCTCCACGCGAAGTAGGTGTAGGACTGGTCGAAGCCGATAGCGCCCAGGGTACGCATCATGGCGGGACGGGTGAAGGCCTCGGCCAGGAAGAGCGTGCCCGGGTACTGGGCCTTGATGTCGGCGAGCAGGCGCTCCCAGAACGGGATGGGCTTGGTGTGGGGGTTGTCGACGCGGAAGATCGTCACGCCGTGGTGGATCCACAGTTCGATGACGTCGCGGACGGCCTGGTAGATGCCCTCGGGGTCGTTGTCGAAGTTCAGGGGGTAGATGTCCTGGTACTTCTTCGGCGGGTTCTCCGCGTAGGCGATGGTGCCGTCGGCGCGCGTCGTGAACCACTGCGGGTGCTCCTTGACCCACGGGTGGTCGGGGGAGCACTGGAGGGCCAGGTCGAGGGCGACCTCCATGCCGAGGCCTCGGGCGCGCTCGACGAAACGGTCGAAGTCGGCGAAGTCGCCCAGGTCCGGGTGGATGGCATCGTGGCCGCCCTCGGGGGAGCCGATGCCGTAGGGGGAGCCCGGGTCGCCGGGCGCGGCGATCAGCGAGTTGTTCTTACCCTTACGGAACGTCGTGCCGATCGGGTGGATGGGGGTCAGGTAGACGACGTCAAAGCCCATGCCGGCGATGCGCGGCAGGTCCTCAGCGGCTCCGGCGAGCGTGCCGGAGACCCAGGAGCCGTCCGGTTTCTGGAAGGCTCCCGCAGAGCGCGGGAAGATTTCGTACCATGCGCCGGCCAGCGCCTTAGTGCGCGCCACGTCCAGCGGGTAGACGCGCGAGGAATCGAGGAGGTCGCGCAGCGGATGATCGCGGAAGACCAGGCGGATACGTGAGGAGATGCCAGCGGAGAGGCGCTGCTGGGGGGAATGGGAGCCGTCACGCAGGCGACGCGCCGCATCGTGCAGTGCCTCGATATCGGCGTCCGAGGGCGGACGCTGGGTCGGGTTGTGGAAGGCCTTTCCGGCGGCCGCGCGCTCCATGAGACGGGCGCCCTCCTCGAGCATCAGCTCGACGTCGATGCCAGCGCCGACCTTAACGGCAGCGTCGTGACGCCACGTGGCGTAGGGGTCGGACCAGGAGTCCACGCGGAACGACCAGGCTCCGGGAACGTCCGCGGCAACCCAAGCCTCGTAGCGGTCGAGGCCCGGCGCGATGTCCACCATGCGGGTGCGAGAGTATTCACCTCCGTCCGGGCGTAGCAGGACGGCCTCGGCGGCGAATGCGTCGTGTCCTTCGCGGAACACGGTCGCGCGAATGGGGAAAGGTTCGCCTTCGGTCGCCTTAGCGGGAAGTGTGCCGTCCTCGATGACGGGGAACACTTCGATGATCGGGATACGGGGCAACAGTTTCTCGCTCACATGTCCAACACTAACCTATGGACCGACCAGGGCATAGGCGAAGATCACACCACGGGATGTGACCGATCTCCCATTGGATGGTGTGTGTGGAGGACCGGGCGAGAGTCCGGCTGTCGTTGAGTGGTCGGCAGTAATAAGGACGCGGATATGGGGTCCGTGCGGTGACGTTATTCTGAGGATCTCAGCGCGTCGATCGGGTCAATGCGGCAAGCGACGATGGTGGGATACAGAGCCCCCACGAGGCCGACTACAGCCGATCCCGTCAGGTACAGGCCGATGGTCCGCAGATCGAACACAGGGATCCATTCGCGCATCAAGGTCACGATGTTCAGCGTCATCAACCCGACACACACGCCCACGATCCCACCGACGAGCGAGGAGGGGAGAATCTCGCCGATGAGCAGCAACGCGATGTCAGACGAGCGCGCACCGATGGCTCGGCGTACGCCGATCTCCCACCGACGTTTGCGCACCTGGAGGAGCGCTAGCCCGCAAATGAGAACCACGGTCAGAGCGTCGACGACGATGGATGTCGTCGTCAGGGCGTTTTGTACCACCCCTTCCACGCTGCCGCGCAGGCTACGCGGTTCTGGTGGTGCATCGACTTGGATGCTCCCGTGGGTCGCAGGAGTCCATGCGAAGGGCGCTTGGTGAGCGACCTGTGTTGCGGCACCAGGACGGACGCGCAGGATAGCGCTCACGTAGGTGGCGGGGAAGGACGCTGCATCTGTTTCGCTCATGACGAGTGAGTCCACCAAGGAGGAGATTCCCTGAGCGTCGTCGATAATGGCGGCGACGGCGTACTTTCGTCCCTCTACCCACACCGTTGGATGAAGCGATGCTGGACCCAGCTTGAGCGTCTCCGCGAGCCTTGCCCCGACGAGGACGTGGCCGGGTTCAAGATGACACGCTGGGGCTGGGTGGAACGTCATGATGGACGCACACTCGGAATCCAGCGTTGCACCGACAACCAGCGCGTGCGTGGACGTGTCAGATCCGGGCGAGGGCGGAGCAGCGCTGACGGCCACCTGGCCTCTCGTGGAGAGTACATTGACGTTTTCAACTCCCGCGACCTCGCGAATCCTTGCCAATGCGGTGTCATCGATGTACGGGGATACATCGATGCGTGTGCCCTGTGGAGAATAGAGAATGACCCGTCGGTTCGCCTGTGTATTGAATGCGTCCGTCACCTGGAATGATGCCGTGATCAAGTAGCACGTGAGGAATGTGGAGATAGCGACAGCGATGCACGTACAGCATGCGAACGCGCGCCTGCGCGCCCGCGCGCTGGTCCCAACATATGCGTCGCACATCGTCCGCCAGAGGCGACGATAGCCCGCTACTTGGCTGCATTGGGCGCAGGAATCCTCCGCCGACTGCAGATGGGGCGGAGAACAGACAGACGGCGCATCGATCACATGCCCATCCGAGAGGGTGATGGTCGTGCGCGCCAAGGAAGCGACCTCGTCGTCGTGAGTGACCAGCACAATTGTCTTGCCTACTCGGTTGAGGTCTTGCAGTAGTGAAAGGACCAAGGCAGCAGAATGAGAATCGAGGTTGCCCGTGGGCTCGTCAGCGATAATAATGTCGTGGTCTGCTGCAACCGTGCGCGCGATGGCAATGCGCTGTTGTTCCCCTCCCGATAGCGTGGACACCAGCTGGTCGGCACGCTCCTCCAGGCCCACAAAAGCGAGGGCGTCGAGGGCCCGCTCGCGCCGCTGGGCCGATGAGTCGGCGACATACAGATTCCCGAGGAGGACGTTGTCGAGCACGCTGCGGTCTGGGAACAGGTGAAACGACTGAAAGATGAAACCGAAGATATGCGCGCGTGCCTCCCCGAACTCACGGACGCTCAAATCCGACACCGGTACCCCGTCGAGCAGATACTCACCCTCAAACCCCGTGTCGAGCAGGCCGAGAATATTCAGGAGCGTGGATTTTCCGGCTCCTGACTTCCCCCTGATGCAGGCGAAGTCTCCCTGGGCGATACGCAGAGAAATATCGGAGAGTATGGCGCGCTCAACGGGCGCGTTCACCCGTTTGAAGACATGGGATAACTCGAGTGTTGTCATTCGTTGTCGACCTTGACTCGCGCTCCCTCGACCAGCTGGGGATCCGAGGATGTCACTGCACACATACCCCCGATGCACGTCGAAGAATCGACGGCCACCGACACCAGAGCGCCCTCATGTGCGACCAAGACGCTCGCGTGCGCTGTGTCACGCGCAATGAGAGCGGATTGAGGGACGAGGAGAACATCCTCCAGTGGCTCGCTCAGATTGATGTCGATGGGCACCTCACGCAGCCCGCTGAGCTGATCGGCGTCAGCATCGCTGACGGAGTGCGTCAGCAACAGGCGCGTCGCCCTCGCCTGATCCGAACGCTCCTCCGAACTCGACTGCTGTGCGGGCGCAATCGAGGTAATGCAGGTGGATACCGACGATGACGGTGTCTGAATGGCTCCGCACATCCCCACGCTGAGCCGTGCTCCCTGCGCTGCATCGACCGCGGCGGTCACAGTAATACCGTTCCCATTGACACCGATGGCCAGGGGTTCATCGCTGCCTGTTGCGCCAACGGGAGGAACGGAAGCAAGAGTCGTAATGCCCGGGGACAAGACGAGTGCTTCCGACTTGAGCAGAGTGACGACCTGTGGCGACTGTGTGGTGTTGCTTGATTGGTCAGTGGAGCCACTGCGCTCGTTTTCGGCCGTCGTCATGGGCGCGCGAAGACCAATCCGTTGATACACGTCGATGATTGCTCCTGCAGTCATCGAATCGAAGGTGCCAGAGGCAGTGATCGGGTACCGAGCTGCAATGAGCGCGTGCTGAATCATCGACACGTCGGGGCCGCTATCGCCCTCGCGCAGATCACGGTAGAGAGGAAACTCCCCGTGAAATGCGATGACCGGACGCCCGTTGAGGTAAATGATGGGCGACGTATCCTCTATCGTCGAGCCAACCCCCAGCGGTGTCGACGTTACAACGACGGTCCCGTCCTTTGAAGCGGGGAGCGAGACCTGCGCGGCAGATGCTGCTTCCACCTTTCCGACATACGACGACGTATCCGCTAGTTCTCCGCGCACGACTTCCACCAACACGTCTGACGGCGGGGGTGGGCTTGCTGCTGCCTCCCGTTGGCGTTGCGAGACGAAACGGGAGGCAGCCCACCACGTCACCCCAACGGCGAGCAACAGGATGAGAAAGTAGACCACTCCTCGGATAACAGCGCGGCGCGTCATGGGACGTAGTGCTCGGGGTGTGCGATGATCTCTCGGAACCGGTCGAGAGCCTCTTGATGGGTGGCAACTTCAGCATCGATCTCCGACTGGTGTTCTGCGGCAAATTGTGCGTGCTGTTCCCATTCGAGGTCGTAGAGCGTCGTGGTCCATCCCGACGATTCGCGGCATGTTGCATCGTGTGTGGCGAAAGCGATTTCCTCGCTTCCTGCTTCGCCGTTCGGCTGCCAGTCAAAGCGGTCTTGCAAGACGCTCGGCATCTGAGAATGCAACATGTCCCAGGGCTGGTCGGGGAGCACCGTGGATGGCTCCGCCTCCTGGAGGCATGCCTTCCAGCGCGCTGCTGCCGCAGTCAGTGCAGGATCGCTGCGATCTACTTGAAGAGCGTCGAACTGGGATATCCACGTGTTCTGTGCCTGGTTAGTGTCGACGGGCGTCGTACTCGTCGATGCAGTATGTGCTTCCCGATCCTTCACCTGCGGCCTCGTGGCTTTCAAGCCCAGGTCCTGACACTCGTTGTAGGCCGCGAGAAAACCAGGCCTGGGGTCCTCTTGGGGAAGGACATCCAGCACTGTGTAACCGGGGAGGGGAGCCTGTCGGTACCCGTACTTCGCCGCTGTCGTTGGTGTGAAGATCATGCTGATTCCGTTGGGGCGCGTGTCCTCGTATGGCATGTCAGCGGAACGTGCCGTGGGGTAGTCGGTAAAGCCTCGACGGTCCATGCATAGTTTGACGACCTTGCCGGAGGCTTCAAGTTCCACGTCAGACAAGTACGGGTCGAGAAGGGGATCGGTGGGCAGGGTCCAGTGTGTGATGTCCTTGGTGACGCCGGTACTCGACAGGAGTTCGTGTCCCGGAGTGGTCCCATCAGCAGGTGGCTGGCTCGTGCTCGTCCCCTCTGTCGGTGTTTGTCCTGCGCAGCCGGCTAGTACGACGAGCGCGACGCAGGATGTGAACGTGTGCAGAATCTTGTTCAAGGCTCCTCCTCATCAGGAGTGGGGCGAGGTGAATTCGAGTTCACCTCGCCCCACTACATCAAATTGCGTGCGGGTAGGCGCATCCACGTTCGGGACCGAAGGTGTCCCACGTCATGTTGTTGTGGGTTGAGGGTCCGTATACTCCATCCGGCGTCAGGTTTCTGCGCCGCTGTACCCAGGTCACGGCATCACGTGAGTGTCTGCCGTAGACACCGTCCTCCACGAGACTGACCAATGCAAGTAGAGTTCACGCGACCAAGGGGATGAGCTTCCGTGACATGGTTATCTCTCCTTGTTCAGATGGGTGTCACCAGCTTTGGTGACACCCATCATGCTACGCCCGCGAAAGTATGTCGTCAACCACTTTTAGAAAGTGGGGGCGGCACCCGAATACGTCGGATACCGCCCCGCCTGATGTGCGTGTGTCGAGCGCCGATCAGCTCGGCATGGATGCGTACATGGCCGCTCCAAAGATGACCCAGAAGAGGATCGCCAGCACGAAAATGATGATCTGCCAGAGGAACGCTGCGCGCGCGAAGTTCCGCTTCGCGGGGGAGCCACCGGAGCCGAGCGCAAGAACGAGCAGGTAGACAAAGCCGACCAGAGGAATACCCAGCAGGAAGAAAGTGAGCATCCAGCCGCCGACGGAATCGTCGGGGTGCTCAGGGAACTGGTTGTATGCCATGGTGCCTCCTAAGGAGAGATGTGCGTGGGATTAATAGTTCATCTGCATCGCGGTGCGGACCTCAGACAGGGTCTGGTCCGCCTGCTCATTGGCACGTTCGTTGCCAGCGTGCAGGATGCTCAGCAGATAGTCTTCGTTGGCGATGAGCTCGGCGCGGCGAGACCGCAGGGGAGCGAGCATCTCGTTGAGGGACTCGGTGACGAGGGCCTTCAGGGTGCCCGCGCCGGCGTCGCCGATGCGGTCCGCGATCGCCTCGGGTGCATCGCCCGTGGCCAGCGAGGCCAACATCAGCAGGTTGGAAACCTCGGGTCGGCCCTCCGGATCGAAGGTAATGCGGCGCTGCGCGTCCGTCTTCGCCTTCTTGAGGATCTTCGCGGTCTCGTCGGCGCTCATGCGCAGCTCGATCGTGTTGCCGCGTGACTTCGACATCTTCTGGCCGTCCGTACCCAGCAGCAGCGGGACCTCGGACAGGAGGGCCTCGGGGCGGGGGAACACGGGGCGCTCGGGGGTGGCGCGGCCGTAGCGCTTGTCGAAGCGCTGGGCGATCAGGCGTGCCTGCTCGAGGTGGGGGAGCTGGTCCTGGCCCACGGGCACGATGTTCGCCTTGCAGAACAGGATGTCGGCGGCCTGGTGGACCGGGTAGGTCAGCATGAGGCCGGTCATCGCGCGGCCCTCGGTCGCCTCCAGCTCAGCCTTCACCGTCGGGTTGCGGTGCAGCTCCGACTCGGTGACGAGGGACAGGAACGGCAGCATCAGCTGGTTGAGGGCCGGGACCGCCGAGTGGTTGAAGATCGTGGAGCGCTCCGGGTCGATGCCCGCGGCCAGGTAGTCGGCAACCAGGCCGAGGACGCGCTCGCGAATCGGGCCCACGCCGTCGCGGTCGGTAATCACCTGGTAGTCGGCGACCAGGACCCAGGTCTCCACGCCGCGGTTTTGCAGCAGCACGCGGTTACGCAGGGTGCCAAAGTAGTGGCCTAGGTGCAGATGTCCCGTGGGGCGGTCGCCGGTGAGGATGCGGAAACGCGAGGGATCCTGATCGATTGCCAGGTCGATTTCGGCGCTGCGGGCCTTGGAGCGGGCTAGCGAGGCGTCGGAGGTTGCGGTTTCCAGGGCATCTTCACTGCGAGTCATGCGTTGATCCTAACGAGTGGGAGAGGGGTATGTAAAAAGGGGCTCAGTTTTCCGGCTGGAACGCGATATCGGAGAGCAGGATTGTCACGGACAGCGCCTCGATCATGAGCGTGGAGCGAGGGGTGACGTGCTCGACCTCCAGGGAGAGCTCATCGGGGTCGAGCGAGGAGCCGACGCCGCCGTCCGCCGGGGTCTCCCACACGGTGGAGTAGGCGATCAGCCAGTCCAGATCGTGGCCTTCGGGCAGAGTCACCTCGGCGTCGTGGAGATTCGCGTTGATGATGACGAGGGCGTCACGGTCGCCCCACTTCACGCCCGAGCGCAGCATCTGGAAGGTGCGGTGACGCGAGTCCGTCCAGCCGTAGTCCGGCATTGGCGTGCCCTGGGCCGTGTACCACGACAGGTCGGCGATGGAGTCCCCGCCGAAGGGGCGTCCCGTCGCGAAGGAGTCGGGTCGCAGGACGGGATGTGCCTTACGCAGCGCGATCAGCCAGGAGACGGCGTCGATCTGGGCCTGCTGGCCCTCGGCCAGGTCCCAGTCGACCCAGGAGATCGGGCCGTCTTGGCAGTAGGCGTTGTTGTTGCCGTACTGCGTGCGCCCGAACTCGTCGCCGCCCGTGAGCATGGGCGTTCCCGAGGAGACGAACATGGTGGCCAGAATGTTGCGCTGTGAGCGCGCGCGCAGCCGGGCGATTGGCATGTTGGCCAGGATTGCGTAGGGCGTCGTGGAGTCCGGGTGGGTAGCGCCCGACGCCAGCGTTCCCTCGAGGCCGTGGTTCCACGAGCGGTTATCGTCTGAGCCGTCGCGGTTGTTCTCGAGATTGTCCTTGTTGTGCTTGCGGTCGTAGGCGGTCATGTCCGCCAGGGTGAAGCCATCGTGCGCGGTCACGAAGTTAATGGAGGCTCGCGGTCCGCGCAGCCGACCCAGCCCATGATCGAAGACGTCCTGGGATCCGGACAGGCGGGTCGCCAGGTCGTTGGGGCCGGACACGATGTGGCCCGAGGCCTGGGCGCGCACGTCCGCCAGCCAGAAGTTACGCAGGGCACCGCGGTAGTGGTCGTTCCACTCGGAGAAGGGGAGGGGGAAGTTGCCGGTCTGCCAGCCGCCGGGGCCGACGTCCCAGGGCTCGGCGATGAGCTTCGTGTGGGTGAGGATATCGTCCGTCGCCATCGCGATGAGGAGTGGGTGCATCGGGCTAAAGCCGGTGGCAAAACGCCCCAGCGTCGCAGCCAGGTCGAAGCGGAAGCCGTCCACTCCCATGTCTCGCACCCAGTAGCGCAGCGAGTCGAGGACCATCTGGATGGTCCGGGGATTGTCCGTGTTCATCGTGTTGCCGGTGCCGGTCATGTCGATGGTCTGGACCGGGCGCGAGTGCGTGTGACGGTAGTACATGTCGGAGTCCAGGCCGCGCCATGACAGGGAGGGGCCTGCGTCTCCGCCTTCGCAGGTGTGGTTATAGACGACGTCAAGGATGACCTCAATGCCTGCCTTGTGCAGGAGCGAGACCATTCCGCGGAACTCGTCAACGACGGCCTGTGCGCCGCGCCCCCGTGAGTCGGCGGTCGCGTAGGAAGGTTCGGGTGCGAAGAAGGACAGGGTCGAGTAGCCCCAGTAGTTCGTCAGGCCGCGCTCGGAGAGAAACGGCTCATCGCACTTGGCGTGGATCGGCAGCAGTTCCACGGCCGTGACGCCCAAGTCCTTGAGGTAGGACACGGACGCCGGGTGAGCCAGGCCCGCGTAGGTGCCGCGCAGAGGCTCGGGAACGCCGGGCATGTTCTTGGTGAACCCCTTGACGTGGATCTCGTAGATCACGGTCGTTTCCCACGGCGTCTGCGGCTTGGGGATGATCGGGAACGAGGGCTCGACCACGACCGAGCGCGGCATGTAGGGAGCGGAATCGATGGGGGAGCGACGCATCGGGTACTCCCGCGGGTACAGATCCTCGTCCACGCAGTGCGCGTAGACGCCGGGCTTCATGTCCACGAATCCGTCCACGCCGCGCCCGTAGGGGTCGAGCAGGAGCTTGTGGGAGTTAAAGAACTTGCCGCCGTCGGGATCCCACGTGCCGTGTGCGCGGAAACCGTATCGCGTGCCCGCGCCGTAGCCTGGGATGTGGCCGTGCCACACGCCGGCCTTCGGACCCAGCAGAGCGAAGCGCGTCTCAGCCCCGGCCTCGTCGAAGATGCACATGTCCACGCCGGAGGCGCCGCGGGCGATGACCGCCACGTCGAGCCCGTCACCCGCAGGGTGCACGCCCAGGCGGGTGGGCTGCGGGTTAGGTTCGGTGACGCGCCGTGTGGGAGCAGGGGACGAGCTGGATCGCTCGGACATAAAGATGTGCCTCTTCCTGGTGAACCCCTGATGGAGTCATTGCCTCGTGAATATAGTTGCCCCCTATCATACGTGACCGATAACGAGGCGGTTGGATCGTCGTGAAAAAGTCCTATGGGAAGTCGCATAGAACGTGCGCACAGGCCGAAGGGTGCCCCGCTCGTGGATTGTGGCGTGCGCCGTTGAGGTGACCCTCATATGGGCGAGGGGCCAGGAATGTGGCACGCTAGAAGCCATGAGAATTGTCGTGTGTGTGAAGCATGTCCCGGACATGCAGTCCGAACGCCGTTTTGAGGGCGGCCGCCTGGTGCGCGGTGAGGACGATGTGCTCAACGAACTGGACGAGAACGCCATCGAGGCCGCCGTCCAGCTCAAGGAATCCGAAGAGGATGCGGGTCGCGAGGCCGAGGTTGTCGCGCTGACGATGGGCCCCGAGGACGCCGAGGACGCGCTCATGCGTGCCCTGCAGATGGGCGCGGACCGCGCTTACCTGGTTTCCGACGAGTTCCTTGAGGGCTCCGACGTCATCACGACCGCCTCCGTGCTCTCCGTCGCGATCGCGAAGATTGCGCAGGAGTGCGGCCCCGTTGATCTCGTGATCACCGGCATGGCTTCGCTGGACGCGATGACCTCCATGCTGCCCGCCGCCCTGGCTGCCAAGGCCCACTTGCCGCTGCTGGGTCTGGCCCGCTCCCTGAGCGTCGAGGGCGGCGTCGCCACGATCGAGCGCGCCGTCGACGGCTTTACCGAGACCGTGCGCGCCGCGCTGCCCGCCGTCGTCTCCGTGACCGATCAGATCAACGAGCCGCGTTACCCTGCTTTCGCCGCCATGAAGGCAGCCCGCAAGAAGCCGCTGGACCAGTGGGGCATCGACGACCTCGTCGAGGTTCCTGGTGGCGAGGCCCTCGTCATGCGCCGTGCGCTGACCGCCGTCACCCACGGTGAGGAGAAGACCCGCGACGGCTCCGGCACGATCATCCAGGACGCCGGCGAGGGCGGGCGCGCTCTGGCCGACTACATTCTTTCGGTGGTGAAGTGACATGACGCAGCAGATGAGTTCCCCGATCCTCGTTCTGGCCGACCAGGCGGGCGATCACCTGACGCCCCTGGCCCGCCAGGCGGTCACGCTGGCCGCCTCCCTGACCTCCGGCGACGTTGTCGCCCTGTCCGTGGCCCCCACGCCGGACGTGGCATCCCTGTCGGAGCTGGGCGCGACCCGCGTGCTGCACGCCGACCTGGGTCCGGCCGGTCATGTCTCTGTGGCCGCCTCCGACGCGGTTATCACCGCGCTGAGCACCGATTCCTACCGCCTCGTGCTGCTGTGCTCGGACTACCGCGGCCGCGAGATCGCCGGGCGCGTCGCCGCCCTGACCGAGGCTGGCGTCATCTCCGGTGCCTCCTCCGTGTCCTTCGACGGCGGCGTCCTCCAGGTCGGCAAGAGCGCCCTGGGTGGCACCTGGTCGATGGGCATCGTCCTGGAGGGTCAGACCCCCATCGTGGGCATTTCCTCCGGCGTCATCGACGAGGCCCCGGTGGCCTCACCCGCCTCCCTGACCCCCGAGCCGCTGGCCGTCGAGCTGAGCGCGGAAGCAGCAGCGGTTGAGGTCGTGTCCTCCGTTGCAGACGAGGAGGACGGCGTGTCCCTGACCGACGCCTCTACCGTCGTGTGCGGCGGACGCGGCGTCGACGGTGACTTTGAGCTGGTCCGCTCCCTGGCTGGCGCCCTGGGCGGCGCCGTGGGTGCGACCCGCGTGGCCTGCGACGAGGGCTGGGCCCCGCGAGGTGAGCAGATCGGCCAGACCGGTCTGACCATCACCCCGAACCTGTACATCGGCTTGGGCGTCTCTGGCGCGATCCACCACACGGTGGGCATGCAGTCGGCCGCCCACATCGTCGCTGTGTGCGACGACCCGGACGCCCCGATCTTTGAGATCGCGGACTTTGGCGTGGTTGGCGACGTCACCGAGGTGGTCCCGGCCGCCCTGGCGATCATCGAGGAGGCGCGCTCCCAGGCGTGAGCGTCTACCTCGACCATGCGGCCACCACGCCGCTGCGCGAGTGCGCCCTCGAGGCGTGGACTCGCGCACAGCGTGACCTGGCCGCACACCCCGGCAATCCCGCCGCCCTCCACTTCGGAGGGCGGCGGGCCCGTCGCATGCTCGAGGACGCGCGCGAACAGGTCGCTCGCGCCCTGGGCGCGGACATCCACGAGGTCATCTTCACCTCGGGGGCAACGGAATCCGATGCGCTTGGCGTGATGGCGGCCGCCCGGGGTATGCGCGGCCGCGACGGCGTGCGCGACCTGATCGTCGTCTCGGGCCTCGAGCACGACGCTGTCTCTCACCAGCGCGAGGTTGCCGATCGCGACGGCTTCGCGTGGGAGGGCCTGACCGTCGATGCCACGGGCGTGTCCGTCCTGCCCGGTGTGCCCGAGGACGGTGCCCCGGCCTCGTGGGAGGGACGCCTTGCGCTCGGCTCCATGACCCTCGTGTCCTCCGAGATCGGTACAATCCAGCCGGTCGCAGACTTCGTTGAGCTCGTACACGCCAGCGGAGGCCTCGTCCATTCCGACGCCGCCCAGGCCTTGACCACGATGGACGTCTCCTTCGTCGAGCTCGGCCTCGACCTCATGAGCGTAGGCGGGCACAAGGTCGGCGCTCCCGCCGGCGTCGGCGCCCTCGTCGCCCGGCGTGGCATCCCGATGATGACAGACCGCCCCGGCGGGGGCCACGAGCGCTCGATCCGCTCGGGCACCCCGGACGTGGCGGGAGCGTGCGCCTTCGCGGCCGCGCTCACCGACGTCGTCGCAGAGCGCGCCGCCTTCGCCGCCCGCGCGGCCGACCTACGCGCGCACCTGCTGTCCCACCTGCCGGAGGGAACCTCTCTGACGGTGGGGGAGTCGGCCTCGTGCCCGGCGATTATCCACCTGTCCCTGCCCACCGCCCGCCCCGAGGCGGTCCTCATGGCCTTCGACATGGCCGGGATCGCCGTCTCCGCTGGCTCGGCGTGCCACGCGGGCGTAACCCGACCCTCCGAGATCGTCATGGCGATGGGCCGCAGCGAAGAGCAGGCGCTCGGCGTCCTGCGCGTCTCGCTCGGCCACGAGACGACCCGCGACGATATCGACGCCTTTCTGGCCGCCCTGCCCGTGGCTATCCGCGCGGGTGCCGCCCTGGATGGTGTCGCCCACGTGCGCAACGAACGAAACAAGGAAGGCTAAGCATGCGAGTGCTCGCAGCGCTGTCGGGCGGCGTGGATTCGGCCGTCGCCGCCGCCAAGGCCGTCGAGGCCGGCCACGACGTCGTCGGCGTCCACA
>ERZ772966.561-NODE-561-length-14288-cov-5.818380_pt1 | contig 14288 bp, 11 predicted proteins | sample MGYA00580680_ERZ772966 | MGnify/ENA primary metagenome ERZ772966 (study PRJEB29015, sample SAMEA2738055) | human oral metagenome | biome: human oral; feature: human-associated habitat; material: saliva | place: China | collected 2225 ...
TCAAAGCCGTGGTTAGCGCTGGCCTGCCCAAGTCGCAGGGCATCGACGCTGTCAATGGTCGCACGATTCCCCTGGGAACCTGGTAAGCGATGGAGGGCTACGTCTACGCCCAGGTCATCGTCGAGGGCTCGACTGACATACCGGTTGTTACCGCGCTGATGTACGCGGCGGGATGGGCCGATAGTGAATTCTCTGTCATGAGCGCCAACGGCAAGGGTGCGATTGACAGGGATATCAAGAAGTACTGGGAAGCCGCTCGCGTTCTCCCATACGTCATCTTTCGTGACCTCGATCAGGACGGTGAGGGATGCCCCGTGACACTTCGTGCGGAACTCGTCGAACACACTCCGGGTGAGTCACCGGATCTGCTAATTCGGATCGTCGACCAGTGTATCGAGTCGTGGATCCTGGCGGATCGGCAGGGCGTCGCAGAGTTCTGCGGCAGATCGGTGGCGAGTGTAAAGCCGCCCGCCTCCCACCACAAGCCCTACCTGCTCCGCATGATGAAGGACGCGAAGCTCAAGGATGCTGTCGAAGAAAAAGGACGCGAGCTGGATTTTGGTCCCGCTTACGCGCTACACCTACAGCGCCTCATGACGCGCCATTGGAGCATCGAGCGTGCCGCCGTCGAAAGCGATAGCCTCAGGCGTGCACTGGAGCGCCTGACGGACCTGCATGACCGACTCGGAGGAGGCACACAATGAGCGGAATCGATGCCTCTCGGCTGGCAGAGGAACTGAACGCCTTGCTCGAGCAGGGGCGTATCGTCACGTGGTTGGATCGCAACAGCGAATATGCGGACGACCTTGACGCCGTCCAAGAACTGCTCGACGGCGCCACCCTGATCACCATCAACGCCAACCTCTTCAAGACCAAACTCCGCATCTTTGCAGAAGACACCAAGTCTCGCTACGTGCTCTACCGCGCCGGTGAACTGCCGTCCCTCGAAGAAGACCTCCTCGCCGACGTGCGATGCGGATACCCGACCTTCACGGCAGACGCCTCGACCCTCCTCGTGCGCGAACTCGGCGTTGATCCCGCCCTCGCGGTCATCATCGACGAGTACGCGCCCTTCTTCAAATCCAGCGCGCGTGTTGCCGACCTCAAGAAGCACCTCGCTGGCATCGCTGACGCCGACAAACGATCTGACCGCAAGACCTTCCTCGCCGCAATGAGCGCCGTCCTGCTCAAAACCCAGCAGCGTTCCTTCTCCGTCCTCTTCGCTAAGCTCGCCACGGCCTCCTCCGTGGATGGCAATGATCCCCTCAAGGCCCTTAAATGGGGTCTTGACGCGTACTTCTGGGAAGGCGCTCACGCCATCTGGGGATACGATGGCAAGCACACCTTCGACGCGCTCATGACCTGGCTCTTCGTCATGAACGCGAACGGCTGGGACTACCGGCACAACTCCGCGCAGCGCGACTTCAGTACGTGGACCCACGATGTCGCGACGCGAGACGACGCCCGCCGATGGGCTAAGCAAGTCGACGAGGTCACCGGAGCCAGCTCAGCGCTGCACGATGCGGCTGAGATTCAAATCCGCGATCCGTACTTACGGAAGCCTCACCAAATCCGGAACGTGCACGAGATTTTGCTACTGCTGATCCAGCATGCTGACGCTGCTAGGCTGCCGCACGTTGTCATCGAGACCTGTGCGAGCGATGAGGATGAGTATCGCGCGAAGCAGGAAGCGACGTTCGAACAGCTACAGCAGTCGTGGGGACAGTTCGGGATCGTCATCGATTGGAGCATCGTTGATTACTTCCACGACCGTAGCATCGTGACCGATACCGGCTGGGTGATCGATCTTGGTCGCGGGCTGGACGTTTACGAGAACTTCTCCTGGTCGTCGCCCTTCGATCCGCGTATTACATTGCCACACCTGCGGCGGACGAAGGAGATCACGATTAATGTCAGCCGGGATACAGAGGGCCACGCGTGAATCGTGGGGATGCGACGAGATTGTTGATGGAGCTTTGTTTGTTGGCTAGTTATTGGCCTGCTTTTGGGAGCAGTCATTGCACAGGCCGAAGAATTCGGCTACGTGCTCTACCTTGGTAAAACCATTGGCGGCAGCGATATCATGCACCCAGTTTTCAAACAAGGAGCCGGCAATCTCCACCGCCTTGCCGCAGCTGCGGCACACCAAGTGGTGATGGTGGCCCTCGTTAGTGCACAGACGATACAGGGCTTCGCCGTCGTCGGAGCGGACCGTATCTACCAAATCCTCCTCAGCCAAAGACTGCAAATTCCGGTAGACCGTAGCCAAACCAACCTTAGTGCCCTCCTCCTCAAGCTCGGCGTGAATCTGCTGGGCAGAAAGAAACACCTGGCTGCGCTCCAACAAATCCATAATCGCGCTGCGCTGCCAAGTAGAGCGGCGCTTAACCTCAGCCACGGCTAGCCTCCACCTCAGGTAAACGTCCATCCACTAGACGCTCATCCTCCAAATCCTTGCGTTTAAAAACTCGCTTAGCGCCCCACGTCAACACAGCCGTCAACGCGTAGGTGGCCACCAGCAGGCACACAATCATGGCGCCGGGCGAGACCGCCACCGCATAGGTGATAAACAAGCCAGCCAGGCAGGCACACACACCCAAAACCATGGCCAGATTCATGGTGCGCCCAAAAGAATGCGAAACCAGCTGGGCAATCGCCACGGGCACAATCATCACCGCGCTCACCAGAAGCACGCCCACCACCCGCATAGAAACAGACACTGTCAAGGCAGAAACCACGGCCACCAAAATGTTGAGCACACCCACCGGCAAGCCGCAGGCGCGTGCAAACTCCTCATCGTGGCATAGCGCAAACAGAGGGCCGCGCAGGCCAATACCCACCGCCAAGATCGCCAGCGCCAACACGGCGGTGGTGCGCACATCGTTTTCAGAAACTGTGGCGATAGAACCAAACAGGTAGCTGTTCAAATTAGTGGTGGTGCCGCCAGCAAACTTAATCAGGATCACGCCCCCGGCAATGCCGCCATAGAACAAGATTGCCAGTGCCACGTCGCCGCGTGTATGGCCAGCCTGACGGATCAGCTCAATCAGCAGTGCCCCCGCCAGGGAAGCCACAATCGCGCCAGGAACCGCCAAAGCGTCGGCGGGGCTAACTCCCAGCCAGGCGCCCACCAGCCAGCCCAGGGCCACACCGGTTAGGGAGACGTGCCCAATGCCGTCACCCATCAGCGCCAGGCCACGCTGCACCAGGTATGTGCCCACCACCGGGGCGGCCAGGCCCACCAGCACGGCGGCAATCAGGGCCCGCTGCATCAGTGGGGAAGCAAGCATTTCAGTGATCATGTCGGCCTCCTCAATCAGCCTGGTTTAGATGCAGGTTAGGGGCATGGTGGTGCACATAGGCCGGAGCGGCTGAATGCGGGTCCAGGTGGTCACAGTCCGGCTCACACTCCGGCTCCAGCTCGCGCCCCGGCTCCCGCCTCTGATCGCGCCCCGACTCGCGCCCTGACTCGCGCTCTGGCGCATGGGTGGCCAAGGGGCGGCTGGCAACCACGCGCCCATCGGCCAAAGTCACGGTGCGATCGACCAAACCAGCTAGTTCACCCATCTCATGCAACACCGTGACCAGGGTAATGCCCTGCTCTCGCAGCTGGGCCAGGCAGTCAGCTAAGCCCTGACGGCTGGCACGGTCCACCCCCGCCAAGGGCTCATCCAAAAACAGCAGCTGCGGGCGGCGCACCAGGGAGCGAGCAATCATCACGCGCTGAGCCTGGCCACCAGAAAACACCTGCACATGGTCATTGGCGCGTTTAGCCAGCCCCACCTGGGCTAAAGCCTCCAGGGCCTGTGCCTTAGCGCCCCCGCCCCAGCTGGCAAAAGGCTGCCCCGGGCCCAGCAGCCCCGAGCGCACCACCTCCAGGGCGGTGGCGGGCACGCCCGCTGTGGCCGAGACACGCTGGGGCACATACCCCACCTGCATCCAGGGCACTTGGCGGCGTTTAGACAGCGAAGCGCCAAAAAGCTGCACGTCACCATCCGCCAAAGGGTAAAGCCCCAGGCAGGCCTTAATTAGGGTTGATTTTCCACATCCGTTAGCGCCCAATAACGCCACAGACTCCCCGCGCTCAACCGTTAGCGACACCTGATGCAAAATATGCGTGGAACCCATGACTACATCAATGGAATCCACCTTCAGGGGTGGTTGAGCGGGGGAGTTGGCGTGGGCGTGCTTAAGTGCAGCGCTCACTTGCAGTTCAAAGCCTCACGTAGGTTAGTCAGGTTGGTGGTCATGGCGCCCTCGTAGTCGCCCTTTTCGGGGGCGGACTCGATGGGGCTGAGTACCGAGGTCTTGGCGCCGGTTTCCTTAGCTACGGCCTGGGCGGTCTTGGGGGAGACTAGCTCTTCGGTGAAGATGGTGGTGGTGCCGGTCTGCTTAACCACCTGCTTGACCTTGGCGATGTCTGCGGGGGAGGGCTCGGAGTCGGGGTCAATGCCTGAGACCGAGACCTGGGTTAGTCCGTAGCGCTCAGCTAGGTAGCCAAATGCGGCGTGGCTGGTGACGAAAGTCTTGCGGGTGCACTGGCTCAGGCCCTGCTTGTAGCTGGTGTCGAGTTTGGTCAGCTTAGCCAGGGTGGTTTTGAGGTTGGCGTCGTAGTCGGCCTTGTGGGAGGGGTCAGCCTTTACTAGCGCCGCGTGCACCTGCTTGGCGGCGTCAGCCATGCGGGTGGGGTCGAGCCAGAAGTGCGGGTCAGTGCTGCCGTGGTCATGGTCGTGATCGTCGTGGGCAGCTTCGGTGGCCGACGACGACGCCGCAGCCTCGTGGTCATGATCGTCACCGTCGTGGTCGGCGTGCTTTTCCAGCTTAACCGAGCTGGCCAGGTTCACCACGGTGGGGCCAGAAACCTGCTTGACCGCATCATCTAGGGAGGACTGGAAGCCGGCTACATAAACCACCATCTTGGCGCCAGATAGCTTGGTGACGTCCTTGGGGGAGAGCTCAAAGTCGTGCGGCTCTACGTTGGCGGGAGTTACCGAGTTGGCCTCAACGTGGCTGCCACCTACCGACTGCACCAGGTAGTTAACCGGGTAGAAGGAAGTGGCCACCTTGATCTTGCCGGAGGAAGAACCCTCAGAGGTAGTGGAAGAGCCACAGGCGGCCGCTGAGAAGGTCAGCGCCAAAACTCCAGTGGCGGCTGCCAGGCGACGTAAAGCAGTGCGATTAATACTCATGACAATCATTATCAGTAACAGCTTAGGGTTAGTCAATTTGTGTCCCCAATGTGGACGCCGCGCAAGCTCACAGGCCCAGGGGCGAGCGGCGTCGTCGGCAATAAGCAAAAGCCACTAAACTAGAGGGAGCGCTGCGGGTTTGTTGGCCCGGGCGCATCGTTCCCGCCAGCCAGGCGTGGACAACGAAACTAAAAGGAGAACTCGTGGCTTCAACCCCCTCGCGTCTAGATAACGTAATCAACCTAGCTAAGCGACGCGGATTCGTATTCCCCTGTGGAGAGATCTACGGCGGTACCCGCTCAGCTTGGGATTACGGCCCGCTCGGCGTGGAGCTGAAAGAAAACATCAAGCGCCAGTGGTGGCAGTACATGGTGCGCAGCCGTGCAGACGTGGTGGGGCTAGACTCCTCCGTGATCCTGCCGCGCGAGGTGTGGGTGGCCTCCGGTCACGTCAAGGCCTTCACCGACCCGCTAATCGAATGCACCTCCTGCCACAAGCGTCTGCGTGAAGACACCCTGCAGGAGGCCTACGCCGCCAAGCACGGCGTGGAAAACCCCGATGAGGTGCCGCTAAGCGACCTGGTGTGCCCCAACTGTGGCACTCGCGGCCAGTTCACTGAGCCCAAGGCTTTCTCCGGGCTACTTAAGACCTTCCTGGGCCCGGTAGATGATGAAGCCGGCCTGCACTACCTGCGTCCTGAAACCGCGCAGGGTATTTTCGTTAACTTCGCCAACGTCATGAGCGCCGCGCGTAAGAAGCCGCCGTTTGGTATTGGCCAGGTAGGTAAGTCTTTCCGTAACGAGATCACCCCCGGTAACTTCATCTTCCGCACCCGCGAATTTGAGCAGATGGAGCTGGAGTTCTTCGTGGAGCCGGGCACGGACGAAGAATGGCACCAGTACTGGATTGACTACCGCAAGGCCTGGTATGTGGGCCTGGGTATTGACCCCGAAAACCTGCGTTTCTACGAGCACCCCAAGGAGAAGCTCTCCCACTACTCCAAGCGCACCGTGGACATCGAATACCGTTTCGGTTTCCAGGGCAGCGACTGGGGTGAGCTGGAGGGTATCGCCAACCGCACCGACTTTGACCTCAAGACCCACGCTGAGCACTCCGGCAAGGACCTAAGCTACTTTGACCAGACCAAGAACGAGCGCTGGGTGCCTTATGTAATTGAGCCCTCCGCCGGTCTGACCCGCTCGCTGATGGCCTTCCTGGTGGATGCTTACACCGAGGACGAGGCCCCCAACACCAAGGGTGGGGTAGACAAGCGCGTGGTGCTCAAGCTTGACCCGCGCCTGAGCCCGGTTAAGGCCGCTGTGCTGCCGCTGTCTCGCAAGCCTGAGCTGACCGGCCCCGCCTCCGAGCTAGCTGACCAGCTGCGTCAGTTCTGGAATGTGGAGTACGACGCCGCCGGTGCGGTGGGTCGCCGCTACCGTCGCCAGGACGAAATCGGCACCCCCTTCTGCATCACCTACGACTTTGACTCTCTGGAGGATGGCGCCGTCACCATCCGTGAACGCGACACCATGGTTCAAGAGCGTATCGCGCTCGACCAGGTGCAGCGTTACCTAGCCGAGCGTCTTGTAGGCTGCTAAATGTCTCATGCTCACGGGCATGGCCACGCACCCGAACTAGCCCCCCAACAGGCTAAACGGGTGCGTGTGCTATTAGCAGCAATTGTTGTTCCACTGGTGTTGGTGGCCTTGATTGGCCTGGTGGTTATCTACCCAAGCACAAACACCAAGATGGGTTCGCGGGCGTTTTTGTCTCAGGGCTCTTCTTTGGCGCGCCTGGAGGTCACTAGTTTGGATGTGGCCGGCTGCCAGGGTGTTTTTGGGGGTATGCAAAGCGGTTACGGCACTACTGGTTCCGCTGGCTCTAGTGGGGCCGACGGCGCCGGGACCAGCTCTGGCTCTAACGGCTCGGGCGGCGTCGGCACTGATGGGGCCGGGACTAACGCAGGCACTAGCGGGGCCACTTCCAGCGCGGACAGTAGCCTGCTGAAAGACGCTGTGTGTGCCAAAGTCATCAAAGGCAAGGGCAAGGGCTTGGTGGTGCCAATCCACGTGCCCACCGAGTCACGCAAGTTTGTTTCTGTGGGCGACCAGGTAAACGCCATGTACACTCCGGCCGCTATCAGCGCTGGCACGCCGTTCATTTTTATTGATTTTGAACGCGCCCAGCCGGTGGGGATCCTGGCCTTGGTGTACCTGGTGGTTGTGGTGGCCGTAGCTGGGCGTAAGGGTGTGCTTTCTATCTTGGGCCTAGCTGCGGCGCTGGCAGTACTGGTGGGGGTGATGATCCCGGCCCTGCTGGCGGGCACCAACCCGGTAGTGGTGGTGTGTGTTTGTGCGCTAGCCATGCTGATTTTGGCCCTCTACCTGGCCCACGGGGTTAGTGTGCGTACCACCACCGCGCTGCTGGGAACCGTGGCCGGGCTGGTGGTGACGGTATTTTTGGCTCAGCTGAGCGCCATCTACGCCCACCTAAACGGGGCTAGTAGTGAGGACGCCATTGCGCTGACCACCTCTGTGCCGGGGCTCAACATGTCGGCGCTGCTGGTGTGTGGCATGGTGCTGGCTGGTTTGGGTGTGCTTAACGATGTAACCATCACCCAAGCCTCAGCGGTGTGGGAGCTGCACGGCGCTAACCCCACTATGGGCACCTGGAAACTAGCGCGGGTGGCGATGCGTATTGGCCGCGACCATATTGCCTCCACCGTCTACACCCTGGCTTTCGCCTACGCCGGTAGCGCCCTGCCGTTGATTATGGTGGCGGCGCTGATTGACCGCTCAGTTTGGGCCACCATTTTGAGTGGGGAAATCGCTGAGGAGGTAGTGCGTACGCTGGTTTCCTCTATCGGTTTGGTGCTGGCTATCCCGGCGACGACGTTCATCGCGGCGTTCTTGAGCGTGCGCACCGCCGACAAAGCTGGTATTGCCGACGGCGCCGGTGTGCCAACCGAAAGCTCTGGCGCTAACACTGTAAACGCCGGCAGCTCTCATCGGGGCTCCTCCCATAGGGGCTCCCACCGCGCTGACAATGACGGCGCTAGCAATAGGGGTGCCGACGGCGCCGGCGCCTCTGCTGGCGTTTAGCCGCCAGAAACGTCGCTTTCTGCCAGATGCAGCTGGCGGGCTTGGGCTTCAGTTAAGTAAGGCGAGTCCAGCCAGCCATCAGGCAGATGTGGGCGTTTAGCGTGACCAGCCCGACCTCGGGGGCGCTCAGCGGCGTCGCCGGGGTAAGGGGCTGAAGCATCCAGGGCGGATAGGCGCTGCTCTAATTCTTCACGGGTACTCACCTGCATCAGGGCGTTACGGGCCTCTCCGCCCACACTGTAACCCTTCAAATACCAGCCAATGTGTTTACGCAGGTCCCGAATGGCGCGGTTGGGGCCAATCTCGTCGCTAAGCAGATCCGCGTGGCGGCGAATCACCTCAAGCACCGCCGCCAAATCAGGGTGGGTGCGTTGCGGGTAGCCATGCAAAGCATGTACTAGGTCAGCAAACAGCCAGGGGCGCCCCTGACAGCCCCGGCCCACCACGACGCCGTCGGCGCCGGTAGCAGCCAGCATGTTAACGGCGTCGTCACCAACCCAAATATCTCCATTACCCAGAACGGGTACGTTAACCGCCTGCTTAAGGGTGCCAATGTAATCCCACTGGGCGCTGCCCGAATAGTGTTGCTGGGTGGTGCGTGCATGTAGGGCAATAGCGCTTACACCCGCATCCTCAGCCTCCCGGGCGCTATCTAGATAGGTGATGTGGTCATCATCAATGCCGATACGCATTTTGATGGTTACCGGCACCTCAAAGTCGCGGCTCTCGCTAGCGGCCTTGGCTGCCTGCACTGCCGCATTAACCAGGGCTTTAAACAAGTCACGCTTCCAGGGCAGGGCTGAGCCGCCACCTTTACGCGTCACCTTGGGAACGGGGCAACCAAAGTTCAAATCAATGTGGTCGGCCAGGTTTTCGCGCACCAAAATCTCTACCGCCTGGGCGGTTACATTAGGGTCAACCCCGTAAAGCTGGATTGAACGCAGGCGCTCAGTGGGGTCAGTGCGCACCATCTGCAAAGTTTTAGGGTTGCGCTCCACCAGGGCGCGGGTAGTGACCATTTCGGTAACAAACAAGCCCGCCGGGGCCAGTAGGCCGCCGTCGTAGTGGATCTGGCCGCTGGTAGCCGGGCGCAGGTGCTCAGGCAGGGCCGATTCAGCAAATTCGCGGCAAAGACGCCTAAAAGAAGCGTTAGTAACCCCCGCCATCGGCGCTAACTCCACCGGGGTGGCTAGTGTATGGGGGCCGATTTTTACCTGGTGGCTTGGTGTTTCAGAGGGGCTGCTTGGGGTGGCAGATAAATTTTGGGGCACGCTCACGCCTCAATCCTTACATACATCCTTATAGGTATGGCCACGTGGTCTTTGACTGTTACCGCCACGACTTTGCAAACATAATGCACATATCCCCCTATAGAAAAATGTCTGACAAATTATTGTCGCAGTCTTTGTACACTTAGAGTATGTACAAGAACCTGCTCCGCTGGCGCCAAGCCATGCTTGAAGGGGCTAAGGTTCGCCTGCGCCCCGTTAAAGATTCTGACTGGGACATTTACGGCGCCTGGAATAACGACGCCGAGGTGACCGTTGGGCAAAACGATCTGTTTATGCCTTTCAACGCAGACCAACTAGAAAACCTTTTTAAAATGTGGCGGGTTGAAGACCCCGCCAGTGGTTTTACCTGCACCATTGAAACCCTAGATGGCCAGGTGGTAGGCACTATCTCTATCTATGGAATTAAATCTCCCGTGCGCTGCGCTACGTTAGGAATAACTATCGCCCCTGGCCACCAAAACCGTGGCTACGGCCGCGAGGCTTTGCTAATCGCATTGCGTCTAGCTTTTGAAGAGTACAACGCACACAAGGTTGAGCTGGAAGTTTACGACTATAACCAGCACGCCATTGGTCTATATGAATCTGTAGGTTTTGTCACTGAAGGCTGCCGCCGCGAAGTGGTTTACCACATGGGACGCTACTTTGACCGAATCCTGATGGGCATCTTGGAAAGCGAATGGCGCCAACGCCAAGACATCGCCTCTGCCTGCGACGCCTAAAACCTGCGCCAAAGCGGCGCCGACACCAAAACAAGTGGCCCCGGCTGTTAGCCGGGGCCACAATGTTTAGCTACTAGCTGGCCGGTGTGGGCGGCGCGCTAACCACGCGCCGCCCAGCTCAAGCGCCTAGCCGGCCAAAGCGGTTAGCCGGCCAAAGCGCCTGAGTTAGCCAAAGCTGCCTACTTGGCTGGGACAATGCTGACCAGCTTGGGGGCGCGCACGATCACCTTGCGAATTTCGCTGTCACCCAGGGTGCGCTTAACGCCAGGAGCTTGCAGGGCCAGGCGCTCAAGCTCAGCCGGGTCAATGTCAGGGTCAACCTCAAGCTTGTCACGCACCTTGCCGGCCACCTGAATCACGCAGGTGACCGCGTCAGCCTTAAGCAGTGCGGCGTCGGAAACAGTGGGGAAGGGTTCGCGGGCCAAAGAGTTCTCGTGTCCCAGGCGCTTCCACAGCTCCTCAGCAATGTGGGGAGCCACCGGGGAAACCATCAAAACCAGGGCTTCGATAGCCTCACGCGGCACTGCCTTAATGGAGGTCAGGTGGTTGTTGAGCACAATCAGCTTGGCGATAGCCGTGTTCAGGCGCATGTTGGCGTAATCCTCAGTTACCCCATCAATAGTGCGCGCAACCAGCTTCTTGGTGGCCAAGTCAGGCTCATCCTCGCTGATCACCAGCTCTCCGGTGACCTCATCAATGGCGTTACGCCACAGGCGCTGCAAGAAACGCTGCGAACCAACCACCGCGCGGGTCTCCCAGGGGCGGTCCATGTCCAGGGGAGCCATGCTCATCTCGTAAACACGGAAGGTGTCTGCGCCGTAAGCCTCATACATGTCGTCAGGGGTGACGATGTTCTTCAGGCTCTTACCCATCTTGCCGTATTCACGCTTGACGGGCTCACCGTGCCAGGTGAATTTGCCTTCTTCTTCCTCCACAACCTCATCTGCGGGCACATACTGGCAGCGCTTATCCTTGTAGGCGTAGGCCTGCACATAACCCTGGTTGAACAGCTTGTGGTAAGGCTCAGAGGAAGAGACAAAGCCCAGGTCAAACAGCACCTTGTGCCAAAAACGCGAGTACAGCAGGTGCAGCACCGCGTGCTCCACTCCACCGATGTAAAGGTCGGTACCACCCGAAGTGTTACCAGCTTCAGGGCGCGGACCCATCCAGTAAGCCTCGTTAGCCGGGTCAATTAGAGCCTGGCAGTTGTCCGGGTCAACGTAACGCATCTCGTACCAGCAAGAACCAGCCCACTGGGGCATGGTGTTGGTTTCACGGTAGTAGACGCGCGGGCCGTCACCCAGGTCAAGCTCAACCTCAACCCATTCGCGAGCGCGCCCCAGCGGCGGCTCAGGTGAGGAGGAAGCGTCCTCCGGGTCATAGGTGGCGGGGGAGTAGTCGGTAACTTCAGGCAGTTCAACCGGCAGCATCGACTCAGGCAGGGCGTGCACGCCGCCTTCCTCATCCCACACGATCGGGAAGGGCTCACCCCAGTAGCGCTGGCGCGAGAACAGCCAGTCACGCAGACGGTAGGTGATAGCGCCGCGTCCGTAACCCTTTTCCTCCAGCCAGGCGGTCATCTTAGCCTTAGCTGCGTCTTTGCCCAGGCCGTCCAGGCTCACCTCAGCGTTAGCTGAGTCAACAGCGACGCCGTCGCCCACGTAAGCCTTTTCGTCCAGGTTAATGCCGCGCGGGTCCTTAGCCGGGCCAATGGTCTGGACAATGTCCAGGTTGAAGGCGCGAGCAAACTCCCAGTCACGCTGGTCGTGGGCGGGCACAGCCATAATCGCACCGGTGCCGTATCCCATCAGCACATAGTCAGCAATGAACAGCGGCAGCTGCTTACCGTTAACCGGGTTAGTAGCCCACAGGCCAGTAAACACACCAGTCTTTTCACGGTCTGACGCAGTGCGGTCAGCGTCAGAAGTGCGCGCAGCCTGGGCGCGGTAGGCGGCTACAGCCTCAACCGGGGTGGCGTAGCCACCCTTCCACTCCTCGCGAGTACCCTCAGGCCAAACCGAGGGGACCTTAAGTGCGGCGGCGTCGTCGGGAGCAGCAGGGTAAGTGCCACCCAAAAGCGGGTGCTCAGGGGCCACGACCGTGAAGGTAGCGCCAAAGAGAGTGTCAGGGCGGGTAGTGAACACGGTGATCTGGCCGCCGTCCACGCCCTGGCCGCTGACCGCAAAATCAACCTGGGCGCCTTCAGAGCGACCAATCCAGTTACGCTGCATAGAGCGCACCTTGTCAGGCCAGTCCACAGTGTCCAGGTCATCAGCCAGACGCTCACCATAAGCGGTGATGCGCATCATCCACTGGCGCAGGTTGCGCTTGAAAACCGGGAAGTTATCGCGCTCAGAGCGACCATCAGCGGTGACCTCCTCATTGGCCAGCACCGTGCCCAAGCCCGGACACCAGTTAACCGGCACTTCAGCCACATAGGCCAGGCGGAAAGAGTCAACCACGCGGCTCTGCTCCAGCGCGCTGAGCTCATCCCAGCTGCGTGAGTCAGCAATGTCTTTAGGCAGCTCAACCTCGCCGTTAGCCAGCTTCTGACGCAGCTCGCTGACCGGGCGGGCCGCACCCAGGCCGCGACCGTCACGACGCGGCGCCTGGGGGTCAAACCAGGAGTTAAACACCTGCAAGAAAATCCACTGGGTCCAGCGCACGTAGTCAACATCAATGGTGGCAATAGAGCGGCGCGGGTCGTGGCTCATACCCATGCGGTGCAGCTGGCGACGCATGTTAGCAATGTTGGCCTCGGTGGAAATGCGCGGGTGCTGGCCGGTCCGCACGGCATACTGCTCAGCAGGTAAACCAAAGGCGTCATAACCCATGGTGTAAAGCACATTCTTGCCCTGCATGCGGTTGAAACGGGCAACCACGTCAGTGGCCAGGTAACCCAGGGGGTGACCCACGTGCAGGCCCTTACCCGAGGGGTAGGGGAACATATCCAGGAGGAAGAACTTCTCACGCTGAGAGCGCTCTCCGGCTAGCGGCCCTACCGGGTTGTCAGCATAGAAGGTGCCATTTTCATCCCAGTAACGCTGCCAATCTAGCTCAATGGACTCGGCCAGAGCTGCGTTGTAACGATAAGGAGTGGGGTTGTCGGCGCTTGCAGGCATCGGTACTTCCTTTTCTGCAGATATTTAATGGCATAAGTGTAGTTCATGCCATGAGTGGCGCTGTTGCCCCATCCGCTGAATGAGTGCGGGGTTACAGAAACGCTGACTTAGCCGATTTGCTGCTAGGCACGGCGCATCTCCTGGACAATTTCCTCAGCACTCATTGCTTGGCGAGGAGCCCGCCAGATACCCACCAGATCATCAACCGTGGGTAGATCTGCGTGATCTTCTATCTCTTCAATGCGGCGCATCTGCAATGATTCTTTGCGTCCCTGTTGATTACGGGCTAGTTCCCCACGGACACATACCCGTTTTCCTACTAGTTGCTTAATCTCTTCTAGTTGACTGGTTTGGAAAATCACTCTGACCGGATGGTTTTCAGCCTCATCGATAAGACCAAACTCGCATCCGCCACGCGTGTTTATGCGATCAATCTTTCCCGTCACCGATCCAATTGAGGTTTTTACTTGGGTTCTAGGGTTGTTTTTAGGTGAAGTGTGGAAAGTAATAGTTTGGCTGCCGGCAGTAGCAGTAACATTTTCTACTCCTGGTTCAGTGGCTAAATCGCCAAGGCTTTTCAACGCCTCACGACCTTTATCTGACCAAGACTCTGGTACCTTACCAGTCTTTGCGTGAAGCTTAAGGCCAGAGACCAGTTCGGTGAATCCTTCTAGTTCTTCATCCCTGGTTTGTCCGCATGGACTTGCCGCCAACGTAAGAGAACCGATACTGACCTGTGTCATCTGCCAACGAATGCCGTTGTTTGGGGCATCTAAAAGGGCGACGAATGCGGTGAATGCTGCGGCCATAGTTGCTGGACTTATCTGGTCTGCTCGCCCTGATAGGCAGACTTTTAAGGTTGTGT
>ERZ772966.564-NODE-564-length-14267-cov-22.405080_pt1 | contig 14267 bp, 13 predicted proteins | sample MGYA00580680_ERZ772966 | MGnify/ENA primary metagenome ERZ772966 (study PRJEB29015, sample SAMEA2738055) | human oral metagenome | biome: human oral; feature: human-associated habitat; material: saliva | place: China | collected 2225 ...
CCGGGTCGGAGCGGACGCGAGGTGGGGCCAACCGGTGTGCCGGTTGGCCCCACCGTCATTCTCCGTTACACTTGTCGTGTATGCGCCCATGAGGGGTGAACCGCGATAGAAACTGGATTGACCGTGACCATTCTGAACAATGTGCTGATCGTGCTGATCTTCCTGACCAGCATCCTGCTGACCTTGACCATCCTTATGCACAAGGGACAGGGCGGCGGCCTGTCGGACATGTTCGGTGGCGGCATCTCCTCGTCGGCCGGTTCTTCCGGCGTCGCCGAGCGTAACCTCAACCGCATCACGTTGGGCACCCTGCTGATCTGGCTGGTGTGCATCATCGGATTTGCGCTTCTCGCGAAGTACGGTCGCTGAATCGAAACAGCTTTCTCTCATGGCTCTCCGCCAACGGCGGAGAGCCATCGTGTTCGTACGTGAGATGGCCGTGGGGTCGTCTGTCATGTGCAGACGACCCCACGGCCGTGAAATAGTGATGAGCTGTTACCGCGCGATATGTGAGGCGGCCGCCTTGTCGAGGTAGACACGCGTCGTGGGAGTGAGGACGCCCGCGACCGGCAGGTCGAGGGGCGATGCGCCCGCGAAGGCTTCTCCGAGGGCATCTGCCTTCGCGGACCCCGCAGTCGTCAGCCACACCTCGCCGCACGCGCGCATGACGGGCATCGACACGGTGATGCGCTCAGGTGGCGGCTTGGGAGAATTGCGGATCGCCAGAATGGGGGAGGACTCGTCCATGTCGATACGTCCCGGGAAGAGCGAGCAGATGTGCCCGTCGGGCCCCATGCCGATCAGTGCGATGTCGAAGGAGCGCTCACCCATGAGCTCGCGCCACGTGTTGGCGAACGCCGCCGTCGCCGCGTCGAGAGAACCGCCACCAGGAGCGGAAACATCCGAGGTCGGCATGCGGACGAACTCAACGCCGGAGGCCGCGTGGAAGAAGCCTTCCCACGCCTGATCGTCGTTGCGATCCTCATCGCCCGCCGGCACATAACGCTCGTCGACCAGCCACACGCGCACGCGTGACCAGTCGACCTCGCCGACAAACGGAAGCAACGAGGGCAACAGGCTCGTCGTGATCGCGCCACCTGAGATGGCCAGATTGATGCGTGAAGCGGCCCCGGCCTCGTCGATGAGCGTGCGCAGACGAGCGAGGAACGCACGGCCCACGGCCTCGTTGAGTTCGTCGACTGTCGGCAGGACCTCAAGCGTGTGAACAGCCACCATCGTCACTCACCCTCAGAGCGTGCAGCCAGGCGCGGGAGTTCCTTCGTGAGGAGCTCGCCGTAGTAGACGTCCGGATCCATGCGACGCAGATCCTCCATGAGGGAGTCCTGCACGGAGCGGCGCGCGAGGTTCACGGAGCGATCTTCGAGGCCCGGGCGCGACAGGCATGCGACCGACGAGGTGGCGCTGCGCGAGAGCGACACAGTCGTCTCGTCATCGAAGAAGAACGTGATGTCCGTGATCGTGAGGGCCTCAGGGTCCACGACGCGCTCGACAGGCACTCCCAGCTGGTGGTGCAGCCACGCGGCCACGAGGAAGGGCGAGGGGTGCGTCGCGTTACCCGCAACGCGGATCGACGTCGGCAGTCGGTCAAAGTCTTCGGCGATGGCCGCGAGTAGCGCGCGCCACAGCGTGACGCCAGCCCACGCGAGATCTGTATCGCCGGGGGTGTAGACGGCTGAGAGGGCAGACAGCGTGTCCATGGGGCACTCTGTTGCGCGCGAGTCGGTGATGCGCTTGACCGCGAGGCGACCAAGCGGGTGCGCACCCGGGTTCTGCGGGGGAACGACCGGCCAGTACGTGACGACCGGCGTATCCGACTGGAGCAGCGGCATGACGAGTGAGTCAATGTTCGACGCAGCCTCACCGCGAGGCTCGAGGATGATGATGTCGGACAGGCCCGCTGCGTCGCCCACGCGAATCTGGGCGTTCAGACGCGCTGTGCCTTCGGTGGACTCGGGCTCGACGATGACGATGACGCGGCAGGGATGCTCGCGAGAGACCGCGTCCGAAATCTCGATGGCGTTGTCGACGTCGATGAGGTCGGGGACGCAGATGAGGAGTGTTAGCACGCGGCTCAGGGCCGCGGATCCACGCTCGTCGCGCAGCTTCACGATGCGTGAGGCAACCTCAGCGGACGTCGTATTCTTCAGGGTGATAATCACGGGAGCCTCCAGAAACGGCCGTCGCGGGCCAGCATGTCGTGCGCGGACTGGGGACCCCACGTGCCCGGCGTGTAGGGCTCGGGCTGGCCCTGGGTCTCCCAGAAGGACAGGATTGGGTCGAGGATCTTCCACGAGGCCTCGACCTCGCGCTGGTGCGGGAAGAGCGGGGCGGAGCCGACGAGCGCATCGAGGATGAGGCGCTCGTAGGCCTCGGGTGAATCCTCCGTGAAGGCGTGGCCGTAGGCAAAGTCCATCGTCACGTCGCGCACCTGCATCGAGGTGCCCGGCACCTTCGCGCCGAGCTTGAGGGTCAGACCCTCGTCGGGCTGGACACGGATGACGAGCGCATTCTGAGCAGACTCGCTGAGGGCCGAGTTGCCGAAGGGCACGTGTGCCGAGCGCTTGAAGATCACAGCGATCTCAGTGACGCGCTTCCCGAGGCGCTTGCCGGCGCGCAGGTAGAAGGGAACGCCCGCCCAGCGTCGCGTGTCGACGAAGAGCTTGATGGCCGCGAAGGTGTCGGTCGTCGAGTCGGCGGGGATGCCGTCCTCTTCGAGGTAGCCCCGCACCTGGGAGCCGCCCTGCCCGCCGCCCGCGTACTGTCCACGGGCCGTATCGATGGCCAGATCCTCGGGCAGGCGCACTGCGGAGAGCACCTTTTCCTTCTCCGCCCGGATTTCCTCGGGCGTGAAGTGGACGGGTTCCTCCATGGCGGTCAGTGCCATGAGCTGTAGGAGGTGGTTCTGGATGATGTCGCGGGCCGCGCCGATGCCGTCGTAGTACCCGGCGCGCGTGCCGATACCGATGTCCTCGGCCATCGTGATCTGCACGGAATCGACGTAGTTGGCCTTCCACAGGGGCTCGAACATGGCGTTCGCGAAACGCATGGCCATGATGTTCTGGACGGTCTCCTTGCCCAGGTAGTGGTCGATGCGGAAGACGTCCTGCTCGTCGAAAATCTGCGAGATGACGTTGGAGAGCTCCTGCGCAGACTGAAGGTCGTGGCCGAAAGGCTTCTCGATGATGACGCGACGCCACTCGCGGCCCTGACGCTTGTTAAGGCCCGTGTCGGACAGGTGCTTGGCGACGACGGGGAAGTAGGACGGCGGAATTGACAGGTAGAACGCGTGGTTGCCGCCGGTGCCGCGCACGCGGTCGAGTTCGGCGACTGTGTCGGCTAGGCGGCGGTAGGCCTCGGGGTCGTCGAATGTACCGGACACGAAGCGCAAGCCTGAGCGCAGCTGGTTCCACGTGCCTTCGTTGAAGCCGGTGCGGGTGTGAGCTTCAATGGAGGCGCGCACGTATTCCTCGAAGTCCTGCGGACTCCAGTCTCGGCGGGCAAAGCCGGTCAGGGAAAATGCGGGGTGCAGCAGACCGCGATTGGCGAGGTCGTAGATAGCGGGCAGGAGCTTTTTGCGCGCGAGATCACCGGTGATGCCGAAGATGACGAGGCCGCAGGGCGGCGAAATGCGCGGAAGCCTGCGATCTTGGGGATCGCGCAGGGTGGGAATCTCGTTGCTCACGAGGTAACGCTCCGTTCGCTGGGAATTGGGACGAGGCCGTGGCTCCTTCCGGAACCTCGCGCGGTGTGCGCGGGAGCCGGGGCGACCCACTATGTCTACGAGAATAGGGCTGCTGGCGCGCGAGTGCGCGCCAGCAGCCCTTGGTCAGATCAGGTGACTAAAAAGTCACGACCGTGCGGCCTCGATGGATTCCTTCGCGGCTGCGGCCACGTGCTCGGCATCGATGCCGTACTCCTTGAACAGGAGTTCGCCCGGCGCGGAGGCGCCGAAGTGCTCGATGGACACCGCGCGACCAGCGTCGCCGATCCAGCGGTACCAGGGCAGGGCCAGGCCGGCCTCGACGGAGACGCGGGCGCGCACCGACGGGGGCAACACGGCGTCGCGGTACTCGCGATCCTGGGCCTCGAACCAGTCGAGGCAGGGAACCGACACGACGCGAGCAGCGATGCCCTCGGCGGCCAGGGCCTCACGCGCCTCGAGGGCGACGGAGACCTCGGAGCCCGAGGCCATGAGGATAACGTCGGGCGTGCCCTCGGTGTCGGCCAGGACGTAGGCGCCGCGCGCCAGGTCCTCCGTCGTGGCCAGGCCGGTACCTTCACCGCGAGCCGGGTTGGGCAGGTTCTGGCGCGACAGGATGATCGCGGCGGGGTGAGACTGCTCGAGGATGGCCTTCCAGGAGGCGGCCGTCTCGGCGGCATCCGCGGGACGCACGACCGCGAGGTTGGGGATCGCACGGTAGGAGGCTAGGTGCTCGATCGGCTGGTGCGTCGGGCCATCCTCGCCCACACCGATGGAGTCGTGGGTCCACACGTAGGTCACCGGCAGATCCATGAGGGCCGCCAGGCGCACCGCGCCGCGCATGAAGTCGGAGAACACGAAGAACGTGCCGCCGTAGGCACGGGTCAGGCCGTCCGCGGCGATGCCGTTGAGGGCGGCACCCATCGCGAACTCGCGCACGCCGAAGTGCAGGTTACGGCCGAACTCGTTGCCGGAGAAAGCGGACGAGGAGCGGTGCTCGGGCAGGAAGGAGGGCTCGCCCTTCAGGAAGGTGTTGTTCGAGCCCGCCAGGTCGGCCGAGCCGCCCCACAGCTCGGGCAGCACGGGCGCGATGGCATTGAGGACCTGGCCGGATGCGGCGCGGGTGGCCAGCGCCTTGCCTTCTTCGAAGGTCGGCAGCGCGGCTTCCCAGCCCTCGGGCAGGCGGCCGGCGGACAGGCGCTCGAGGAGTGCGGCTCCCTCGGGGTTGGCGGCCTTCCAGGCCTCGAAACGGGCGTCCCAGTCCTTGCGGTACTCGGCTGCGCGCGCGGCTGCGCGCGCACGCACCTCGTCGACGATCGCAGCGTCGACGTCAAACATCTTGTCGGGGTCGGCTCCCAGGGCGACCTTGAGGCCAGCCAGGGCCTCGCCACCGAGCTTGGCGCCGTGGATGCCGCCGGTGTTCTGCTTGCCGGGGGTGGGCCAGCCGATGATCGTGCGCAACGCGATGAGCGAGGGCTTGCGCGTCTCGGCCTTGGCAGCCTCAAGGGCCTCGTTCAGGGCGGCTGTGTTCTCCTCGTAGGAGCCATCCTCGCCGAGCCAGTCGACGCGCTGGACGTGCCAGCCGTAAGCCTCGTAGCGGGCCAGGACGTCCTCGGTGAAGGCGATCGAGGTGTTGTCCTCGATGGAGATGTGGTTGTCGTCCCAGATGACGGTGATGTTGCCGAGCTCCTGGGTGCCGGCCAGCGAGGAGGCCTCGGCGGAAACGCCCTCTTGGAAGCAGCCGTCGCCGGCGATGACGTAGACGTTGTGGTCGAACACGGACTCGCCCAGCGGGGTCCCCGGATCGAGCAGGCCGTGGACGCGGCGGGCGTTCATGGCGAAGCCGACGGCGGAGGCGATACCGGTGCCCAGCGGGCCGGTCGTGATCTCGACGCCCTTGGTGTGTCCGTACTCGGGGTGACCCGGCGTCAGGGAGCCTGCGGTGCGCAGCTTCTTGACGTCGTCAAGCTCGAGGCCGAAGCCGCTCAGGTAGAGCTGGACGTACTGAGTGAGCGAGGAATGGCCAGCGGAGAGGATGAAACGGTCGCGGCCGATCCATCGAGGATCGGCCGGATCAACGTTCATGACCTTGTTGTACAAAAGGTACGCTGCGGGTGCGAGCGAGATAGCGGCGCCGGGGTGGCCCGAGCCCGCCTGCTCGACGGCGTCCGCCGCGAGGAGCTTGGCGGTCTTCACCGCTTCATCGTCGATATGATCCCATTGAAGTGTCACGTCGGCCTCCAGCCGTATTTAGGTCCCCAACATCGGGGTAGGGAAATGGTTACCGGGTCACATACTAGCGAAAATGTGCGCACGCGCATAGGGATTGCGCACATTTGTTGAAATGTCGCTTACTCTGACACTATGACCTCCCTCGAAGCAGCCGTGAATGAGTGGGTGGACTATCTGCGCGTGGAGAAGGGCGCCTCGTCTCACACCGTCTCGAACTATCGTCGCGACGCGTTGCGCTATGCCCGTGACCTGGGTGAACGTGGGGTTCGCAGCCTCGCCGAGGTGAGCGCGCGCGACATCGAGGACTACACGATGAGGCTCGCGTCGGGGGAGGTGACGGGTACACCCGCGGCGGCCTCGTCGGTCGCACGCGCCTGCGCCGCGATCCGAGGCCTGCACAAATACGCGCTCACGGAAGGCCTTGTCGGGGGTGATCCCGCCGCCCAGCTTCGGGCTCCTCGAGCGGGCCGCCACCTGCCCAAGGCGCTGACGGTCGACGAGGTCGGCCGACTCTTGGACGTGGCCCACGCGGACGACTCGCCGATCGGCCTGCGCGACTGTGCCCTGTTGGAACTCCTGTACGCGACGGGCGCTCGAGTGTCCGAAGCCGTGTCCCTGAGCGCGGACGACCTGGACCTGGACGCCGAGGTGCCGGTCGTACGCCTCTTCGGTAAGGGACGCAAGGAACGGATCGTGCCCGTGGGGTCGTTCGCGGTGGCGGCCCTCGGCGCGTATCGGGTGCGCGCCCGCCCCGCCTTAGCGGCCCGAGGCCGTGGCTCCACCGCGTTCTTCCTGAACTCTCGGGGAGGGCCCCTGTCGCGGCAAAGCGCGTGGACGGCGATCCGGCGTGCGGCGCAGGCTGCAGACCTGGGGGATAAGGTCTCGCCGCACACGATGCGACACTCATTTGCCACCCACCTGCTGGAGGGCGGGGCGAGCGTGCGTGAGGTCCAAGAGCTCCTCGGACATGCCTCGGTGGCGACCACGCAGATTTATACGGCGGTCACAGCCGCCGCGCTGCGCGAGGTTTTTACACTCTCACACCCCCGGGCGCGTGGCACCCACGAAGTGCCCGGGCAATGACCTAGGATGGACACGTGACCGAGAATTCGCATCCGACGCTGACGAACGATCTGCCTGATGAGCAGGTCGATTTCCCCGTGCCCGCGCCTCTGACGGGGCACGGTCCCGCCCGCGTCATCGCGATGTGTAACCAAAAGGGTGGCGTCGGTAAGACGACGACCACGATCAACCTGGGGGCGGCGCTGGCCGAGTACGGCCGTCGCGTCCTCATCGTCGACTTTGACCCGCAGGGTGCCGCGTCAGTGGGCCTGGGCATTAACGCCCTCGACATGGAGCAGACGATTTACACGCTGCTCATGAACCCGAAGGCCGACGTGCGCGCGACGATTTGCCAGACCGCCACGGACAACCTGGACATCATCCCCGCGAACATTGATCTGTCGGCCGCCGAGGTGCAGCTCGTCAACGAGGTGGCCCGCGAGAGCGCGCTGGCTCGCGTCCTGCGCCACGTCGAGGCGGACTACGACGTGATCCTCATTGATTGCCAGCCGTCGCTAGGCCTGCTCGCCGTGAACGCGCTGACCGCCGCGCACGGCGTCATCGTGCCCGTCGAGGCGGAGTTTTTTGCACTGCGTGGCGTCGCCCTGCTCGTGGAGACTATCGAGACGGTTCGCGACCGCATCAACCCGCGCCTGAAGATCGACGGTATTGTCGCGACCATGGTGGATCTGCGCACGTTGCACTCGCGCGAGGTTCTCCAGCGCCTGCAGGAGGCATTCGGCGACCTGGTCTTCAACACGCGCATCGGGCGCACGATCAAGTTCCCCGACGCCTCCGTGGCGACCGAGCCGATCATCTCCTACGCGCCCAACCACGCGGGGGCGCACGCGTATCGCCGACTGGCACGCGAAATCATCGCCCGTGGCGACGCCGCCTGACTCGATCGAGGTCCAGGGGGAGTTCGAGCTTTTTGCCGTCTCCCTGCCCGTCTTCGAGGGTCCGTTTGATCTACTCCTGTCGCTGATCGCGCGTAAGAAGCTCGACATCACCGAGGTCGCGCTGGCCCAGGTTACCGACGAGTTCATCGCCTTCATGAAGGCGTCGCCGGACCTGTCGCGCACGACGGAGTTCCTGGTGGTCGCTGCCACTTTGCTCGACATGAAGGCCGCGCACCTGCTGCCTCGTATCGACGACGAGGAGCACGCGAGCGAGGCCGACCTGGAGGCCCGCGACCTGCTGTTTTCTCGCCTCCTGCAGTACCGCGCCTTCAAAGAGGCCTCCAAGGATTTCGACGCGCGCATGGGGCTCTTTGCCTCCTACGTGGCGCGCGATGTGCCGCTGGAGGCGCACTTTGCAACCCTGCTGCCCGAGTTGCGTTGGCGCACGAGTCCCGAGGACCTGGCTCGCCTGGCCGCCGACGCCCTGTCTGCATCACCGCCCTCCGTCGCGGTCTCACACCTGCATGACCCTGTCGTTCCCGTGCGCGAACAGGCGCTCGTCGTCGCTGCAATGCTCGCGCGGGCCGGGGAGATGGCCTTCCACGAGCTCGTCGCCGACGCGCCCACGCGCGCCGTCGTCGTCTCGCGCTTTCTGGCGCTGCTTGAGCTCTACCGGCGTGGAGCCGTCGAGTTCATTCAGGACGAGGCCTTGGCACGCCTGTCGATCCAATGGACCGGGAACAGCGACCAGATCGATATCGACGTGGACGACTACACGGGCCAGGCCAGCGCTCAGGCCACCACGGCCTCGTCAGTGGAGCGCACCGACATCGACATGCAAGGAGTACGCAGCGATGACTGAGCACGACCTGCGCGCACCCATCGAGGCGATCCTCATGGTCGTCTCCGAACCCGTGACACCCGAGGACCTGGGAGTCGCACTGGGCGCCGACCCCGCCCAGGTCGAAGAGACACTCAGAGCCCTCGCGCGTGAGTATCTGGGCGAGTCAGGCGCCCCGGCGCGCGGCTTCGAGCTGCGCGAAGTCGGCGGTGGCTGGCGCATCTACTCCGCGCGCGCCCACGCCGATGTCGTGGGCCGCTTCGTCGTCGGCTCCTCCCACGCGCGCCTGTCCCAGGCGGCTCTCGAAACTCTGGCCGTCATCGCCTACCGCCAGCCGATCTCGCGCACGCGTATCGCGCGCATCCGCGGCGTCAACGTTGACGGTGTCGTGCGCACCCTGCTCGCCCGAGGCCTCGTGGAAGAGACGGGGTCGACACCGTCCGGGGCGCGCCTATACGGCACCACCGGGGAGTTTCTTGAGAAAATGGGGATGACGAGCCTGTCGGAGCTGGTACCCTTGGCACCCTACTTGCCAGACGCCGATGCGCTGGACGAATTGGAGGAAGAACTATGAGGGCTAACCCCTACACCGAGGGTGGCGTGCGACTGCAGAAGGTGCTCGCCCAGGCCGGCGTCGCATCCAGGCGCGCGTCCGAGCAGATGATCGCGGACGGTCGCGTGAGCGTGGACGGTACCGTCGTGCGCAACCAGGGCGTGCGGGTGGACCCCGCGACACAGGTCATCCACGTTGACGGCGAGCGCCTGATCCTGGATGAGACGAAGCACATCGTGCTGGCCGTCAACAAGCCGATCGGCACGGTCTCGACGATGAGCGACCCCGAGGGCCGCCCGACCATCGCGGACCTGATCGCCGACTACCCCGAGCGCCTCTACCACGTGGGTCGCCTCGACATCGACACCTCGGGCCTGCTGCTGCTGACCAACGACGGCGAGCTGGCCAACCGCCTCACCCATCCCAAGTATGAGATCCGCAAGACCTACGTGGCGCGCCTGCACGGCGAGGTCAAGCCCGGCGTCAAGCGCAAGCTGATGAACGGCATCGAGCTGGAGGACGGTCCTATTAAGGTTGACGCCTTCCGTGTTGTCGACACCTACGGCGACATCACGACCGTCGAGATCGTCGTGCACGAGGGCCGTAACCGCCTGGTGCGTCGCATGATGGAAGCCGTGGGCTACCCGGTGCGTGAGCTCGTGCGCACGGGCTTCGGGCCGATCTCCCTGGATCACCTCAAGCAGGGCACGACCCGCCGCGTCAAGGGCAACGCTCTGACGGCGCTGTACGGGGCCGTCGGCCTGTGAGCGCCCCAGGCGGTGGCGCCCCCACGCGCGTCGTGTCCACGGTGGGTCCCGTCCTCATCATCGGGTCGGGCCTGCTGGGCGCGTCCCTTGGCCTGGCGCTGCGCGCCGGGGGAGTGGGCGTCTACCTTGAGGATGCCTCTCCCACCTCCCTGCGCCTTGCCTCCGACGTGGGCGCGGGGATCCCTTTCAGTGACGTCATAGACGAGGCCGGGGTAGCCTATGCGGACGCCGGGAAGGACGCGGCGGGTTACGAGGCGCCGCGCATCGTCGTGGTCGCGACCCCTCCCGACGTCGCCGACCGGATTATCGTCGATTCTCTTGTGCGTTTCCCCAGCGCGATCGTGACGGACGTCGCCTCGGTCAAGGACGCGGTCGTCGCCGACGTGCTTGCCACGCTCGCGCAGCGCGGCCTCCAGGACGAGGCATGCCGCTACGTGGGCTCACACCCGATGGCTGGCCGCGAGCGCTCCGGCGCCGGCGCGGCCGACGCGGACCTGTTCTACGGTCGGCCGTGGGTGATCGTGGCCCATGAGCTGACGTGGCCTCGTGCGGTGCTGGCCGCGCGTGCGCTTGCCACGGATGTGGGCGCAGTGCCCCTGGAGATGAATGCGGGCACGCACGATCATGCGGTGGCCCTGGTGTCCCATGTGCCGCAGCTCGTGTCGTCGATGCTGGCGGCGCGCCTCGTTGATGCTCCTGCGCAGGCGCTCGGCTTGGCGGGGCAGGGGCTGCGTGACACGGCGCGTATCGCGGCTTCTGATCCTCGCCTGTGGACGGCGATTCTGGCCGGCAACGCTGGGCCTGTCGCTGACATTCTGCGCGAGTTGAGGGGCGACCTGGATGACCTGTTGACCCACTTGGAGGCGGCAGCCGAGCTGGGCCCGCTTCGGGGCGGCAGTGTCGGCGCGATCAACCGCGTGATGACGGCCGGCAACCAGGGTGTCGCGCGCATCCCCGGCAAGCACGGCGGCGCTCCGTCGCGCTACCGCGAGGTCGAGGTGCTGATCCCCGATGAGCCGGGCGCGCTCGGGCGCCTCTTCAGTGAGCTCGGCGAGGCATCCATCAACATCGAGGACCTGGTTCTCGAGCACTCGGCGGGCGCGCAGGCTGGCGTTGCTCGCGTCATGATTGACCCGGCGGTCGCTGACCGCTGCGCCGCGGACCTGCAGGAGCGGGGCTGGCGGCTCATTACCCACTAGCACAACCTCGATGAGGAGAATCACCGGATGAACGACTCGATGCGTCAGGATGCGATCTCGCGCGTTGGCATCACCATTGCGATCGATGGCCCTGCGGGTTCTGGTAAGTCCACGGTGTCCAAGGAACTGGCGTCGCGTCTGGGCATTGGATACCTCGACACGGGCGCAATGTATCGCGCGCTGACGTGGTATGCCCTCGACCGTGGCATTGACCTGGAGGACACCGACGCGGTCGCAGCCGCGGCCGACGAGATGGTCCTTCGCCTGCAGTCCGATCCGTCCGACCCGCACGTGTGGGTGGGGGATACCGAGGTCACCCAGGCGATTCGCGAACCCCGCATTGCCCTGGAGATTAAGCACGTGTCGACGAACCTGAAGGTGCGCGCGTGGATGGCGACCGAGCAGCGTCGCCGCATGATGGAGGCGCGCGCTCAGGGCTCCGGCATGATCGCCGAGGGCCGCGACATTACGACGGTCGTGTGCCCAGACGCGGACGTGCGCATCCTGTTGCTCGCGGACCAGGAGGCGCGACTGCGCCGCCGAACGCTGGAGCTCTACGGTGACGCGACCGAGGAGCACATGGAGATTGTGCGCGCCCAGGTGGAGGGCCGCGACAAGGCCGACTCGACCGTCTCGGAGTTTATGACTGCGGCCCCCGGCGTTGAGACGGTTGATTCGACCGGCCTGGATATCGCAGGCGTGTGCGAGGCCATCCTGGCCTATGTGGACGAGGATCTGGCTGCCCGCGAGGCCTGAGCACACCGTCTTCGAGGGGCCCGCAGCATGTCGCTGCGGGCCCCTCGCCGTTCGTATCTGCGCAGTCAGTAACCGGTGCCGTCGTGGCGTCCCTGCCCGTGGACGGGGCCCTGGGTGGGGTCGGTGCCATAGACGGGCCCGGAAACCGGGTTGGTCCCGTACAGCGGCCCCTGTCCAATGCCGTACACGGGCCCCTGTCCAATGCCGTTCACGGGTCCCTGTCCGGGCTGGGCACCGTACGCGGTGCCCAGCGTGTCGGTGGTGCTGTACGGGGGCTGCACGCCGTAGCCGGGTTGGCCGGTTGGCTGTGGAGCCGTCGCCCACGGCGGGTTATGGCCGCGGTGCCATCGCGGGTCCGCGCCTGGCGCTTGAGGGGCGTTCGGCACCCCGTACTGCGGGCCGTTCATGCCGGTGTAGTTCGGCATCGGGCCAACGGCATCCTTGCGCGCTGTGTGCACGAAAAGCGCGTACACGATGCACACCGCAAGGAAGAGCAGCACCATGACGATGATCATGACGAGGACGACAATGCTACCGCTGTCGCTCTCCTCGGAGCTAGCGTGGATCGTCGCGGGGGACGTGGCGAGCGAACGAGCGGGGGCCACGCGTGTGGGCGCGTCGGTGGTGAGGGAGTCGTGGACGGTGACCTGCGCGGCGCTTGTGAGTGGCTGGGCGGCCGTCTGACTTCCGGATGCTATGGCGGGGGCAGTGACGCCCGCGGCGGCGAGCGTCAGTGTCGCTGCGAGGGACAGGAGTCGGTGTGACTTCATCGTTTCTCCATCAGGTGCGGGCGGGCTGGTTGAGGGCGCTCCGGCCTAGCGATAGGTGGGCGGGTATTGGCCGTAGCCCTGCCCACCCTGGCCCTGCTGGGGCTGGTAGTAGCCCTGCCCACCCTGGCCCTGCTGGGGCTGGTAGTAGCCCTGTTGGCGGGGCATCGCCTGCTGTCCGGAAGCAGCCATGCCGTTGTAGCTGGGGGCAGACACCCCGTACTGAGGTCCGACGGAGCCCGTGTTAGCAATAGGATTCTGCCGCAGTTGCTCCCGCGCAATCCGTTCGCGCCGACGGCGGTCGTGCGCGAGGGCGACGCACACGCCAATAAAGATCACCACCGAGATGGCTCCGAAGACCGGACTACTGCTGCCTCCTCCGTGGTAGTGGAAGCGCCGTGAGGGCGCGAGGACCTTCTGGGACGAGGCCGGGGCTGCGCTCACAGAAACGGCGTCGGTCTGCGCCTGTGCTGTTGCGACTGCGACGATGGGGCTAGCAGCGTGCGGCGCGGCCTGCACGGGCATCGCGGGGAGGGCGAGCGCCATCGCGCCCATCGCGCATGCTGCGGCAATCGAGAGAAGTCGACGGGATGTCATGTAGCTGGTTCCTTCCAGTGGAATGAACGACGGGTGGGATCCAGTGCCAGTGTAGCCCCGGGCCTGTGCATCATCGCAGTATTACGCCCGAACATACTGATGCGCACGCGCCGCACACGGTAGATGACGACACAATCGACGCTACCTTGTGGTGCGGACCACTTGGTTCAGTTTGCGTCCTCGTCGAAAGGTGCGCTATAGTTCTACAGGTCGCCACGGCGACGAATTAAATACGGGCTGTGGCGCAGCTTGGTAGCGCACTTGACTGGGGGTCAAGGGGTCGTGGGTTCAAATCCCGCCAGCCCGACAATAGAGTCGCGAGGACAGGTTTGTGTCCTCGCGCTTTTTGTATTCCACGGGCCTTCGTTGCCTGGAGTCGTTGGAGGGACCTCCGTCCCCGCATCAATTGTCGGTCAACCTTTGTAACCGAAATGTGATGCTCGTCTGTGGTGGTCTATTTCCCCCGGTAAACGCTAGTTTTCGACCATTCTTCCGCGGGTTCATGCAGGTCGCAGCGCATGTGATGCGTTGTGAGGCGTGTCAATGGGTGGAGTAAACTGTGGCACAGGTCGAAGTCGTCAACGGGGATGATTTCGACCTACCTCGCCGGTACCGGTCGCCGCCATCCAAGATGGAGCACGAAGTGCACGGACCGACACAAAACGGCCCCGGCCTCGTCAACGGAGACGAGGCCGGGGGAACCGGAGACGCGAATGAGGAGCGAGAACGGTCAGCCGTCAGACTTCGCGGCGCCCTCGCGCGCATCCTCGGGGATGACATCCTCCAGCGTCGCCGACTGCTCGTGTGGGGCCTGGAACTCGGTCACGGTCGTCACTTCATCGACAGCAGCATCGGAGATGGCCGACGAAGTCG
>ERZ772966.566-NODE-566-length-14258-cov-11.513976_pt1 | contig 14258 bp, 8 predicted proteins | sample MGYA00580680_ERZ772966 | MGnify/ENA primary metagenome ERZ772966 (study PRJEB29015, sample SAMEA2738055) | human oral metagenome | biome: human oral; feature: human-associated habitat; material: saliva | place: China | collected 2225 ...
ACAACCCCATGCCCGACAACGGCATCAAGTTCTTCGCGCACGGCGGCTACAAGCTGGCCGATGCCGTGGAGGACCAGATCGAGGCGCTCGTGAACACCGAGTGGGATCGCCCGACCGGCGACGCAGTCGGCGAGATCAACGCTGATCACGCATGGGCGAAGGACGCCTACATTGCGCACCTCGTCGAGGCGATCGGCACCGACCTGCGCGGCATGAAGATCGCGATCGACTGCGCAAACGGCGCGGCCTCGGAGCTTGGCCCGGCCGTGTTCCGTGAGCTCGGTGCGGACATCACCGTCATCAACGCGTCGCCCGACGGGCGCAACATCAACCTGAACGCGGGTTCCACGCACCCCGAGTCCCTGCAGGCCGCCGTCGTCGAGGCCGGCTGCGACTTCGGCGTCGCTTACGACGGAGACGCGGACCGCTGCCTCGCCGTCGACCACGTGGGCAACCTGATCGACGGCGACAAGATCATGGGCTCCCTGGCCGTGAACGAGCTTGAGCGCGGCACGCTCGCCAAGGACACGCTCGTCGTGACCGTCATGAGCAACCTGGGCCTGCTGATCGCCATGCGCGAGGCCGGTATCAATACCGTGCAGACCGGCGTGGGCGACCGCTACGTGCTTGAGGAGATGCTGGCGTCCGGCTACTCGCTCGGTGGCGAGCAGTCCGGTCACATCATCGCCCGCGATCACGCGACCACCGGTGACGGCATCCTGTCTTCGCTGCTGATTTCGCGCATGGTCAAGGAGTCTGGCCGTTCGCTGGCCGACCTGACGTCCTTCATCCAGCGACTGCCGCAGACCCTCATCAACGTGGGCGGCGTGGACCGCGCGGCCGCCTCGACGAACGAGGCCGTTGCCGACGCGGTCGCGGCCGCCGAGGCTCGCCTGGGCGATACCGGCCGCGTGCTCCTGCGTCCCTCGGGCACTGAGCCGCTCGTGCGCGTCATGGTCGAGGCTGCCACGCAGGAAGAGGCTGACTCTGTCGCCGCTTCGCTGGCGGACGTCGTCAAGGAGAACCTGGCGCTGTGAGCGTCTGAGAGGCGTATGCGCGGGGCGGGTACCGGTAGGTGCCCGCCCTTACGCGTGCCTCGATGGGCTAATCGCAGGGTGTCGTGTCACTTCGCTGCGAATATACGGGAAATAGGAGTATGTTCGTTGCAGTGATCCGTGCTACAATTTCATCGTAGAAGGGCGACCATTATGGCACTTCCATTCATCCTTGGCGCGTACGCGTCGCATCCGGCGCCGGAGCTGGAAGCTGACTACTACCGACTCCTCGCAGATCAGCCGTGGGTGAGCGGCGTCGAGATCCCTTACCCGGGGCAGCTTGCCACCCAGGGTGAGGTTCTGGCCAGCCACCTGGCGCCCCACTGGGACTTCAACACGATCACCGCGATCCCCGGGACTATGCAGAACGTGTGGAAGAACGAGAACTTCGGCCTGGCCTCGCCCGACGAGGCCGGATGCGGCGCCGCTCTCGACTTCACCCGCGCGCTGCGCGACGCCCTCGCCGCCCTGTGTGAGCGAGCGGGCCGCCAGCTGGTCGCCCGCGTGCAGCTGCACTCGGCTCCCACGCGCCTGGCGCAGGCGGATGCTTTCAAGCGTTCGCTTGCCGAGGTGGCCACATGGGACTGGTGCGGGGCCACGCTCGTCATCGAGCACTGTGACAAGTACATCCCCGAGCAGAACCCCGAAAAAGGCTTCCTCTCCCTCGAAACCGAGATCGACGTCGTCTCCGAGGCCGGCATCGGCATCCACCTCAACTGGGGCCGCTCCGCCGTGGAGGGCCGCAGTGCGGACACCGCCTACGAACACGTGCTCGAGGCTGGCAAGCGCGGCGTCCTGGACGGCATCATCTTCTCGGGCGCAGGCCCGGAGGAAACCCAGTACGGCTACTCCTGGATCGACGGCCACCTGCCCGCGCAGGCCGACGAGCCGACCTCGCTCATGGACGAGGCCGAGATCGCTCGCTGCGCACAGGCCGCCGTCGAGGGCGGAGCCAAGTACCTCGGTGCGAAGGTCTGCGTCCCCAAGGATGCGTCCCTCGAGCAGCGCCTGGCCATGCTGACCAACATCTACCGGGCCTGCGGCCTCGGCGAGTAGCGGCGTCGGCGTCGGGCGTCACTCCCGTTTTTTGTGAGCGTGTGGGAGGCGCCCGGCGCAAGCGTGAGGGAGGGGCGGATGCCAACTGGCATCCGCCCCTCCCTGCGTCATGTCGAGGACCCTCCGATGTGTCCCTCGCGTCGGGCTCGTGACTAGGGCAACGCGAATCGCGCCCGGAAAGCGGGGGAGGGGGAAAGGTACTGCTCGACGCAGGTGCGGACGGCCTCGGCGTCGATGTGTGGATTCGTGAAGAACTCCTCGAGCGCCGGATTGTCGTCCTGCGTGATCGTCTCGTACGTTCCTTCCGGCGAATAGTAGAAGATGTTGCGGCTCAGAACGGCGTCCGGGTCCTGCATGATCGTGGCGATGACGGGGAGGCGGCTAAAGTCCGCGAGGGTCGTGAGCTGTTCCGAGATGTTCGCGGGGTCGGCGGGGGCGTAACAGATCATGTGGTTCGCCGGGATCATAAAGAACAGGCCGTGCGGCGCATCAATGAGGAAACGCGACATGAGCTTGGGCATGTTCGCGACCTTCGCCGTGACGAACGGGGATTGTGCCGACATGCAGGTGAACGGCCCGTACTGCTGGATGCGTTCGATGGGGATGTCGTCGGTGTTCATTTGCGCGTAGTCGAAGAGCTCGTCGACGCTCATCGAGCACTGAGCCAGCTGCTCATCGATCAGCCTGAACTGGGGGGTCTCGTAGTCGAGACTGAGTGTCAGCGCGAGTCCGTCGGGGAATTTGCGGGCATAAGAAAGGTGAGGGTGTGCGGCAGCGTCCCCAGCGCAGAACAGGGTGCGTATGAGTCGACGTAGCTCGTCGGGATTGTTCAGGATGGTTTCGCCGATGCGTGTCCGCTCGATGAGATACGGGACCCACGGATCCATCAGATCGCGGTGCGCGTCTGGTTCCGTAGATATCAGGTTGGTCACGAGTGCGTGAATGCTGCACTTCACGGAATCGTTGAGGAGGAGGAATATCGTGCCCTCGTCTTTTTTGAAGCCAATCTGAACCGTGAGGCCGGCATCTTCGAGCTTGCCCGTCAGATAGGGCAGGGCCTTATTGAATACGTATTCGGGATCCATGGGGCCACTGTAGAGGGTATGCGGGTGTGCTGCATCGGCGCTCGGTGCTGCGTCGGTGCCGCGCGGTATGTGCAGAGGTGAACTGTCGATGGATGCTTAACGGGAGGGATCGATGCTCAGCTGCTCGGTGAGGAAAGAGTGCTCTCCCGCATCGTCGCGCCAGTAGACGAGCGTCGCGCGGGATTCCTGCTGCTCTCCAAGGCTCTGTGCCAGCTCCTTGAAGGCCTCCAGCTTCGAACCGTGTTCATCGATGAGGGTCTTTTCGTTTTCGAGGATCTTCTCGCGGCGCTGTTTCAACGCCGGGAAATCGTGAGCTGGGCGGGAGAAGGGGATCTTGTCCCACGACTTTTTCTGCTCGGCCTCCTCGTACTCGGTGATCTTGGCCTTCACTCTCTCCGACAAGTTCTTCAGTTCGCTCCATTGGTCGTTGGTGTGAGCGATGCACTCTGTCAGCTGCTGCGTGCGTTTGGTGACCAACGCCGGGCATTCCTGCAGGGCGAGCGCTACGTGCAGGGCGTGCACCTGGACCTCGGTAATGTATGCAAGCCCAGCAGCGTTGACATCACGGATGACATCCTCGATGGGCGTGTCGGTCTCCAGAGCGCGGCTTTCCGCGGACAGGAGCAGTAGCTCCTGGCGTCGCGCGACGGCCGCGAGGGATTGTTCGGCCACCGCGAAACGGGCCGTCATAGATGGGGTAAAGTGCCCGAGCTCGCCGTATTCCTCGGTGATGTCACCCAGAGTTTTCGAGGCAGCGATGAGTCCGGCGATCTGCGTGATGTCCGCGCGCACGAGGAGGCTGGTGAGAGAGTTCGCGATAGTGTCCAGCTTGGCGTTGACTGCCTGGAACTGGCGCATGGTCACGGCTGTGTTAACAACCCCCATGAGCGCGAGCGGGGCGACGACAGGGAGCGAGGCGGCGACGGGAATGAAGGGTGCCTGGGCGACGATTCCGCCTGCTCCCATGACGGCGGAACCAACGCCGGAGCCGAGCTGCATGAGCGTTGCGGGATTGGCCGTGGCCATGAAGAGAGTTGGGGCGATTGCCGCGGATGCGGCAGTGGAAGCGACGGCGGTCGCCGTCGAGGCTGTCGAGCCGAGGATCTGAGGGGAGACTGCCCTGGCGTCGGGCGTGTACTTGCCTGTCGTGGCGAGGCTATTCGTCAAGCTTGCGATGAGGGCATCACGCGTGCGCCCGGTGACGGCGATGAGCCCTTGGCCTGGCTGACCGTCGGGCGTCGCGATGGTGAACTGGACGTCGTGTGGGGTGGGCGTTAGCTCGTTGTCGCTCATGGCACTCTCCTGCGAAGGTCGGAATACGCCCCATCATAGTTTCCCCGTCACTATTTGTGGTGTTTCCGGTGCGACGGTGTCAGCAACGGGTGTGTGCGTCTCCTACGCGCGCCTAGCCACCGAGGAGCGCCACACCGGGCGCGTCGGGATCGTCGCGATCGGGGTGCCGTCCGGGGTCTCCTCGTCGATGGATGCGCTGGGGTGAACATCGGTCATGGGGGAGCGCCCCTCGATGACGTTGATGATCGAGGCGACGGCGGCCTCGGTCATGTCTTTGAGGGGCCACTCGACCGTCGTGAGGCCGAGCGCGGAGGCGCTGCGGTGGTCCTGATTGCCGAAGCCGAGGATCGACAGGTCGCCGGGAACGGACAGATCCAGGTCCGCGGCGGCTTGGAAAACGCCGGGCGCCTGCGAGTCGTCGGCCAGGGCGATGAGCGAGATCGACGGGTCCTCGTCGAGGAGGCGCAGCGCGGCCTGGTAGGCCGTGGTGGGTTCCCAGTCGGGCAGCGAGTAGAGGGTGAACCTCGTGCCGAACGCGCTCGCGATGGGGTTCTGGCGTGCGTGATTTGTGTTTGGCCCCGCCAAGAAGACGGCGCGCCCGCTGCCCGTGCCGGTCGCCGGGTCCACGAGAGCGCAGTCGGAGAGAACGTCGCGCACGCCGGCGCCCTCGTCGATGCGGATGAGGGAGGACTCCGATCCGGTCGGATCGGCCTCGATCATCGACATGGCGACGACGGGGATGCCGAGGTTGGCGAGCAGGCGCGAGGTGAAGGCCTCGGCCGACGTGGTCTCGCGGATGATCCCCGCTAGCTGGGTGTCGCCCAGAACCCCGCGGATAACCTCGGCGTCCGAGGCTCCGTCGCCGGACTGGAAGAGGGGGAGGAGGAGGTAGCCGCGGCGCTGAATGTCGATCATCGCTGTCGTGAGGACCGTGTGAACGACGGGCACGAAGGGGTCATCCGGCAGCTCGGCCATGAGGAGAGCGATGAGGTGGGACTTGCCGCGCCGCAGCGACCGGGCGGCAGCGTTGGGGATGTAGTTGAGCTCGCGTGCGGCCTGCTTGACGCGATCAATGGTGGCGGGCGCGATCTTCACGTCCCGGCCTCGTCCGTTGAGGACGAGCGAGACGGTCGACGGTGCGACGCCTGCCGCGCGGGCGACGTCGGCCCGGGTTGCGCGCTCCATGCTGCGGCTCCCAATCCTCGGTTGCGTTTTGTTGAAACGCAACAACTATAACGTGTTAGTCTTATGTCTGACGATCGGAGTTTCGACGATGACATCCGAAAGGCACATAGACGTGATATCGATACTACCTTCCTATGCTCCCGGCGCGGGAGCTCTCCTGCCGCCGCGGTCCCATCTGGCCGATGATCGCGGCGTTGTGAGCCTCGACGGCACCTGGTCCTTCGTCTATCACCGCACTGATCCGGCACCCTTCGTGAACGTTGAGCAGCCCTGGGATGAGCCCGCAGTTGGCGATGATGCGGACACTATCGATGTGCCCAGCCACTGGGTCCTGCGAGGCGAGGGCGCCTACGGGTACCCCGCCTACACGAACGTTGATTTCCCGTTCCCGGTTGATCCGCCCTTCCCGCCCGACGACAATCCGGTCGGCGACTATCGCCGCACCTTCGACCTGCCGGACACGTGGCAAGGTGGAATTGTCGCCCTGCGCTTCGATGGCGTCGAAAGCCAGGCAAGCGTGTGGGTTAACGGCACGTGGGTCGGCATGGCCCGCGGCTCACGACTCGCCCACGAGTTTGACGTGACCGAGGCCGTGCGCCCCGGCGTCAATACGATCACCGTGCGCGTCCATCAGTTCAGCCCCGGCTCATATCTCGAAGACCAGGACCAGTGGTGGCTTCCGGGCATCTTCCGCTCGGTGAGCTTGCGTCACCTCGCGTCCGGCGGCATCGAGGACCTGTGGATCGACACCGACTACGAGGCAGGGGTCGGCTACGCGACCATCGAGGCCCGCGTGCGTGGGGGAGGGGGTGGCTCCCTCTCCGGCCACCTGGAGATCGATGGCCTGTGGTCCTTCGCGTACTCCCTTGAGCGAGTCGACGAGGGCGTCTATCGCAGTGGCTGCATCGAGATCGGCAGCGTGCGCCCGTGGAGCGCCGACGATCCTGTCCTCTACGACGCCCGGGTGAGCGTCGAAGGGGAGGCTGGGGCAGTTGATGGTGCCCGCTCTCTGCGCATCGGCTTCCGTCGGGTGTCCATCGAGGATGGAGTGCTGACGGCCAACGGGCAGCCCCTCACCCTCAATGGGGTTAACCGCCACGAGGTGCGCGCCGACGAGGGGCGCGTCTTCGACGAGGGGTGGGTGCGCGAGGATCTCGCCCTCATGAAGTCCATGGGTGTCAACGCGATCCGCACCTCCCACTATCCACCCCACCCCGGCGTGCTCGACCTGGCCGACGAGATCGGGCTGTGGGTCATGCTCGAGGGGGATATTGAGACCCACGGATTTGAAGGAGTGGGGGAGTGGATCGACAATCCCTCCGATGACCCGCGCTGGGCAGACGCCTACCTGGACCGCACGGTACGCGCCTTCGAGCGAGACAAGAACCATCCCTCGATCATGAGCTGGAGCCTCGGCAACGAGTCCGGCACCGGCGCGAACCTGGTCGCCTGCGCGCGCTGGGTCCACGAGCGCACCGGTTCTCGGGCGATCGTCCACTACGAGGGTGATCACAGCCTCGAATACGCGGACATCTACTCGCGCATGTACCCGACCCTGGAAGAAGTCGCCGCCGTCCTCGACGAGAGCGATCCCCACGCCGAGGTCGCCGTCCCCACGCACGTCGCCGCGCGGGTTGATGACGCCGCGCGCGAGCGCATCCGCCGCGCCCCCTACATCATGTGCGAATATCTGCACGCGATGGGTACTGGCCCCGGAAACGCAGCCGGTTATGCCGCGCAGATGAGTCACCCCCGCCACGCCGGTGGATTCGTGTGGGAATGGCGCGATCATGCCCTGTGGCGCACTCTCCCGGATGGGCGCCGTGCCCTGTCCTACGGCGGCGACTTTGGCGAAGAGGTGCACGACGGCAGCTTCGTGTGCGACGGCCTCGTCGACGCGCTGTCTCGACCCTACGCCGGCACCTGGGCGTGGGTTGCCGCCATGGCCCCCGACGCGCCAGCCCTTGCTCAGGCCCTCGAACGTGCGGGCAGTGGACGCGACGATGACCGCCTGCGTTCCCTTGCCTCGGCCCCCGTCGAACCCGTGCGTCCCATTGACGAGGCCGACCGTCCCTATGCGCTCGACTCGCGTGGGCGCCTGGTGCGGGTCGGAGGTATGCCCGTGTCTGTCGAGCTGAGTGTCTTCCGTGCGCCGACCGACAATGACCGCGGACGAGGCCCTATCGACTACTGGGGAATCGGCGAGGATGACCTCGGTCCCCTTGGGGTCGGGCGCGGCGAGCATGGAACCTCGCACGCGGCCCGCTGGGAGCAGGCCCGCCTGCACCTGCTGCGCCGACGCCTCGTATCCATCGAGGAGGACGGCGCCTGCCAGCGCGTCATCGAACGCTGGGCCCCGCCCGTCGCACAATTCGGCGTCACCCTCACCTGGGAGTATCGCCCGGTACGCGTGGGTGGTATCTCCGCGCTCTCGGTCTCGGCTCACGTCGCGCCCTACGGGGCCTGGCCCGAGCGCGTCCCGCGTCTCGGCGTGCGCATTGAGATGCCCGGATCGCAGTGGGAGGCCTCGTGGCTGGGTGACACGCTCATTGGATACTCCGACATGCGCGTACCCGGCGCTCGCGGGTGCGGGCATGCCGAGGTCTCGCAGCTGTGGGACGTGTGTGTACGTCCCCAGGAGGGTGGTCAGCGACTCGATCTGGAGGCTCTCTCCCTGCGTGGCGACGCTGGGGAGTTGCTCATCCTCCCCGCCTCGCCCCTGGGGTGGAGCGCCTCGCCGTGGACCGAACGCGAGCTGGCCGGTGCTTCGCACTGGGAGGATCTGCCTGACAGTGAGCGTCTGTTCCTGTGGCTCGACGCCTTCCAGGATGGCATTGGCACCCGTTCGTGCGGGCCTGACTCTCGGCCCGAGTTCGCCGGTTGTATGCGCGAAACGGACCTGACATTCGTAATTGCCCAGGTTGGGGGTGATTAAGCCTCAAACTGTTATGTTGCGGCTTGATAACGATGCGCAAAGTTGTTGGTAAATGATGCGCGAAGCGTCACAGGCCGCTATGATTCAGACATCAACTAACACGAGATAGTTAGTGACTCGATCCCATCGATCGACCAACAAGAACGGACCAATGGAGGTTTCGCATGTTGAAGAAGAAGATGGCCGCAGGCGTCGTTGCCCTCGCCATGTTCAGCACTCTCGGCCTGGCTGCCTGTAACGATGGCGGCTCGGGCTCCACCACCAGCTCGAGCGGCGGTTCGTCCGCTGCCGGTTCCATCCCCGAGCCCGACGTCGCGTGCGACATCCCCGCGGGCAACCTCGACGACTCGAAGATCGACACCTCGAAGGTCGAAGGCGAGATCACGTTCCAGACCCAGGGTCTGCAGAACGACTTCGGCGACTTCTTCAAGGCCAAGATCAAGGAATTCGAGGACGCCAACCCCGGCGTCACGATCAACTGGACCGACCAGGGCGGCGGCGCCGAGTTCGACCAGACCATCACGGCCCAGGCCTCGAACTGCAAGATGGCGGACGTCGTCAACGTTCCCTCCTCCACCATTCTCGCCCTGTCCAAGTCCAACCTCCTCATGGACTACGACGTCAAGGCCCCCGGCATCGGCGACAAGTTCGTGAAGTCCATTTGGGACTCCACCGCCCTGGGCGCGGGTGACCACCACACGGCTCTGCCCTGGTACTTCGGCCCCTACATCACCACCTACAACAAGGAGGTCTTCAAGCGCGCTGGTCTCGACGAGAACATGCCGCCCAAGACCATGGATGAGCTGTTCGAGGACGCCGCGAAGGTCGGCGCCGACGGACAGGGTGACTACGGCATCTACGGCTCGCCCGAGTGGTACATGGTTGCTCAGCTGCACGGCATGGGCGTCAACCTGCTCAACGCTGACAAGACCGCCTTCGACTTCGCCGACAACGAGGCCGCGATCAGGTACGTCACCAAGCTCTCCGAGCTCTACGCCTCCGGTGCGATCCCGAAGGACTCCCTGACCGGTGAGCCCGACCCGGGCAAGGCCTACACCGACGGCAACCTCGCCTTCGGTACCCCCAACGCCTCGTTCCTCAAGTCCGTCAAGAAGAACAACGAGACGGTCTACCAGAACACCGGCGTCGGCCCGTTCCCGACCAACCCCGGCATCAAGCCCGTCTTCGAAGGCCAGTACATCGGCGTCTCCGTCACCACGCAGAACGCCCCCCTGGCCATGAAGTTCGCCGAGTGGATCACCAACGCTGAGAACGAGTACGCCTGGACGCACGACGGCGGCGCCATCATCTTCCCGGCTGCCACCGAGGCCCTCGACAAGCTCGTCAACAACCCGCCGGAGATCGCCGACGACCCGGTCTTCAAGGCTGCCTACGAGGAGGCTGCCAAGGCTGCCAAGGAGGCCGAGGCCTACACCGACGTCTTCTACGCGACCGGCGCCGTGAAGGACGCCCTCATTGAGAACGTCAACAAGGCCATCCGCGGCGAGGTCGATCCCAAGACCGCCCTCAAGACCGCTCAGGATCAGATGAACGAGAAGCTCAAGGCTCTCCAAGACTGATTGATCGCTCGGGGGCCGAGGCGTGGCCTCGGCCCCCGACGCATTCCTCGCCCAGCGTCGGGCCGCCGGCTCACGACCCCGCGCATCCCTGAAAAAGGACTTTGGTATGCCGATACGTAAGAGTGCGCAGACGCGCTCCCTCAATGGCGCCGCCCGATTCCGCCCGGGCTGGGTTCCCTGGCTGTGGGTGACCCTCCCGGTCCTCGCGGTCATCTCCTTCTACATCTACCCCTTCATCACGACCGTCTACGTGTCGTTCACGAAGACCAAGCCGATGGGCAAAATCGGCTCCTTCGTCGGCCTAAAAAACTACTCCGCCGTCCTCAGCGACCCTGAGTTCTGGCAGTCGCTGACGAACTCCCTCATCTACGCGGTCTGCGTCGTCCCGCTGATGGTGCTTCTGCCCCTGCTGCTGGCCCTCCTCGTCAAGTCGCACGTGCCCGGCATCGGCTTCTTCCGCGCCCTCTACTACCTGCCGGCCATCTCCTCGCTGGTCGTCATCTCGCTCGCGTGGCGCTACCTCCTGGACCAGCGCGGACCCATCAACAACATGCTGGCGTCCTGGGGCCTTGACCCCGTGCCATTCCTGTCGAACCAGTGGCTGATTCTCTTCTGCGCCATGATCATCACCCTGTGGCAGGGCCTGCCCTACTACATGATCCTGTACTTGTCGGCCCTCGCGAACGTCGACAAGTCACTGTACGAGGCCGCTGAGCTTGATGGCGCTGGCCCGATCCGTCGCTTCCTGACCGTCACCGTTCCGGGCGTCAAGGTCATGATGTTCCTTGTCGCCACGCTCACGACGATCGGCTGCCTGAAGATCTTTACCGAGGTCTACCTGCTGGGTGGCTCCGCCTCGCCCACGAAGACCCTCACGATGTACATCCGAGATCGAATCGTCGACCCGACCTTCGGGTCGCTGGGACAGGGTGACGCCGCGTCGGTGTGCCTGTTCCTCATCACCTTCGGCTTCATCATCGCTTCGCAGAGCCTGCAGAGGAAGGCTGAAGACTCATGAGCTCCGCAACTTCGAGCACCGCAACCGTCGGCGATCGCTTCGCCGAGTGGCGCAAGGAACGCCGACTCGAGCGCCAGGGGCGCAACGTTGCCTCGCGTCAGATGCGCGGCGGTGCCCTCGTCGCCCGCTACGCCCTCCTCGTGGTCGTCGCCCTCATCCTGGTCGGCCCCCTCGTGCTACCCCTCATGGCGGCCTTCAAGGCCCCCGGCGAATCCGTCTTCGGTCAGGGCGCAACCATGTTGCCGCAGCATTGGTCGCTGGACTCCTTCTACGTCCTGTTCGAGCGCACCAACATCTTGCTGTCCATCAAGAACTCCGCGATCCTGGCGACCCTGACGGTCTCCTCGAACGTCATCCTGTCGTGCATCGGCGGCTACATGCTGTCGAGGCGCGGGTGGACCGGACGCAACATCATGTACTTCGTGGTCCTGTCCGCCATGATCTTCCCCTTCGAGTCGATCATGCTCTCGCTGTTCAAGATGATGGTGCAGCTGGATCTGTACAACACGCTTCCCGGCGTGTGGATGGTCGCCATGATCGGGCCGTTCCAGATCCTCATGATGCGCGCGGCGTTCATGGGCATCCCCGACGAGATCGAGGACGCGGCCCTCATTGACGGCGCGGGCGAGCTGCGTCGCTTCTGGTCGATCTTCCTGCCCCAGGTGCGCGGCACGCTGACTGTCGTTGGTCTGACCTCGTTCATCGGGGCCTGGTCCGACTTCATCTTCCCGCTGCTCATGCTGCCCGACCCGAATAAGCAGACGCTGATGCTGACGCTGACGGCGATCCAGAACTCGCCCCAGGGTGTCACCTATCAGCTCGTGCTGGCCGGCGCCGTCGTGGCGATGATCCCCGTCGTCCTGGTCTTCGCCTTCAGCCAGAAGTTCTTCTTCCGCGGCATTGAAGATGGCGGTCTGAAGTTCTGATCCTCATCCCCGCGGGTGCCCCTCGCACCCGCGGGGATCTTCTCTACCTAAAAGGAGGCCGTTTCACAAAAAACTAACACGTGTTAGGTATTGCGGATTTGTCGCCGTCTAGCGGCTAATCCCAGCCATGACCCCCATACTGACGAAGGAGTTAAACTCATGGGGACTAGACCCATCATCGGTGCACTCGGAGCCCCGATTCTTGCGGCCACCATGCTTGGCCTCGCACCAGCCGCGGCCGTCGCCGCCACCGAAACCCCGTATCACCCGACCGTCCTGTGGGCGACCTCCGAAGAGAAGGTCGGCGAAGGTGCTCCCAATGGCACGATCGCAGCCCTCGTCGACGACGACAGCGCGCGAACCGACGCGACCAAGACGTTCTGGACCACCAAGTGGAAGAACGGTATGGATGAATACCCCCATGCCCTCGCCGTTCAGAACCCCACCCCCGGCACCCAGGTCTGCGGCCTCGGCCTGACCCCGCGCCCCACCTACGATTCGACCCTGGGCAACGACCAGTTCCCCGGCGAATACCGCATCTTTGCCTTCGATGAGGACCCCGGCAACCCCGCAGCCGAAGCCTCCTTCGCCGACTGGAAGACAAAGGTCGCCGCAGGTGAGTGGGAAGGCGGAACCGAGGTCAAGCACGGAAGCGACCTCCAGTTCGGAAACAAGGAACAGTACGTCACCTTCCCGGCGACCACGAAGCGCGTCTTTGCTCTCACGGGTCTGCGTTCCCTCTCCCCCGGTAAGAAGGATATGGCGCTGTCCGACATCAAACTCCTGCCCTGCGACGCCGAGGGCAACGCCATCACCTCCTACGGCAGCGAGGACACGGGCGGCAACCACGAAGCGACCCGACCCGTCGTTCCCCACCCCGATGCCCCCGAGCAGGGATCGGGCGCGTCCGACCTCGTCGTTGACTTCGTTATCGACCAGCTGCCCTACGGCGAACCCGGCAAGCCCGTCGACTTCGCCCCCGGCACGCACACCTACAAGGCCACCGGCTACTACCACGCCAAGACCGTCTCGGCCCGCATTCGTACGGTCGATGGTGCCACCGTCACCATCAACGGCGCGACCCCCGACGCCGATGGACGCGTCGCCAACCTCGACCTCACCACCGGCCTGAACGTCATCACCGCCACCGTCACCAAGGACGGCAAGGAAGCCACCTACGTCGTCAACATCACCAAGGTGGACACCGATTTCCGCGGCAACGTCATGGTCCCCGTGACCGCCACGGCCAACGGCGGTACCGAGGCCGACAACGCGGCCCTCACCGACCTCGACCCCACAACGACGTGGACCTCCGATCCGCTCGTTCGCGCGAATGAATGGTCGGACAGCGTCACCGGCATCGAGCTGCACCTGGGCGAGGCCCGCTACGTGCACCGCGTCAACGGATGGGGCACCCCGACACTGCCCGCCGGCGTCCAGGGCTGGCACGGCGGTAACTCCGTGGCCATTGCGGTCCAGGAGGCCGACGGCGGGCAGTGGAAGACCATCGTCACCCACGGCTCGCTCACGCGCGACGCGCGCGGCCTGTGGTACTGGGACTTCAACACCTACCACCTCGCCAAGAACATCCGCATCTGGATGAACGACGAGACCGAACCCCAGACTCCCCAGAACATCGCCACCGCGGTGACCTTCAACGACGTCGAGGTGTGGGGCCTGCCCGCCGGCAAGACCCCCGTCGCCCCGGCAGTCGACAACTCCATGTACGAGCGCTACTCCGGCTTCAACCCCGGTGACGGCAAGTGGGGCGTCAACCGCGCCCAGACCCTCGCGCTGCAGTACGGCGTCATGATGCCCGCGTGGGTCCCCTCCGAGGGCTACGGCCGCGGCGGCTTCGATGCGAACGAGCGCGACCTCACGGGCGGCGCCTTCCCGATGTTCTACGACCTGCCCATGTTCAACACCGCCATGATGGAGTCCCTAGGCAAGGGGGCGCCGTGGGCACTGGCCAAGGCTCCCTACGGCAAGAACAGCATGTGCAACGCCGGCGAGCCCGGCGAGTTCATGAACGAGTACATGAAGCCGTATGCCTCCACGCTCGTCGACATTCAGTACGGCGACGAGGGCGGATTCAACCGCGGCGAATCCGAGTGCTTCAAGAACT
>ERZ772966.567-NODE-567-length-14245-cov-2.274560_pt1 | contig 14245 bp, 13 predicted proteins | sample MGYA00580680_ERZ772966 | MGnify/ENA primary metagenome ERZ772966 (study PRJEB29015, sample SAMEA2738055) | human oral metagenome | biome: human oral; feature: human-associated habitat; material: saliva | place: China | collected 2225 ...
CGGACGTCAGAAAACCATCTCACGCCTGTTAGAAAATGTGTTTAATTATACCCTTTATTTCTTTTTACTTTACTGTATCTTGTCTATTTTAGGTTTGCCAGTTTCTAGTTTGCTGGCTGGGGCTGGAATCGCTGGGGTGGCTATTGGGATGGGAGCTCAAGGATTTCTGTCTGATGTCATCAATGGCTTTTTCATCCTCTTTGAACGCCAGCTCGATGTGGGCGACGAGGTGGTTCTCACAAATGGACCGATTACCGTTTCTGGAAAGGTCGTTAGCGTAGGGATCCGTACAACGCAACTGCGAGGTGACGATCAAGCCCTTCACTTTGTTCCCAATCGCAATATCACTGTTGTCAGCAACTTTTCCCGCACAGAGTAGGTCTGCTATTTTGACAGATTTGTGGTACAATAGAAGGAGTTTGGTAAAGGAGAGAGTATGCTATTTGTAGAGAAAAAATTAGGTCACGATCGTACTTGGATAGACCTTGATGTGGACAAGATTAAAAATACGGAAGATCTTTCTGACATCTATGGATTGGACAAGGAAACCATTGAGTATGCTCTAGATAGAAATGAACGTGCTCACATGGATTATAACCGTGAAACGGAGACGGTAACCTTTATTTATAATGTTCTTGATTTAGAAAAAGACAAAGAATATTATGAAGCGATTCCGATGACCTTTATCGTTGAAAAACAACGGCTGATCACAATTAGCAACCACAAGAATAGTTATGTGATTAAACGAATGGCATCCTACCTTGAAAGCCATGAAGTTGTTTCAATCTACAAATTTCTTTTTGCCAGTTTAGAGATTATTAGCAATGCTTATTATCCAGTGATTGAAGAAATGGATAAACTACTTGAAACCGGTTTTAAAGGCCGTGAATTAAAGTTAGTGAACCATATGATTCAAGAGCTAGACAGCATTGAAGATGATACAGATCAAATGCAAATTAAATTACGCAAAATGCTCTACACCATTGAAAGCCGTTATAACCCTATTGATGTAATGTTCTTATATAAAATCATCGAATGGGTAGGCGTATTAGCTGATCAAGCTCAACGTGTTGGATCTCGCATTGAATTAATGCTAGCCCGTTCCTAATTTTGACGACATTAACTACAACATAGGAAATTCACTATGGAAATTATTAATGCATACGGCTCGTGGTTAGTCTTAATTACCGCGGTATTCGGCTTTTTTATGGCATTTGGTATTGGTGCCAACGACGTATCAAACTCAATGGGGACTTCCGTCGGTTCGGGAACCATTACAGCAAAACAAGCGATTATTATTGCTTTAATTTTTGAATCTGCAGGGGCTTATTTAGCCGGCGGTGAAGTAACAGAAACCATTAAAAGTGGTGTTATCGATCCTACTCAATTTATCGAATTTCCAGATCTCTTAGCATTAGGGATGCTTTCAACGCTCTTTGCTTCAGGTGCTTGGTTATTTATTGCCACTAAAATGGGTTGGCCAGTTTCTGGTACTCATACCATCATCGGTGCTTTAATTGGTTTTGCTTGTATTACAATTGGTCCTGGTTCTGTTGACTGGTCTACAATCGGTGGAATTGTTGGTAGCTGGTTTATCACGCCAGTAATTGCGGGACTTTTAGCCTATACCATCTTTGCGAGTATCCAAAAACTCATATTTGATACTGAGAACCCACTGAAAAATGCACAAAAATATGGTCCTTACTACATGGCTATTACTGTATTTGTGCTTTGTATCGTGACTATGGCAAAAGGTTTAAAACACGTTGGTTTAAATCTTTCAACAAATGAAACGCTCGGTATTTCATTGCTAATCAGTGTCATTGGAATGATTTTTTGCCACTTCTACTTCCGCAGCAAAAGATTCACTGAAAAAGCAGCAAAAGGCGCATTCGGCTCAGTCGAAAAGATTTTTAGTATCTTAATGCTTTTAACTGCTTGTGCAATGGCATTCGCGCATGGTTCTAATGATGTAGCCAACGCAATTGGTCCGCTTTCTTCTGTGGTATCGATCGTGGAAAATGGAGGACAAATCCTTAGCGGTGGAAAATTAGCTTGGTGGATTTTACCTTTAGGTGCATTAGGTATCGCAGTTGGTCTGATTGCGATGGGACAAAAAGTGATGGCAACTGTAGGATCAGGTATTACCGATTTAACCCCGAGCCGTGGTTTTGCCGCACAATTTGCAACAGCAATGACCGTTGTAGTAGCATCTGGTACTGGTTTACCTATCTCCACTACGCAAACTTTAGTGGGCGCAATCTTAGGTATCGGTTTCGCGCGTGGTATTGCGGCACTTAACTTAACGGTTATCCGTAACATCATTAGTTCATGGGTTGTGACATTACCAGCGGGTGCATTCTTCGCGATTATAATTTTCTACGTTCTTCGCGCGATTTTCCATTAGTATAATTATTAAAAGTGCGGTTATTTTTCATTGTATTTTCTGACCGCACTTCCTTCACGAATCTAGGAAGTATTATGTCAAAAATGAGTAAACTTTTATTTTCTTGTATTTTATTGGGCTCAACCATTGGAACTGTGCAAGCTGAAACGCAATATGTGACAGAAAATCTGAACACCTATTTACGCAAAGGTGCAGGCGATCAGTTTAAGATCGCGGGTGCAATCCAATCTGGCGAAGCGGTAACAGTCTTAGGACAAGAAGGAAAATATACCCTAATTCGTGATAATAAAAATCGCGAGGCATGGATTTTAACCTCGGAACTGAGTTCTACCCCAAGTAGCCGTGAAGAAAATCCAAAATTAAAAGCACAGGTTCAAGAACTGACTTTGAAACTAAATCGCGTCGATTCAGATTGGCAACAACGTACAAATGAAATTCAACGCCGTAGTAAACAAGCTGAACAACAAAGCAGTGAATTGCTTGAACAAAATTCACAACTTAAACGTGAATTAGAAATGACGAAAAATAAAAATCGTGATTTAGAAGCAATGCTCGATGCGAATAAACGCGAAATTGCGATCCAATGGTTTATTTATGGCGGTTCAGTATTAGGTGTAGGTTTATTAATCGGCCTAGTATTACCTCACATTTTACCAAGACGTAAACGTCGTGATAGCTGGTAATGATTCATCATTGAGGTAGGCATTTGCCTACCTTTTCTTTATATATTGATGGGAGAGTAAAATGGACATTTATCTTGTCGGCGGTGCTGTGCGCGATCAACTTTTAGGTTTACCAGTAAAAGATCGTGACTGGGTTGTCGTGGGAGCTACACCAGAAATGTTGCTGGCTCAAGGTTACCAACAAGTTGGCAAAGACTTCCCTGTTTTTCTCAATCCTGAAAGCCATGAAGAATACGCACTTGCCCGTATAGAACGAAAATCAGGTAAAGGCTACACTGGATTTATTTGTGATTTTTCAGATGATATTACGCTTGAACAAGATTTAATTCGTCGAGATCTCACCATTAATGCCATTGCCCAAGACAAAGATGGCAAGCTGCACGATCCTTATCATGGCGTAGAAGATATCCACCAACGTATTTTACGTCATATTTCCCCCGCTTTTGCTGAAGACCCACTTCGTGTATTACGTGTTGCACGCTTTGCTGCTCGCTTTCATCATTTAGGTTTCTCTATTGCCGAAGAAACCCTTAAATTAATGGCTGAACTTACTGAACAAGGTGAACTCACCCACCTAACGGCTGAGCGTGTTTGGATGGAAACTGAAAAAGCATTAAACGAAGCGCATCCTGAAATTTATTTTGAAACACTGCATCAAATTGGCGCGCTCAAAGTGCTCTTCCCTGAGATTGCCGCCTTAGATGGGGTACCGAACCCAGCCAAATATCATCCTGAAATTGATAGCTTTGTTCATACCATGCTCGTATTACAGCAAGCCGTTAAACTCACTGAAAATAGCAATTTGAATAAAAGTGCGGTCCGTTTTGCTGCGATTTGTCATGATCTTGGAAAAGCCCTTACCCCAAAAGAAATGTGGCCTAGTCATCATGGACATGAAAAAGCGGGGATTAAACCGACTCGTTCATTATGCAAACGCCTTAGAGTCCCTAATTATCTTCAAGAATTAGGCGAATTAACTTGCGAATATCACACGCATGCACACAAAGCATTAGAACTTCGCCCAGAAACAGTAGTGAAACTCTTTAATACTTTTGATGTTTGGCGCAAGCCTCAGCGTTTTGAGGAATTTTTATTGGTATGTTTATCTGATACTCGCGGACGAACGGGCTTTGAAAATAAAGAATATCCCCAAATTGATTATCTCAAAACACTTTATCAAGCCGCTCTAGCTGTTGATGTACAACAAGTGATTGCGGATGGTTTTGAAAAGCAAGGTATTCGAGATGAATTAACCCGTCGAAGAATTGCCGCAGTGAAAGCCGAGAAAACTCGCTTAAATGCTTAATCAAGCTTTACTAAAAGTAAACTAACCCTTACAATATGTGCAATTTTTTAGTAAATATTTTGTTATGAAATTATTAAAATCTCTTCTCGCACCTGTATTTGCAAGTGTGATCTTATCCGCTTGTACCCTTGATGCAGAGCGCCCAACAGATGTTCAACATATCGATAAGAACGATATTACGTGGCAACAGCACCTCAAAAAAATCAAACAAATTCAATCTTATAGCACAAAAGGACAAATTGGTTACATTAGTCCACAAGAGCGTTTTTCTAGTCGCTTTGAATGGCAATATCAAAACCCGAAAGCCTATAAGTTAAAACTTTATTCTCTGATCAGTAAAACGACGCTAACTATGGAAATGCATCCTAATGGCATGACGATTTCAGATAATAAAGGCAATCAGCAATCTGATAAAAATGCCAAATTATTGTTACGTGAAATCATCGGAATGGATGTTCCATTAGAGCATTTAGCTTATTGGTTAAAAGGTCAGCCAGCTGATAACGCGGATTATCAAGTTGGAACTAATCATCTTTTATCCGAATTTAGCTACCCGCTTGATGGTTCGATTTGGACAGCCGATTACCTAAGCTATCATCCGGATAATTCGATGCCTGAAAATATTCTATTAAAGAATAAAAGTACATCACAAACCCTAAAAATTCGTGTGGATGAATGGGCGTTCTAATGAAAACACATCACTTTTCGACCGCACTTTCAACTTTTCTTGGAAAGCCTAACCGCTTTCCAAGCCCCGCAAAACTCAATTTATTTCTCTATATAAACGGTAAACTGCCAAACGGCTACCACGAATTACAAACCCTTTTCCAATTTCTTGATTTCGGCGATTGGCTCACCATTGATATTCGCCAAGATAAACAAATTCGCATCACCCCTGACATTCCAGGCTTACCTCTAGAACAAAACTTAATCTATCGTGCAGCGACACTCCTACAAGAAAAAACAGGCTGTACACTCGGTGCCACAATTCATTTAGATAAAATTTTGCCGATGGGCGGTGGGATTGGCGGCGGCTCATCCAATGCCGCAACGACACTGCTTGCTTTAAACTATTTATGGCAAACCCATTTATCCATTGATGAACTTGCCGAACTTGGGCTAAAACTCGGGGCTGATGTGCCTATCTTCGTTCATGGACAAGCCGCTTTTGCAGAAGGTGTGGGTGAAAAAATTCAATACTGCGAACCACAAGAAAAATATTATGTGGTACTAAAACCTGAAACTGCGATTTCTACTGCAGTGGTTTTTAGCGATCCCGATTTACCACGTAATACAGAAAAAAGATCCCTTGTACAGCTTTTAAATCAACCGTTTGCAAACGATTGCGAAAAAGTTGTGCGAACTCAATATCCAGAAGTTGAAAAAGCCCTACTATGGTTGTTACAATATGGACCAGCCAGATTAACAGGGACAGGGGCTTGTGTTTTTGCTGAATTTGATGATGAAAGATCAGCACAAGCTGTTTTCCAACAAAAACCGAAGGAATTTTTCGGCTTTGTTGCTAAAGGATTAAACGTTTCACCATTACATACCATGCTGAAACAACTCTCGACCAACCAATTTATCTACACTCAACCTGAGGTTATATAAAATGCCAGACATTAAACTCTTTGCTGGAAATGCTACGCCTGAGCTAGCGAAAAAGATTTCTGAACGTCTTTACATTTCATTAGGCGATGCCACCGTTGGACGCTTTAGCGACGGTGAAATCCAAGTGCAAATTAATGAAAATGTGCGTGGTGCAGACGTGTTTATTATCCAATCTACCTGTGCACCAACGAATGACAACCTGATGGAATTGATTGTAATGGTTGATGCTTTACGTCGTGCATCAGCTGGTCGTATTACTGCCGTTGTTCCTTATTTCGGTTATGCTCGTCAAGATCGTCGTGTACGTTCTGCTCGTGTTCCAATCACAGCAAAAGTCGTTGCTGACTTACTTTCAACTGTAGGGATTGACCGCGTATTAACCTGTGACTTACACGCAGAGCAAATTCAGGGTTTCTTTGATGTGCCAGTTGATAACGTATTCGGTTCACCTGTTTTACTTGATGATATCTTGAAGAAAACCGATCTGGTCAACCCTATCGTTGTTTCTCCAGATATTGGCGGTGTGGTACGTGCTCGCGCGGTAGCGAAATTATTAAACGATACCGAAATGGCAATTATCGACAAACGACGTCCACGCGCAAACGTATCACAAGTTATGCATATTATCGGGGATGTCGCAGATCGTGATTGTATCCTTGTTGATGATATGATTGATACAGGTGGTACATTATGTAAAGCGGCTGAAGCATTAAAAGAGCGTGGTGCTAAACGCGTATTTGCTTACGCAACTCACGCTGTATTCTCTGGTGCAGCATCGCAACATTTAGCGAGCGATGCGATTGATGAAATCGTGGTGACTGATACTGTTCCTCTTTCACCTGAAATGAAAGCACTTGGTAAAGTACGCGTGCTGACTCTTTCAACTATGCTTGCTGAAGCAATTCGTCGTATCAGCAATGAAGAATCTATTTCAGCAATGTTTGAATAATTCTTTCGCTTAGCATTCATTTTAAAAGTGCGGTCAGAAAATCCAGTGTTTTTTGACCGCACTTTTTTATGCTATGACTAAAAATAAAGCAAAAAAAAGTGCCCCACTGGGGCACTACTCGGAAAGCAAAATAGATGTCGGCTATTTAAAAATAGCACTTATTTTTAGTGATTTAAGAATACGGCAAAGTCCTTTACATTGCAAATAGCAATGTTCAAATTTGTGAGCTAAATCACGCTTTTTCTTCACTTTTTTATTTTCAATCGTTTGCGTATAAAAAAAGAGGAGCATACTGCTCCTCTTCTCCTGAAATAGAATTAAATTAGCCGTTAATAAATTTTTCGCCTAATTCAATATCTGCACGCAATGTTGGTAACATTGCTTCTAAAGCTTCTTGTTCAAATTTGCTTAAGGTGCCAATTGGTAAAATTTCTTCTACACCTTCCTTACCTAAACGTACTGGCTGAGCGAAGAAACGTGCGTATTTACCGTCACCTTCTACATAAGTACATTCAACGACAGTTTCACCACTTAAGCCTTTCACTAATGAACGCGCAAAACGTGCTGCAGCTTGAGCCATAGAAAGTGTCGCAGAACCGCCACCCGCTTTTGCTTCAACCACTTCAGTACCTGCGTTTTGGATACGTTTAGTTAATGGTGCAATTTCCTCTTCTTTCCACTCAGCATATTGAACTTGTGAAAGTAATGGAAGAATGGTTACACCTGAGTGGCCACCAATTACTGGCACGCTTGTACGAGAAACATTTAAGCCTTTTAATTCAGAAACGAATGTTTCAGAACGTAATACGTCTAAAGTGGTGACACCGAATAATTTACGTTTGTCGTAAACACCCGCTTTTTTCAATACTTCTGCAGCAATTGCAACAGTCGTATTCACAGGGTTGGTGATAATACCTACACAAGCTTTTGGACAAGTTTTTGCAACATGTTCAATTAAGTTACGCACGATACCCGCATTGATATTGAAAAGATCTGAACGATCCATACCCGGTTTACGTGCAACCCCTGCAGAAATTAAAACAACATCAGCACCTTTAAGTGCAGGTGTTGGATCTTCACCCGCAAAACCTTCTACTTTAACCGCTGTTGGAATATGACTCACATCTTTAGCCACACCAGGGGTTACTGGTGCAATATCATAAAGTGCTAATTCACTTTCAGCGGGTAATTTAAGTAATAAGGCTAATGCTTGACCAATGCCGCCTGCTGCGCCTAATACTGCAACTTTCATAAAATACTCCTCATGTATTAATTAATCTTAACTAGGTAGGATTCTAAAGTCTTAGCCGTTAAATTACAAACAAAGAAGTTCAATTATGCGATCTAGCTCAAACTTTTCAAACAACAAATTCATTTCAATTGCTTAAAATGAATTTTTATGCAATTCTTATGCAAATTCCCCCTATACGAGAATAACTATGTCAGATCAATTAACAAAAGCATTTAAAGAACTGCTCACCCAAGAGCGATTTGCTTCTCAAAGTGAAATCGTTGAAGCCTTAAAGAATCAAGGATTCCAAACCATTAATCAATCTAAAGTTTCACGTATGTTAAGCAAATTTGGGGCGGTTCGTGCGAGAAATACTAAAATGGAGATGGTGTATTGCTTACCAAGTGAATTAAGTGTGCCCGCTACCAGTAGTCCATTAAAAAATCTGGTTTTGGATATTGATCATAATGATTTTGTCATCGTCATCAAAACCTCTCCAGGTGCAGCTCAGTTGATCGCCCGTTTGCTAGACTCCATTGGTAAACCAGAAGGGATTTTAGGCACGATTGCTGGAGATGACACGATATTTGTCACGCCAACAAAAAATACAACAATTAAAGCGCTTTTAGCACAAATTCAAGCGCTCTTTGAGAGCAGCTTATAATGAATATCTTAGTGACTGGTGGAACAGGATTTGTTGGGAAAGCCTTAGTTACGGTATTACTGTCTCGTGGCGATAGTGTCACCGTATTAACCCGCTCTATTGAAAAAGCCCAATCTGTTTTTCCTGAAAAAACACCTCAATTTTTGACCGCACTTTCCACCCTCAAAAACTTAAATGCTTTTGATGCGGTTATTAATCTTGCCGGTGAGCCAATCTTCGATAAAAAATGGACGGTTCAACAAAAAGAAAAACTGCGTCGTAGCCGCATTGATTTAACACAGCAGCTTGTTCAACTTATTAACCAAAGTGAATATCCCCCAGCCCTGATTTCAGGTTCTGCAACTGGAATTTATGGAAACTGTGGTGACGAACAGATCACTGAAAACACAAATCCAAGTACTCAATTTACCGCACAGCTTTGTATTGATTGGGAAAATGCGGCAAAGCAAGCCAACACAAGAGTCTGTTTAGTGAGAACCGGATTAGTACTTTCTCCAAAAGGTGGGGCTTTTGCTAAAATTCTACCGCTCTATCGCTTTGGGCTAGGCGGAAAATTAGGGAATGGTGAGCAATATTGGAGCTGGATAGCATTAGAGGATATGGTAAAAGGACTTCTCTTCTTACTTGACCATAATGATTGCAAAGGGGCATTTAATTTTACCGCACCACATCCTGTTAAAAACAAGACATTCAACCAACTATTAGGTAAAGCATTACATCGTCCTTGTTTTGCTCAAGTACCTCAATTTTTATTAACTACTATTCTAGGCGAGCGCGCTTGCATTCTTTTAGACAGTCAGAATGCCTATCCAAAACATTTGTTAGATTGTGGATTTACATTCCAATATGAAAGCTTAAAAGATTACTTCAATCACATCCTTTAATTAATGTTTGAAAGATCGATTGAAAACACTTATAGGTCATCTTCCTGTACTTTGAATTTGACCTATCACGATTTATCCCCTACTCAGTAAGCGTCTTCACCAAATCCATCACAAATTCTAACCGCTCTTTGTTTTCTGGGAGTGCTTTTACAAACTTAAATTTTAATGGACCATCAAAGCGATAAACAATTGGATTTTGTTGAATTAATTTGATGAATTTTTCTGGATCAACTTTTGCTGAAGGTGAGAATTCAATAAAGCCACCTTGAGCCCCTGCATCGATTTTCAGCACTTTTAATGGTTTCACCATTAAACGCATCTCAGCAATTTGTAAAAGATTTTTAGTTGCTTCAGGTAATAGGCCAAAGCGATCAATTAATTCAACTTTTAATTCATCTAACTCTTGCTTACTTTCTGCCGCTGCAATGCGTTTATAGAACGACAAACGCATATTTACGTCACCAAGATAATCATCTGGCAATAAGGCCGGAACACGCAACTCAATTTCAGCTTGTTGATGCGTAATCTCTTCTAATGAAGGTTCTCTTCCCTCTTTTAAGGCTTTAACTGCCGCATCAAGTAATTCCATATAAAGTGAAAAACCGATGCTCTCAATTTGTCCACTTTGTTCATTCCCTAATAATTCACCGGCGCCGCGAATTTCTAAATCGTGCGTCGCAAGGATGAAACCTGCACCTAAGTTATCTAAACTTTCTAATGCCTCTAAACGACGTTTCGCATCTTTCGTCATTAATTTCGGTGGCGGTGTAAGCAAATACGCATAAGCTTGATGATGGGAACGTCCTACTCGACCACGCAACTGGTGAAGCTGAGCTAAACCAAAATTATCTGCACGTTCAATAATGATCGTATTTGCCGTTGGTACGTCAATCCCTGTTTCAATAATGGTGGAACAGACTAAAACGTTATAACGTTGATGATAAAAATCACTCATCACGCGTTCAAGTTCACGCTCTCGCATTTGACCATGACCAATGACGACTCGGGCTTCCGGTACAAGTGCGGTCAGTTTTTCTGCTGTATTTTCAATACTCGCCACATCATTATGCAAATAATAAACTTGCCCACCACGCAAAATCTCACGCAGAATCGCTTCACGAATAATTAAATCATCTTTCTGGCGAACAAACGTTTTAATGCTCACTCGACGAGCCGGTGGTGTCGCAATAATAGAAAGATCGCGAATACCATTCATCGCCATATTCAAAGTTCGAGGAATTGGTGTTGCGGTAAGCGTTAAAATATCAATATTCGCTCGAAGTTGTTTAATTTTCTCTTTTTGTCCCACACCAAAGCGATGTTCTTCATCAATGATGAGTAAGCCAAGATCAGAAAACTTCACATCGGATTGGATCAATTTATGGGTTCCAATCAGAATATCGACTTTTCCTTCGGCTAAATTTTCTAAGATTTGTTTTTGCTCTTTGGCTGTTTTAAAGCGAGAAAGCACTTCCACATTAACCGGAAGATTAGCAAAACGATCTTTAAAATTCTCGTAATGCTGTTGAGCTAACAAGGTTGTTGGAACCAATACGGCGACTTGTTTATGGTTCATGACCGCCAAAAATGCGGCGCGCATCGCTACTTCAGTCTTCCCAAAGCCTACATCACCACAAACCAAACGATCCATCGCTTTAGGCTGACACATATCCGAAATGACGGCATTAATCGCCATGGCTTGATCGTGCGTTTCTTCAAAAGGAAAGGTTGCAGCGAATTGCTGGAATTCCTCACGATCATATTTAAACTCAAAGCCTTTTTTCACTTCTCGTTGGGCATATACATCAAGTAATTCAGCGGCCACATCACGAATTTTTTCTGCAGCCTTTTGACGCGTTTTCGCCCAGGATTCATTACCTAATTTATGTAATGGTGCAGTTTCATCTGAGCCACCGACATAGCGACTAATTAAATGAAGAGAACCAACAGGCACATAAAGTTTGGATTCATTCGCATAATTAATCAGCAAATATTCTGCTTTTATACCCCCAGTATCGAGTGTCACTAAGCCACCATAACGCCCAACACCATGATCTAAATGTACCACAGGCTGCCCAATTTTTAATTCAGCCAGATTACGCACTAAGGTATCTGGATTGACCGCCTTGCGTTTATCACGGTGACGTTGCTGTACTCGCTCGCCTAAAATTTCATGTTCAGTAATGACGGCGAGTTTAGCCTCATCAAGAATAAAACCTTGCTCAAGACGACTTACCCACAGATTAAACTTGTCTTGATTGGCTTCAGATAAGGTTTTAATTTGTTTTGGTTTAATTTTTAATGGTGAAAGCAAATCCAGTAAAGTTTCACGTCGTCCTTCAGTTTCAACTGAAAATAAAACATTTCCTTTAAAATGCTCAATAAACTGACGAAGTTGTGATAATGGTTCTTTTTGCTGTGATTGAATGGTCACTGCTGGTAATGCGGACACCGCTAAATTTTTCTGACGAACAGATGACCGCACTTTTTCTGCTTTAAAATTAATTTTAGGATAATTTTTTAATGCATGATTTACCGCATCAATGCTTAGCCACAAACGTTCTGGCGGCAAAAGAGGGCGCATTGGATCAACTTTGCGATGTTCATAACGCTGTTTAGTATCGAGATAAAAACGTTCTCCTTGTGCTTGATTTGTTTCCATATCCACAAACAACGTTTTTTCGGGTAAGTAATCGAACAATGTTGCCATTTCATCAAAGAATAGCGGCTGCCAATATTCAATCCCTGAAATTAGTGTGCCTTTACTGATTTGCTGATAAATATGTTCAGGATCGCGACGAATTTCTCCAAAAGTTTCTCTAAATTGTGTACGGAAAAATTCAATGCCTTTCTCATCGGTTGGAAATTCGTGTGCAGGTAATAAATTAATAGATTGAATTTCATCTAACGTTCGCTGCGTATCGACATCAAAAGTACGAATCGAATCAATTTCATCATCAAAAAAATCTAAGCGAAATGGAACCGCACTTCCCATTGGAAAAAGATCTAAAAGTGATCCGCGCACAGCATATTCACCATGTTCTAGTACTTGCTCTACGGAACGATATCCTGCTGACTCTAATTGTAATCGCAATTTTTCAATGACAAGACGGTCACCTTTTTTAATCAGAAGGACATTGTGCTGTAGATATTTTGGCGGGCACACACGTTGCATTAATGTGCTAATCGGTAAAACAAAGATGCCTTTTTTAGTATTTTGTAAATGAAATAGCGCACTTAAACGCGAAGAAATAATTTCTTGATGAGGAGAAAAAGAATCATAAGGTAACGTTTCCCAATCAGGAAAAAACTGAACGGACTGAGAAGTTAAATCTGGTAAAACTTGTGATAAACGAACCGCACTTTTGGTATCCGGTGTCACAACCACTGTCAATCCATCGTATTGTTCTGCAATTTCACTGACAGCAAGCGCATCAACACCTGTTAATACGTTGCCAAGAATTTTATGATCATTGGGCTGAGTTGGAATGTCAACATTAAAATAGGTTGTTTTCATAAGTGCGGTCAATTTTTATCTCATTTTTGCGTGAATAACTGATTAGTTTAGCAAATTCACTCTACTTTTCAATATTTGTCTGTATAAAAAAACAGGGTTTAGTTAACCCTGTTTTCTTTTATTTTTTGAGTGGTTCTAGTGGTTTCTCTTTTTTTACCTTACCATCATCATCAAATTCAATGCGTGGCATACAACCTCGACAACTGCCTTTATCTAAACCTAGTTCACTGCAAAATTTATTGTACTCATCTACCGCTTTACGGAACCAACCTTTTTTTTCTTGTTCGCTCATTTTGCCTCCTTTTTTAATTTTTGTGCAATCTCCGAACGCAATAATTTTAACCCATTTTTCTTATTATAGGGTATCTGTTTTGTGATGAAATAATCTCTCATTAAAGGGCAATCTTTTTCATCTAAATTCATTAAAAATCGACGAATTGCCGGCAAAGCGGAAGCTAAAGTGCGGTGAAAATAAGCAAAATTTTTTAAACTTAACCAGTCTTCGTCAATTAATTCCCAATCTACTGATGTGATATTAAATTCCTGAACGAGCGGATGGAAAGACAAAGGTATATTCCGTTGAAAAGATTGCGTTGCTTCTTTTTCTAATTTAATGCCTTGTGTAGAAAGCCCTTTTAGAGCGATAACTGAATAACAGCCACTACTTGCCTCTAAATGCTCGCCTAAATGAACAAGAGAAAAACCACATTTCTGCCAAAATTGAGCCAGTTCTTTGGTATAACCAAAACTCACTGATAAATAATCCACATCGGCATTTTGTGTGATATATTCAATAAGTTGTGTACCAATACCATGCTGCTGCCACATAGGCTGAACCGCAATTCTCGAAATACGTAAAGAATGCAATTCACAAACCTTTTGTAGCTGAGCGTGAAAACAAAGTGCTTGAGGCACGAGATTGCCTTTCGGGCGTCTAGTTCCTTGTTGAATCGCTACAATGAGGGCTGAATTTTCAATCCCACCTTCTTTTAA
>ERZ772966.571-NODE-571-length-14178-cov-4.392764_pt1 | contig 14178 bp, 4 predicted proteins | sample MGYA00580680_ERZ772966 | MGnify/ENA primary metagenome ERZ772966 (study PRJEB29015, sample SAMEA2738055) | human oral metagenome | biome: human oral; feature: human-associated habitat; material: saliva | place: China | collected 2225 ...
GTAACTTCTCTGACCACGGTGCTAACCGCCTCGGTGCTTCTGCACTCATGCAAGGTTTGGCTGACGGTTACTTCGTGCTTCCTTACACAATCCAGAATTACCTCGCTGACCAAATCACCGTTCCCCGCTTCTCTACCGACCTCCCCGAATTTGAGGCTGCAGAAAAGCACGTGCGTGAACGCATCGATCGCCTCTTCGCTATTGGTGGTAAGCGCAGCGTGGACAGCATCCACAAGGAACTCGGCCACATCATGTGGGAATACGTCGGTATGGGTCGCACCAAGGAAGGCCTCGAAAAGGCACTCACCCTCTTTAAGGAACTTCGCAAGACCTTCTTCACCGATCTCTTCATCCCCGGCACGCCCGAGGGCGTGAACGTGGAGCTCGAAAAGGCATTGCGTCTCGAAGACTTCATCCTCATGGGCGAACTCGTGGCCAACGATGCGCTTCACCGCGAGGAATCGTGCGGCGGTCACTTCCGCGAAGAGCACCAAACCGAAGAAGGCGAAGCAAAGCGCGACGATGAAAACTTCTTCTACGTGGGCTGCTGGGAATACCAAGGCGACGACGACAAAGCACCCGTCCTCTCCAAAGAACCCCTCGAGTACGAAATCATCAAGGTGCAAACGCGTAATTATAAGTCGTAGTCGCGCAAGGCGATGAGTAGACTAAGTAAACCCGTAGACGCGTTAACGCGAGAGATTCTGTAAAGAGCATAAAGCAATGCAGACGCACAAGCAACTTCGAGTATGGCAACAAAGCATCGAACTCGCCAAGCAAGTTCATTTTCTTTGCGCGCGGTATCCTCGAGAAGAGTTGTTTGCGCTAACCTCTCAGATGAATCGCGCAGCTGTAAGCATCGCCAGTAACATAGCAGAGGGATATGGCAGAGATTCTGCAAAGGAACTCTATCGTTTCCTCGCTATTGCGCAAGGTTCTGCCTCTGAACTTGAAACACAGCTCATATTGAGTCGTGAATTTGGGTATCTTACGGAAGAAGAATTTTATTCACTTGCACAAAGTGTTACAGCGATTCTGAAAATGTTAGCTGCTTTGCGACGCAGAGTTCACGACCAATGTCGTTTATGCTCTGATTCGCAAGAAGTTTGAGCCCGCCGTGATTCAACAGACACCCTCACGCGTTTACTCGTTTACCTGTTTACCACCCCACAAACAACAAACATCCATGGCTAAGAATATATCTTTCACAGTAAAATATTGGAAGCAGAACGGGCCCAAGGACGCCGGACATTTCGAACAGCGCGAAATGAAGAACATTCCCGACGACACCTCCTTCCTCGAAATGCTCGATATCCTCAACGAGGAACTCATTAACGACGGAAAAGAGCCCTTCGTCTTCGACCACGACTGCCGAGAAGGCATCTGCGGCATGTGCTCCCTCTACATCAACGGTACGCCCCACGGCAAAACCGCACAGGGCGCCACCACCTGCCAACTCTACATGCGTCGTTTCAACGATGGCGACGTCATCACCGTAGAACCTTGGCGCTCCGCTGCCTTCCCCGTCATCAAGGACTGCATGGTCGATCGCACCGCCTTCGACAAAATCCAAGCCGCCGGCGGTTACACCTCCATCCGCACCGGACAAGCACAAGACGCCAACGCCATCCTCATCCCCAAACCCGACGCCGATGAGGCCATGGACTGCGCCTCTTGCATCGGTTGCGGCGCTTGCGTGGCCGCTTGTAAGAACGGTAGCGCCATGCTCTTCGTTTCTTCCAAGGTTTCGCAACTCGCCCTCCTCCCCCAAGGTCGCGTAGAAGCCGCACGTCGTGCGAAATTCATGGTGGCCAAGATGGACGAACTCGGATTTGGTAACTGCACCAACACCCGTGCTTGCGAAGCCGTCTGCCCCAAGAACGAATCGATCGCCAACATCGCTCGCTTGAACCGCGAATACATCTGCGCCAAACTCGCCGATTAAATAAGGAATCGCCAAGTTCTCACGCAGAACGCCCGCGATCTCTGCAAAACCAACCCTCGCGTCGCACTCCTTCGTGGAGTGCGGCGCTTTTTTTGCCCCTTCTCGCAGCGTTCGCCCCCGCTTTCTCCGAGCGCGCCGCCTCTTTTGTGGAAATCCTCCCGCCCCTCGCCGAATGTGCGCTCGCTTTCTCGGGCGAGTCGTCGAATTGGGCGTTTGCAGCCCCATTTTTTTGCCCGCCTGCTACGCATTTTCGCATTTCGAGGTCGATATTTTGCATTTTGCCGCCAAACTCTCGCTCCTTCAACAACTTACTCGCCCAAAAGCACAGAACCTTACATTTATTTCGAAGACTCGCCCGCTCAATCACCGCAATGTTTACGAGTTACTGTTGCACAAAACCCCTATTACAGCCCCCTTTCAGTGCCAAAATCACCCCTTAAATGCTAAAATCGAAGCCTATACGCATTTTTTTGGCACTTTCGGTTTGCAATCCCACGATGATGTAGTAACTTTGCAGCATAAAAGGCTTTTAACACCACTTTTGCGGTGCACCGGAGCCATGCCCTCAAGCGAAATTCCGATTATACCAGAGAACTATGGAGACTTTCTTTCAATCACACGCCTATCTCATAGAGCACACCAATGCCCCCATTCGGCGCGCGCTCATGGATTCGATCGACTGGAGCTACCGGCTGATCGGTATTCGCGGATCCCGCGGAGTAGGCCGCACACAATTCCTCCTCTCGTATGCCAAGGACAACTTCGATCCTCGCATGCGACAGTGTCTCTATGCCAACATGAACTCCTTCTACTTCCAGGGAAGGAAACTTGTTGACTTCGCCGGCGATTTTGTGAAAGCCGGCGGACAGGTACTACTCCTCGACCAAGCCTTCAAACTACCCAATTGGCGCGAGCAGATCATCGAGTGCTATGAGCACTTCCCCCTGCTCCGTATCATCTACTCCACCACTTCGGTGCGCGGAGGCGAGAACGACCACACCGAACTCAACTCCCTCGCCCGCCAATACTGGTTGCACGGATTCTCCTTCCGCGAATTCATCAATTTGCAGACCGGAGAAAACTTCCGCGCCTACACCCTCAAAGAACTCCTCGAGGACCACAAGGGCATTCTCAAAACCATTCTGCCCAAAGTGCGCCCCTGGGAGTACTTCCAGCAGTATCTCCACCACGGTTACTACCCCTTCTTCCTCGAAGGCCGCAACTTCACCGAACAACTCCTGCGCGCGATGAACACGATGATTGAAGTCGACATCCTCTTCATCAAGCAAATCGAGTTGAAGTACCTCGAGCGTATCAAAAAGCTCCTCTATCTCCTCGCCGTCAGCGAAAACACCACACCCAACGTGAGCCGTCTCGCAGAAGAGATCGGCACTTCGCGCGCAACGGTGATGAACTACCTCAAGTATCTCGAAGAAGCCCGACTGGTCAACCTTGTTTACAAGGAAAACGAAGGATTCCCCAAGAAACCCGCTGCGGTTCTCCTTCACAATCCGAATCTCATCTACTCCATCTACTCGCCTTCCATCTCCGAGCAGAACATCATGGAGACCTATTTCGTCAACTCCCTTTGGCGACACCACACCGTCAACAAAGGACGCCGCGACGGACTCTACCGCATCAACGGAAATGTCGAAATCCACGTCTGCGATCGCAGCAAGCGCGTTAAGAGCGACCCCAACATCGTCCTCGCCCGCTACAACACCGAGGTGGGACGCGGCGACAACGAGATTCCCCTTTGGCTCTTCGGCTTCCTCTATTGAGGTTGTCGCGCCGATTCGTCGATGGCCGCCTCCCACAGCGTGGGCGTCAGCTCCATTCAGTCACAAACCCCGCTCTTGTGCCGCGTGCACAAGGGCGGGGTGCAGTTTTTTCGTTTGCCGCGCTTTCGGCGCACCAATGTTCTCATTCGCAGTGCAGATCAATCTGTCCTTGTCGCGGGATGTCTTTACCCATAGTTTGCCGTAATGAGCGAAGAGAGGGCAAAATAGCCTTTTGTTGGATGCTCAAAGTGCTGAATACCCTGCGTTTTCGCAGAAATCACGTGTCAAAGCACCCTCCCCGAGTACCATCGGTTCGCAAACTATGGGAATGATGGAGCAGGAAGGCGGACTGCTTTTTAAGTGGCAAGCGCGCAATTCTTTTGCTCGGTGAGCGAGTCGTCTCTCCCCACTCCTCCTATCTTTTCGCACGCAACAGCGCGTCTACGTAAGTCGGCCATTTCTTGCTGAAATACGGCGAGTTTTACGAAAAAGTCCCCCACTATTGCGAGATAGCGGGGGACTTTTTTGTGGGCGTGCCCCTCGGGGAAACGAGGGACGCGGAGCGGGTTTAGCACTTGGCGCAGGCGTACAAAGTCCTGTTCGCAAGGCTATTTATCTTTTTTCTCTTGGCCGAATAGGATGGTGTAGAGCAGCCCCTGACCTTGCTTGTTTCTATTGAAAAGGTAGAAATCCTCGTTCCAATTGTCTTCGAATCTGAAACGATAATTGAGATATTGCTTTCGGCCGTCTTTATCATTGTGATTGGGAACCCATCCTTGAGAAATACCGGCGTCGGGTCGAAGGCAAAGGCTGTAGGTTCCGGTGCTGATCTTCAGGTCGCGCTCGTGAGCGATGTACTGATCTGATTGGATGTTGGCATTATTCACCCCGCAACACTGAGTGAGGGCTGCTGTGAGGAAGCTATCGCGATCTTCGAAGTTCTTGAATGGTGTGTTAACGGCGTAATCGTTGCTAATTGGGGTAATTTTATTGGACAAGCTGATTTCGACTTTCTCGAACTTGCAGCCCCATTGCTCTTTAAGGCACTGCAGAAAGCGAACCAAGAGCATGCACCCCAGTGGAGTCATGAGGTAGCGATCCGTATAGCTCACGCTGATCTCTTTTCCCTCGATCGCTTTTCGGATCTGCTTCCAATCTTCCTTGTGCTCCTTCTCATTGCTATCTTTGCTTTTTTGCAACAACAGGAAAAGCTCGGAGAGCATACAGTCCGCTTTCAGCCGGACATCGAAGCCCAAAGTGTCTTTGGTCTTGAGTTTTTGCAACAATTCTTCGCGTTTCACGGGTTTCAGCTCACCCAATGTGTCGTTCTTCTTTTCGTAGAGCTGTCCTTCCCCCCAAGCGGAGCCGAAGCTACGTTGAATTTCAGCACCGTAGAAGGTGCGCCACTTGTTCTCGTAGCGCAAAGCGAGGAGGGGCTTGTAATTACCATGGGCCGGTTGGGAGCAAACTGCGAATTTGTATTGCGTTGTCAGCTGATTGAGTAGCGATTGAACATCAAAAGGATAGCTATTGATGTCAATCTCCTTCGGAACTACGAATGTCGTCTCGATGCCTTTGTGCAGGAGTGGGAGTAGTAGTTTGAGGTGGCCTTCGAGCTCGTTGCTCCATTTTTCGTAATCGTCGTCGAGATAGATGCGCATCTCCTCCAGTTTGGTGCTGCTCGAGAGGGGAGTGAGCAGCGCAGTGAGGTTGGTGGTGACGGTGGTGACACCTTCTCCTAGCGCCTCGGTGACTTCCTGCGGTGCGGTGCGCGAATCCTCTTCCATCTCGAGCCAACGGATGAGCTTATTGCGATCGAGATCGGCAATGTACCATTGCGATCGGCGGTCGATGAGGCATTGCGTGCAGGCCTTCTTGCAATTGCAGGCATTGAGCGAAGTGAGTGCACGTTGGAGCACTTCTTCTCGATAGTCGAGCAGAAGTGTGGAGTAGCCGGCGCCACCCACTGCCGTGTCGTAGAGGAAAACGGAGCCGGTAACGGGATTGTAGCCGAAGTCCACCTCGTCTTCGTTCACACCCAAGTGATGCGTGAGCTCACGGCTGAGCACTACGCCGAGCGAGCGCAGCAAACTCCGATCTGTGATGTGCTCCCCATCCTTGCCGTAGCAGCGCATCTCCACGAAATCTGTGTTGTAGCGAGCGGCCGGCACGATGTGGCGCAGCACGGTTCCGCTGCAATTGCAGCCTGTGTGGAGATGTTTGTGGGGGGAGAGCGGATTGTTGTTCTGCTCCTCCTCACTGTTTTCTGCTTTCATGCGTCCGCAGGTGATGCAAAGGGCGAAGCCGTGACCGTGAGTTCCCTTGTTGAAAAAGAGGATTTGGGCGTTGTCGGTGTCGGCCGCGGTGCGGAGTTTCAATTTCTGACCGTTGGTGTTGTCTTTGTCCTCGGGCCACGGAGCCATGTTGAGCAATTGGGGCAAAAGCATTTGGAACTGCTTGTCGTTCCGCGTGTATCGTCTCGGGCGGTACTGTACGGAAACGGTGAAGCCGGCCGGTTCCACCACACGGGTGAACATTCCCCCTTTGGCAATGCCGTCTAAACTTTTAAGCTTGAGTGATTTACATTGTGGGCAGGGAGTATTGCTGTCGATGTTGCCACGCTCCACAAAACTGTGCCCGCAGTGCCCGCAAGTGCACACGGCGTAGAGATCGGCCGCCTTGTCAAACTTTGTTTTCATCACGATGCCTTTCGGTTCGTACACCCATTCGTTGCACACCAACTGTGTGCCCGGGGCAAATTCGAGGATCGAACGGCTCAGATGGCGCGTTACACTAATTGGGCGGTATTGATTTTTTCCTGATTTCTGCTCACCGAGTTGGCATTCCACAAGGCCGGTGGGGAGTCCGGCGGAGGGTAAGAAATTTTGCTCGGCCAGATAGGAGAGGAGGTTCTTCTCTTTCAGGTTATTGATTTGATGTACCAGCGCTTGTTGGCGCTTGATCCCGATCCCCTTCTCATTAATAATGTCTATCAGTGCTTCGATTTGCTTGCCATAAGCGTCTTTCAATTGTTCGAGGCTCGCCTTTGTGGCTTCGGCCGCGTCGGAGATAGAGGAGTTTTCCTTGTAGGTTCCCTTCACCAGTTGCGCATATAGCTCTTCCCAATCCTTTTTGTCCCCGGAATCTTGCGGCTTTTCGCTGATCAGTTCGTTGAGGAAGGTACAAAACTCGTTGTAGCAGTCTTGATTCTCCTCTTCTCCCGGTGTGGGAAAGAGGTCTTTAACTTGTGAGTAGACGTGAATTGCTCCTGGCTTCTGATTTCCGTTTGTGAAGTTGTGCTCTTGCGCAAAAGCGTAGAAGAAAAATGCATTGATATGACGCTGAATCAGGATGCCGCTGTCCATTTTGAGCAGAGGCATGTCGGTATTTCCGGTGATGGGCGCCTTGGGGTTCTGCCAAGTGGCGATGCCGATGGGCGAAGCGGGGCAGAAAGTGAATGCCAAGCACTTGGTCTCGGCGCGACGTCCTGCACGGCCGGCGCGTTGCAGGTAGTTGGCAGATTGAGGTGGCACGTTGTTCATCACCACCTCGCTGATGCCGCCGATATCTACGCCCATTTCCATTGTGGTGGAGCAGGAAAGAATGTTCAAGCGACCTTCGTTGAAATCTTTTTCGCGCTGCGACAATATTCGGCGGTCAATTTGTGCCGAATGTTCGCCCGCCAGGTAGATGTTGGTCTCCAGGAATGCGCGCTCCAGCCAGTCATTATAGAGACCGGCTTCCTTGTGTTGCTTAAAATTCTCTGTGAGCCTGAGCCATTGGCTGACGGACTCGTTTTCTTTATCTTCGGCCAGTGGAGGGCAGAAAGGTGTCTCGAAGGTGCAGAGTTCTTCCTTCTTTTCGCCCTCCTTTGTTACGACTTCTTGCGTGGCGATGCGGAAGCGTTCTATGTTGTCTGGCGTCAGTCGTCCGGAAAGGTGAGGGCTGTAGCCGCAGAACACGGTGTCGAGCAGCACTTTGTCGACGGGGCAGAGATAACTCTTGGTCGAAATGCAGATTCTTACATCGTTTCCCAAGAGATTGAGGGTGTAGCCGTATTTTTCATTACCTCTTAATATGTTTTTTGAGAGGAACTCCCATGCATCTTTGAGCAGACCATTGATTGTGTCTTTGTTTTTTTTGAGATCGTCCACCGTTTCGTAACCCAAGGCGGCACAGAGTAGCAGCACCAAACGAGGTTGTATTAGGTTTATTGTACGACCGTTCTTATTGGTACTCACTTGTGGCCATTTATCCACCTCCGTTTCTTTGGAATCGGGTGGGAAAATAGATCTATAAGCATTGCTCACTGTGCTCCAACGCAGCTCTTCCGGCTTTACTTGGAGGTTTTTGTTACCACGAATGTGGTAGTCGAGCGCGAGTTTGAGGAAGTCACGCCAATCTTGGCCGTTGCGCCGATCGGGAAAGTCCGTGGGGCAGGTGGCGTGCTCCAAACCGGGATATTCCAAATGCACCAATCCCATCGTTTCGAGCGAACTTCGTTGCTTGGAGACGGAACCGAACTGATTGTAGACGAGGGCGTTGAGATAAGCCCTCGGCTGTTGTTCGTCGTCTGATTTAGACGTATTGATACGAGCCGAGGAGATATGTGTGAACAAATCGCGGAATGAAGCAGATTTGTCGCGGATGTCGTCAAGAAGAGCCTCCCATGTTACAGGTTTTGGCTCCGTGATCGTGGGTTCTTGTCTCTTCTTCTTCTCGAGTGCTTCGATTTCAGGGGAAAGACTTTTGCTTAATATTGCCGGATTGGTTTCAAGAGCCGCATTCAATGCGGTAAGCCTCTCTTCATCCTGTTCCGTCCATTTTTCGGGCAGTTCGCGCTTGTATTCGCCCAATCTGTAGAGTCTGCGAAATATTTCCGAGCGCAGCCACACACGTTCCATATCGTTGTTGATGGCTTGGGCTGAGGTGGCAGTGCCTTGGCGGCTATCGGTGAAGGTGATATACTTTTTTCCCTCATAGAGGACGTTGCCCTGCTCCGAGTTGCCGCTTTCTGCCTTAGCGACGTCTATAGGTTGTGCTTCTTGGAGAAAAATCTCGGCGAGTGCACGGCCGGAGAACTGTGCGCTGGCGCGAAAATATTTCGCCCTTGTGGTGAGTGCACGACAATGTGGGCATCGCGGGCGAGGATCGTTCGTGATGCTAAATTTAGTCCACTGCCCATTGCCGGGACTTTTGAATTCTCTGCCACAAGGATCGAAAAAATAGCCTTTTTCTTCGCTGTTCTCGATTTGATCTTCGGTGACTTTGTAATAAAGGCAGTTATCTCCCGTTTCTTCGAGCTTCTTTTCGGGCATTGCGTAGTAGAACGTTTCGTAACCATCGACGCTTTGTGCCGGTTTTTCGTCCTCTTCAGTTTCTTCCTCGGTGAGTTCTTCGAGCTCGATGCCGAAAGGATTGTCATCGATGTCCGTTATTGTACTGCGCTGGCGGAATCCCTTTTCCTCGTTCGCTTCTCCCGTCACCAAAGTGCCGCGACACTCTCCGCAGGTGCAGACTTCAAGCAGCGGTGCCCCACATTCGGAACAATGGGTGCGCTGGTAGGTGGTGAGACTGCCGATGGGCAGGCGAATGTCCTTGTGTCGCTTGCATTCGGGGTTGACGCAAGTGTAGACTCCCCCGATGGAACGCGCGAAAAGGTGCATGCGGGTGGGCAAAAGGGCGCTGTCCGTGCCGTCGGCGTTGAGGCCTTCGACTTTTTCGCCCAAGGCATTGATGACTTGGAGGAGCTTTTCGCACGCTTTCTCATCGTGTTGGTGCGTGGGTTCGTCGGCTTTGGCAGCGGAGGCTAATTTCTTGTCGAAACATTCGCCTAACTCGTGCAGAGACACTGCTGCTTTGCGGTTCAACTTCTTGCGCATCTGTTTGACTTGCTCGAGATCGATCGAAGTATTCAGGTCTTTGTTGATTTTCTTGAGACAATCTTGTGCCTTCACCTCGTTGAGTGTGGGAATGATGCGCTGTCCGCCGATGATCACGATGTCTTTCGGCTGTTTGCCGGTGAGCTGCGAAACAAAGGTCTTCAGTCGGATTTGGGCCTCCTCAGAATCTCCCATAGTGGCTGAGGTAACGGCGAAATTCACCTGGTTGACGGTCACTTTAAAGGCTTGCAGCACGCGGCGCAGTTGGAGTGCGAGCTCAGCGGCGGCACTTCCGGTGTAGGTGTGGGCTTCGTCGAGGAGAATCCAGCGCAGTTGGCCTTGGCTTTTCTCAAGAATGGGGCGATCCTTGTTGCGCAACAGCATATAGTTGAGCATCGTGGGGTTGGTGAATAGGATCTGTGGGGGAGTTTCGCGGATCGCTTCGCGCGAAATCAGTTCGGGAAGGGCTACTTTGTCCTCCTGCTTAGAAGGCTCCTTCGTATCGCCATTATAGATGGCGAAGGTGACTTGGGGATTCAGTGCTTTGCACCAAGCGGCCACGCGTTTGCGCTGACTGTCCATCAGGGCATTGAGCGGATAGAGGAAAATAGCTTGTATCGCCCCTTGTTTGTTCTGATTGACGAGGTCTTGAAGCACCGGCACCATGAAGCATTCGGTCTTTCCCGAGCCGGTTCCGGAGGTGACCACGATTGTTTTCTTAGCTTCTCCGAGCATTGCTTTCCAGCTCTCGGTTTGATGTTTGTAAGGGCGACGATCTTTGGGAAAGCGCTGTTCGGAATCGACTTTGTTGCCACTGAGCGCTTCTACAAATTCAGGTTTGAGCACGCCGAGCGTGGAAGCGTGCTCGGCGAAGGTGTGTTCGCTACTTTCCCAAGGGAAAATGGATTGAAAAACGGGCTCGGCCAGCAGCGGTTCTTCATCTTTGAGCAGGTGGCTCAGGTATTCTTGTTCTTTGTTGTGGCCGCGTACCCAGAGGTGGACCATCGTGTCGATGAGTCGGTCGCGGGCATTGGTGTAAAAATTGAAGTAATTCATAGAAGGTGGGAGAAAAGTGGGGGAATGCGTGGGTTACGATGGGGGAGTCCTCGCAAAGCATTGGACAATGCCTCTCGGTGGCTTCTTTTGTGGTGGCTATGCTGAGGGGGTATCGATGACTCCGAGGGGTTGGCGCAGTGAATTCAATAGCTCTTCGGGGTTCTTGATATTTTCGCAAAGTTGGCTAAGTTGGTTTCGCCAAGATTGCTCGCGTGCTGTCCCGGGTTCGTCTTTGAAAATGTCCGGGGCGAGCAGATTCAACCCATTTTCGCGGAGCAATTCGACTGTTTTCCCACGCGAATGCATGGCCACGATGAATTTGCACAATAGTTCCCGATCGCGAGCGATGCATTCGAGACTGATGTGGGTGGAGTAGGGCACTAAATACTCTGCGAAGATGGAGTACACGCGGCAGGCTTCGTTCCAACGTTGCCCATTGAAAGTTTGCTCAAGGAGGGATTTGCTCAAGTTTTCTTGTCGCCGTGCCCTGATGTTTTGTCGTTCTTCGTTGTTCAACTCGACGTTGAGATTGAAATAGCGTGGAAGCACTTTGTGGCTGTCACCTCGACCGGAGAAAACAATACATTCTTTGCCGGGAAAACCGGTGGGAATGCTGAATAAGTTGGTGTCCTCTTCGCAAGCGTCGAGAGGATAGGCCTGAATCAGCTCAGGGACGAGATCGAAATCGACGGGAAGTGCATAGAGATGGCTTGTGTACGTCTTGTCGAAGATGTTGGCGTAGCGACGGGTCACTTCTATACGCCCATCTTCGCGCTGTTTGGTGCACAGTGTGTAGGGGAGAACATAATAGGTGCCGTTGTTGAGTAGGAACCGGAGGACTTTTTTGAAGAGGGAAGTCTTTACGGAGTGGAGAGCGTGCAATATCTCTCCTTTGCACACCTCGTCGAGTGAAGAAGTGCCCTGTGCGAAGTGGACGCAGGCAACGCATTCATTTTCTGTGTTTTGACTAAGTTGTAAGTTGACTTCCTGTGTGTCCGGGGCTTGCTCGTAACCGAGTGCATTCAACTGATCGGCCATCGTATTTCCCTGTCTATTTGGAAAATGAAACGCATATTGAGGGGCTGACAGGGAGGAGAGTTGCAACGGGAGATCGATCGCTGTTGCGTTGTTGTGCAATTTGAAGTTCATCAAGTCGTAGAGCGACAGAATGTTTCCCGGTGCTACGGTTCGGCCGTCGATGTGGGCGAGCAAACGTCCCTTGAACTGCAGAGGGATGCTTACTTTGACGGGACGATGACCCGGATATGAGATTTCGAAGGTGCATGTGGCGGGCGGTGTGTTCGGATTGTTGCTCTCGATGCGCCACCGGCGTGACTCCCCCTCCTTGGTGGGGGTAGCTTTCATGCCTTCTTGTTCGAGTGGCTTCACCACTAATGCCTCACCGCCGCGTACTGCGAGGTCGATGTACAGCATGTCGGCTTTTTGTTTCTCGAATCGGAGGTCGCCGATCGAATAGGCGTGCACGATTTCTTCGTGCTGATCGGGAAAAATCACCTTGAAGCCCAAGCGTCCCAACGGAAGGGTGCTTTGGCGCGTGAGTGGTTCCCATTCGTCGTTGTTGCGTGCGTGGGTGGATTGGGGTTCTTGGCGGAAAAAACAAGTGTAGGCTTGCTTGCTCACGCGGTTGCCCTCTTCGTCATAGACTCGGATGTCCGGTCGCGACGTGAGGAGCAGGGCGGAGGACTGCTCGATCCACGGCAGATAGGAGCCCCAGATGGACACTTTGTAGGGCGTGAATTGATTCTCGAAGGGCTCTTCCTCGCCGGAGGAGCGATGGCGCAGTACGATGCGTTCACTGAACTCGATCGCTCCGATTTTCGTTTCGCCGATGTTTGCCCGGGTGGCATCGGCCACTGCCCACTCTTCGGCATCGAAGAGGAGAAGGTTTTTCGGCCTTCTCTTCTGTCCTTTGGTTTGGTAGAGACCTTCTTGATCGGTGCCCGTCCACACCTGCGGATAGCTGAAGTCGGGCAGTAGGTTGCCGGGCACTTGCAGTGTGATGCGCTGGCGATTATCGCCCCGAGCCACGACTTCTACCATTGATTGCTGCGTCTGTGTCGTCACCTTCGCGGGACGTATGTCGCTGATGAGGTGATAGATGGGCTTCTTTTCTTTTCCGGAGAGATCGGAACTATACTCATATTTGGCCACTTCTTGCCCGTCGACGAAAAGCCGGAAGGTGTTGCAGGTTTCGTGGTTGAGACGTGTGCCGTTTTCGTCGCAAATCAAATTGGCCGGGAGCTGCTTGGGGGCGTCAAGCAATACGCGAAGAGGGGTGTCGGCACCGCACTTCCACTGCCAAATGAGCGAAAGTTCTTGTTTGCGTGGGGTGGAGCGGTTGTTTTCGTGGTGCAATTCTCTCATCAACTCGCCAAGCTCGTTGGTTTTGTCGTCGAAAGGAAACCACTCTTCGTCTTCGAGCACGACACCGAGAGCGGTTTTCAGAGCCATCTCTCCCAAAAGACTGATTTTGTCGTGCGTTAATTTTACTTCTTGGCCAATTTTCTCTACGCGTTCGTTTACGACTTCGTAGTTGTCTTGCGCAGCATCGTTGCGGAAAGTCTCATCTTCAGCAAGTGCCTTCACCAGTGCTTTGAAAAAAGCAACAATGTGGCTTTGCAGGTTGTCGAGATTCGCCTTGATGTAGTTCAGTTGAAGTCCACCCTGGAACAAGAGTGTGCGGAAATAAAGATTGTTTTTTCCCTCTGAATTGTTTCTTCCCTCTGATTTGCGCACGATGATATAATCTTTGGCGCTAAGGCGTTGCTTTGCAACTTCAAAGAGTTTATTTGTGCTTTCCTTCGAGGTAAATCCTATGACTTTTGCAGCATCTTCTTTTGAGGGCATGCCGTTTTCGTAGTCTCTTTTCCACCACTCGGCATAAAAGATCATCGCTTCTAAGCCATATTCTTTGAGGTAGCGTTCCTGTTCTCGCAACAATGTTTTGATAGCTTCGTATTCTTCGTCGTCGAGACGGAGTTTCCAAATGGGGTAATTGGGATTGATGTCGTCGCTCTTTAGCTTGCGAGAGTCGAGAATATTATGCAGCGTGAGAGAAATAATCATAAATAAAGGTCTTTTAGAAGGATGTTTTCCGAATGAGTCTTGTTCGTCCGCAGCGGTGAGCTGATTGTTCTTCCCTGTTGTCCTATTCATAGCAATGTGGCAGTGACAGAAGAGAGGCTTCGACCGGTGTCGCGGAAAACTTGATTTTTTAGTTAAACGAAGATATGTATTTGTTTTGAATTGTGCGCTATTTTTACATGTAAAAGATGTAAACGTTGGTCGTTTTGTTGAATTGGATAGCATGTAATCCCAAAGAAAAATGCAGATGAAGGGTAGATGGTGGGGGTGAGCGACGAGATTTTGTGTTCTTTTGTTGAATTCGTGAAAGGAGGGGGAGGTTGAGACCGTGGTGTGATGGTGAGCGTGGAGCGTGTTTGCTGCAGGTGATGAGGAAGGGGAAGTGCGAGGTGTGGGCTTTTTGCCAAAA
>ERZ772966.580-NODE-580-length-14080-cov-25.149875_pt1 | contig 14080 bp, 10 predicted proteins | sample MGYA00580680_ERZ772966 | MGnify/ENA primary metagenome ERZ772966 (study PRJEB29015, sample SAMEA2738055) | human oral metagenome | biome: human oral; feature: human-associated habitat; material: saliva | place: China | collected 2225 ...
GCTGGATGAGGACCGCGTGCGTGGCCTGCCTGCGCGCCCACACGTAGCAGTAGATGGCCGTCAGCAGTGCCATGCCGAGGGTGACGAGGAAGCCGGGCATCATCCGCTCGGGCGCGAACCCGCTCAGGTTGGTGGCGAGGTAGCGGGGGATTGGAAGGCTCGCGAGGGCGGTGCGCGCGCTCTCGTTCAGGGATACGACAATGGCGCTGATGCCGCCCGCGCCGGTCAGGAGGGGAGCGGCGTAGGCCCATGGGCGGCGTCCGTCGGACTGGAGGGCGACCGCGCGCTCCAGGCAGATCGCGGTGCCGAGGAACCCGTAGATCATGAGGAGTCCGTGCACTGTCCCCAGGCTCGTCGAGGCCACGGGCGCCAGGGCCCCGAGGCGCACGAGTGAGGCGTCCAGGCCCGCAAGCAGCGCGACGCCAGCCAAGAGGAGGAAGGTGAGGCGGCCGACGGGCAGCCGGGGGATGGGTGGCCTCACCGTCGTTGTCGACGAGGCCTGGGCGTGCTCGCGTGCTCCGCCGTCGCGGGCGGCAGGGCTGGGGGCCTCGCTCATGTGGGCGCTCCTGGTGTCGGCGGGCGGCGTCGGCGAGCCGACGAGTCGAACTATCACCACGGTAGCTGCCCACGGCCCATATTTCTATGGGTAATCGCCGTGAAAATGTTCCTCGTCTGCCAACTGGGCCCTTTGCTGGGCCGTGGACCGCTGTAAATCGTCGGTACGTGGGGGTGTTTCTGTTGCATATTCGCTGGTCTGAACGTTTGACAGATTTTCCGGGGGGGGGGCTAGCCTGGCGGGTATGGATGAGATGTCGGGCGTGGATGCCCGTGTGGAGGCGCAGTTGGAGGCGCTCGGTGTTGCGCGTGTTGCCGCCCAGCGCGCGGGTGCGGCGGCGCGGGCTTTTTTGGAGGGTTCTCAGGAGGTTCGCGGGTGGGGGCGTGACTCGTCGGGGAGTGTGTGTGTGAGTGTGGATGCTGCTGGGCGCGTGGTCGAGGTTCGTGTGGACGGCGTGGTCGATGCTCGCTTCGTGAGTGCTTACGAGGCGGCGGTAGCTGATCGCGGGGCGAAGCTTGCGGACGTGGCGGCGGATGCGTATGGGGAGGAGTCGCGGGAGGCTCGTGCGCTGGTGGAGCAGTATGGGTCGGCTCGCAGTCGTGACGACGAGTCTGGGCCGGTTGTGCGTGGTGGGGTGTTGCGTCGGGGTCGCCGGATGGGCAACACCTATGGGAGGGGATCGCTGTGAGTGGTGACGTGTTGAGTGTGGTGGTGCCGGACCTGGTGCGTTTGGCTGGCCGTGTGGATGCTGTGAGCGATGCCGTGGGGACGGGCGTGAGTGCGTTGAGTGTTGCGCCGCCTACTGATGGGTTGGGGCTGCTGGTGGGGGCGATCGTGTCCCCTGTTCTGAACATGTTTACTCGGTCGGCGCACCGGGTGTTGAACGAGGCTGGTGTGCATGCGCGTGGCACTGCTGACGTGTTGCGTGATGTGGCGGCCGAGTTCGAGCGCAACGAGCTGGAGTCGGCCGGGCTTATTGAGATGGTGGGGCTATGAGTGAGGATACGTTGGAGGGCGGGCGTGGTGGGACGCCTGCTCCTACCGGTGGGTTGCGCGTTGACGATCTGGTGGCGTCGCGTCGGGATACGACCACGACGTGGCAGGGCGCTGGGTTGTTAGAGGATATTGAGTCGTTGAATTCCTCGTTGGCGCAGGGCTCGTGGTTGGGTGCTGGGCTGTCGACGGTTGGTGCTGTGGCTGATGTTGCTTCGGGGTTGATGAATCCGATTGCGACGCTGGTGTCGTGGGGCGCAGGGTACTTGATTGAGCATTTCGAGCCTTTCAAGCAGTGGATGGATGAGCTGGCGGGCAGTGCGGATCAGGTGCGGGCTCATGCGCAGACGTGGACGAATACGGCCGAGGCGATGAGTGCTCAGGCTGACTCCATGGAGGCCGATGTGGCATCGCTGCTGGGGGGCGGCTCGGGGCAGATGATTGAGGCGGCGCGAGTGCGCTGTGCGCAGACGATTGATGCGTTGCGTGCGGGCGCGAGTGCGACCTCGGCGATGAGTACTGCGTTGGGGGTTTTGGCTGAGGTTGTGGGGGTGGTGCACGGTCTTGTCGTGTCGACGTTGAGTGACATTATTGGCCAGCTGACACAGGCGATTTTGGAGGAGGTGTGTTCGATTGGGTTCGCGACCCCGCTGGTGGTGGCTCAGATTTCGACGAAGGTGACGGCGTATAGCGCCAATGTGATGCCGAAGATCACGTCGTTGACGAATTCGGCGCACAGCTTGACGCACATGGCCTCCGAGCTGTCGGGCAAGCTCGATTCCATGGCGGCGCTGTTTACCCCCGTCGCGGGGATTGCCCGCAAGACTCGTAACAAGCTTGATGACCTGGTGGATTACGGGGCCTGGGTGGGTGGTCGCAGTCCTCGCGCGACGCCGCGCGGGGGTGAGGCCGCTTCGCACCTGCGTCAGGCGAACGCCCGTCGCGTCCAGGCGCGCGCGAACCGCGTGTCGTTGGAGCACGAGCTCGACGATAAGCTCGCCCCGCACAAGAGCGCGCTCGATGAGCACTTCGCTGACCGGCACAAGCCGAGTAACCCGCGCTCGCACATGACGGTCAAACGACGCGACGACACGCTCGAGTACCTGGGAGACCACGGCGTGGATGGTGATTACTTAGATGAGTTGAATGAGTCTGCCGGGCAATTGACTGCTGCGCGTGTGGCTGAGGCTCGTTCCGCGGAGGAGATGGGGCACGCGGCCCTGGAGGCTAAGTGGGATGAGATGGGGATTGTTCAGGCCGGGGGCGTGGGCGGTCCGGGCACCGGTCGTGGTCACGTGGATACGATCGGGTATCGGCCCGGGGAGCTGCACGTGGGGGAGTGTAAGGGTGGCACGAGCGCCAAGATCGGGACCTACGAGGTCGACGGGGTCAAGGTCGAGCAGGGTTCGGCTGCCTACGTGGGGGATCGCCTGGCCCGGGACACGGACTTTCATCAGAAGATGCGTGAGAACCCGGCGTTGTGGGAGGCCATCAAGGACGGGCGCGTGCGGGTGTTTTCCGACGTCGCGATTGCCCGCAGTGGGAGCGCTGGGAGAATAGTCTTTAAGACCGACCCGATTGAGCTGGACCCAGCTCACATCGCCCGCATCGACCAAGCCATTAAGGCCCTGTGAAGGAGGATCATGTCCTTTGAGTTTACCGTGTTGTCCGATGATCGTTTCATCGAGATTCTTGAGGCGTGGGTGGATTCGCCCTGGCCCAAGACCGCCGAAGACGGCTACGCCCTACGAGACCGCTTCGGATGGACACAGAAGGAAGGGAAGCCCAACGTCTTTACTTCTGACGTTCACCCAATAGGGTTTCCTTGTTACTTCACCAAAGGGAGTGGCTCAATCGGAACGTTTCGTTTTCTGATCACTGATATTGCGCCGGAGGAGGCTCGGGGGGATTCACTGAAGGATGCCCTGGTGATTTATCGGCATTTCTGTGAGATTTTGACGAGTCGGTATGGGAAGCCCAAGCGGCGCAAGAATAGAAATGGTTATTACCGTTCGAACTTTGTGACGTCTCAGGGTGTTGGCGTGAGTGTGGGGGGCACGATTGCTCACGTGAGTTGTGTTGTTGAGTCTCCTGAGGAGATGTTTATTGCGAGTGAGTATGCGCGTCTGGTCGCCAAGGGGTATATCTCGGAGGATGAGTAGTACCGGTGGGTGGTCTCGGCGCCTGGGCGCGGCTGGCCTCGGGCTTACTGCCGGGGTGTTGTTGGTGCGATCAGGCCATCAAGGGCCACTAGAGGAGGATCATGTCCTTTGAGTTCACCGTGTTGTCCGATGATCGTTTCATCGAGATTCTCCAGACGTGGGTGGATTCGCCCTGGCCCAAAACCGCCGAAGACGGCTACGCCCTACGAGACCGCTTCGGATGGGTGCCTGCCGAGGATAAGCCGAGTTTGTTTACTTCGGATGTTCGTCCCGACGAACTATCCTCGAGTTTCTCTGTCAGCGGTGGAAACATCAGGTCAATGCGTGTACCGATCACTGATATTGCGCCGGAGGAGGCTCGGGGTGATTCGCTGGAGGATGCCCTGGTGATTTATCGGCATTTCTGTGACATCTTGACGAGTCGGTATGGGAAGGCGAAGCAGCGTAGTAGTAAGAACGAGCGTTATCGTTCTACTTTTGTTACCCCGCAGGGCGTGGGCGTGAAGGTGGGCGGCAATGATGCTCTGGTCAGCTGCATTGTTGAGTCTCCTGAGGAGATGTTTATTGCGAGTGAGTATGCGCGTCTGGTTGCCAAGGGGTATATCTCGGAGGATGAGTAGTACCAGCGGGTGGTCTCGGTGCCTGGGCGTGGCTGGCCTCGGCGTTACCGCTGCGCACCGGGTTGTTAAGCGACTAGCAGCGCGGGGCCGCGTCAACACACAGCACGAAACCCCCAACCCAAAGGGGAGGGGGTTTGCAGGACGTGACTTCAGCTTGCCGCTCACGAGTGAGCTATTACGAGGCCCTGTTTTGTCGGGTTTCGCGGTCACTTCCCCACAGTGCAGGGAGGCCCATGTCAGCCCTTGTCCTACCCGTCAGTTTAACAGGCCGTGTATGCTCACGCCTCGTCGCGCTTCCGCTGTGATCACGTGGGCAGTGGCGTGACCATTAGCGATGGCGTCGACGTGACATGACAACGGGGGGCGGCGCTCGCATGAGCGCCGCCCCCTTCAGCCCGCCTCAGGCGGGCCCTATCAACGTGTTCAGCCGTTCAGGGCGTCGGACACGACCTGCTTGGCGGCCTCCTGGACCTGGGCCAGGTGCTCGGCACCCTTGAAGGACTCGCCGTAGATCTTGTACACGTCCTCGGTGCCCGACGGGCGCGCGGCGAACCACGCGGACTCGGTCGTCACCTTCAAGCCGCCGATGGGAGCGTCGTTGCCGGGCGCGCGCACCAGCTTGGCGACAATCGGGTCGCCGGCCAGCTCGGTCGCGGTCACGTCGTCTGCGGACAGGGCCGCGAGCTTCGCCTTCTCCTCGCGGGAGGCGGCCGCGTCGATGCGAGCGTAGGCGGAGGCGCCGAAGCGCTCGACCTGCTCCTCGTGCAGCTGCGAAGGAGTCTTGCCGGTCACGGCCAGGATCTCCGAGGCGAGCAGCGCCAGGATGATGCCGTCCTTGTCGGTCGACCACACGGTGCCGTCCTTGCGCAGGAACGACGCTCCCGCGCTCTCCTCGCCGCCAAAGCCCACGGTGCCGGACAGCAAGCCGGGCACGAAGTACTTGAAGCCCACGGGCACCTCGATCAGCTCGCGGCCCATGGCGGCCACGACGCGGTCAATCAGCGCGGAGGAAACGAGGGTCTTGCCCACGGCCGCGTCGGCGTTCCAGCCGGGACGATGCGTGAACAGGTACTCGATGGCCACGGCCAGGAAGTGGTTCGGGTTCATCAGGCCGTCGGGCGTGACGATGCCGTGACGGTCCGAATCCGCGTCGTTGCCGGTCGCGATGTCGTAGGGGGTGTTGCCCTCGGCGTCGGGGGTCATGGCCTCGCGCAGGGACGCCATCGCGTAAGGCGAGGAGCAGTCCATGCGGATCTTGCCGTCCCAGTCCAGGGTCATGAACGGCCACGCCGGGTCGACCTCGGGGTTGACGACGGTCAGGTCGAGGCCGTAGTGCTCGCCGATGGCCGCCCAGTAGTCGATGGACGCGCCGCCGAGCGGGTCGGCGCCGATGCGCACGCCCGCGTTGCGGATGGCCTCGATGTCGATGACCTGGTCCAGCTGCGAGACGTAGTAGTCCAGGTAGTCGAAAGGCTTGATGTTCGGGTCATGCAGCAGCTCGGAGCCGGTGACCCGGGGAACGTCCTTCCACTCGCCCGAGTCCAGCAGCTCGTTCGCGCGCGCCGCGATCCAGCCGGTCGCGTCCGTGTCGGCGGGGCCGCCGTGAGGCGGGTTGTACTTGAAGCCGCCGTCACGCGGGGGGTTGTGGCTGGGGGTGACGACGATGCCGTCGGCCAGGCCCTCGCCCTCGGTGCGCAGATTACCCGGGGCGCCGTTCGCGCCCAGGATCGCAACCGACACGGCCGGGGTGGGCGTGTAGGAGCCGCGCGAGTCGACGCGCGTGTCGATGCCGGCGGCCGCGAGGACCTCCAGGGCGGTGCGCCACGCGGGCTCACTCAGGGCGTGCGTGTCGCGGCCGATGAACAGCGGACCGTTGAAGCCCTGCGACGCACGGTATTCGATGATCGCCGCGGTGATGGCGATGATGTGCGCCTCGTTGAACTTGGAGTCCAGCGAGGAGCCGCGGTGGCCCGACGTTCCGAACGCGACGCGCTGTCCAACGTCGGTGGGGTCGGGGATGATGTCGTAGTAGGCGGAGATGACATCGTCGACGTTGATGAGGTCTTCTGGAAGGGCACGTGTGCCAGCTCGATCATGCATGAACACAGTGTTGCACGTAACGCCCCCTTGTGGGTAGCTCCGTCCACGGCGTGAAACAGGTCATTCTATCCTCCTGCTCGAGGCCGTGGCTGAGTGCGCGCAAAACCGCGGGTCAGCACCCGTTATGCCCCCGCCTCGTTCCTGAAAATGGTGCGCGGCCCGACACGTATTCCCAAACGGGGCCACAAGCGACTATCCTATGAGAGGTCGGTCACCGCAGACTGTGGCAGTGTTGTCAGGAGGAACATCGTGGGATGGTTTGATTCCATCGAACATAACCGTTGGCTCAGCGCCAACATGCAGGCGCTCATCGAAGAGGCTGAGGGTGCGATCGTGCCCACCGGCTTCGCGCACCTGGATGCCGACGGTAAACCGGACCTGAACAGGTCCATCGACCTGGCCGTCACCGGACGCATGGCCTACATCTTCTCCCTCGGCGCCCTCATGGGCTTGCCCGGCACCCGCCGCTACGCCGACCACGCCGTCAAGTCGCTGACCAAGTACTTCACGGACCCCGTCAATGGCGGCATGTGGTACCAGATCAAGGCCGAGCCCGGCGACGACGGGAACGGCGTCCCCTGGGACGAGGCCTCCCGCGTGAAGTCCCAGTACCACACCATGTACGCGTTGCTCGGCGTGGCCGCCGCGACCGTCGCCAACCGGCCCGGCGCCCACGAGCTGCTCGAGACCATGCTCCAGGAGCAGAAGGACTACTGGATCGACGACTACGGCCTCGTGTGGGACCAGTACGACGAGGCCTTCACCGAGCCCGTCCCCGTGCATGCGCTCGGCACGCTGATCCACACGATCGAGGCCTACATGGCCGCAGCCGAGGCCACGACCGAGCCCGAATGGCTTGATCGCGCCGAAAAGATGACGGCCTTCGCCTACAAGGTGGCCTCCAAGAACAACTGGCGCCTGCCCGAATACTACGACGAGGAGTGGCAGCCCAGCCTCGAGGTCGGCAAGCTGTGCAACGATGGGCGCCGCTACTACGAAGGCTACGTCACCGGTCACTCCATGCAGCTCGCTCGCTTCGCGCTGCAGGTTCGCGCCGGCCTGCGCTCAATGGGCTGGGCAGTGCCCGACTACCTGCTCGAGCTCGGCACCGAACTCTTCGAGCGCGCCCGCGTCGACGGCTGGCGCCGCACCGACGGTGCCCCCGGCTTCTCCACCGGCGTTGATGACAACGGTCAGCCCGTGCCCGGCGAGGACGAGCACCAGCAGTGGGTCGTGTGCGAGGGCGTGTGCGCGACTGTCGCCGTGCGCCGAGCCATGCTCGACGACGGGCACCGCCTCGACGAGGTCGAACACTTCGAGCACTGCTACCGCTCCTTCGTCGACTACATCCACGATTACCTGATCGCCCAGCCGGGGCGCTGGATTCGTCGCCTCGGCCCTCACAACGAGAGCGTCCAGCCCGCCAAGTCCTCGCGCTGGGATGTCTACCATGCGATCCAGGCGATGCTTGCCATCCGCGTGCCCCTGTGGCCGCCGACGGCCCCCGCGCTTTCGCGCGGTCTCCTCGATCATCCCGAGGAGCCGGCACCCGACAAGAAGTCCTGGAACTTCTTCGGCCTGCGAGGCTGAGAGGGGACAGTCGTAGCTGCGAAGAGGCGGGCCCGGGGCGCATGCCCGGGCCCGCCTCTCGCGTGCGAGCGGTGTGGGTGGGCTACGAGTCCCTCGGGCCCGGCCCTCGCGTGCGCGTCCTGCGTGTCGCCCGCGGGTGGCGGGTGTCAGGCCTTCGCGTGCGCATGGGCGCGATCTTGCAGAAGCCTCGCCCGCTTGGGTCAGACTCGCTTGTCGTCGTGGGGTTCGCGGCGCCCGGCCCGCGTTGTCGGCGTCGCGTCGAAGGGCCCGTTCCTGTAGGATGAGGCAGGTCTGGAGGGCTGTCTGAGTGGCCGAAAGAGACGGTCTTGAAAACCGTTGTGTCAGCAATGGCACCGGGGGTTCGAATCCCTCGCCCTCCGCCGAGCCGACCGCCTATTGGGCGCGTGCTGCGGGTGCGGTTCGCGCTCGCGGCGAAAATGGCCTAGAGTAGTCGGCACTGGAGACGTCGCATAGTCCGGTCGAGTGCGCCTCCCTGCTAAGGAGGTAGGGGTGCATAGCCCCTCGCGGGTTCAAATCCCGCCGTCTCCGCTCCCTGCCCCGGGATTCCACTGGAATCCCGGGGCTTCCTCGTTGTCTGCACGGCCTGCACTGGTCTGTGCCCTGGGGTTACAGGACCCTACCCAGGTGTGACACCTGATCGGGAAGGTTCAACCCGATCGGGTTCAATCTCATGGATGCTTGCCCCACAATGTCGCACGTAATTTCCCTATCAACCTTTGAAGAATTGAAATAGTGATGTTGCAATTCCAACGTTTTTGGGTGCCTAGGAAAACTGGCTTGGGGGAATTACGTGCGACTTTTGTTTGGTGTGTACACCCGTGCGCAACTCGCTGTTGCGCACGTGGGTTAACGTGTGCAGAAGTCACAATGGCGAGGCGTGTGGCAATGGCGCACGAGGGGTGCGATGACAGGCCCACGCCACAACGGTAACCGGGACCACAGTGGTAAGCCGGGGCTTGCCTGCGGATCGGGCGGCTAGCCCCGGCCTCGTCGTGATGATCGGTAGATCGTCGACTGGACGTCGGCGGTCACCAGTGGGCGATCAGTAGATCGTCACGTAGCTCCCCGAGGGGATCGTGTCGTGCAGCCACTTGGCGTCCTCGTAGCGCAGGCGCACGCACCCGTGGGAGACGTGCCCGCCGAGGGTTCCGTCTTTCACCGCGTAGGTCCCCTCGTAGTAGAGGACCGAGTGGAAGAGGTAGTCGCCGTAGAACTGGGTCCACCAGTACGCCGTGTACCCGTGTCCGAAGGAGGGCCCTCGGTTCTTGATGGTGAAGGTGCCGGTAATCGTGGGGGTCGACGCCTTGCCGACCGAGCATGGCATGTCCGTGAGGGGTTGCCAGGAGCCCTGCGCCCAGTAGAAGGTCATGCAGTGCGGGGCGCTGGTGTCGACGACGACCAGGTAGTTGGTGGGGCTGTAGAGGGTCTTGGCGTAGTTCCAGTCGGCCTCGAAGTCGGCGCGGCCAGAGACCCAGAAGCCCTTCCAGCGGTCGAAGTAGTTCCACGTGCCGCCGACCGCGGCCCATCCGGTGGCCATGGCGCCCCCGGCGTTGGGGTTCAGGTAGTACCAGCTCGATCCCTCTTGGAGCCACCCGGTGCCCATCGCCCCCGAGGGGTGCAGGTAGTACCAGGTGCCGCCGTCGTTGATCCACCCGGTGCGCATTACTCCGTTGCTATCCGCGTAGTACCAGGACCCGCCGGAGACGAACCAGCCGGTGGCCATCGCCCCGGAGGCGTCCAGGTAGTACCAGGCGCCCGCTCGGATCCAGGTCGAAGACGCCATCGCCCCGGAGGCGTCCAGGTAGTACCAGGCGCCCGCTCGGATCCAGGTCGAAGACGCCATCGCCCCGGAGGCGTCCAGGTAGTACCAGGTGTCGCCGTCTTTGGTCCATCCGGTGGCCATGGCTCCGCCTCGAGTGGGATCGAGGAGGTACCAGGCGCCTCCGGACACGCGCCACCCGGTGGCCATGGATCCGTCGTCATCGAGGAGGTACCAGGCGGAGCCGTCGTGGTGCCAGCCGGTGCGCACGCCGTCCTCGGTGGAGACGTACCAGGCGCCCTCGGGGCTGCGGTACCAGCCCACCGGCACGTATCCGTCGTCGGTGAAGGCGTAGCGGGTGGCGCCCACCGCGAAGACGCCGCCCTTGAGCCATGTCCCGTCGGAGAGCTCGTAGCGCCACCCGGCGCTATGGCGCACCCACGCTCCGGTGACGAACGCCGGAGGCTGGGTCGGCTTGGTGGTCGGCGTGGGGGAGGGGGTTGCGGGCTCAGTGTCGTCGTTTGACGAGGCTGGGGTCGCCTCGGGCCGGGCGGGCGCGGTGGGGGTGTGGTGTGACGAGGCTGGGGTCGCCTCGGGCGCGGAGGGTGCGGTTGGTGCGGCCGGGGTGGTTGGGGCCTCGCCTGCGGCTGTTGTGGCGACGGTGTTGTCGGTGGCGGGGGTCTCCGTTGCGGCTGCGGCGAGGGGGGAGAGTGTGACGCATGCGAGTGTGGCTAGTGATGCGCCGACGCATTGGAGGAGACGGATGCTGATCCTGTTCATGGTGACACCTCGTTGGTGGGGGATGTCTCAATCTTAGGTGTTGTGTGGGGTGAGCGCGGTTGTTTCGGTCCTCGCGTGGGGAGCTGTCGCGCGCGTGTCCCGGGGGGTGGTGTGGGCGGGAATTGTGGGCGCTTGGAGGGTGTGAAAACCCTTGTGTGTCAGCATAAATTAGGCTTATGATACTTTTATAAAGTTCGTCAATACTTGCCCGTCTCTAAGGAATGATCCCCTTGTCCAAGAAGGACCTCATCATCCCCCTCGTGCCCGCAGCCCTGAGCGCCGCGCTCCTGGCAGGAGGCGTCACCGTCTTCTCTGCTTGTGAACCCAGGCCAGATGGAACTTGGATGCACTGCCACCAGTGCCAAAACGCCGTCGCAGCCAGCGCCGCCGGCCTCGTCGTTTTCTTCGGAACGGCGGCTTTTGTCAAGAACAAGGGCGTGCGTCTCGCCCTCCAGGTGCTTTGTCTCATCGGCGCCATCGTCGTCTTTTTCATCCCCGGCGTCATCTGCCCGCTGTGCATGATGAAGACGATGCGCTGCCACACGGTGTTCCAGCCCTTCGTGCGCATCATGAGTGTCCTCGTCGCGGGTGGTGGCGTCGCCGCGGTGGTGAACACGCTCAAGAAGGGCAAGGCCTCCCAGGCCTGACGCCCGACAGGTGACACGCGTGCGCCTGACCAGGGCAACGCTGAAGAAGGGAACCGTCGTACTCGCGGCGGTTCTCCTCGCGGTGACCCTCGGGTTCCTGATCCACAGCCACCAGCGCTCACAGCGCTACGCGCAGGCTCTGCGCCTGGCCGAGGCGGGGGACACCGCGGGGGCATACGGGATCTTCGTCGGCCTCGGCAGCTACGCGGATGCGCGCGAGCGCGCGGCGGGCCTCGTTGAGGAGGACCCGGCCCTTCCCTACCGCGGGGCCGCCAAGGGCGACATCGTCTCCTTCGGTTCTTTCGAGCAGGACGGCGACGCCTCCAACGGCCCGGAGCCGATCCAGTGGATCGTATTGGAGCGTTTCGATGACCGGCTCCTGGTGCTCAGTGCCGACGTCCTCGACGGGCACCAGTACAACCACGTGCCCTTCCAGGACGTGACGTGGGCGGACAGCGACCTGCGCGAGTGGATGAACGGCGAGTTCTTGAATGCCGCCTTTACTCCCGTCCAGCAGGGGATTATTCCCTCCGTCCTCAATGAGAACGCCGACCAGTCCGCCACCGGCGCTCCGGGAGGCGCGCCCACGCAGGACCGCGTCTTTGCGCTCAGCGAGCAGGAAAGCGTCGTCTACCTCTCCGGCGGCGCCAACCGCTCCGACATCGGCGAGGCTCTCGCGAGCGAACACGCGGCTTCGGGCGCCCTGGCCGTCACCGAAGAAGGGACGGCCGACTGGTGGCTGCGCTCGCCCGGAACCTACGGTTTTGCCGCGCAGTTCGTCGACGCGGCCGGCAAGCCGGTTGCCAGCGGCGCAAACGTTGACGTCCTGTACGGGGTACGACCCGCGCTGTGGATCGACCTGTCCGAGGCCGGCGGTGGCGGGCGATGACGGGTTCCTTCACGCTGCGCCGGGTTCCCCTCAAGAACATTCGGGCCCACCCCGTGCGCGCGGCGATCATCCTGGTCCTCGCGCTCGCCCAGGCGGCGTGCGTGTTCGGTGGGCTCGTCGCCCTCGACGGCATGCGCGCCCAGCTCGGCCTCGCTGAGCGTCGCCTCGGCGCCGACCTCGTCGTGTACCCGACGGCCTGCCTGAACCTCGTGGACAAGCGGGCGCTGAGCATGCTCGGAACACCGGTGAGCTGCAACCAGCCGCGGGCTACCCTGGCGCGCATGGACGCCAACGAGGAGATCGCCGCCGTCACCTTCCAGCTGTCCATCTCCCAGACGAGGCCCGACGGGACGACCCAGTGGATCATCGGATATGACCCCGCGACCGACTTCGTGGTCTCCCCCTGGATCGCTGAGGGAGAGGGGCGCGCAGCGCCCGAGGGCACAGTCACGGTCGGCTCCGCCGCCGAGCAGACCCCCGCGGGCGAGGTGACGCTGTTCGGGAAGCGGTGGCCCGTGGGGGCACACCTGGAGACGACCGGCACCGACTGGGATCACGCCGTCTTCGTCAGCATGGACACGCTCCCCCAGATCATCGCCGCGTCGGTCGAATCGGGTGTCGACACCTACGCATCCCTGATCCCGAGCCGTGATTACACGGTCGCCCTCGTGCGGGTCGCCGACTCCCGCCAGGTCGATAGCGTGACGGAGTGGATCAACCTCTACGTGCGCAAAGTGACCGCAGTGCGCTCCGACGTGGCTGTCTCAGCCACGGCCTCGGACGTGCGCGCCCACCGCAGTGCGCTTCTCGGCGTGCTCGGCGCCGCCTGGCTCGTCCTGCTGGCCGCCCTGATGGTCGCCCAGTTAACGCTCATGAACGAGCGCCGGCACGAGCTGTACGTGTGGCGCTCGATCGGGGCGTCATCGGCGACGATTGCGCGAGTGGTGACGGCCGAATCCCTGATGATTCACGCGGCGGGCGCTCTATCCGGCGTCCTCGTCGGCGCGGCCGCCGTGCCCCTGCTTGGCGACGCGAGCGCGCTCGCGGCGTTGACGACGCCGTCCCGGTCCGCGCCCCTCGCCGGGCTCACGGTCGTCCTGCTGGTAGCCTTCGGTGTGGCCGGAACCCGTCTCGCGCTCGCGCGGGTCGCCGCCGCCGTCCAGGGACAGAAGTTGGCGCCCATCTAGGCGCCGCGACAGGAGGAATAGCATGTTGTCGCTTTCGCGACTGCCGTGGATGAACCTGCGCGGCTACCCGGTTCGATCGGGGACCCTCGTCCTCTTCTCCATGCTCATGACCATGGTGGTCTTCGGCGGGACCATGCTGGTGACCGGGATCGACCGGGGTCTGCGCACCGTCGAGTCGCGCCTCGGCGCCGACATTGTGGTCACGCCGGCGGACGCCGACGGCTTCGACGCGCAGGCGTTCCTGGTGAGCCCCGAGCCCTCCTACTTCTACATGGAGGAGGGGGTGCGCGACGAGGTCGCCGCCGTCGACGGCGTCGATTCAGCTTCGGCCCAGCTCTTCCTCGCCACGGCCCGCGCCTCGTGCTGTTCGGGCCGCTACCAGGTCATCGCCTTCGATCCGTCCACAGACGTCACCATTCAGCCGTGGATTTCCGAGACCGCGGGGGCGCTCGAGCTTGGCGACATGGAGGTTATTGTCGGAGCGAACGTTGGCGTGGCCGACCCTGACAACTTCTCGCTCTTCGGTCATAAGCTGCGCGTCGTCGCCCAATTCGATGCCACCGGTTCCAGCCTCGACAACGCCGTGTACGCAACCTTCGACACCGCCCGCATTCTCATCGACTCCTCCCTGGAGAAGGGGCTCAACAAGTACACGAGCCTCGACACCGGCCACATCATCTCCTCGGTGATGGTGAGGGTCGCCCCGGGTCGCGACGTGGATGCCGTCGCGGCCGACATCCAGGCGCGCGTGCCCGGAGTCTCGGTGACGACCTCGA